>Ga0310811_10011110_pt1 | contig 11661 bp, 7 predicted proteins | sample YCmetagenome_FD_207642 | JGI IMG/M metagenome (GOLD analysis project Ga0310811, IMG submission 207642) | Soil microbial communities from experimental microcosm in Duke University, North Carolina, United States - YC | ecosystem: Engineered > Artificial ecosystem > Soil microcosm > Unclassified ...
GCAAAATTTTTATTCGCCGGTAGCGGGGTTGGGGGTCGCCAGTAAAAAGGTCGGCGGAGACGCGTTGAATATATGCATCTCGTTGCTGCCCCGTCGCGGTGATGAGATCCCTGCATTTGCCTTAAGGGGTTATCAAGTGGTATGGCAATTGATCAATAGGAATGAAAGGGCCATTGACCTGGGTAGTTTGGCACTCCCCGATATTTTGCCAGGTGACCCCGTGGTTGAGAAGAGCGTTTCGATGAAGATGGATACTGATGCAGCTTTATTAAAGGTTTCGCTTCTAACCCCTACAGGGTATGTTGTGAAAGACACTACCTTGTATTTGACTAAACCGCCAGCTCCAGCCATTACACAAGTATTGAGTGGCGACAGGCAGGTGAGAGTACTGTTAGACAGGAACCCGTTTTCACAGGAGTACCGGTTGTATTGTAAAAAAGGGAATATCGTGAAATGTGTCGATACCACGATAGATCATTATCTCCAGATGGAAAACCTGGTCATCGATACCTCTTACAAATTTTGGGTAACCGCTGTCAATGGTGCGGGTGAGAGTAGTTCGTCGGACATCATTTCTTTTATCCCCCAGGCGGGCTATACGGTACTGCCCCCGGTCATATGGCTTTCAGAGCCTGGAGACCGGTGTTTTTTTACGGGCATGAGCTACCATTACACGGACAATCAATATGAGATACGTTATGGAACAGGGTTAAAAGATACTGCTTCCTGGCATTGTGTTCGTAGTACCCAATTCGGCATGATGCAGGTTCCGGGGTTAGAAAATGACAAACGCTATTTTTATCAGTTGAGGCGCATTACTGCCTTCAATTCAACTCCCGGCGCCTGGAGTGAAATGAAAACCATTATTCCCAATGCCGGCCACCAATATGGAACAGGGAAAGTTGTGGGATACAAGCAACAGTATAAAAAATTGATAGTCAGCTATATATCTCCAAGAAACGCTAGGGGTTTCCAGATCGATATAAAAACAGCGAGTGGAAGAACGATAGCAAAAGAATTGAATCAATCTGTAGTGGAGATCATCTCTGTGCCGTTGCCGGCAAACGAAAAAGTTATCGCTGTGGCTGTTCGGCCATTGCTGTAATTCGACGGGATGTAAGAAATTAAGAGAAATATTTGATTAATATTTGTAAAAGAAGGTTTAGTGTGAGTATACAACCGGTTCTGGCGACACTTTATGATAACACATTAATGCTTATGTGTTGAAATCGATTGCATGAGCCGTAGGTATGTAAAGTATTCATTTTCATTGTTGAATATCGACCATGTTAAATTGGACTATCGTTGGAACTACCGAAACGTGGTCAGCCCCTATTATCGACTGTATTACATTGATGAAGGCGAAGGGCAGCTTTCAAATACGGAACAATCCGTAAAGTTAGAGCCAGGGTATATATATATGATCCCCAGCTTTACGCCCTGTAATTTATTTTGCCCGGATTATTTGAGTCAGTATTTCATCCAGTTTTTTGAGGAATCCTATAATAGTGTATCATTGTTCGGACAGAACCGGCAACTAATGAAGCTAGAGGCGACGGAAAGGGATATTTGTAACTTTCAGCGGCTGATGGCTATAAACCCCGGACGGGGGTTGAACAGGTCTGATAACCCCCGGTCTTATGAAAAGAGCTCTATTTACGAGGAATATGAGGCGTTGAATGACCGGCAATCTTTGTCTGTGCATTTCGAAACGCAAGGTATTATACTTCAATTGGTCGCGAGGTTTCTGGAAAGTCCGCTGTATGGCCCTGGCTCCAACCGGATCATTCCGCAGAAGATACTCGAGTCGATGAACTTTATCCAACTGAACCTTCGTGAGCGTTTCTCCATTGCCTTGTTAGCAAAAAGAGCGAACCAACACCGCGATTATTTTTCCCGTCAATTCCTTCAATTCACTGGCAGGCGCCCGCTCGCCTTTATTCATGAGCAGCGCATAGAGAGGGCACAGTTCCTAATTGCTACCACTTCGATGTCGTTTTCGGAGATCGCAGCTGCCACGGGTTTCGATGACTTGTCGCATTTTTCAAGAATTTTCAAGAAAATTACCCTTGTTACTCCACAAGCATACAGGAAAAGGATTCAACAGGAATATTAGGTCATTGGATCGAGAACTATCGACCACTGGTCGCGAAGTCGGTTTCGTACAAAAGAAAGTCTTTTTTGCTGCAATCTGCCCCCGGGCCAGTGTGTATTTTTGATGCTGCTGACTTGCTAATATGAAAAAGAAACAGCCTACGATCAAGGATGTCGCGAGGGTGCTGGGTATCTCTAAGTCGACGGTGTCGCGAGCATTGCGAGGGGATCCCCATAGTAGTCCCGATACCGTGAAGAAAGTGGTGGAAACGGCCAGGTCGATAGGGTACCAGCCCAACCTGATAGCCCAGGGATTAAAGAACCAGCGCACCAACATCATTGGGATTATAGTACCTGAAATAGAACGACCTTATTACGCCAGTTTGACCAGCAGTGTTCAGCAGTTTGCGCTGAAACATGATTTTCATACAGTCATATGCCAGTCGAAGGATTCGGTAGAAACTGAAAAAGATGTACTGTTCACGCTTCTGAGTTTACAGGTGGAAGGCATTTTGATGGTTCATTCCAAGGAGACGAGCAACTTTGACCATATCCAGCAGGTTATTAACCGCAATATCCCGATCATATTAATTGACCGGTCAAATGATGCCTTTGATATTCCACGCGTGGAGAACGATCATTATGCCGGAGGCTTTATGGTGGGACAGCACCTGGCGCAAATGGGATGCAAAAATATTTCGATCATTGGTGGACCCCGCAACCTGAAAATGAGTAACCTGCGGATTGACGGGTGTATTGCAGGGGCTTCCAATGAAGGCGTTGCCATTTCAACTGATAATATTTATTATGGGGATTTCAACCGTGAAAAAACGCTGACCATTTTAGATAAGTTGCTGGCTAACTCTTCCCGGCCGGACGCCTTGTTTTGCGTATATGACCGGGGAGCGCTTGAGATTCTTAAGCAGCTAGAGTTCAGGAACATATCGGTGCCGGAGGATATAGCGGTCGCCGGCTTTGGGAATGAAACCATGTCGAGGTACGTGATCCCTGCATTGACTACTGTGGATCAGGATCCCAGCAAGCTGGGTGAATTAGGTGTCGGCACGTTATTGCAGCAAATCCTATGCGGTATGAATCCAGCTACTCAGCACTATTTTATTAAGCCGGAGTTGATCATTCGTGATTCTACAAGAAAAGCGGCACTAAGGAATGTTAAACGATCGCACCACGAGATGGACGATGAACCCTGTAAGGAGGCTACCGTTATTAATACATTCAAAAAAATTTACGGCATACCACCCGCAATTACCGTACGTGCGCCAGGTTCAATTATTATGACAGGAGATCATACGGACCACTATGGCGGTATCCTCCTGGGAGCATCTGTAGACAAAGACCTGTATATTTCATTGTCGGAGAGCCCCGATGAATCTTTCAGATTTCAGGATATAAGGTCGGGTGAAAACTATTCGGGTACCCAATGCGAATTGAAGGGTTTTACCAGTGAGTGGATGCAGATTGTTATACGTTCGATCGAGGCCTTTCAATCGATCAATTTCCCCATTTTACCGTTTCAGCTTTCTTTCTGCAGTAATATTACTGCTCAGGCCGGCCTATATGCATCGACAGCTTTTCAATGCGGGTTGTTCTATGCCCTAAATGCCCACTTCGATCTCGGGCTCACCAAATCTGAACTTATTCGCCTGGCACACAGTACAGATTGCGAAAATGGAGGCAGGCAAACCGGCATAATGAGCAAATACACCTGTATGTTGGGAAAAAAAGGTGGCTTTCTAAAACTTGACAGTCAATCCAAAGAGTTTGAATACATTCCTTTTCCCTACGAGAAACATGGATTGGCGCTTTGTGATGCCGGTGTTGTGTATGGTCCCGGGGGCGGAGAAAATTTTACGCGCATACGGGAAGCGAGGGAAGCCATGGAGTGTATCCGCGAAAAATTTCCTGCGGTTGGTTCTTTCCGGGAAGTGGGTGTGGATATGCTTACGGCGACAAAGGGTTTGATGCAGCCTGCGGTGTACATGAGAGCGGCTGCTTACCTCGAAAAGGTACAATTGCCCAAGTTTGGCAAGATACTGTATGAAAGCCATCAAGCCTTACAGACCGGATACCAGATCAGTTGCCCGGAGCTGGATTTCCTGGTTGATCTATCGTCGCAGTATCCGGGTGTCGCAGGCGCCAAAATGATTGGAGAAGGTTACGGCGGGAGCATGCTGGCGGTCGTTAAAAGATCGTCCTTGCAAGGGTATATGGAACAGGTAAATGTCGCTTATCTGGAAAGATTTGGATTCATCCCCAATACATGCCAGGTATCCTTATCCAATGGGGTGAGTATTGTTTCGGTTTGAGATTTTCTAATAATCTGCGTTTTGGCTATCGAAATTTTTCATTGGGAACGATTGCAATTTTGAATGGATGTTTTATGCAATGAAGTCACGCTTTTCTAGTTTAATAGTATGACAAAGATATTGTCACCAAAAGTAAACCAGCAAGATCGTCATTTCCTGAACCCTAGCCCTATACCTGGTTATCTACATTAGATGGATTTTGATGGCAGTCCGTCGTGTATTGAAAAACCGCCCCTGCAGAGTGATCTGCGGGGGTTTATTTAGTGAGTGGTGGGAACGTTTGCACAGGAAATTCAGGAGTTGATTTCACCGGCAGGAAAAAATGAGATTTCTTGCAGTCCTATTTTGAATTAAGTATGTCGATTAAGTTATTGATCTGTACCCTGACCGGCGCAATTTGTGGATTTCAATGGGAAGAAGAGAGCATATTGTTTGAAACGCTACAAGAAGCTGGTCTATTTGTTCATCGTTCTTCTATCAGCGAGATGATGGGTTGGAACAGGAAGAGAATGTTCGAAGCACTTTGGGAAGACCGGTTGGGAAAGGTGCATCCCACCTACTTGCAAACGGTCGATGAGACTTTTGATCTATTTACCCAAAAGATGGAGAAGAGTTTAGCGGCAATGCGATTAAGGGCGACCGAAGGCGCAGACGAACTTTTCTGGTACTGCCGGAAAAACGGGATCAAGGTGGCGTTAACAACCGGTTTGCATAGAAAGGCGGCTAATATTGTTCTGGATAAACTGAGTTGGATGAGAGGGTTAAATGATGAATATGTGAGCATTAGTCCCATCTCGGTTATCGATTGCTCCGTTAGTTCAACAGAAGAACCTGCCGGCAGTCCTGAGCCTCATATGGTGCGATATGTAATGCAAAAGTTGGGTATTGAAGATCCCATAGATGTGTTGCATATTAGTGATACGACTGCGGATTTGCAGGCTTGCAGACGGGCGGGGGTAGGGTTCATATTCAGTCTGCCGGGCGATCAGGGTTTACAAAGAGGGGGTTCTTTGAATGCGGTAAAAAATTTGCTTTCAGGTTTAGACAACGTTGTCCCGCCGGAAAAGCGCTGATAAATCAGTTGCAGGTTAAGTTCTGACGATTGCCGGATAGCTGATGAAAGATCTGACTAACCAGTTCAATTATAATTTCTATCAATGGTAAAAATTTCTCCTGTAGTTTTTGGAACAAGCGGCCTTGGAAATTTATTCGAATTGCTATCCGAGGACACTAAGTTGGGCATTGTGCGGGAATGTATTGATTTATCGCCGAAGCCTGCGATTTTTGACAGTGCGGGTAAATATGGAGCGGGTCTGGCGCTGGAGGTTTTGGGCAGATCGCTTCGACAGCTAAACGTAAGCCCAGATCAGGTGGTTATCAGCAACAAGCTGGGCTGGCTGCGGAGTCCGCTAAATACTCCGGAACCCACATTTGAACCTGGGGTGTGGAAAGGCCTGGAGTATGATGCTGTGCAGAAAATTAGTTATGATGGCATATTGGAATGTTTCGAACAGGGAAACCAGTTGCTTAATGGCTATATTCCAGACTGGGTTTCAGTGCACGACCCTGACGAGTACCTCGCCCGCGCTGCCAGCGAAGCCCATGCTATAGAGCTTTATGATAATATTTTGGGTGCTTATAAGGCTTTGTTCGACTTAAGACGGAAAGGGGTAGTAAAATCTGTTGGCGTAGGGGCAAAGAACTGGCGGACCGTTCGCCGGATCGCAGCGGATGTGCCTCTTGACTGGGTAATGATCGCTAATAGTATGACGGTAATGCAACATCCTGGTGAATTGATGGAGTTTGTCGCTGACCTCAAGCAGAAAGGGATACTTGTGATCAATGCTGCCGTTTTTCACTCGGGTTTTTTGACGGGTGGCGATTATTATGACTACAGAAAAGTAAGCGAAATGTCTGATCCTGAATTATATGCCTGGCGAAGCAGGTTTTATGATATCTGTTCCGATTTTGGCATAGAACCCGCCGCGGCGTGTATCCGGTTTGCATTAAGTGTGCCGGGCGTAAGTAGCATAGCTCTTAGTGCAATAGACAAAGAAAAGGTAAAGGAAAACCTGGATATGGCCCGGTCTCTACTTCCCTGCTCATTTTGGGGGGCTCTGAAAGACCAGGGATTGATACGAGTACCACTTAGTTGGAAATTGTAAACCACCTTTTTTGCTTAATGGTAGGCGATTCCCACAGCACTGTAATCAGGTGCCTGTCATCGGGCTTACAGGCACCCGTACTCCTTTTATAGCCCCGCAATTACAAAGGGCTAAGCCTGAATTTATCGTGAACGGATCGGAAGAAATATTACCGATTGTCGAACAGACCGCCGAATTGGCCTGATGCAACGCAGAAGGCGCGGTGACGTCGCGCCTTCTGTTCGCTCATCGCAAAGCTTCCGTTACGACCCGCGCGATCCATACCTGCGGAGGTGTGAGACCGAGCAATTTAGCCAGCGTTGCGGCAGTGTCGAAGGTCATGACACTAGCCTTCACTTCATGGTTGACCTTTATGCCAGGCCCCTTTATGATCCAGGGAATCTGCATCTCGTCCATTGAAATAGATCCGTGCCCCTTGTTGATGCCTCCGTGATCCGCTGTAAATAGAACCACCGTGGTTTCCTCAATTCCAGCGTCCCTGATCGCCTGGAGTATTTCGCCGACATGGGCATCAGTCCGCTCTGCAGCCGCGTAATATTCGGGGGTGCGATGGCCGACGGCATGTCCCGTGCTGTCCGGTGCGTGCAGATGTACGAATAGAAAATCGGGTTTCTTTTCTCTGATATAGTCGGCCGCCGCCTGGGTGACGGCTATATCGCCGTCGGCCTTCAGGTCCTTGTTAACTGCGGCTTTTGGAAAGAGGTAACCGATTCCTTTCCATTCGTAAATCACGCCGATCTCGCTATGGGGCCTGGCTTTGCGCAAAAGTGAATATATGCTGGGAAACATACCGTATTCGTCCAATACACGTGCGGGAAGTTCGGGTTTGCTGCTACCCCATTCGGTGTACCCATGCAATTCGGGACCAGCCCCCATGACCATTGAAGCCCAATTCGGCGCGCTGGATGATGGCAATACTGTCCGCGCTTGCAATGTCCATGAACCAGCCTGCATCATTTTTCGAAAATTGGGTAGCGCCGCCTTTTCAAATGCATATGCCCCGAACCCGTCACTGCCGATTAATACTACATGTTTCACATTCATTTGTGCTTGCAACGCCTGCGTGACAAGCAACGTTAATACAAAAATAAATTGTTTGAACATTTTAATTTTTATTTTGCAATCATTGAGTTTGCGAAGCTACTCCTATTTAAAACAGGATCGTTCTCACGACACAGCCGGTAAATTTGATTTTTCTATTTGTCGGCGCTGGGCTTTGGACGGCAATACCTGATACCTTTTTGTTCAAATCCCCGAATATGAACAGTCAGTCTTTCATTGAAGTCTATCCAATCCTTGCCGTTGGTTGGACTCCACAGCGTTTCGGATAAAGCCGGCATGCGGGGCAATAGCATATATTCAAGTTGTTCTCTCGTTGAAATGTATTCCGTCCATACGTTAGCCTGGGCGCCCAGCACATAGTTTGATTTTGACAGTGACAGCATTTTTGGGATGGGTTCGTACTGATATACGTCACGCAAGGTATTCATGCCGCCGAAGGCATCAGGCTCGCCTTCGGGACCTGCCTGGAAATGATCGAAATAGCAAGGCTTTTGGGGACTCATCACCACAAAATGGTCCATCGAGGCCGCTTCGATTCCCCCCTCCTCACCACGCCAGCTCATCACAATGGCATCGGGAGCCAGTCCTCCTTCCAGGATCTCATCCCAACCGATCAACCTCCTTCCTTTTGCCGTCAGATAATCCCCGATGCGTTTGATGAAATAGCTTTGCAATTCATGCTCGTTTTTCAATTTGTATTGCATGATCCGTCGTTGACAGGCTGCGCAGCGTTGCCAATTAGTTTTTGGACACTCGTCGCCACCGACGTGTATGATTTTTGAAGGAAATAAAGTCAGCAGTTCGTCTAATACATCCTGGATGAATTGAAACGAGGAGTCGTTGCCCGCACACAGGACATCGTCATAAACGCCCCAGGTTTCGGGAACTATCTTTATACCGCCGCTGGCGAGGATGGATATTGCTTTAGATGATGTCATGTCCGAATTGATGCTCGTCTTTTCCCTGGGGAAACAGCTTAAATAGGGATAAGCTGCGATCGCGGCACTGCTATGTCCCGGCATTTCCAGTTCCGGAACGACGGTGATATGCCGTGCCGCGGCATATCGTACGATTTCCCTGATCTGCTCTTGTGTATAATAACCGCCATGTACGAGGTTGTCGCTACCCCGGCCCTTAGAACGAGCTTTTGGTGAGCCGGCTCTCCAGGCGCCTATATCGGTCAACCGGGGATATTTCCTGATCTGGATCCTCCATCCCTGGTCATCTACCAAATGCCAGTGAAATGTATTCATTTTGTACGCAGCCATCAGGTCGAGGAATTCTTTGATCATATCCGTATCCCAGAAATGCCTGCTTACATCCAGGTGCATGCCCCTCCATGGAAATCGCGGCGCGTCTTTTACCGTAAGACAGGGAACGCTGATCCTCTCATTGGTGCGAATGGGAGGCATGGTCTGAATAATGGATTGTAGTCCATAAAATAGCCCGCTTGTGGTTCTCGCCTGTATGGTTATTTTTTGGGGCGTCACTTCCAAAATATACCCTTCGGATGCTATACATGTATCGTTGACCAGTTGAAGGTGTACGGTTGAACGCGCCTGGCGATCATTTAATAAAAGATCATAACCGGCAAGCTTATGAATATGGCCGCGCAGATAGAGGGCTGTTTCTGTAAGCGACCTGTCCTTCCGGTCAAAATTGATCGATGTATGGCCGGAAAAGAGGAAGAATCCTTCGTGCAAGTCGAGCACGGCGGGTCGCGGTATGATGCTTACTTTTTCCTGAGGTTTCGCGTTGAACGCCCCGAAGAAGAATAGAGCCAATATAAACCTTTTAAAGACGGTATCGAAGTTCAAGTAATTCATTGGAAATTTCAATTTATTTCCCCAGGCCAATTTTTTTAATAGGGGTGAGGTATGTATTCGTTTGTCATGCTACCGTCGTCATACAGATCTACGATGGCATAACCCGGCGGGGTCTGTTTGTAGTAATATTTGCCTGCCGATTTACTGTCGCCGTCTTCCCACCAATAGCCGCTTAATGCGCCGTTGCAATAGAAATGAACATCATTGTAGATGGCATTGTCCAGCAGGTGTATATGCCCGCTCAAGCAAGCTACCTTCTTATCCCGGTGCCGATAGAATAGATCTGTGATATATCCGGAGTCTGTATGGTTGCCACCCTCAAGGATGGTGCAAACGCCTAATATCGGGAAATGGCTCATCACCAGTATAGGGCATTTATCAGGCAAAGCGGACATATCGGACTCCAGCCATTTCCGTTGTTCTTCATCCAGGGAACCGGCATTCTTGTTGTTGCTGTCAAGTATGATGAAATGCCAGCCGCCCTTGTCAAAACTGTAATAACGGTTGGGGAGACCGAGTTTTTTTACGACAAAATCCTTTCCGTACATGGCGTCCTGCTTGTCAGGAGCGGCCCACCACATGTCATGGTTGCCAAGACAGCTGTGTACATCGATGTCTTTGAATTCACTTCGCAATTCATCCCATATCCGCCATTGATCGAGTACTCTTTCCCGCGTAATATTGCCATAATCTGCCGCATAGATCGTGTCTCCGCCATTCAATATAAGATCGATACCGTGCTTTTTGATATCTTCCATGCATTTTCGGAAACGGTTAGGGGCATTGTATTCCGGCCTGATATGCACATCCGTTATATGCGCTACGCGTAATACGCGCTTTTTCCTGCCCGGTCGCGGGGTCGGTCCAGGGTTACTTGCGATCAGCCTTGCGCTCGCGGTCACGGCACCTAATGCGAGCCCTATATTTTTTACAACCTGTCTTCTTTTCATTTTTTATTTTGTTCTATGTAGGACGATTGGACCGGCCCCCGGGAAGTGGGGACCGGCCGTTAAATTCTATTTGGACTACCAGCCAAACGCCTGCTTCAGTGCAGGATTCAGCACGGTTTGTTGCATGGGTATTGGAAAATAATAATACCTGGGCTCGATAAAACTGCGGATCTGTGTTTGGTCTTTGGTAAACATAACGAACCCTGAATTGCCTGCCGAGAGATAGTAACTGCTCCCATCCAGATAATATACCGGAGCATTCGCGGGCAAACCGGGTACCGGCTGCTGCGATTGCGGGTTTTGCCAGATCGCGATATCTGGATTGCCGTCGCCGGTTACATCGAGACCACCCAGCGCAGGAACGTATATACCCTGGGATGGCTGGGCCAACAGTGTTCCGGATTTCCATCGTTGAAGGTCATGCCAGCGGAGTCCCTCGCAGGCCATTTCCACCCGGCGCTCGCGGCGTATTTCCAATATGATGCCACGATTTGGCCCTGCTACGGCCGGGTACAAAGCCGTCTGTACGGCATCGGGGTTAGCATTGGCGTTCGCAATATTCATTTCCGGCATACCAACCCGCTCGCGAAGGAGATTGACTGTCCGGTCCAGATCGGTTTGCGTTAAAGTTTCCAACTCGGCTTTGGCCTCAGCGTTTGTCAACAATACTTCCGCATACCGGAAAATAGGCAGGTCGGTATAGTCCAGTGTCCAGCCACCTCGTAGCGCCGGGTCGCGAGGGTAGAACTTCACCTGCAAAAGGCCGCCGAAATCCGGTTTGATAAGGTAAGGTGACCCATTACCGACGGTTGAAAAACCTGGGGGCATGATCGTCTCTGCCATGCGCGGATCCCGGTTCGCGAACATTTGGACAAAGTCCTTTTTGTCATATCCGGGTTGGGCAGTAAACGAGGTCCCGTCTTTCATCAGGAAATCGTTCGCAAGTGATCGGCTTATAGCCCATTGCCAATCCAGGACCACATGTGTGTTATTGGCAATTCCCACCGACTGATCATTTTTCTGCAGGAAAATTATTTCTTTGTTACCGTCGAGATGGTTGCTTGAAAATAGTGCCCGGAAATCGAGTGCACCTCCGCCTGTATTATAAATCGAAAATCCGCCATTTGCAATGATCGTATCAGAAGCGCTTGCCGCCCGCCGGAGAAAATCGCCGGCAGTGGATTGCAAATTCAGCTCCGTATGATACTTTCTATATGTGCCTTCAAAGAGTGTTACC
>Ga0310811_10011111_pt1 | contig 11661 bp, 12 predicted proteins | sample YCmetagenome_FD_207642 | JGI IMG/M metagenome (GOLD analysis project Ga0310811, IMG submission 207642) | Soil microbial communities from experimental microcosm in Duke University, North Carolina, United States - YC | ecosystem: Engineered > Artificial ecosystem > Soil microcosm > Unclassified ...
GTCCGGCGTCTGCGGATGGGTGCTGAACGCCTTGGACAGGAAACCCGGTTTCTTCTTCTCCTGTGCCTTTAATTTTTCGAAGAAGGCAATGAATGACTGCGGATCGTAGCCGGTTTTGTACATGTACTGCATGCCGAGATAATCGGCCTCCGACTCAAACCCTCGGGAAAAACGCAGGAAAGTCATGGGCAGGGCCACGCTGGCGGCGTTGTACACTCCATAACCCAAACCGCCGCCCACGAAGATCAAGGGGATGGTGGCCAAGTTTGCCAGCTGGCCGCGAGTTTGTTCCCGGGCTGCGTGGCAGGCGGCCACGTGGGCGATCTCATGCGCCATCACTCCCGCCAGTTCGGACTCGTTGTCGGCCGCCAGAACCAAACCTGAGTTGACGTAGAAGAACCCGCCGGGCAGGGCGAACGCGTTTACCTCGTCGGAGTCAATTACCTTGATGGTGAAGGGGACTTTGGCGTCGGAATTGCGCACAAGGTTTTGCCCGATGCGGTTCACATATTCAGTAATCGCCGGGTCATTGATCAGCTTGACGCTCGACTCCACCTGGGCGGCGAACTGCTTGCCCATTTGCACCTGTTTTTCAATGCTGTACCAGTTCCCCACCCCTTCTCCGCAGCCCACATTGCGATTGCCGATGGCAGCAATGTCTCTAATGCTGCCGTCGTGGTAGGTTTTGACCCCAGTGTTGGTGGCGGCGGCAGAAAACGCGCTGCACGCAAACACCAGAGCCGTGGCCAGCGAGATTGTACGGCGAATCATAAATTTACCCCTGCTGAGAGCAAGCCCCCGGCCGGCCCCCAAGCTTATCAGCGATGGCGGCTTTTAAGCTGGTCCTCACCCGTTTAGAGGCTGGACTGCTTTGCGGTAGTTGTCCGCAGGCCTCTTCTGCCCATCAAATCCGGCTCTGGCTTGCTTTCAGCACGGATTCAGGGCAGTTGTTAAGGCCGACTATACCCCCGTCCAGGTACCCCGTCCAGCCGCCAAAGGGTCGGCTTGGGAGCCGGGCGAGGGCTCAGCCGCTTACTTCTATTAGACTGACTAAAGCGCGCTCCGGGACGGGAAAATTTGCGCCCTTTATGGGTACCCCCTGGGTGGCAACTCAGCGTACACGTCCGGCAACTCATCCCCTGGAACCGATGGGCTGGATAACCCAAGAATATGCGCGCCGCCGGCCGGCGGCCTCTGGCCAGAGCTCCAATGTGGCCCAGCAGCAGGCCGCGGCGAATTTATGGCAGGAACTGCACGATAGCCTGCAGGCCGACGTCAGCGAGTACAACCGCTGGGGAGGCACCGCCATCTTTGACGCTCCTGACCGGCAGCAGGTGGCGATTTCCGAGCCCACTACAGGGCTGCAGGTGCGCATCCAGGCCGAGCTCCCCGACCGTCATTTGCGCTACGAATTCCAAGCCACCCGAGACGACGTGCCGGCCCCGGACGGCGGCTTCTTCTCCATTCGCATTTCTCCCACAGGCCAGGCCGAACTCTTCTCCGCCGACCAACCCCTGACTTGCGAACAGGCCCGCCGCGTCCTGCTTCAACCCGTCCTCTTCCCCAGTGACACCTCTACCCCGCTGCGGCAGTCCGCGTGACCTGCCCTGACCGGCGCCGCACATGAACTCCCTCTCCCCCGACGCGCTGATGGCAATGTCTGTTCCCGCCGCGCTGGGATTCGTGCGGAACGGAATCTTTATCGCCATCATTGCCAATGGCCTTATCGGAATTTCGCTGGTCTGGGACAAAGTACTGCTGAAAAAGCCGGAAACCCGCAACCTGGTGTCTTATGTCTTCTGGCTGGGTGCGATCAGCGTTTTCGGCCTGCTCCTGGCTCCATTTGGTTTCCACTGGCCGGGGATCCCGATCGCCCTGCTGGCCCTGGGCACGGGAATGCTTCATCTGGTGGCGATATGGTTCTACTACGCCGCTCTGAAGCGCGGTGAGGCGTCCCAGACTCTGGCGGTGATGGGCGGATTTTCCCCGGTGGCCACCGTTCTTATCGCCATCCCGCTGCTTCGCCATCCCTACGTGGCCCGGGGTAACCTGCTGGCCTTCGCCCTGCTGGTAGGCGGCGGTTTTGTGATGTTTTTGTCGGAAAAGCTGAATCTGCGGCGAGTTCTGCCCAGCATCCTGCTCGCCTCCGTACTATTCGGGCTGGTCAATGTGCTGCAGAAGATGGTGTTTGATGACACCAACTTCGTCAGCGGATATGTGATCTTCACCATCGGCACCTTTTTGGGCTCCATCCTGCTGCTGGTCCGGAAGCGGTGGCGGCGGCAGATTTTCGTCTATTCCGAACATGCGGAACCCAGCAGCCGTTTCTGGTATTTCGTCAACCGCTTCATCTCCGGTGTGGGCTCATTCCTGATTTTTTACGCCATTGACCTGGCTCATCCCGCGGTGGTGGACGCCATCTCCGGCGTACGTTATGCCATCATCTTCGTCGGTGCTTATGGGCTTACCCAGTTGCGGCCGCGCTGGTTACTGGAGAACTTCCAGGGCTGGACCCTGGTGGGCAAGAGCCTGGCCACACTGCTCATCGTTGCCGGCCTGGTGCTGCTGGGCCTGGGCGGCAAAGGCGAGAACTCAGGCCCCAGTGCCCGCTTCCGTCGCCGTGCTGGCCCCCAGGCAGCATGGGAAACCGAAGAAGATCGTGAAACCTTGAAACCGTCCTATATGGAGATCAGCATTACCCCAATGGCCACCAGGGAGGCGCCTGCCCAGCGCTTCCACCCCACCTCTTCCTTGAGCAGATACTTGGCCAGCGCTGTTTCCAACAGATAGCTGGAGGCGGTCGCCGGAACGGCAAAGCTCAGCTTGGCGATGGATAACAGGTCCATGAGCGCGAAGAATGAAATGGCCATGGCGACGATGCCGATGATGATGTAGGGATTGCGCGCCAACTGCCACAGGAGCCGGGCCAGCCCGGACAGGCTGAAATCATTCACCTCACCATGGCGTTTCATGCCCGCGGTAGTGAGCAGATCGCCGACCGTGCCCGGCACTACGATCAACGCCACCAGGATCCAGCGCATCATTCCTCTGCCAGACCTCCGGTTTCGTCGGTGGTGCTGGGGAAGGTTTCGCCCACGAACACCGCTCCCACTGTGATCAGGGCAATGCCGGCCCAGCGCAAGGCTGAGACCTGCTCCGCCAGAAAGAACTTCCCCAGCAGGGCGCTGATGACGTAGGAGGTGGAGGTCACGGTGATCACATAACTCAGGTCCGCCCAGCTGAGCAGGGCGAGGCGGAAAATGAGCCAGGCAATCAGCAGCAGCACGCCGATAATGACCCAGGGATCGGCAAAGGCCTGCAAATAGGGCCCGGGCTGCCAGGTAACGAGTTGACCAACCTCCTGCATGCCTTTGCTGAGGGCGTAGTTGCCCACGGCGTTGCTTACCACCACTACCGTGGTGATGGCAGCCGTTTTGGTGACCAAGTGGGAAATCATGGAGCCGGGATGGCGGCGGGAAAATTGTCGGCCAAATTAAAGTGCGACGAACAATTCTAAGATGCTGGCCTGGCCGAGCGGGATTCCGATGCTTGCGCCGCGAAAACGTTAGCCGGCCGGCCATCTCTCTGGCGACAGTGGTTCAGGCTAAGGCGCATTCCGCTAGCATGTAACGTTTTACCTCATCCGGATAAGGTGCAACGCGCCGGGCGGGCCGCGCCCGGCGCTGAACTTATGTCGCTACTCCAGCGATTTAGGATCCGACAGGTTCTTGGGTGAGTGGTGGTTCAACAGCGAGACCAGTGCCTGTCCCGCCGCCGGCACGCCCACGCGATGTTCGCGCACAATCTCACGCGCGCTGATCTTGTGCCCGTAGAGCTTCTCGTTGGCGCCATTATCCTGGCGCAGGGTAGAGCCCTCCAGCGAAATACCAGCAAACAAGCCGCGGGAGCGCGAATAGGAGAGAATCTCCGCCCGCATGGCCACGTCGGTGGCCGCGGTCGCGTCCCTGCCCTTGGGTCCGGCAGCCGCCGCCGCGTCGGCGCCCAGCTTCACCTTGGTCTTCAGCAGCGACTCCGCTCCATGGGGATTCATTACCAGCAGAACGAAGTCAGTCGCCTGCCCGCCCAACTGGAAACCGATGTTGCCGCCCTCCAGGGCGTACATGGCGGGCGCGCTCCACGGACCGGTGTAATGCTGGCCGGTGCGGCAACTCATCACGCCGCGGCCGTAGCTGCCGCCGAGACCGATGGCAAACTTTTTCACCGAAGGCAGAACGATGATGCATTCCGCCCGGTCAAACAGGTCCTTGGGAATGTCATCGGGGATGTTGATGATTTCTTTGAGCACTTCGCCGGCGTCTTTGACCCGGTCCTGCTCTTTTTCGTTGTCCTTGGCCAGCAGGGGGGCAGCGAGTAACAGCACGAAAGTCAGTACCGCGACCAGCTTTTTCATGAAACCTCCACGTGGGAATTGTCATCTTAAACCTTAATCAGCTGTGTGTAACGAAAGTCTGTTCCCCGTTTGTAACTTGGCTTCCTCCCCGCCCTGACCTAGAGTTCTCATGGCATTGAAAATGCATGAAATCGTTAGGGAGCTTTTTGTGCCCCGTAAAGCGGCAGAAAATGCACGTTTTATGAAATATTTGCTTTCCAGTTTCGCCGCTGTCCTGCTGCTGTTTTTTGCAGCTACGGGGGCACATGCCCAACTCCCCGCGGGTCAAGATCCTACCCAGCCTTACCTGAGCAATGCACCGACCGCTTCGGAAACCGAGGCTTACCCGGAACAGGCGGGCAATTCGCCGCTGCTGACCATTCGCCGGCGAGTGGACGAGGTTAATGTGGTATTTACCGCCACCAACGGGCGCGGAAAGTTCGTGCGCGACCTTTCCCAGAGTGATTTCCGGGTTCTGGATAATAACCAGCCGCCGCAAAGCATTCTTGATTTTCGCCGCGAGACTAACCTGCCCTTGCGCGTGGGCCTGCTGGTGGATGACAGCGGCTCGGTTAAAAGCCGCTTCCTCTTCGAGCAGAACGCCGCGATTTCGTTCCTCAAGCAGGTGGTTCGCCAGGGTACCGACCGCGCATTTGTCATCGGCTTCAACAGCCATTCCAAGCTGATGAAAGATTTCACCGATAACACCGCGCAACTGTCCTCTGCCATTGACAATCTGAAGGCCGGCGGCGGCACCGCCCTGTATGACGCGGTGTACCTGGCCTGTAAGGAAAAGCTGCTCAAGACCGGCGACGAACGGCCGGTGCGGCGCGCCATCATCGTACTCAGCGACGGCGAAGATAATCAGAGCGAGGTCAGCCTGGGCAAGGCCATCCAGATGGCGCAGCGCGCTGAGGTGGTCATCTATGCCATCAGCACCGACGACAGCGGGTTGGTCATGCGGGGCGACGGGGTGCTGGAGCAGCTTGCCAACGCCACCGGCGGCCGCGCTTTCTTCCCCTACAAGATGACCGACATTACCAAGGCCTTTTCCGCCATCGAAGAGGAGTTGCGCAGCCAGTACTCCCTGGCCTACAAGCCCGCGGAAATGGCTGCAGACGGCCGCTACCACTCCATCGAAATCATCGCCCTGAGTAAGAAAGTGCACGTCCGCTCCCGTCCCGGTTACTACGCTCCCACCCAGTAGCCGAATACATCATTCCCTGCAACCCAGGTTCGCAATGGCGCCGCAGCGGCGGCAGGCGCGCTTGTTCCCTCTCCTGAAAGCATCGTGGTACGATTTTATTGTTGTACGCAACGTGTGCCGAACTGGCGGGCATCTCTTCCTCCGGGCGGCAATCGCAACCTTTCAGAGACAGAGCACTTGAAGAGAGACTAAGCAAGCCATGAAAGAGAAAGTGGTCCGCATTGGATATCCTGCAGCAATCCTTTCCACCATCGTTGTGCTGGTAATCGGGGGCGTGCTGGGCTGGGTGATTCCCGCATGGGCGGGCATAGACAACACGGCCAACACCGTTCCCGTGTACATCAGCGGTTCCGCACCTGCAGCCGGACCGCCCAACAGCATGGGATACGCGGCGGTGGTCAAACCTGTGTTGCCGGCTGTGGTAAACATCTCCTCCTCGCACCTGGTTAAGCCGCAGGGCAACCAACTCAACCCCTTCTTCAACAATCCTTTTTTTCAGCAGTTTTTTGGCGGGCAGATGCCCCAACCCCGGCCGCAGCGCGAGGAAGCTCTGGGTTCAGGCGTCATCGTCAGCCATGACGGCTACATCATGACCAACAACCACGTGGTGGAGAAGGGGACGGATATCAAGGTGTACCTGTCGAACAAACAGGAATACGCGGCCAAGGTAGTGGGCACCGACCCGAAGACCGACATCGCCGTGCTCAAAATCCAGGCCAACCACCTGTCCACCGTCACCTTCGGCGATTCTTCCAAGCTGCAGGTGGGCGATTATGCATTGGCGATTGGCGACCCCTTCGGCATCGGAGAGACCGTAACCATGGGTATTGTGAGCGCCACCGCCCGCAGCCAGCTTGGAATTGAGAACTATGAAGACTTCATCCAGACCGATGCCGCCATCAATCCCGGCAACTCCGGAGGCGCGCTCATCAACGCGCGCGGCGAACTGATCGGCATCAACACCGCCATTCTCTCCGGCCGCAGCGGCGGGAACCAGGGGATCGGCTTCGCCATCCCCATTAATCTGGCGCGTTACATCATGGGTCAGATTCTGAAGTACGGTAAGGTAACGCGCGGCTGGCTGGGAGTGGGAGTCCAGGATGTCTCGGCTCCGGTGGCGAAGACCTACGGCGTGCCGGCTAATCAGGGAGCCATAATCAGCGACGTAGCGCCCAACGGTCCGGGCGCGAAAGCGGGCCTGCAGCGGGGAGACGTCATCACGCAACTGAACGAGCAACCGGTGCAAGGGGCGAACGATCTGAAACTGAAAATCGGCGAGCTGCGGCCAGGCACGACGGCACAACTGAAAATCGTACGCGATGGCAAGCCGCAGGATGTGTCCCTTACGCTGGGTGAGCAGCCCCAGAGCGGGCAGCAACAGGCGGGAGCGGCGGAGCCGCAGCAGCCTGGGCTGATGCAGGGTGTGGAGGTAGAGAACCTGACGCCCGACATCTTGCAGCAGTTGGGTGTGCCGGCTAACACCAGAGGCGTGGTCGTGGCGAATGTCGCCCAGGGCAGCCCTGCAGAAATGGCTGGATTGCAACGTGGCGACATCATCGAGCAGGTCAACCGCCATCCCGTGGACAGGGTTTCGCAGTACGACCGCGAAGTCAGAATGGCGGGCCACCAGTCCATCGTCCTGCTGGTGAACCGTGGCGGCACCACCGCCTTTGTGGTGGTGCAGACGCCATAACCCGCGGCGGCCCAGAACCGAGACGTTAGGAGCAACGTCTCTACTCCTGCACATTGCGTTGCGGCGCAGCTTGCGCAGGGTAGAGACGTAACTTGCTTTCTGGTGCACACTTCATCTCAGGTCCTTAAGCAACGAGGTCGTGAACGTTCAATCCCTTTGGTCACCTAGGCAGTTCAGCACTCCCTTGAAACAATTCAGAGTTGAGCACAAGCGCCATGCGCAATTTGCATTCAGGCCCGTGTGCTGACCCTGAAAGACCTATGACCCGAAAACTCGCTTATGCCCTGGTTCTGCTGCTGTTGACAACCATCTGTGGAGCGCCCCTGGCGGGGGCGGACGTTCCCACGGAACATCACGCCGCCCGCAAGGTTGTAAAGAAGGTCCTGCCCGCATATCCCGATTTGGCCCGTAAACTAAGTATCAGAGGCGCGGTCAAGCTGCTGGTCACTGTCGAACCCGCGGGCAACGTAAAGTCGGCGAAGGCCGTGGGCGGCAATCCAACCTTTGTGGCAGCGGCCATGGCCGTAATTGGCAAGTGGAAGTTTGAACCGGCCTCCGAGCCGACCACGGAAACCATAGAGATCAAGTTTGAACCCTCGGAGTAGCCGCCGGCTGCGGACTACTCCGTACTGGCTCCCCGATTCCCGCCTGTGATACCTTGCCCTGTACGGGACCCTGCAAAACTCTATACGGGAGCCTGTGATGGCCCTGATCATTTTTCTGATTGTCATTGTGGCGATAGTGGGCTTTGCCATCGCCATCTACAACGGCCTGGTCCAGTTGCGCGTGCGCGCGGACGCCTCCTGGTCCGACATTGACGTGCAACTCAAGCGGCGCCACGACCTGATCCCCAACCTGGTAGAAACGGTTAAGGGGTACGCCGCCCACGAAAAAGGCACCTTCGAGAACATCGCCAAGTACCGCTCGGCGGCGATGACGGCCACCAGCACCGCCGATCGCTCGGCGGCCGAAGGCCAGCTCACACAGGCCCTGCGCGGCCTGCTGGCGGTAGCGGAGAACTACCCGCAACTGCGCGCCTCGGAAGAGTTCACCGCCCTGCAGGGGCAACTGACCCAGACCGAAGATAACATCCAGAATGCACGCCGTTATTACAACGCCGTGGTCCGCGACTTCAACACCAAGCTGCAAACTTTCCCCACCAACATCTTCGGCAGCATGCTGGGCTTCCAGCCACGCCAGTACTTCGAACTAGAGACGCCGGCCGACCGCGAAAACGTTGCCGTAAAGTTCTGATGTCGGGCAAGCCTAAGTTCGCGCTGGCAACCCGCTGCTTGCGCCTTGGGCTTTTTTTCTGCGTGGCCCTGGCTGCGCTGCCGGCGCGGGCAGACTGGCGAATCGCCGACTTCCGGTCCACCGTCAACCTCGACCGCCAGGGGAAGGCCCAGGTCAGCGAGCGCATTACTGTGGCATTTAGCGGCGTGTACCACGGCATCTATCGCGACATCCCCCTCGAGTATCCCGGCCCTCATGGCACCAACTACAGCCTCTTCCTGAAGATCACTGGCGTCACGGACGGCTCCGGCAACAAACTGAAGTACGATTCCAGCATCCGCAACGGATATCGTCACCTCAAGATTTATATTCCCGGGGCGGAGGACTCCACCAGGACGGTGGAGATTGACTACACCATCCCCAACGCGGTGCGCTATTTTCCCAGCTACGACGAGTTCTACTGGAACGTGACCGGCAACGATTGGCCAGTGCCCATTGACCACGCCTCCGCCTACGTTCACCTGCCGGAGAACGCTGCCGGCAACCTGCGGGCGCAGGCATTCACCGGCCTGTACGGTTCCATCAGCCATGAAGCCACGGCCGAGGTCACCGGCGCCAACGCGCGCTTTGAGACCACCAATCCGTTAGCCATGCGCGGCGGCTTGACCATTGACATTTACATTCCCAAGGGCATTCTGCAGCAACCCGGCCCGTTAACTCGCGCCAGCTGGTTTTTGCGCAGCAACCCGCTGGTGCTGCTGCCGCCCTGGGCTTTGGTGGTGATGTTCTGCCTGTGGTGGTTCAAGGGGCGCGACCCTAACCCCGGGCTTTCGGTAGCTCCCATGTACGAACCGCCCGCGGAAATGACGCCGGCCGAGGTGGGTTCGCTGATTGACGACAAGGTTAATCCCCGCGATATCACCTCCACCATCGTGGACCTGGCGGTTCGCGGCTTTATCAAGATCGAAGAAACCGTGGACCAGGGGTTGATCTTTCACCACAAAGATTACATTTTCCACCTCCTCATCCCGCGGCAGAAATGGACCGGGCTGGCGCCCCACGAGCGAGTGATGCTGGAAAATATTTTCGCCGGCGACACCAGCGAAACCCGGCTCTCCAGCCTGAAGAACCGCTTCTACACCGCTATTCCGGTAATTCGCGATGACATCATGTCCGCCCTGCGCCGCAAGGGCATGTATCTGATTGACCCGGAGTCGGCCAACGCCTACATGCTGGGCGGAGCGGTGCTGGCGGCGGCGCCCTTCATTCTGCTGGCGGTAACCGGAGCGGCCGATGTTTTTGGCTCGGTGCCGCTGGCGGTTTTTACCATCGCCGTTTCTGCGCTCGTGGTGTGGCTGTTCGGGCGGCAGATGACCTGCAAAACCCTCAAAGGGGCGCGCACGCGGGTGGCCGTCCTGGGCTTTGAGGAGTTCATGAACCGGGTAGATGCCGACCGCATCAAGCGCATGCCGCCGGACACCTTCGAGAAGTTCCTGCCCTTCGCCATGGCCTTGGGGGTGGAGCACCACTGGGCCCAGGCTTTTGCGGGAATCGTGAAGAACCCGCCCAACTGGTATGTATCGCCCGGTGGAGTCATGTTCAACCCCATCCTGTTTTCCAGCACCATGCACAGCATGTCCTATGACATGAACCAAGTGTTTGTCTCTGCGCCGCGAGCCAGTTCCAGCGGCTCCGGTTGGAGTGGCGGCGGGTTTGGCGGTGGAGGCGGCTTTTCCGGCGGCGGCTTCGGCGGAGGAGGCGGGGGAGCGTTCTGACGCGGAAAAAGACACGCCTTTTCAGCCGTCCCTGATCGGGACTTCACCTTCCCATTCGATGGCTATCCCGCCAGTAAACTGGCGTGGCTACTTTCATCCGCTCCCTACGAGACGCTCAAGCGATGTCTCTCCCGTCCGATGGAAGAAATCTCTCCTCCAGGCGAAAGGCGAGGGGAAAACAGCCACAAATTACGTCGCCCACTCGCAGCTGCGAGGGCGAGAGCTGCATCGTGAGTACCCGCCTTCCGCCGCCGCCCGACATCCCTGCAAACACGCCGTCTAATACCTTCATCCAACATAAAGACGGAAAGGAATTGTATGGCTGAAACCAGACGAACAGAACCGACGTTCGCGCCCGACCAGCCGGCGTTAGATCCGGAACGCGAACTCCCGCCGGCAACTACCCAGACCAACCCTCGCCTGAATGAAGCGGCGGAGGCCATCGGCGGCGCTTTGGGCAGCGCCACGCGCCAAGTGCAAAACGTGCGCGACCGCTTCACCGTGATTCGCGGTGGAGGGGTGCAGGGTGGCCCTTCCACCACTGAGCAGATCAGACAGACGGCGCAGGAGAAGGTCGCGGAACTCAAGGAGCGGGCCGGCGCGGCCATGGAACAGGCCAGGATCCAGGCCACAACCAGGCTGGAGGAGGCTCGGGCGAAGGCCTCGCGTATGGCGCAGGACGCCAGGGAAACGGCCACGGAGCGCGCCCGCATGGTGCGCCAGCGCGCCGCGCGCTTCACGGAGGAGCGCCCGCTGATGGCGCTAGGCATAATCGCGGGAGCGGCTTTTCTGCTGGGAATCTTTCTGCGTGTAAGAAGGGGGAAACGTGGCTGACCAAACCGTGAATTTTAATGGCCGCAGCTTTGCCGGGGTGGTGAACGAGGTCAAGGACGAGCTCAAGGAATTTCTCCAGACTCGCATCATCATGCTCAAGGCGGAACTGGGCGAGAAGATGCGCACCTTAAAGACAGCCCTGCCCATGCTGATCACAGCGGCTATTTTTCTGGGCACGGCTTTTCTGCTGCTTACCCTTTGTCTGGTGGGGCTGGTGTCGGTCGCCTTTTACGGCGATCCTTTCCGCTGGTTCTATTCCTTCATCATCGTGGGCGTGCTGTACTGCATTATGGGGGGAATGGCGGCGGTGTTCGGGCTGAAAGAACTGCGCGCCCAGGGCATCATGCCCAAGAAAACCATCAAGGTGCTGAAAGAAGACCAAATCTGGCTGCAGCATGAAGCGAGGACCCAGGTATGAGCGCCAGCAATATTCCTACTGACCTGCTGGAACTGCGGGCGGCTGAGCAACGCCGGCGCCTGCACAACTCGGTGGCAGAACTGCGCGTGCAAATGCGGCAAAAGCTGGATT
>Ga0310811_10011112_pt1 | contig 11660 bp, 6 predicted proteins | sample YCmetagenome_FD_207642 | JGI IMG/M metagenome (GOLD analysis project Ga0310811, IMG submission 207642) | Soil microbial communities from experimental microcosm in Duke University, North Carolina, United States - YC | ecosystem: Engineered > Artificial ecosystem > Soil microcosm > Unclassified ...
ACCGGCATGAGCGCGCCCGTCGGGCAGACGCCGATGCAGTTGCCGCAGTACACGCAGGCGGAGTCGGGCAGGGTCACGTCGAACTCGGTCGAGATCCGGGCGTCGAAGCCGCGGCCCGCGACCGCGATCGCGAACGTGTTCTGCGCGTCCTCGCCGCAGGCCTCCACGCACTTGTAGCAGAGGATGCAGCGCGAGTAGTCGCGGACGTAGGCCTCGTTGTCGACCTTGGTCGGCTGGCCCACGGTCGCGGCCTCGGCCCCAGAAGCCGGGTGGTGCTCGCCCGGACGGGCGGCGTCCCGCTCCCCCGCTTCGTTATCCGGGGCCGGCGCGCCATACCGGGACGGGTCGACGCCGTACTCGGCCATCCAGCGCTGCACGTCGCCGGAGGCGAGCGACACGTCGGCGGAGGAGGCCAGGAACTCCATGACCATCTTCCGTGAGGTCTTCACCCGGTCGGAGTCCGTGTGCACCTTCATGCCTGCCTCGGCCTTGCGGGAGCAGGACGGCACCAGGGTGCGCGAGCCCTCCACCTCGACCACGCACACCCGGCAGACGTTCACCGGGGTGAGGTTCTCTAGGTAGCAGAGCGTCGGGGTGTCGATGCCTTGCGACCGGCAGGCGTCCAGCAGCGTGGCGCCCTCGGGTACGCGGACGGTCTGCCCGTCGATCTCGACGTCGACGAGGCGCTTGGGCGTCTCAAGGAAAACCGAGGTCATCGGCGGCAGCTCCTATTCCTCGACATTGCACGGTGCAGGACGGCGCCACCCGCGGTGCGGGATGAGGCCGATTTCATGAAATATCCGGGAATGTCGTGGCGCGCCAGCGCCCGACATTCCGGATCCAGCCCCGGATCCGGCACAGGCACCGGCACTGGCCCCGACACAGGCACCGGATCCGGTACTGGCCCCGACACGGGCACGGGCTCCGGCGCCGGCGCCGCAGTTATCCGGTTCATCGGACGTCAGCGCCGTTCACCGGACGTCCGCGCCGAGGAGGCCGAGCTTGACGGCCGACTCGACCGCCGACAGCGCCGTCTGGCCGAGGCCGCAGATGGAGGCGTCGCGGGTCACGTAGCCGATGTCCTTCAGCAGCGCCAACTCCGCGGCGACCGAGCCAATTGGCGCGCCGCTGACCAGCCGGGCGACCAGTTCCTCCTGGCGGACCGTGCCGACCCGGCACGGGACGCACTGGCCGCAGGACTCGTCGCGGAAGAACTGCGTGATCCGGCGCAGCAGCGCGGGCACGGACACCGTGTCGTCGAGGACGAGCACGACGCCGGAGCCGAGTGTCGCCCCGGCCGCGCGCGTCCCCTCGTAGGTCAGCGGCATGTCCAGGGCCTCGGGCCCGACGAACACGCCGGCCGCGCCGCCGAGGAGGACCGCCTGCAGCGGCCGGCCCCCGGCGACCCCGCCCGCACCGGAGATCACGTCCCGGAGCGTCACGCCGAAGTCGTACTCGTACAGGCCGGGCACCGCCACGCAGCCGGACAGGCAGAACAAGCGGGTCCCGGTGGACCCGGCTGTCCCGACCGTGGCGTACGCCGGGCCGCCGACCCGGAGGATCTCCAGCACCGACAGGGCAGTCTCAACGTTGTTGACCGCGGTCGGCTTGCCGAAGAGGCCAACCGAGGCGGGGAACGGCGGCTTGTTACGCGGCTCGGCGCGCTTGCCCTCCAGGGAGTTGATGAGGCCGGTCTCCTCGCCCGCGATGTAGGCGCCGGCGCCGCGCCGGATCTCGATGTCGAACGCGAAGCCCTCGCCCATCACGTCGCCGCCGAGGAAGCCGTATGCCCGCGCGGTGTCGATCGCGTGCCGTAGTCGTGCCTCGGCCGTCGGATACTCTCCCCGGATGTAGATGTAGCCCTGCTCCGCGCCGCAGGCGTAACCCATGACGGTCAGGGCCTCGACGAGGGCGTAGGGGTCGTGCTCCATGAGCACCCGGTCTTTGAAGGTGCCGGGCTCCGATTCGTCGGCGTTGATGACCACGTAGTGCGGGCGGGCCAGGTCGGTGCCCACCGCGTTCCACTTGATGTGCGTTGGGAACGCCGCGCCGCCGCGGCCCATCAGCTTGGCGTCGCGGACCTCGCGGATGACGCCCTGGGGGCCAAGGTGCAGCGCACGGCGGAGCATCTCGTAGCCGCCCGCCGCCCGGTACGAGCCGAGCGAGGCGGGGTCGACGCGGCCGATCCGGCGCAGCAGCGACACCGGGCCGGCGGCCGCCGAGGCGGCGATGTCGGGGGACGCGAAGCCAGCGACCGCCGCGGAGGATAGTTGCGGGACCAGCACTCCGACGGGGACCTCAGCCGGCGACGCGCCCGTCGTGAGGGACGTCCAGACCGCGTCGGGGGTAACGGGCGCGAAGTCGCGCCTTGGCAATGCAGCGCCTGGCTGCTGGATCAGCGCGGCCGAACCCAGGTCGCACTTGCCCAGGCACGGGGAGCGCTGCCAGGTGACGGCGGTCCCGTCGACCGACGCATCGGTCCCTTCCGGGCCGAAGCGGCGGGTCATCTCGGCGCACAGCGCCTCCGCGCCGGCGACCTTGCAGGCCACGTCGTCGCAGATATGGACGACCGCGCCCGGCGACGGCTCCGTGCGGAACATGGCGTAGAACGAGGCGACGCCGTACGCCTCCGCCGGCGGGACAGTCAGCCGCTCGGACACGTAGTCCAGGGCGCCCGGGCTAATCCAGCCGACCTTCTCCTGGATCGCGTGCAGCACGGTGATCAGGTGATGACGCCGGCCGCGGGCGGCGTGCCCGCCGAACGCCTGGTGCGCGTCCTCCGGGCGGCGCGCGCCGCCCTCCCACTGGGAGGGCGGCGGGCCCAGGACCTCATCGACGGCGGCGCGTTCTTCATCGGTCGCGGCCGCCTTCGCCGTCAGGCGCAGGTCCACTAGCTGACCACCTCCGGGTTGCTCAGGCGCTCGTGGAACGCGGCGGCTTCCTCGGGCGTGGCCTGCTCCACCCGGATGGCGGTCGCCTTGAACTCCGCGGTGCCCGACTTCGGGTCCCACGTGTCGAGCGTCAGGATGTTCGTCTCTACCTGGTCGGGGAAGTGCAGCGTCATGAACGCGAGCCCTTCCCGCAGTGTCCCGTCCACGTGCACGGGAGCGGTGATGGAGCCGCGCCGCGAGCTGATCTTGGCGATCTTGTCGTCGGCAAGGCCGAGGCTGACGGCGTCCTCCGGCGACAGGTTCAGCGTCTCCGGCTGCCGCAGCGGCGTGGTGAACAGGTTGGTCGCCACGCCGGTGTTGTAGGAGTCGAGCCGCCGCCCGGTGGTGAGCCTGATCGGGTACTCGTCGGTGAGCTTGTCGATCGGGTCGTCCTGCTCCACGACGTGGAACGGGGCGGGCGCGCCGCGCTTGGCCGGGTCCTCCTCCCACAGCCGGGCGTGCAGGAACAGGGTGCCTTCCGACTCCTCGTCCTCGCACGGCCACTGGATGCCGCCGAGCCGGTCCAGCTTCTCGTAGCTCATGCCGCAGTGCATCGGCGAGAGCTCACGCAGCTCGTTCCAGAGGTCCTCGGCCGTCGGGTCGCCCCAGTCGTAGCCGAGCCGCTTGGCAAGCTCGCCGATGATCCAGATGTCGTCGCGGGCGCCCTCAGGCGGTTCGATCGCCTTGCGGACGCGCTGGACGCGGCGCTCGCTGTTGGTGACCGTGCCCTCGCCCTCACACCACGAGGCGGTGCCTGGCAGCACCACGTCGGCCACCTTGGCGGTCTCGGTCATCACGATGTCCTGGACCACCAGGCACTCCAGGCCCTCGAGCATCTTGCGGGTGTGGTGCGTGTCGGCCTCGGAGGTCATCGGGTTCTCGCCGATGACATACGCGCAGGTCAGCTCGCCACGCGCCATGGCGTCGAACATCTGCGACAGGTGCAGGCCCTTCTTGGGGGGGATCGGCACGCCGTATTTCGCTTCGAACCGCTCCCGCGCGTCGTGGTCGAGCTCGATGTCCTGGAAGCCGGCGAGCTTGTTGGGGATCGCCCCCATGTCGCCGCCGCCCTGGACGTTGTTCTGGCCGCGCAGCGGGACCAGGCCCGAGCCGTACTTGCCGACGTGGCCGGTGAGCAGGGACAGGTTGATCAGCGCGAGGACGTTGTCCGCCGCGTTGTGGTGCTCGGTGATGCCGAGCGTCCAGCAGATCTGCGCGCGGTCCGCCTTGGCGTAGTCGTGGGCGAGCTGCCTGATCAGCTCCTTCGGCACGCCGGAGTCGCGTTCGGCCCGCTCGAGCGGGTACTTGGCGACGGTCTCTTTGTATGCCTCGAAGTTGACCGTGGCGCGCCTGATGAACTCCTCGTCGACCAGGCCAGCCTCGATGATCTCGTTGGCGATCGCGTTGGCCAGGCTGATGTCCGAGCCAACGTGGATGCCGAGCCAGGCGTCCGCCCACTTGGCCGTGTTGGAGCGCCGCGGGTCAACGCCGTACATCTTCGCGCCCTTGCGGATGCCCCGCAGGACGTGATGAAAGAAGATCGGGTGCGCTTCGCGCGCGTTCGAACCCCACATGATGATGAGGTCCGCGTCTTCCGCCTCCCGGTAGGAGCTGGTGCCGCCACCTGCTCCGAAAACTGCCGCCAGACCGACGACACTGGGGGCGTGTCAAGTGCGGTTACATGAGTCGATGTTGTTCGTTCTCATGACGGCGCGAGTGAACTTCGCCGCGGCGTAGTTCATCTCGTTCGACGCCTTGGAGCAGCTGAACACACCAAACGAGCGCAGCGGGTCGTTGTCCCTGGCCTTGGCAAAGCCAGCGGCGGCTCGGTCGAGCGCCTCTTCCCAGGTCGCGGGGCGCAGTTCCCCGTTCTCCCGGACTAGCGGCTCGGTGAGCCGCACCTGCTTGCCAATCTCCCTGGTCCTTTGCTTGCCCATCGCACACCTCCGTTCCATGGCGCGGACTGTCTACAGTATGTAATTGTGGACTGTATACAATAACCGTACCTTCGGGCAAGTTGGCCAGTCCATGGGTGACGGCCCGAGACGACCGGCGCGCGTCTTGTCGCCTGCCACAACGCCGCTATTGCGGCAAAAGGTCACAGACCACCATCCGGAACGGCCGCGTGTTCCACCCTCGGCCCACCGATCCTTTCCGCGCCTGGTCAGCGGATGCGGCGGCCCATCTCCTTGGCGGAGTACCCGCCCAGGGCCTCGACCGACGCCTGGAAGCCCGGGTCGGCCAGGAGCGACCAGAGCGGCGCGAGCTGCGGCCCGTCGAGGGCGCCGGGCGCGACCACCAGGTCATATGGTTCGCGGTCGACCGGGACGAAGTCCAGGCCGAACGGCGTGGCGGCGGCCATGATGCCCAGGCCCGCGTCGGCCCGCCCCGCGGCGACCGCGGCGGCGACCGCCAGGTGCGTCGGCTCCTCACGGGCGTAGCCGGCGATCGCGTCGGGCGACAGCCCGAGCTGGGCGATTAGGTGGTCAAGCAGCACCCGGGTGCCCGCGCCGCGCTGCCGGTTGACGTAGCGGAGGCCGGGCCGGGCGAGGTCGGCCACACCGCGCAGGCCCAGGGGGTTGCCGGGGGCGACGAGCAGCCCCTGCTCCCGGTGCACGAGCCGGACCACGGCGACGTCGGCTGCCCCGGTGGTAGTGCTACCGGGGCCGAACACCCGGTCCAGGTACGGCAGCGTGTACTCACCGGTCGCCGGGTCAAGCAGGTGCGACCCGGCGAGGTGGCACAGCCCGTCCCGCACCGCGACCAGGCCGCCGAGGGACCCGACGTTGGACGAGGCCAGCGTGATGCGCGGGTCGACTGCGCGCAGGGCGGACGCGGCGAGGTCGAGCACCAGGTCATGCGAGCCGATCACGACGATCGTGCGCGCGATCTCGTCCAGCGACCGCAGCAGCTCCACCTGGACCGACGTCCCCGCGTGGTGCCCTTCCACCCCGGCGGGCACCACGAGCAGCCCGTCGGCGCGGACCAGCGAGGTCAGCACCCCCGCGCCGCGCGGCAGCGGGGTCGCGACCGTCTCACCGCCGACGACGCCGAGCCGGACCCGCACCCAGTCGTCCATGCCGAGCGGCGAGGCGAGCTTGCGCGCCAGCCGGGCGGTGGCGAGCGGCCGCCTACGCGGTGACGCGCCGGACAGCTCAGCGAGCAGCGGCGCGGCGAAGATGTCGAAGGTCAGCGCGGCCGATACCGGGTAGCCGGGCACGCCGAGCACCGGCGTCCGCCCGACCACGCCGAGCACGACCGGGTGCCCGGGCCGCACGGCGACCCCGTGCACCGTGAGCGTGCCGGCCGAGGCGACGACCCGTGCGGTGTAGTCGTCCCGCCCGGCGGACGACCCGGCGATGACGAGCAGCAGGTCGCATTCGTCCGCCGCGGCCTTGACGACCGCTTCGATCCGGTGCGGGTCGTCGGGCTCGATGGGCAGCACCCGCGCGTCGCAGCCTGCTTCCCGTGCCTGCTCGGCGAGCATCAGCGAGTTCGTGTCGAGGATCTCGCCGGGCCCGGTTGCCGACCCGACCGGCCGCACCTCGTCGCCGGTCGGCAGGATGAGGACCAGCGCCTTCCGCCGGACGACCGCCTCGGTCTGCCCCGCCGCGGCCATCGCCGCCAGGTCGGCGGCCCGCAGCCGGTGGCCTTCCGGTAGCAGCAGCTCCCCCGCCGCCACGTCCTCGCCGATGGAGCGGACGTGCTGGTACGGGGGGACGGCGGCGCGCAGTTCGGCGCGGCCGCCGGAGTCGTAGTGCACGTGCTCGCGCATCACCACGGCGTCGCGGCCGTCGGGCATGGGGTCGCCGGTGTCGACCACGTCGTAGGCGCCGTCATCGAGCCAGACGGGCGTCGTCTCGCTCGCGCGCACGGTGTCGGCGGCGGTGACCGCGATCCCGTCCATGCCCGCCGCGTCGAACGGCGGCGATGACCTGACCGCCCAGACGGGGGCCGCGGTGACGAGGCCGGCCGCCTCCGTCACGGGCACGGTGACCGCCGACAGCCGTGCGGGGCAGCCGGCGGACCTGAGGGCGGCCCGCCACGCGTCGAGGGCCTGCGCGGCCGGCACGTCACGGATAAACGGGCTGTTGCTCATGATCGCCCCACGCTACCCGCCGTCGCACCAGCGCGTCCGCCCAGCTTCTTGCGCTCCGCGCCTGTTGCTGTTATCAGGCGTAGCGCGCGGCGTGTGCTTTCCCCGCTTCCGGGGTTAGGCATAGCGGGTCACCGTGACCTCGGTACCGGCGTCCAGACCCGTGGCTTCCTCCGGGATCACGAGGTAGCCGTCGGCTTCGGTGAGCACGGACAGCAGCGCGGACGCCCCGAACAGCGGGGTCGCCACCCCGTCGCTGACCGTGACCTGGACGACGTCCAGGCGGCCGGTCGCCGACGCGAGGTCGCGGGACAGGACTGCCCGGGTGGACGGCTCGGGCGGCGCGGCGGCGAGGCCCCCGACCAGGCGGATCAGCGGCATCCCGATCAGCCGGAAGACCACGAGGGCGGAGCGCGGGTTGCCGGGCAGGCCGATGACGGGGATGCCCGGCCCCCCGGCGGTTCCCGTGTCCGTGCTGGCGCCGCACTCGGCGAGCAGCGTGGGCTTGCCCGGCTTGATCGCCAGGCCGTGGCACCAGATGCCGGGCGGGCCGAGCGCCGCGACCGCGTTCGCGGTCTCGTCGCGGGTGCCGACCGAAGACCCGGCGGAGATGACGATGACGTCGCTTTCTGGCAGCGCCGCGCGGAGGGCCCGCTCCAGCGCGCCGGGGTCGTCGCTGACGATGCCGCCGAGTACCGGGGTGCCGCCGGCGTCGCGGACGAGCGCGGCGAGCGCGGAGGCGGTCGCATCGCGGACCTGGCCCGGCTTGAGGACTTCGGTGTCGGGCGGGACGACTTCGTCGCCGGTGGAGAAGACCGTGACCACCGGGCGCGCGTGCACCCGGACGGACGTCACGCCCGCCGCGGCGAGCATGGCGAGGTCCTGGGGGCGGAGCACGCGGCCGCTGCGAATGAGCTGTTGTCCCTCAGCGGCGTCCTCGTCCGCGCGCACGATTCCCTCGCCCGGCGCAACGGGGCGCACCACCTCGATGGTGCCTGGCATGGCCTCGGCGGTGTACTCGATCATCACGACCGCGTCCGCGCCTGGCGGGATCGCGCCGCCGGTGGGCATCGACACCGCCGTGCCAGAGGTCACCGTGACGCCGGGGGCCGTGCCCATGGGGACCGCGCCGGTGACCGTGAGGTAGCCGGGCAGGCCCTCAGAGACGCCGTAGGTGTCGGCGGCGCGGACCGCGTAGCCGTCGACGGTGGAGCGGGCGAAGCCCGGGAGCGCGTGCGGTGCGCGCACAGGTTCGGCGGTCACCCGGCGCAGCGCTTCGCCGAGCGGGGCGGTCTCGGCCCTGGTGCGGCGGGCGGGGCGGAACCCGGCGAGCGCCTCGGCGACCGTTTTGGTGGTGAAGAACTCCCGTCCTTCAGGCTTCGTGTTAGCTCCCGGTGCTGTCTTGGCTGAGCTGCAGGACGCTGCTGACCGGGCCGAGGGCGACCTGGCCGAGGCCGCAGATGGAGGTGCGGCGCATGACGTCGGCCAGCTCGCGGACGTCGGCGCTGACGTCTTGGGGACCGCCGCCCGCGGCGAGGAGGTCGGTGAGCATGAGGTGCGACTTGGTCGAGCCGACCCGGCACGGGACGCACTTGCCGCAGGACTCGTCGCGGAAGAAGCGCAGCACGTTGACGGCGGCGGCGAGCAGGTCGGTGCCCTTGGCCATGACGACCAGCGCCCCGGAGCCGAGCATGGACCCGGCCTTTTGCAGCGCGCCGAAGTCGAGCTCCACGTCCAGCTGGGCGGGGCCGATGAAGTTGGAGGACGCGCCGCCTGGCTGGATGGCACCGAGTTCCTGGCCACCTGACACGCCGCCTGCCAGGTCCAGGAGTTCCCTGGCGGTGGTGCCCATCGGGACGCAGTACACGCCGGGGCGCTCGACATGCCCGGAGACGGCGAAGAACTTCAGGCCCGCGTGTGGGTTCCCGGTGCTTGACGGCGCGCCCTGGGCGTTCCACCAGTTCGCGCCGCGCAGGGCGATGACGGGGACGTGCGCGAACGTCTCGACCGAGTTCATCAGCGTCGGCTTGCCGTGCAGGCCGTAGGCGGCGGGGAACGGCGGCTTGTTGCGCGGCTCGCCCCGGTGGCCTTCCATGCACTCAAGCAGCGCAGACTCCTCGCCGAGGATGTAGCCGCCCGGGGAGGTGAAGACCTCGACGTTGAGCCGCCTGCCGGTGCCGGCGCCCGTGTTTCCGGTAGGCACAGTGGGGCCGATAAGCCCTTGGGCCCTCAGGTGCTCGATCTCCGCGCGGATGACCTGCTCTTCCGGGCCGTACTCGTGCCTGATGAACACCCAGGCCTCTTCCGCGCCGACCGCGAGCATGCCGAGCAGCATGCCTTCCAGGACCAGGTGCGGCTGGGTGGCGAGGATCTGCCGGTCCTTGAACGTGCCCGGTTCGGACTCGTCGGCGTTGCAGATGACGTACTTCGGCGTGGCTTCCTGCGCGGCGACCATGTCCCACTTGCGGCCAGTCGGGAAGCCGGCGCCGCCCATGCCGCGCAGGCCGGAGTCCTTAAGCGCGGCGATGATCCCGGCGGTGTCGCGGCGGCCGGCGAGGACGTCCCTGACCAGGGCGTAGTGGTCGTTGGCGGTCGGGTAGGGGTCGTTGGGCCAGGCGGCGGTGTCCGGGGCGGTGGCGCTCGCGGCGCTCGGGTGGCTGTCCTGGCCCGGCTGACCGCTGGCGCTGGCGTGGGCCGCGCGGGCCGCGTCCACGGCGGCGGCCGCGCCTTCCATCGCGACCGGGGCCTCGTTGACCGTGCAGGCGGGAGCGAGGTCGCAGCGGCCCAGGCAGGAGCCCTCGACGAGCTCGACGTCTTCATCGCCCGCGTACCGCTCGCGGAGCGCGGCGATCTGCCCCTCACCGCCGCGCAGCCAGCAGGACAGGTCGTGGCAGGCACGCAGCTCGACCGGGGCCGGCGGCTTGGTGCGGAAGTGCGGGTAGAACGAGATCAGCCCCTCGATCTCATACAGCGGCCGGTGCACGTCCTGCGACAGCGCGACCAGTTCGGCACGGGGCAGCCAGCCGACCCGCTCCTGGATCGCGTTGAGCGCCGGGATCAGCGACGGGCCCGGGAACTTCCCCGCGCGCGCCTCGACGCCTGGGACGCGGGCACGCGGCTCAGCCATCGATGTGCCCGGCGCGTTCGACCTTGACGGCGCAGAACTTGAACTCGGGGATCTTCCCGAACGGGTCGATCTCGTCGATGGTGAGCAGGTTCGCCGCCGCCTCTCTGAAGTGGAACGGGATGAACACGTTGCCGCGCGCCTCGCGGTGCGAGACCCGCGTCTCAAGCTCGATCGTGCCGCGCCGCGAGGAGACCCGCGCGAAGTCGCCGTCGTCGATGCCGAGCTGGGCGGCGTCCGCCGGGTGGATGAAGACCAGGGCCTTGGGCGCGATGGTGTCCAGAGCGTAGGACCTGCGGGTCATCGAGCCCGTGTGCCAGTGCTCGAGCATCCGGCCGGTGTTCAGCACGAAGGGGAACTCGTCGTCGGGCAGTTCCCTGGCGGGCAGCCACTCGGCGGGGACCAGGTGAGCGAGACCGTCGTCGGTGTTGAACTTCTCGGTGAACATGACGACGGTGCCGTCGCTGCGCTCCGGGTCCGGGTTGGGATACAGCTTGCCGGTCAGGCCGAGGTTGTCGTAGGTCAGGTTCTCGTAGCTGGGGATGACCGTGACCATTTCCTCGAAGATGTCCCGCGGCGAGGTGTAGTGCCAGCCGAGGCCGAGCCGGTTGGCGATGTCCTGCACGACTTCCCAGTCGACGCGGGCCTGGCCGGGCGTGTCGAGGACCTTGCGGCCAAGCTGGACGCGGCGGTCGGTGTTCGTGTAGGTGCCGTCCTTCTCCATGTACGCGGAGGCGGGCAGGATCACGTCGGCGAACTCGGCGGTCTCGGTGAGGAAGATGTCCTGCACGACGAGGAACTCAAGCGCGGACAGCGCCTTGCGGACCTTGTTGATGTTCGGGTCGGACAGGAACGGGTTCTCCCCCAGCATGTACATGCCGCGGACCCCGCCCTTGAGCGCGGAGCCGATGATCTCGGTGACGGTGAGGCCCTTGTTCGGGTCCAGGTCGCTCGTGCCCCAGGCCTGCTCGAACTTCGCCTTCACGCCGGGGTCGTCGGCCTTGGCGTAGTCCGGGTAGAACATCGGGATCAGGCCCATGTCGGAGGCGCCCTGCACGTTGTTCTGGCCGCGCAGCGGGTGCAGGCCCGCGCCCGGCTTGCCGACGTTCCCGGTGATGGCGCACAGCGCGATCAGGCAGCGGGCGTTGTCGGTGCCGGTGGTGTGCTGGGAGATGCCCATGCCCCAGTAGATGACGCCGGACCTGGCGCTGCCCCAGATCCGGGCGACGCGCCTGATCACGTCGGCGGGCACGCCGGTGATCTGCTCGGCGCGCTCCGGCGGGTAGTTCGCGACCGTGGCTTTGAGCGCTTCGTAGTTGGAGGTGCGGCCGGCGATGAAATCCGCGTCGGTCAGCCCGAGCCTGATCACCTCGTGCATGACACCGTTGTAGAACGCGACGTCGGTGCCGGGCTTGAGCTGGCAGTAGATGTCGGCGTGGTCGGCCATCTTGTCGGCGCGCGGGTCGATGTAGATGATCGTCGTGCCGTTGCGGCGGGCCTGCTTGAAGAA
>Ga0310811_10011113_pt1 | contig 11660 bp, 13 predicted proteins | sample YCmetagenome_FD_207642 | JGI IMG/M metagenome (GOLD analysis project Ga0310811, IMG submission 207642) | Soil microbial communities from experimental microcosm in Duke University, North Carolina, United States - YC | ecosystem: Engineered > Artificial ecosystem > Soil microcosm > Unclassified ...
CGCCCTCGATCCGGTCGAGCGCACCGAGTTCCTGGCGCACACGCGCACCTGCTCCCGCTGCCGCGACGAGATCGTCACGCTGGCCGAGATCCCGAGCATCCTGGCCCGCGGCTTTCGCGGCTGCTCGTAAGCTCGGCGCGCGGGTCAGCAGGGCACCGGTGCGAGTGCGACGTGGTCCGGGCGGAGCTCGCCGACCATCGCGAAGGCGCTCCGGTCGACGTCGCAGCACAGGGGCAGGTCGGCGGACAGGTCGACCTGGTCGGCGCCGGGGCGTTCGGCGTAGGCGCGGGCGTGCTCGGCGGCGCCGCGCCGGATGCCGGCGACCAGGTCGTCCCGGCTCGGCGCCAGGCCGCGCAGCAGGTCGTCGAGGTAGCGGGCGCAGGCGAGGTCCTCGGCGGTCCGGCCGGTGCACAGCAGCGTGTACGGGGTCTGCGCGTGGTGCCGGGCGATCCACCGCGCCGTGGCGCCGACGTTGAGCGCCGATGCGGCCAGCAGCGCGGCCGGCTGCGGGTGCCGCAGGAGCCCGCGGGTGCCGTTGGAGGTCGCCTGGATCAGCCGGCGGCCCGCCAGCCGCGCGCGGGACATCTCGGCCGGGGAGTTGCCGAGGTCGAAGTCGGCCGGTTTCAGGCCGCCGACCTCGCCGGCGAGCAGGCGGTCCGGGTACCGGCGTCGGCGGAGCGGGTGCAGGCGATGTCGGCGGCGCCGCGTTCGAAGGCGATGGCGGCGGTCGTGAAGGCCCGGATGACGTCGATGACCACGACGACGGTTCCTGGCGATATTTCGGCATTCATCGCGATGATCGACACGATACGCGATTCTGCGCCACGGCCGAACGTGTGACAAATTCATTGATCGTTCATCGTGCGTACATCCGATGTTGGGACTAGGTTGCTCGCTGTATGCCTCGGTCGTGCATGGAAGGGGTTCCTGCTATGTCCTCCAACGCGTCCACAGAAGCCGCGCCGCGGCGCCGGCCGTCGGCGCGGGCGGTGCTCGCCGCGGTCGCCGCGCTGCTCGTGGCGGCGCTGACCGGCGGTGGCGTCGCCTATGCCGCGGTGACGGCGCAGCCGGCGATCAAGACGTTCACGCCGCGCTCCGAGCGTGACATCACGAACATCGACGTGCTGCGCCAGCAGATCCGCAACTACTACGGCGACCCGCTCGGCAGCGGCATCGCGGCCGACGACAGCAACTACGCCAAGGAGGCGCGCTCGGTCGCCGACGCCGGGCAGCGGTGGCTCGAGGCTCGTCATCCTGTCCGCGGTACCAAAGCCATCATCCTCGACGTCGATGACACCTCGCTGCTGACGTGGAACTACGAGATCTTCAGCAACTGGGCGTTCAACCCCACCACGAACGGCCAGTTCGTCACCGAGCAGCGCTTCCCGGCCGTTCCCGGCATGGTGGAGATGGCCCGCGCGGCCGAGCGGGAGGGGTACGCCATCATCTTCCTGACCGGGCGTGGCGCCGCGCAGGAGGCGGCGACGCTGGGCAACCTGACCGCCGACGGCGTGGGCGTGGACGCCGGGTTCCCGAAGCCGACCACGCTGAGCAACGGCGAGGACGGCCTGTTCACGAAGCCGGCGATCGCCGACTACCCGGACTACCTCAAGGCCGCCTGCGCCGGCGACCCGAACGGGTCCTGCACCACCGTGCACTACAAGTCGGCCACCCGGGCGCACATCGAGTCGCTGGGCTACGAGATCGTCGGGAACTTCGGCGACCAGTTCAGCGACCTGGAGGGCGGCCACGCCGACCGGACCTTCAAGCTGCCCAACCCGAACTACTTCCTGCCCTGATCGGCGACGGCGAGACGGAACGCGGCACGTGGGCCGGGAGCGCGGGTGACCGCCCGGCCCATGACCACGCGTGATTCCCCGGCCGGGGCTCCCGTTCAGGCGCCGGCTTCCGAGAGGTCGTCGCCCATGACGGTGAGGACGCCGTCGACCCGGCCGCCGGTGAGGGTGGGCTCGACGGTCACGACGGCTTAGCCGCGTGCGGCGGTTGGTTCGGTGCGGGATGCGGCGAGGACGGCCGGGGCGCGCAGTTGGTTGCCCGGGTCGGCGGCCGTGGCCATGGCGATGTCCGCGGTGGCGGCGGGGACATCGAATGGCACGACGAGCAGGTCGATCTGGTCGCCGCGCTCGGTGGTGGCGATCAACATGGCGGGGTCGACGGTGCTGAACCATCCGGCCCGCACCACGCGGGTGCCGACCGCGAGGCGCCGGAAGTGGCCGTCCCAGCTGTGGTTGTTGAGCATCAGCTGACGGATCGGTCCGTACCGTTCGTTCAGGGCCAGGATCAACCCCGGCAGTTCCGCCACCGGGTCCCTGGAACGGGGCCACCACCCTCCGTCGAGAACGGCTCGTGTGGCGCGCTCCGCGGTGAGCGACAGCCGCGGCTGGGTCGGCGGTTCCGGCGGAATGACGGTGGCGCGCTGTGCGGCGGTGAACATGAGTGGGCCCCTCTCCCGACCTGCGGCTGCCACCGGACGACCGGCACGGGAGCCTGCAGCTTACGTCGGCGCGAATCGAACCTTGCCGAGCTCGGCGAAATGGCTGCGGGCGTGCCCGCAGCCATTGATGACGGGTCAGGACGCGATGTGCAGTTCGTTTCGTACGCTGGTCACGCCGGCGGCGCTCCAGGCGGATCGTTCGGCCGCGCGCCGCTGCGACCATGACCTGACGCTGCCGCGCAGCGTCAGTTCGGCTCCGCTGAGGTCGATCATGATCCGCCGTGCGTCCAACTCGGCGCTGCGCTGCATCGCGGCCTGGACCGCTGCCTTGGTGCCGCCGGACGGCGGCGGCGACTCGAGCGAGATCTCGTTGCTGACCCGCGTGACGCCCTTGAGGTAGAGAACCGCCCGTGCGGCGGCGTTGCGCTGGTACTCCCAGGCGACGTGTCCGGAAAGGGTGATCCTGTGGTCCTGGACGTCGGCGGTGACCGCGTTCGGCGGGACGTCGACGGCCCACGCGAGGACCTGGCCGGCAGCCTGAGCGATGTCCTGATCGGTGATGTCCGAATCGGAGTGCGTGCGCACGGTGGTCTTGTTGGTGACGTTCCTGACGCCGCCGACCTGCATCGCGGCGTATTTCACCGCGAGCCGCTCCGGCAGGCTGGGGACCTCGCCGAACAACGTCACCGTCCCACCGCTGACCTGCACTTCGACGGCGGTCGCGTCGATGCTCGGGATGTATTGCAGTTCCTCGGTGACGGCGGTTTTCAGTTCCTGGTCGGTTCTGTGCGGTGGCTGTGTCACGAGCCCAGGATGTTCCACATCCGCAGCGGGCGCCAGCCCAATTCGGTCTATATTGTTGAGATCTTTCATGGTCCGCAAAAAGTGCCCAACTTTATGGCGATATAGGCACTCCAGTCGGGCAAGGTCCATGGCTGGCGGGACGTCGCCGACACCGCGCTCGCGTTCGTCAAACGCTTCGCCTGACACGCTGATCGCGCCATCACCCCGGACATCCGGACTGTCCTCGAGCTCCGCGGCGCATGCGAGGTCCGTCGGTGCTGCAGTGTCCGTGCGGTAGGCGTCGGCGATGTGGGGGCGTACGGTGTGGATGTCGCCCGAGGTCCCCGCTGGCGGGATAACCTCAACGCGCATCGATGCTTTGCTCTATGGCCGTCGGATCCCAGGCACCAGGCCGTTCGGGATGCCGCCACCTGCAGGCAGGCAGCGCCCCTCGCTTTCTCGCTTGCATTGGAGCCGAAAATGACCGATGAGACAACGCGCCCTCATGTCTCCGGGCCGCCCAGACCACAAGGATCGCCCTTCCTCGCAGTACCGAAGGCTGAAACACCGCAGCCGTCCCTGCCCCCGCCCGACGAGAGCGAGGCCGCCCTGAGCCGGCTGCGAGCACCATTCGACATCGGGCCCGGCGATGCGTCCGCGCCCGCCGGATGAGCCAGCCAGGCCCGGACCGTCAGTCGGGGCACGTCGGTTGCTCGCTCACCCTCGAAGTGACCGCACCGAGCAGCATCGTGATCCAGGTCGCCGTTGCCCGCCGGCCCGCAGTGACGATCAGCGAACGTCTGGAAGTCGTCAACAACATGGTCGCGTTGCCCGCGCAGGAACTGACCGGCGCGGCCGGCGGGCGGCAGCACCTGCTCCATGTCCAGCCCGGCAGCGTGACCATCGAGTACGACGCGACGATCACCGCCGGGCCGGGTACGCCCATTCGGGTGACCGATGAGGAGCGCGTGGCGGCACTGCGTCCCAGCCGGTACTGCCCGTCGGACCGGCTTACCGGCATGGCGCTGAGCCATTTCGGCGAGCTGCCCACGGGGCTGGAGCGGGTGCGGGCAATCTGCGACTACGTGTGGCGGCACGTGATGTACATGTCCGAGTCGAGCGGGCCCGCGACCGATGCGGTGGACACGCTGCTGTCCGCCCGCGGCGTCTGCCGCGACTTCGCACACCTCGTCACCGCACTCTGCCGGGCAGTCGAGGTCCCCGCGCGTGTCGCTGCCGTGTACGCCCCCGGACTGGCCCTGATGGACTTCCACTCCGTGGTGGAGGTGGAGGTGGACGGCCATTGGCAGGTGTGGGACGCGACACGGTTGGCGCCCCGCCCGACGCTGGTCCGCGTCGCCACCGGCCGGGACGCCGCCGACATCGCGTTCACCACGGTGACGGCCGGTCGTGCCGATCTGCGCAGCCTGGAGGTCAGGGCGGTGGCCGCCGGCGATCTTCCCGTGGACGACCACGACCGCCTGATCGCCCTCGGCTGAGCCTCGCGAGTGTCACGGCGGGGGCGGCGTCGGCCGGGTCAGTCTTCGGCGAGGTCGGGCAGGCTGGCCACGTCGGTGAGCACGCGAAGGGCGACGTCGCTGAGGCGCCCGTGGGTGCGCCGGGCGTGGGCCCGGATCAGCTCGAAGGCCGCGTCGACGGAGATGTGGTACGCCTGCGCGACGGCCCCTTTGGCCTGTTCGACAATGATGCGGTTGTTCAGCGCGCCCTGCAGCTGCTCGGTGAGCACCTCGCTGTGGTGGATCGCCCGTTCCTGCAGCAGGCCGATCGCGGCGACGTCGGCCAGTGCCTGGACGATCTGCACGTCGGCGTCGTCGAGGTCGTTGCTGCCGGTGCCGAAGACGCCCATTGCGCCGATGACGTCGTTGCGCAACCGCAGCGGGAACGCGTGCACCGAGCGGAACCCGGCGGCCGTGGCGTAGGGCGCGAACCGCGGCCAGCGGGGGCTAGCGGTGGACAGGTCGGCGTTGACGACCGGCTCGCCGCCACGGAATGCGTCCAGGCACGGCCCGTCCCGCCATTGCAGCTGCAGCAGTTCCAGCAGGGAGGTTGACTCGTCAGAGCCGGCCATGAAGTGCAACCGGTCCTGCTCGTCGGCCAGCAGCAGGCCCACGGTGGCGTCGGTGACCAGCCCAGCGACGCGGTCGGCGAGCATCTGCATGAACTCGATCAGGTCGAACCCGCCGACCAGGGTGTCGGCCACCTCGACGAAGATCGTGGCCAGGCGTTGTTCGGATACGGTGGTCATGACAGCTACCCGGCCTTCCTGCGGTGTTCGTGCCGCTGTTCATGCATGGTCGGTGTCGAGGCGGAGCCGGTGGGCGAGGATGTCCGCGGCCACCTCGTTCAGCGGCCGGTCGGTGGCGTAGGCGTAGGCCCGGATCCGCGCCAGTGCCTCTGCGAGGGACGTGCCCAACTGGACCATCACCATGCCTTGGGCCTGGAACAGTGCGGCACGGTGCTCGAATGCCTCGTCCAGCTCATCCGTGCTGGTGGTCCGTTCCTGACCGTCCAACAACGTCGTCACGACCTGGTCGGCGAGCGCCAGCGCCTGGCCCAGCTCCGGCCTGGACATCGCCCCGGAGTGGGCCCGGAACACGTCGAGGACGCCGAGGCGAGCCGCGCCGACCTGCAGCGGAAACGCGAACACCGCCCGGAGCCCCGCGTCCAGGACCGCAGCGGCGTACATCGGCCACCGCAGCATCGCCCCGTCGGCGAGATCCGGCACCAGCACCGGGCGGCCGCCCGCGGCCGCGTCGATGCATGGGCCCTCCCCGAAGGTGAACTGCAGCTCCTCGATCCGCGCGGTGTTCGGGTCCGACGCCGCGGCCATGCCGTGAGCGCCGTCGGAGGCCATCAGACTCACCCCGACCCCCGAGGCCGACAAGGCCCGCGAAGCCTCGACGCAGACCCTTTCCAGCAGCTGCACTAGGCCGCCCACCTTAGGAAATGTCCGGTGACGAGCCCGACCGGTGACGACCCGCACGCGATCGTGACCCACACTGGCGACAGAGCAACGCAGCGCAGCCGCATCGACGAACGTGGCGGCGACATTCACCCGCTGGCCCTGCCGGCTGGAGGTTTCTGAAGGTAGCCCGTGACGACCGGACGCCGAACCAACGTCACTCCTCGTAAAGCTACCCTCACACAGTCGTCACAACAACGACGGTGACGTGGCGGGATTGCAGCGGTGACGCCGGGCGGGAGAAACCGCGCTCGCTTCGAGGGCGGCATGGTTCAGCTCCTCACCGGACTGCACCTGCGCAAGATACCCCGTTCCCGACGGAACACCTGCTTCGTGCACACGGCCGTCGCCCCTGGATCACCCTGACCGTGGGCCCGGTGGCTCAGCGTGCCGCGTGTTCGGCGCGGGCCGGTGCGCCTACCTGGTGCAGATACCGCAGGGCGTGCCGGTAGGAGGTGACGAGGCTGGTCTGTTCGTAGGCGACGCCGATCTCGGCGCAGTACGCCTCCACGACGGGCTGGGCTTTGCGCAGGTTGGGGGTCGGCATGCCGGGGAACAGGTGGTGCTCGATCTGGTAGTTCAGGCCGCCCAGCGCGGCGTCGGTGAGCCGGCCGCCGCGGACGTTGCGGGAGGTGAGCACCTGCTTGCGCAGGAAGTCCTCGTCGCCGGTCGGGTGCGGCATGCCCTTGTGGTTGGGTGCGAACGTCATGCCGAGGTAGAGGCCGAACAGCGCCTGGTGTACCAGTAGGAAGGCGACGGCCTGCAGCGGCGAGAGGACGATCAGCAGCGCCGCCAGGTAGCCCGCGGCGTGCAGGATCAGCAGCGCGCTCTCCAGGCGAGGGCGCTTCACGGTGCCGTTGCGCAGGGCCTTGACGCTGGCGACCTTCAGGTCGAGCGCTAGCAGGGTGAGCAGCGGGAAGAACAGCGCGGCCTGGTGGCGGGTGATGAAGCCTTTCAGCCCGCGTCGGCCGAGGGCCGACGTGGTGGCCCAGATGAGCACCTCGGGGGCGACGTCGGGGTCGAGGTCGTCGTGGTTGGGGTTGTTGTGGTGGCGGGTGTGCTTGTCCATCCACCAGCCGTAGCTCATCCCGACGGCGAGGTTCCCGGCGATGCGTCCGGCGACTTCGCCGGGGCGCTTGGTGCGGAACACCTGGCGGTGGGCCAGGTCGTGAGCCACGAGCGCGACCTGGGCGAACGTGACGGCGAGGAAGGCGGCCGTCACCAGCTGCCACCAGGACGAGCCGATGATGAAGAACGCGGTCCAGCCGCCGAGGAACATGAGCGTGACGACGCTCAGCCGGGCGAGGTAGTAGGCGGGCCGGCGCTGCAGCAGGCCCTCGGCGCTGATCCGGCGGGCCAGCACGGCGAAGTCGCTGCCGGGCGTCGTCGTCGGCGGCGGCATCGACGTGATCGCCGGTGTCATGGTGCTTGTCATGCTTCCATCGAACCGCCCGGGGCCGGTGTTGTCAGGAGCGCTACCTCCTGTGGCCCGGTGGTGCTGGCACCCTCCCATAACGCCCTCACTGACCGGCTGGGCCCCGGTCGGGCAGGGCGAGGCGGAAGATGGTTTTCCAGACGCTGGCGGTCTGGTGGGCGAGGGAGCCGGTGTTGTACCGCAGCCCGAACCGTTCGCAGAGGCCGCGGACCATCGGGGCGATCTCGGCGTAGCGATTGCTGGGCAGGTCGGGGAAGAGGTGGTGCTCGATCTGATGGCTGAGGTTGCCGGACAGGAGGTGCAACAGCGGGCCGCCGTCGATGTCGGACGAGCCCAGCAGTTGCCGCACGTACCATTCGCCGCGGGTCTCGCCGTCGAGCTGGTCCTCGGTGAAGACCTCGGAGCCCTCGGGGAAGTGGCCGCAGAAGATGATGGTGTGTGACCACACGTTGCGGGCCACGTTCGCGAGGAGGTTGCCGAGCAGGGCCGGCACGAACGACGGTCCGGCCAGCAGCGGGAACGCCACGTAGTCCTTGATGACCTGGCGGCTGGCCTTGCGCAGTACCCCGCGCAGCTGGGTCAAAGCCTCACCCCAGCGTTTCTCGCCCCGCCAGGCACGCTCCAGCTCGACGTCGTAGATGGCGATGCCCCACTCGAAGACGACGGCCAGAGCGGCGTTGTAGAGCGGCTGGGCGAGGTAGATGGGGTGCCAGGGCTGCTCGGGGCTGACCCGCATCGCGCTGTATCCGATGTCGCGGTCCTTGCCCAGCACGTTGGTGTAGGTGTGGTGCACAACGTTGTGCGAGTGTTTCCACATCTCGGCCGGTGCGGCGTGGTCCCATTCCCAGCCGGAAGAGTGGATGTCTGGGTCGCGCATCCAGTCCCACTGACCGTGCAGGACGTTGTGGCCGATCTCCATGTTCTCCAAGATCTTGGCGACGGCCAGTGCCGCGGTGCCGGCCAGCCACGCCGGCGGCAGGATCGAGACCGCCAGCAAGGTGCGGCCGCCCGCCTCCAGGCCCCGCTGGACAGCGATGACCCGGCGGATGTAGCGGGCGTCGTCGTCGCCGAGACTGGCGCTGATCTCGTCACGGATCCGGTCGAGCTCACGGCCGATCTCCTTGACGTCGACCTCGGTGAGATGTTCGGGTACAGGCACAGGTGGTCTCCTACACATCGATCTCGACGGGGCCGGCGGCCGCGGTGACACAGGTCTGGATAAGTTCGCCCTCGTCGCCGTGCTCGTGGCCGGTGCGCAGGTCGCGGACCCGGCCGGACCGCAGGCGTACCACGCAGGTGTGACAGATGCCCATGCGACACCCGCTGGGCATGAGCACACCGGCGTGCTCGCCGACCGCCAGCAGCGGTGTGCCGCCGTCGGTGTCGGCCAGACGTCCGCTCGTGACGAAGCTGACCCGGCCGCCGGCACCGCCGAGCACCCGCGCGGTCCGGAAGCGCTCGATCCGCAGGCGGTCGCCGGCTCCCGCTCGCCGCCAGTGCCGCTGCGCGTCGTCGAGCATTCCGGCGGGGCCGCAGGCCCAGGTATGGCGTTCACGCCAGTCGGGGCAGAGTTCGCGAACCTGGGCCATCGTGATCCGGCCGCCGGCGCGGGTGTGCCGCTCGTACAACCGCAGGCTCTTGCAACCTGCGGCGAGGGCCCGCAGGTCCGGGCCGAGGATGACCTCCTCGGACGTCGGCGCGGACAGCACCAGTACGACGTCCGGCATGCGATCCTGGGCGGCCAGGCTGTGCAGCATCGCCGCCACCGGCGTGACCCCGCTGCCTGCGGTCAGGAACAACAGCCGTTCGGGCGCCGGTTCGGGTAGCACGAAGTCACCTTCGGCCGGGGTGAGGTGCACGATCGTGCCGGGCGTCACGCGGCGCACCAGGTGTGGCGCCACCAGCCCGTCGGGGGCGGCCTTGACGGTGATCGTGAGGCGTCCGTCGGGGCGGTGCGGTGGCGAGGACAGCGAGAAGGGCCGCCAGTGCCGGACACCGTCGATGTCGACCCCGACCCGCACGTACTGGCCGGCGCGGTGACCCGTCCAGCCGATCCCCGGGCGGATCAGCAGGCTCGCCGCGGAGGTGGTCTCCGGCCGCACCTGCTCGACCCGGCCACGCAGTCCCCGCAGCGACCACAGCGGATTGAACAGCCCGAGATAGTCATCGGGCAGCAGCGGCGTGGTCAGCCAGGACGCCGCGGCCAGCACGCCCCGACGTACCGTCGACCGGAGGCTGTGGTCGCCGCCAATGGCAGAGGCGTGGAACGACCGGTGCACGCGCCTGTTCTACCCCTCTGCGCCGGCGCTAACCTCAGCAGCCGGAGCAGCCACCACGAAGCACCGTCCGGCCTGCGTGAGGCCGACCGCGAGTCCGGTCAGTCGGCGGTGAGGTTGTGCAGGGTGCTCAGGTCGGTGATCACGAGGCCGGCGACATCGCTGAGGTGGCTGTTGCTGCGTCGAGCGTAGGCTCTGAGCAGTTCGAAGGCGACGTCGATCGAGACCTGGTGCGCCTGTGCGACGGCCCCCTTGGCCTGCTCGATGACGATGCGGGTGTTCAGGGCGCCCTGGAGCTGTTCGGTGAGGACCTCGCTGCGGTGGATGGTTCGTTCCTGGAGCAGCCCGATTGCGGCGACGTCGGCCAGTGCCTGCACGATCTGCACATCGGCCTCGTCGAGGACCGTGCCGCGGATGCCGAAGACACCCATCGCGCCGATCACGTCGCTGCGCAGCCGCAGCGGGAACGCGTGTACCGAGCGGAATCCGGCGGTGGCGGCGTAGGGCGCGAACCGTGGCCAGCGGGCGCTCGCCGCGCTCAGGTCGGCGTTGACGACAGGCTCGCCCGAACGGAATGCCTCCAGGCACGGACCGTCCTGCCACTGCAGCTGGAACAGTTCCAGCAGCTTGGTCGTCTCGTCCGAGGCGGCCATGAACCGCAGCCGGTCCTGTTCGTCGGCCAGGAGCAGACCCACCGTGGCGGCCTCGACGAGCCCGGCCGTGCGGTCAGCGAGCATCTGCAGGAACTCGATCACGTCGAACTCATCGACCAGGGTGTCGGCGACTTCGACAAAGATCCTCGCCAGGCGTTGCTCGGATACGGTGGTCATGACAGTTTCCCGGCCCTTCCATCGGTGGTCATGTGCGGTCGGTGTCGAACCGGAGGCGACGGGCGACGATGTCCGCGGCCACGTCGCTCAACGAACGGTTCCTGGCGTAGGCATAGGCCCGGATCCGAATCAGGGCATCCGCAAGCGGGATTCCCAGCTGGACCATGACCATGCCCTGGGCCTGGAACAGCTCGGCACGACGCTCGAACGCCTCGCCCCAGTCGGCCTCCCGTGCCGCCCGGTCGATGTCGGCGGTGCGCTCCTGGTCGTCCAGCAGCGCCATCACCATCAGGTCGGCGAAGGTGAGCGCCTGGCCCAGCTCGTCCCTGGACAGCGGCCCGGGACGGGCACGGAACACATCCAGGACCCCGAGGCGGGCCGCACCGATCTGCAACGGGAATGCGAACACCGCCCGCACCCCCACATCCTGGACCGCCGGGGCGTACACAGGCCAGCGGCTGGTCGCCCCGTCGGCCAGATCCGAGACGAGGACCGGCCGGCCCGTCGTGTACGCGTCGATGCACGGGCCCTCCCCGAAGGTGAACTGCAGTTCCTCGATCCCCGCCGTGGCTGGGTCTGAGGATGCGCCCATGCTGCGCACACCGTTGCCGGCCATCACGCTCATGCCCACCCCCGAGGCGGACAGCGCTCGCACCGCGTCGGCGCACATCCGCTGCAGAACGTCAGCCACGATGCCGGCCTCAGGGTCGGCGCCGCGGAACACGAAGAGCGTCTCGCGCGCCGACGTTGACCGTGTTGGCGACCGGGACCATGGGCGGCATGCGGTTGCCTGTCGGTGCCGGGCTGTGCTCGTCGGGTCGATCTCGGTTGCCTGTCGGTGCCGGGCTGTGCTCGTCGGGTCGATCTCGGTTGCCTGTCGGTGCCGGGCTGTGCTCGT
>Ga0310811_10011116_pt1 | contig 11659 bp, 10 predicted proteins | sample YCmetagenome_FD_207642 | JGI IMG/M metagenome (GOLD analysis project Ga0310811, IMG submission 207642) | Soil microbial communities from experimental microcosm in Duke University, North Carolina, United States - YC | ecosystem: Engineered > Artificial ecosystem > Soil microcosm > Unclassified ...
CTCAAGCTCCTTGAGGAAGAGACCCAGAAGCTCGGCAAAGGCACGGCACTCCCGGGCGACGTGGCGTTCAAGCTTTACGACACCTACGGTTTCCCGCTCGACCTGACCCAGGATGCGCTGCGTCCCGAGGGCCGCTCGGTCGAGCTCGAGGGCTTCGAGCGCGCCATGGCGAAGCAACGCGAGGACGCGCGCGCGGCCTGGGCCGGTTCGGGCGACACCGCGACCGAGAAGGTATGGTTCGAGGTCCGCGAAAAGGCCGGAGCCACCGAGTTCCTCGGCTACGAAACCGAGGTGGCCGAGGGCAAGGTCACGGCGCTCATCATCGACGGCAAATCCGTCGACTCGATCAAGGCGGGCGATAAGGCGGCGGTGATCACCAACCAGACGCCGTTCTATGGCGAATCCGGCGGCCAGACCGGCGATACCGGTGACCTGTTCAGCCATGGCGGCGCCGAGTTCGGCGTGGCGGACACCCAGAAGAAGCTTGGCGACCTGTTCGTCCACGTCGGTGCCATGACAAAGGGCTCGCTCAAGGTCGGCGACGTCGTCGAAATGCGCGTTGACCACACCCGTCGCTCGCGCATCCGCGGCAATCACTCGGCGACTCACCTTCTGCACGCCGCACTTCAGCATCGGCTGGGCAAGCATGTCACCCAGAAGGGCTCGCTGGTCGCGCCCGACCGTCTGCGCTTCGACATCGCGCAGCCGAAGCCGATGACGCCCGACGATATCCGCGCGGTCGAGGACGAGGTCAACGCCTCGATCCGTGCCAACAAAGCCACGATCACCCGGCTCATGTCGCCGGAAGAGGCGGTGAAGCAGGGAGCGATGGCGCTGTTCGGCGAGAAATACGGCGACGAGGTGCGCGTCGTGTCGATGGGCGGTGGGGGCGAGGAAACCGCGCTGTCGGTCGAGCTGTGCGGCGGCACGCATGTCAGCCGCACCGGCGATATCGGCGCCTTCCGCATCGTCTCCGAGTCGGCGCTTGCCGCCGGCGTGCGCCGCATCGAAGCGGTGACCGGTGCAGACGCGATCGCCTACGACGCGGCCCAGGAGCAATTGCTGATGGAAGCGGCGAGCGCACTCAAGGTGGCGCCGGTCGACCTGCCGTCGCGCGTCGCCCAGCTCGCCGAGGAACGTCGAAAGCTCGAGCGCGAGGTGTCCGAGCTCCGCAAGAAGCTGGCGCTCGCCGGAGATGGAGCCACTGCGGCCGCGGAGCCACAGGAGCGCACAGTCGCGGGCGTGAAGCTGATCGCTCGCACGCTCGACGGCGTCGCCGCACGCGACCTCAAGGGCATGGCCGACGAGTTCAAGGCCAAGATCGGATCGGGTGTCGTGGCGCTCGTCGGTACCGCCGACGGAAAGGCGTCGCTCGTCGTCGGCGTCACGCCGGATCTGACGTCGCGCATCAGCGCTGTCGATCTCGTGAAGAGCGGCTCCGAAGCGCTGGGCGGCAAGGGCGGCGGTGGCCGTCCCGACATGGCCCAGGCCGGCGGGCCGGACGCGGCGAAGGCGGCCGATGCGCTCGCCGCGATCGAGCGCGCTCTCGCGGAAACCGTCGCCGCCTGAGTATTCCGGGTCTCAGACGCGTCACGCGGGGAGCGGACGATGTTCGAGGGCTTCAACTTGAAGGTCGCATCGGTCGCCGCGTTCGTCGCGGCGCTAATCGTCTATTTTCTGATGTACTACGGGCGCTGAGTACGCGCGTTCCATGCCGCGCGGCCTCTGCGCGGTGTTGATGGCCGGGCGCGCGCCTTACAGTCGGCGCGCGAACATCAGCAACGTCCAGCCGCCGAGAACCGGAATGGCGCCGTACGTCAGCCAACGTATGCTCGGCAACGAGAACCGCGCCAGCGGCCATGGTGCCCAACCGCCCTGCTGGACGATCCACACCAGTCCCAACGCCATGGCGACGGTGCCGAAGGTGATGAGTGCGATGCGCATGATGCCACGGTAGTCCCGGATTGCTGCGCCTCCGTTAAGAGACGCTGCAGGTTGAGACAAAGATCGTTCGAACAAGCGCGAACTTTCGCGCGGACTCGAACGGTCGGCGGCAGGAATGTGTCGGCGCACACATTCTCGTCTTTGCGCAACCGTAACGATGCGCACGACTACGCACTCGCGTGACGACCAGCCGCGATGGTGTGAGGCGAGTCAACGCCGCGACAGGACGGCGATCACCGCGCCGGCTGTCGCCAGGATGGCGCCATACCACGACCACTTGGTCTGGTTCAGCATGAAGCTGGTCTTCGGCCAGAGGATCCAGCCGAGTCCCTGGCCGATCCACAGCAGGCCGACGACGATGGCGAGCAATCCGGCGGTGAGCAGCAAGGAGCGCATGGAGCGACCTTAGCATGTTCGGCGAACGGCCAAGCTTGGTTCCGCTGCGTTGCGGTGCGCGGAGTCGATGACACACTCAATTCATCGTGATCGCGTCGTGAGCGAGATCGCCTTTCGATCGCGAGCGTCCGACGCCCATCGAAGTCAGCGGAAGCCAGATTCGACGTTGGGATTCGGCGTAACACACGTCATCGATGCGTGCGGCTCAGCTTCGCTCGCGAAAGACAGTAGCGCGCCGACCTTTGTCGCGAATTCCCGAGAACGTTAACTGCACAGCTGTCTGATTTAGGACACATGTTCGTCACGGGCTGCAGCGGACCTGCAGCACTCCCGCGCGAGCACGTGACCCATGGCCCTCGACCTCACCGGCTTCAAGCTGACCTACGACGATGAGTTCAATTCATTCACATGGTCGCCCGACGGCAGCTCGGGATATCAGACGACGTTCTACTTCGGTGGGCGTTCGCTGCCTTCAAACGGCGAGCAGGAGTACTACTCGGACCCGACCGTTGGCGTGAATCCTTTCTCGCTGCAGAACGGCGAGCTGACCATCACCGCGAGCCCCGGCAGCAATCCCGACGGACTCGCCTACAACTCCGGTCTGATCACGACCGAAGGGATGTTCACGCAGACCTACGGCTACTTCGAGATCCGCGCCGAGCTTCCGCAAGGAGCAGGATTGTGGCCCGCATTCTGGTTGCTTCCCGCGGATAAGAGTTGGCCCCCCGAGCTCGATCCGCTCGAGGCGTTCGGCGCGACCAATGCGAACGGCGAAGGCGGTTCGACCTCGGTCCACGTCGGCGCAATCAGCGGCGATTCAACCCAGAGCGGCGGCAGCTGGGTGACGGTGCCGAACAACGGCAACATCTACACCGGCTATCACACGTACGGGATCGACTGGGAGCCGAACGCTCTCACCTATTACATTGACGGGCAGGCGGTCTATCAGCTCAAGACGCCGACCGATATGAACAAGCCGATGTACCTGCTGGTCAATCTGGCGGTCGGCGGAAGTTGGGCCGGCAGCCCGACCGGCGAGACCGGTCAGCTCAAGATCGATTACATCCGCGCCTATTCCAGCGATCCGAACGCGACTGGGGTCGCGCTGCAAACCCTCTCCTCGCCCGACGGCATCGACACGAGCAACCTCTACGGTGCGACCAGCGGGACGGCCACGACGACGTATACGAATGCGCTCACCGTGCGTGTGGCCGAAGACGCCTGGAGCGGCGACGCCCAGTTCTATGTCTCGGTCGACGGTATCCGTCAGGCTGGTATCTACACGGCGACAGCCAACCACAGCCTGGGGCAGTGGCAGGACATTACCGTCGCCGGGAATTTTACGGCGACCGGTTATCACACGGTCGACGTTACCTTCATAAATGATGCCTGGGGCGGCAGCTTATCGACCGACCGCAACCTCTACGTGCAGTCCGTGACGATCAACGGTCAGAACGTCTCCGCAGCGGCGTTCAACAATGCGACCAACGGCGCTACGACGACCGACGGTTCGCAGATCCTGGCGATCAACGGCACGGTCGAATACGCGGCGAGCGGCGCGACCGCGACGACCACGTCGAGCTCGGTCAGTGCCACGCTCGACGCGACGACCCAGAATCTGACGCTCACCGGCACCTCGGCGATCAACGGCACCGGTAACGCCCTGGCCAACACCATCACCGGTAATGACGCCGCCAATCTCCTTCAGGGACTGGACGGCAACGACACGCTGCTGGGCGCGGGCGGTAACGACACGCTCGACGGCGGAACGGGTGCCGATTCGATGGTTGGCGGCATCGGCAACGACTCATACGTCGTCGACAATGCGGGCGACGTGGTGATCGAAAACGCGGGCGAGGGCACGGACACCGTCACCAGCTCGATCACCTACACCCTGACCGCCAATGTCGAGAATCTGATCCTTTCCGGGACGGCTGCGATCAACGGTACCGGCAACGCGCTGGACAATGTTATTACCGGGAACGCGGCGGCCAACCTCTTGCAGGGCGGCGCGGGCAACGACACGATCAATGCCGGCGACGGCAACGACACGGTGATCGGCGGAACCGGCAACGACTCGCTGACGCTGGGCAACGGCAACGACATCGTCATATTCAATGCCGGCGACGGCAATGACACGATTGCGGGATTCACCTCGCAGGATCTCATCAAGATCTACGGCGAGACCGGATTTGCGAGCTTCACCGACATCCAGTCGCACGCAACTCAGGTCGGAACCGGCGTTGTCATACAGCTCGCGGCCAGCGACAGCATCACGCTCGCGAACACGACGCTGTCCGCCCTGACCAGCGGCTCGTTTGCGTTTTTCGATGCGGCGGGAAACCCTATCGTTCCGGCCCCTCCGCCGACGACGATCTCCAGTTCGGTCAGCTATACTCTCGACGCGACCACGCCGAATTTGACGCTGACCGGGACCGACCCGATCAACGGGACCGGCAATGCGCTCGACAACGTCATCACCGGCAATTCGGCCGACAACGTCATCAACGGTCTGGGTGGCGCCGACACGATGATCGGTGGCGCCGGAAACGACACCTACATCGTCGACAACGCGGCCGACGTGGTGACCGAGAACCTGTCCCAGGGGACCGACGCGATCCGGACGTCGGTCACCTACACTCTGCCGGCGAACGTCGAGGTGCTGGAGCTGCTGGGCTCGGCGGCGATCAACGGAACCGGGAATTCGCTCGACAACGACCTGTTCGGCAACGCGGGCGCGAACGTGCTCATTGGCGGCGATGGCAACGACGTGATCTATGGTCAGGCCGGAAACGACACCATTGATGCCGGGAATGGCAACGACATCGTGTGGGGCGGCGCCGGCAACGACACCATCACGTTGGGGGCCGGAAGCGACGTGCTGATCTTCGCGGCCGGCGACGGCAACGACACGGTGACCGACTTCTCTGCGATGCAGGATGTCATCCGTCTGATCGGCATCCCCGGTTTCACCAGCTTCGCCGACCTGCAGGCCCACGCGACGCAGGCTGGGTCCAATCTGGTGCTGTCGTTCGCCACGGGGGATACGCTGACCCTCAACAACATCAGTGTGTCGAGCCTCAGCAGCTACGATTTCCTCTTCGACAACAGCCAGAGCAGTCCAGTCGGCGGAAAGTCGGCCGGCAATTCCACGCTGAAAAGTTCCAGCAGCGTCACCCTCGACGCTGCGACCAAGAACCTCGTCCTGACCGGCAGCGGCTCGATCGATGGCACGGGCAACTCGCTCGACAACTCGATCACCGGCAACTCCGGAAATAACACGCTCGACGGCAAGGCCGGCGCCGACACCATGGCCGGCGGTGCGGGCAATGACATCTACTACGTCGACAACTCGGGCGACGTCGTGAACGAGAGCTCGGGCCAGGGCATCGACGAGGTGCGTAGCTCGGTGACCCACACGCTGTCCGCCAACGTCGAGAACCTGACGCTGATGGGAACGGCGTCGATTAACGGTACCGGCAATGGGCTCGACAACGTCCTGGTCGGGAACAGCGGTGCCAACGTGCTGTCAGGTGGTGCCGGCGACGATGTGATCCATGGCCTCGCGGGTAACGACAGCCTCGATGGCGGCGCCGGCAACGACATCCTGGTGGGCGGCACCGGCGACGACACCATCACGTTCGGCGGCGGCTATGACCTGATGGTGTTCAACCGCGGTGACGGCAACGACGTGGTCACCGACTTCCGCTCGGGCCAGGACGTGATCCAGATCTCGGGTGAGGTGGGAATCGCGAGCTTCTCCGACATCGGGTCCCACGCAACCCAGGTCGGCACCAATCTTGTCATCCAGCTTGCCACCGGCGACAGCATCACCCTCAACAACACCACGCTGTCGGGCGTCGCCAGCCACGACTTCGCGTTCTCCTGAACTGGAATCCCGGGCGGTCCTTGGACCGTCCGGGTCATCCGCCGCGTCGCCGAGATCGGCCCGGCCGGCCGTTCTCGCGATTCTTGACGTTCACGACGTGAACGCGTATTCTTGTGTTAGGACAAATACTTATAGAAGGTTAAAATGCCTGCTCGGGGCGCCCCGGAGCGGCGCGAGTCGGCCGAAGGGGCCACGCCCCTCCAGACCCGGACCGAGCTCAGGCTGTTCACGGCGATCGAGTCCGGAACCGAGGACACGCAGATATCGCTCTCGAAGCGGGTCGGCGTCGCGGTCGGACTCGTCAACGCGCTGCTCAAGCGCGCGGTGCGCAAGGGGCTGGTCAAGGTCAGCAGCGCTCCGGCGCGTCGCTACAAGTACTACCTGACGCCCAAGGGTTTCGCCGAGAAGAGCCGGCTCGTTGCCGAGTATCTCAACTTCTCGCTGTCGTTCTTCCGCGAGGCGCGCGCGGAGTACGCGGCGCTGTTTGCGGACGCGGCGCGTGCCGGTGCGCGACGGGTCGTGCTCGCCGGAGTGGGTGAGCTGGCCGAGATCGCGGCGATCGCGGCGCTTGAGTTCGAGATCGAGATCGTCGCCATCGTCGATGCGGCAAGCAACCAGCGGCGCGCTGCCGGTGTCGATGTCGTGCGCTCGCTCGACGAGTGCGCGCCGTTCGACCGGATCGTCATCACCGACGGCCGATCGCCCCAGGCGACCTATGATGATCTGCGGCGCGCGCTGCCGCAGGACCGCATCGTCTGTCCGGTGTTGCTCGAAGTGGTGACCGATCGCGAGCAGCCGCTCCCGCGAGCCGTGGGGGGGACGCTGTGAGCTGGTACGCGGTCTCGACACGCGCCCACCAGGAAGCACGCGCGGCGCAGCATCTCGCCCGGCAGGGATTCGAAGTGTGGCTTCCTCAAATCCGCAAGACGCGACGTCACGCCCGGCGCACTGAAATCGCGCCCGTAGCCCTGTTTCCGGGGTATCTGTTCGTCGTCCTTGATCCGGTACGCCGGCCATGGCGCGCGATCAACGGCACCTGTGGCGTGCAACGGCTGATTTGCCGAGGCGACCGGCCCGTCGCTGTACCCGAGGGATTTATCGACGAGCTTCACGCCCGACAGGACGCCGAGGGCTTTATCCCGCTGCCGGAGACCGAGTTCCGTACTGGTGACGTCGTGCGGTTGCGCGATGGTCCGTTCGTCGAACACGTGGCCACGATCCTTCGGGTCGAAGGACGGGACCGCGTGTGGCTGTTGTTGGATGTGCTCGGTCGTCGGGTGATGACCGGCGCGTCGTGCGAGGATATCGTCGCGGCGGCATGACGTCGAGGCGTTTGTGCGTGAGACCTCCGGGCGAGCGATTCACCCGGAGTGCGGTAGCTTGGGGACTCCCCGCAATTCGGAAGCTCTGATGACGATATTCGACGATAAGGTTGTTCTCGTGACCGGCGGCACCGGTTCCTTCGGCAAGCGCTTCGTGAAGACGCTGCTGGCGACCGGCAAGCCGCGCAAGATCGTGGTGTTCTCGCGCGACGAGCTGAAGCAGTACGAGATGGCGCAGGAGTTCGATGCGCCGCAGATGCGCTACTTCATCGGCGACGTGCGCGATCGCGACCGCCTGCTGCAGGCGTTCGAGGGCGCCGACTACGTCGTGCATGCCGCCGCCCTCAAGCACGTGCCGATTGCCGAGTACAACCCGATCGAGTGCATCAGGACCAACATCCACGGCGCCGAGAACGTCATCCAGGCGGCGATCTCGACCGGCGTGCGCAAGGTCGTGGCGCTGTCGACCGACAAGGCGGCCAATCCGATCAACCTGTACGGCGCAACCAAGCTTGCCTCGGACAAGCTGTTCACGGCCGCCAACAATGTGGTCGGCCCGCACAGCACGCGCTTCAGCGTCGTGCGCTACGGCAACGTCGTCGGCTCACGGGGCTCGGTGGTGCCGTTCTTCCAGAAGATCATCGCCGCCGGCGCGCGTACGCTGCCGATCACCGATGAGCGGATGACCCGGTTCTGGATCACGCTCCAGCAGGGTGTCGACTTCGTCATCAAGTCGTTCGAGCGCATGCACGGCGGTGAGATCTTCGTGCCGCGGATTCCATCGTCGCGGATCACCGACTTGGCCGAGGCGATTGCGCCGGGCATGAAGCGCGAGATCATCGGTATCCGTCCCGGCGAGAAGCTGCACGAGATCATGTGCCCGCTCGACGATTCGCGCCTGACGCTCGAGTTTAAGGATCACTACGTGATCCAGCCGTCGATCACGTTCCACGAGCATCCTGAATACCGCACCAACGCGCTCAACGAGAGCGGCGCACCGGTCGATCCCGATTTCGAATACAACTCAGGTACCAATCCGCACTTCCTCAGTGTGCCGGAGATCCGCGCGCTGCTGGCGGCGACGGCATGATCCCCTACGGACGCCAGGACATCAGCGACGACGACGTCGAAGCCGTCGTCCGCACTCTGCGCTCGGACTGGCTGACCCAGGGACCGGCCGTCCCGGCGTTCGAGGCGGCGCTTGCGCTCTATGTCGGCGCGCGGCACGCGGTCGCCGTGTCGAACGGCACAGCGGCGCTGCATCTCGCGTATCTGGCGCTCGGGGTGGGTCCGGGCGACCTGGTGTGGACCGTGCCCAACACCTTCGTCGCCACTGCTAACGCGGCGCTCTACTGCGGCGCTGAGGTCGATTTCGTCGACATCGATCCGCGCAGCTACTGCATGTCGGTGGAGGCGCTGGCGACGAAACTCGAAGACGCCAAGCGTGAGAACAGGCTGCCGAAGGTGGTCACGCCGGTGCACTTCGCCGGCCAGTCGTGCGACATGCGGGCAATTCACGCCCTCGGCCAGCGCTACGGTTTCCGCATCGTCGAGGACGCGGCCCACGCGATCGGTGCCGACTACCTCGGCGAGAAGGTCGGGTCGTGCCGCTACTCCGATATCGCGGTTTTCAGTTTCCATCCGGTCAAGATCGTGACGACGGGCGAGGGCGGGGCGCTCACCACCAATGACCCTAAGCTGGCGACGGTATTGTCGGAGCTCCGGACACACGGGATCACCCGCGACCCTGAGCGCATGGATGGGGAAGCCGAGGGCGGCTGGTACTACGAGCAGATCGCGCTTGGTCTCAACTACCGGCTCACCGACCTGCAGGCGGCGCTCGGCATGAGTCAGATGAAGCGGATCGATGCCTTCATCGCCCGGCGGCGCGCGCTCGCCGCGCACTACGATGATGCGCTGGGCAACCTTCCGCTCGTCACTCCGTGGCAGCACCCGGACGGCCTCTCGGCCTACCACCTCTATCCGATCTGGCTGCGGCTCGCGCAGCTTCGGCGTTCGCGGCGCGAGGTGTTCGATGCGTTGCGTGGCGCGGGCATCGGCGTCCAGGTGCACTACATTCCGGTCCACCTCCAGCCCTATTACCGCAAGCTCGGGTTCAAGCCCGGCGACTTCCCGGAATCCGAGCGCTACTACGAAGGTGCGATCACCATTCCGTTGTTTGCCGCCATGACCGACGACGAGCAGGCGACGGTCGTCGAGCGCGTTCGAGACATCGTCACCGGAGCGGCCTGACATGGGCGGCGCACGCGTCATCCTCGGCACCGCGCAGTTCGGGTTGTCGTACGGCATCTCGAATGAGGGCGGCCGCGTGGGACGCGATGATGTCGCGGGCATTCTGTCGCTCGCGTCCGCGCGAGGCGTGGCGGCGCTCGACACCGCCTCGGCCTACGGCGACAGCGAGACCGTTCTCGGCTCGCTCGCCGAATCCAAGCCGTTCGCCATCACGACGAAGACCGTGCCGATCCGCGCAGACACACTCACCCGCGAGGACGTGGGGCGTGTCGCGGAAGGATTCGAGCGCTCGCTTTCCCTGCTCAAGCGCTCCTCTGTCGACGCTCTGCTTGTGCATGACGCGGGTGACCTGCTGGCCGACGGCGGCGAGCGCCTCTGGAACCTGCTTGAGTCGTTCCGCCGCGACGGCAGGGTGCGCCGGATCGGCGTCTCGGTCTACGACGGCACGCAGATTGCGGCGGTGATGGCGAAATTCCCCGTCGATGTTGTGCAGCTTCCGGTCAACGCGCTCGATCAGCGCCTCTTGCTCGACGGGTCGCTCGCCCGGCTCCGCGCCGACGGCGTGTCGGTGCAGGCGCGCTCGGCATTCCTGCAGGGCCTGATGCTGATGGAATCGTCCGAGGTGGCGACAAAGCTGCCGCGCGCCGAGGCCATCGTTGAACGCTGGCAGTCGGCGTGCGAAGCCGCGGGTGCGACGCCCGTCGCCGCGGCGCTTGCGTTCGTCCTGGCGCAGCCCGAGATCGACCACGTCGTGATAGGCGTTCACTCCCGCCAGCACCTCGCCGAGTGTCTTACCGCCGTCGAGACGCCGGTCGCGCTGTCGTGGGACGCGATCGCGTGCAACGATCCCGACATCGTCGACCCGCGGCGGTGGGCGTCATGATCCTCGGCATCCTCCAGGCGCGAGTATCCTCCAGCCGGCTGCCGGGCAAGGTGCTGAAGCCGATCCTCGGCCGGCCGATGATCCTGCGTCAGATCGAGCGTCTGCAACGCGCACAAACGCTCGACAAATTGGTCCTCGCCACCAGCGTCGACCCGAGCGACGACGCGTTGGCCGATCTCATGAAGGCCGAGGGGATCGAAACCGTGCGCGGGCCCCTCGACGACGTGCTGGCACGCTTCACGTTGGCCGCGAAGCCATACAATCCCGAGTGGATCGTGCGGCTGACCGGCGATTGCCCGCTCGCCGATCCCGAGGTCGTCGATCGCGTCGTTCGCGAGACGATCGCGGCCAAGGCCGACTACGGCTCGAACGCTCTCGAACCGACGTTCCCTGACGGGCTCGATGCGGAAGTGGTCCGTGGTGCAATCCTGGAGCAGATCGCATCGGAAAATCGCACTCAGGCCGAGCGCGAGCACGTGACGCTGGCGATCCATCGGCACCCCGAGTGCTTCCGGCTGCACATCGTGCGCAGCGCCACCGATTTGTCGGCGCTACGCTGGACCGTCGACGAACCTGCCGATTTCGCGCTGGTCGAACGCATCTATCAGACGCTGTATCCCGTGAATCCGGCATTCACCACCGCCGATGTCCTGCGGTTGTTGGCCGAGCATCCCGATCTCGTGGCGCTGAATACCGGGATCGAGCGCAACGAGGGGCTCGCGCGCTCACTCGCCAGGGAAGCGGCAAACGTGCAGTCGAGGAAAGAGAGCTAGTCATGTCCGAGCGTTACGCGAAGTCCGAAGCCTTCCTGGCACGCGCCCAGCGCGCCATTCCGCTCGGCAGTCAGACGTTCTCGAAGTCGAAGACCCAGTATCCGTTCGGCGTCTCGCCGTATTTCGTGACGCGCGGCAAGGGCGCCCATGTCTGGGACGTCGACGGCAACGAGTACGTCGACTTCATCAATGCGCTGTG
>Ga0310811_10011117_pt1 | contig 11659 bp, 10 predicted proteins | sample YCmetagenome_FD_207642 | JGI IMG/M metagenome (GOLD analysis project Ga0310811, IMG submission 207642) | Soil microbial communities from experimental microcosm in Duke University, North Carolina, United States - YC | ecosystem: Engineered > Artificial ecosystem > Soil microcosm > Unclassified ...
CAGAAAAACGGACACCCTCATGAAAAGTGAACGGCGGCGAGGAATCGAACGCTCGCCGCCGTTCTCGCCTTCAAAATCCGATTCCTGTCACTCCCGCCCTTTGTCAGTCCCGCTCTTCGTTAGTCCCGATCTTCGTTAGTCCCGGTCTTTGCTAGTCCCGTTCCTTGTTAGTCCCGCTCTCGCTTCTCACCGCACCTCCAGCGCGATCTTTGGCGTGACGAGCCAGCGCAAAGTTCCTTTCCCCCTCTCGATTCGCCCCTCGAACTCTATCAACGCCGCTCCGCTCTTCTTGAGATCGATCCTCGCGTCGCCACTTTCGCCGATCAAGTAGGCGATGAGACCAGAAAGGTGCGGCTCGTGGCCGACTACCGCGCTGACATCGCCGGTTTTATCGCGCCGAGCCCAGCTGACGAAGCGCTCAAACTTCTCATCCGGCTGTAACGCGTCTGATTCAACGATCTCAACACGGTACTCGTCGGCGACGATGTCCGCGGTCTGGCGTGCGCGAACGAGGGGGCTCGTGACGACTGAGTCGACGGTCGGCACGAGCCGGCGCAATCCGCGCGCGATCTCCTTCATGTCGTGCACGCCCTCTTTTGAGAGTGGACGGAGCTCGTCGGGCTGTCCGGTCTTGGCGAACTCCTCGCGTGATCCGGCGTGGGCGTGGCGGATAATGAGAAGCTCCATGGTTCCTTGACTCCGTGCGGGTCGAAGGTCTTCGCCACGCGCAAGGATTGTGCGATCGGCGTCTGCCGCCATCTTTGCTCGCGTCGCCATCCCAAGGTGGGCCTGCCATGAGGCGCGTTTCGCTGTTGGCCGCGGTCGTGTGCCTGAGTGCTTGGAGCGTCGTGCCCGCGCAGCCCCCGGCACGACCTACGCCCTCGACGTCGGCCCTCCAGCGTCTCCTCGACGCTGAGCTCGCGCGCTTTCCCGGCAAGGCGGGGATCTGGGTCAAGCACCTGACGACCGGCGAGGAAGCGTCGGTTCGTGGGGACGAGCCGTTCAACAGCGCGAGCGTGATCAAGCTTCCGATCCTCGTCCTCGCGTTCCAACTGGCGGACAAGGGAACCCTGTCGCTCGCCGAACGGATCACGATCACGGCTCAGGATTTTCGCGGTGGGTCCGGTATCTTCCGCTACAACGATCCTGGTCTGCAGCCGACCCTGCGCGACGTACTGCTGCAGATGATCATCACCAGCGACAACACGGCGACGGATCTCGCCCTCGGCAAAGTCGGCGGCGTCGAGAAGGTGAATGGGTGGCTCGGCGACAACGGGTACGCCGACGCGCTCCATCTCAACATGACGACGGGCGAGCTGTTCGCGAAGTACGGCGCGCTCCCCGCGGGTTCCAACCGCAACGAGAAAACGAACTCCGACAAGAGCTACTGGCTTGGATCGATGACGCCGCGCGGCACCGGACGGCTGCTCGAATCGATACAGCACTGCAGCGACGCCAGCGAGAAGACCGCGCCGGTTGCCCAACCGCAGTCGTGCACGGCAATGGTGCGAATGCTTCGCGCCCAGCAATCGGGCGATCGGCGCCTCCCGCATTTTCTGAACGTGCCGGTAGGCCACAAGACGGGAGATTTTCCGCCCGCGGTCGCAAACGACGTCGGCATCGTCTCGGCGCGCTCCGGCCCCATTGTCATCGCGTTCTTCGCCAACTCCATCGAAGGCCCGTACGCCGAGGCGGAAGATCGCATCGGCCGAATCGCGCAGGTGATCGTCGAGTACTTCGACGGCGCGCGGTAGGCGCGCGATGCATCCCGTCCTTTTTTACGTCGGGTCGTGGCCGGTACCGAGTCACGAAGCGTTCATCTTCCTCGGCGTCGTCGCCGCCACGGTCGTGTTCTGGCGTCAAGCGGAGCGACAGGGGCCGTTCGACGAACGACTGCTGTGGATCGTCGCCGGTACCCTGTTCGCCGGGGCCGTCGGCGCGAAGCTCGGGACGGGATGGCGTTACGTCACGGTCACGCACGATCACTCGCTGGCGGGAATCTTGGCCCGCGGAGGCCGGAGCATCGTCGGTGGGCTTGCCGGCGCGTATGTCGGCGCGCTGTTGACTAAACGGTTTGTCGGCTATCGCCGGCGCACCGGTGATCTCTTCGCGCCGGCCGTTGCGCTCGGCATGGCGATCGGGCGGATCGGCTGCTTTCTATCGGAGCAAGTCGGAACGCCGACAACGCTTCCGTGGGGACTTCGGCTGAACGACGAAACGCTGCGGCACATTCCGAATTGTCCGTATTGCGTCCCTGGTGTCGTGCTCCATCCGTCGTTCCTCTATGAGATCGCCTTTCACGCCGCGATGTGCGTCTGGCTCCTCACCTACTGGCGGCCGCGAATCACGGTCGAAGGCGATCTGTTCAAGATCTATCTCCTGGGCTACGCGATCTTCCGATTCGTCGTCGAGTTCGTGCGCGGAAATCCGGTGCTCTGGAATGGGCTCACCGGATCGCAGCTCTTTCTCATTCCGTCGACGCTGCTCTTGGCGGCCTACTTCGCCAGGCGGCTTTGGGTCGACCGGAATCCACATCCACCCGTTGTGGTTTCGGAGGCTGCCGGATGAGTGAGCAAACCCCACCGGAATCGACGCCCGAGCCGCATCCAGAACCGGCGCCCCCACCGAGCGTTCAACCGGCGCCGGAGGCGACGCCACCAACTACCTTTTCGGCGCGCCCGCTGCTTTACGGATGTCTGAGTGTCGTGCTCGCGCTGCCGTTCGGGATCGTCTACATCCTCTTGACCGCGGCGTTCGGCTTGGGCGGTGGCGCCGCCTCCGCCGCCGCTGTCGTTCTCGGAATGTTCTTGCTCCGGCGAGACAACAAGAAGCCGATTGTCGGCGCCTTCGCCGTCGGCGCCGCGATCGCCTTTGCGCTGTACGGCACTTGTCTCCTCATCATCGCTAAATCCTCGTGAGCATATGACGACGCCAGGCATGCCGCTGCGCGGCGATCGCATTCACCGCTACGTCACGGCCTTCTGTCCTCACTGTCACACCGAGGAGCCGCATCGCCCGCTCCACGACGTGCCGCGCCTGGCCGGCTACCTCGCCGAGCGCGACGGCCGGATCTGGCTGGAACGGGGCTGCGCAGTGCACGGCCGGGTCACCACGCTCTACGACGAGCATCCGGACATCCTCTCATATCTCGAGGAGTGGACGGCGCCGACGAAGCGCCACACTCCGGACGCGATCGGCAATTGGGACGCGACGCCCGCCGCGTATCTTCGCGGCCTTGGCGAGATGCAGACCCAGCACACCTGCATCCTCCTCGAGGACATCACCGCGGCGTGCAATCTCACCTGTCCGACCTGTTTCGCCGACTCGTCGCCGAGCCGGGCCGGAACCGTCCCCGCCGAGCGCGTCCTCGCCAACATCGATCAGCGCCTGGCGCGAGAGAACGGGCGGATCGATGTGTTGATGCTGAGCGGCGGTGAGCCGACGCTGCATCCCGATTTCGAGGAGATCGTCGAGCGTGTCCTCGAGCGCAACGTCGTGCGCGTGCTGATCAACAGCAACGGCATCCGCCTCGCCAAGGACGACGCGATTCTCAAATTCCTCGAGAAGTACAATCGCCGAGTCGAGGTCTATCTCCAATTCGACGGCTTCCGAGTGGAGACGCACCGCGCGCATCGCGCCGCCGATTTGCGACGGATCAAAGCCGAGGCGATTCGCCGGCTGAGCGACGCCGGCGTGTTCACGACGCTGACGATGACCGCCGCACTTGGCGTAAACGACGACGAGATCGGCGACGTCGTGCGCCTCGCCCTCGACACGCCATTCGTCGGCGGCGTGTCGATCCAACCGCAGTTCGGCTCCGGCCGATCCGCGCGGATCGATCCGATGCATCGATTGACCCACACCGGTGTGCTGGCACGGCTTGGCCCGCAGACGAACGGTCTCGTCACGTGGCGCGATCTCACGGCGCTGCCATGCTCGCATCCACACTGCTGCAGCGTCGGCTACATGTTGCGGACCGACAAGGGCGAGTGGAAGTCGCTGGTCGGAATCATCGGGCACGACCAGCTCAAGACGCGGCTCGATCTCGTCGCGAACCGCATCAACGATCCCGAGCTCAGCGCGCAGCTGCGCCGTCTCGTCAAGGAAGCGCTGCTCGGGCTGTTGAGTGAACAGAGCTCACTGACGCACCCGTCGCTCGCTCAGCTCTTCCGCGACGTGTGCGAGAGCTGCGACCTCGGTCTGTCGACCCTGATTCGACTCGCCGGCGACGCGCTCGTCGGCGATACGAGGCGTTTCCGTCAGCTCGTCGCGACGCGGATCAAACGCATCACGATCAAACCGTTCATGGACATGAGCACCATGCTCGAGGAGCGGCTGCTGCAGTGCTGCGTGCACGTCGGAACGCAGCGGGGAGCGCCGGACGCCGATCATCAGTGCGCGCCCTTTTGTGCCGTTCAGGCGTGGGCGCCGCTGGCCGACACGAAGCTCGCCGAACTGGCGCGACAAGAGCGGACGCTTCCGCTCCTGCCTGTCGCGATGGAGGTCTGACGATGGAACGCTCCGGCGCGATGGTTCCGTTCGATCCGATCCGACTGTGCGTGTACACGACGATCGCGCTCTTGGCGTGGCTGGTCAGCCCGCCGGTCATGCTGATGGCAATGAGCGCGCTCGGCATCGCCGGCTATGTGCGGGCGATGAGGGCGGGACTCACGCGGAGCAAGTGCGTGCTGCGAGAGCCGCGGCTGGTTCTGGTCTATCTGGGAAGCGCGTTCATCGCCGGGGCCGCGGCGGTGGTGCTGCGGATCGTCCGCTGATGGTCGGCGGAAGAAACGGCGCGTTAGAATCGGGATAAAGCGGCTGCTGTTGCATTCAATCGATGACGCTTCTCGCCGCCGTGCAAGCAGTATTGCGGAATGCCACCACGCGGAACACTGCGCGTCATCGACGCAGCGGAAGAGTTCGTGTCGATCGTGAACAACGAGCTCGCGGTATCAGCGAAGAATTGGCCCTACACCGATCAACTACGACGTGGAGGAACGGGCCTACTTCCGCCTCTACAACCGCGCGATCGTGATCGTGCGGATGATCAATCAACTGATGCGGGCCGTCGCCTAATCGCGACGTTCGCCCCACCCGCAGTGCTCGCCCTTTGTCAGTCCCGCCCTTGGTCAGTCCCGCTCCAGGTCAGTCCCGCTCCAAGTCAGTTCCGTTCCTCGTTAGTCCCGCTCGCGCTCTCAACGCCGTTTCACTCGACCCTGATCTCTCTCCACTTCCCTTGTCTAAACCGCAAAACGCTTAACCCGCATCTCGTCGCGTGTCCTACGAGAATTGCAATCCAGATATCGATCGGATCCAGCCGACTCGTCTGCTTGACGACAAAGCAAATCCCGAGCGGCACGATGATCTGCGAGATGATGGAGATAAAGAGCGGGCTCTTGGTATCTCCCGTTCCCTGCAATCCTCCGGTGTACGTCAGCGCGACCGTGATGAGAAGTCCCGAGACGCTCAAGACGCGGAGCAGGTGCACGCCAATCTCGACGACGTTCGTGTCCGTCATTCCGAACACGGCGAGCAGCTGGCGTGGGAAAAAGAAGAAGAAGAGTCCGACGAATGCCGCGCCGGCGAGCCCATAACGCGCCGCGATGTGCACGGCGTTATCGGCGCGGTCGGGTTTCTTCGCGCCGAGGTTCTGGCCCGCGACCGCGGCCGCTGCGCCCATCAGGCCAACCGACGTCCAGGTGATCAGTGAGAAGAGCTGCGTGTACGAGATCGCGTACGCCGCCTGGGCCGCCGCGCCCTGCGCCACCGAGCCGATGAACGAGAGCAGCAGCACGCCGCCGATGTTCATCGCAATTCCTTGAAACCCCGTCGGCAACCCGAAGCGAAATAATTGCTTGATGACGTGAAGGTCGGGCTTGAGGCCGGCGCCGCGCGGGAACTCGACGACCCATCCGCCGTGCCACAGCTTCCACACGGAGTAGATCGCGATGATGCCCGACGCCAAGGCCGTCCCGATCGCGGCGCCGGCGGTATGGAACGCCGGGATCGGGCCGAGCCCGCGAATCAGGATCACGTTGAGCACGATGTTGAGCAGCGTGATCGACACGCCAAGCACCATCGGCGTACGAGCATCGCCCGCCGAGCGGAGCGCGCCGCCGAGCATGAAGAACACGAGCTGCCCGATACTCGTCGCGAAGATGATGCGGAGGAAGGGAAGCGCCTCGGCCTGCACCGCCGGCGACGCGTTCACGAAGTCGAGCAGCCAGGGTGAAATGAGGTATCCGACCGGCGCGATGATCAGCGACAGCGCGATCGCGGTGATGAACGCTTGATAGACCGCCCCGTTCACGCGCTCCTCGTCGCCCGCACCGGCGAAGCGCGCCACGAGCACGCTCATGCCGGTGAAGAGCGATGACATGAACATCACGACGACCAGGAACATCTGCCAACTGACGCCGATCGCCGCGTTCCCCGTGTAGCCGACGAAGTTGCCGACCATCACGTGGTCGACGATGCCCTGGAGCCCGCCGACCATGTTCGCGAGCATCGTCGGCCAGGCCAGGTTCCACACCGCCTTCGGCAGCGGACCGTCGACGATGCTTCGGTCGTACCGGCGCGCCGGCCGGATACCGGTCGGCGTGCCCGTCGCCACCGACGATGTCGGCGGCTCGATGGGGGGAATGCGTTCCGCCGGAATGGGTTCGGCGGCCGACCCGGCCACTTCAGTCATCTATGAGACACGGGACACGAAAACACGAGAGATCATTTAAAGCCGGGGACGAGTCTTTCGCGGAGCCTTACCACAGTTCGCGGGCCAATTTGCCGGCCAGTCACCCGGCGACCTGTCCCGCTTGATGAAGGCGGGGTCCTCGGACGCAAGGTACACGAGCATCGCGGCTAGCGTCGCGTTGTGCTTCAGGTCGTCGAACACCACCTTGTCATAGGTGTCGCGATTGGTGTGCCAGGTGTACGTGTTGTAGTTCCACTGTACCGCGCCGAGTCCGAACGACGGCGTCGCGTGGCAAGAGAACACCGCGCCGTCCGTTCCACCTGGATTACCCGTCGGTACGTCATTGAAGTTCCACGACACGACATTCGGGCTCATGCTATCGGTGTAGAACGACGGCAGTTTCTCGTACCACGCTTTCAAATGCCCGCCAATGTCGCTGAGGCCGGATGCCGAGACCGATTGCACGCGACCGGTACCATTGTCCTGGTTGAACAGCCCCTGAAGCCCTTTCAACACTTCGGGGTGGTCCTCGGTGAACGCCGTCGACCCGTTGAGCCCTTGTTCTTCGCTCGCCCAGTGTCCGACCATGATCGTGCGCTTCGGGTTCGGATAGGCCAATTTGAGAATTCTCATGGCCTCCATCGCCATCAGCGTTCCGGTGCCGTTGTCGGTCGCGCCGGATGAGCCGTCCCATGAGTCGAAGTGAGCGGAGAGCATCACGTACTCGTCCGGCTTCTCGGTTCCTTTGATGACGCCGATCGTGTTGAACGCCGGCACCTCGCCCAATAGCTGGGCATCGAGGTCCAGGCGCACGCGCGGGTGCTGCTTGTTCTCGGCGAGTCGATAGACCAGACCGTAGTCTTCGCAGGTGAGCGTCACGGCGGGCGCTTTGGTGTTGTACGTCTCGAACACCTCGATCACCCCCCAGCCGCCCGTCCCCTGCGCTCCGCCGGCGTTCGCCGCGCCGCGGCCGCCGCCGAATGCGCCGCGAGCGCCGGCCCCCGCGCCGGGCGTCCCTTCCGGATTACCCGCGGTAATCGTTGATCCGAAGCCGCCGCCACCACGCGCGCTCGCCGGACCGCCCCCGCCCCCGCCACCGCCTCGCCCTCCACGCCCGCCACCTCCCGCGCCGCGGCCGCCACCCTGACCGGCCAACGGATTGGGGAAGCCGGAGAACTTGGGCCGAGACGAAATCGTTCCGACGACGCCCGCTTTTTCCAGACGCATGCCGAGCGTTCCGGTGCCGAGCGCGAGCGAGTAGCCGGTGCCGCGATAGAGCTTTGTGCTGTCCGGGCGTCCACTCTCGTCCGTCATCACGGACCAGTCGCGCTGCATCTCCGCGATCAGGCTGTCCATGTGGGCCATCGACGCCGGCGTCGCCCAGCGGTACCAGTCTTCGCTCGGGCGACAGGTCGGCCAAGCGGGCGAAAGCAGCACGATCTTGCCGCGCGCCTGCGGTAGCCACTTCACGAACTCGGTGCTGTCCTTGAATTTGGGAAGAACGATCGCTTCGGCGGCGACTGGAGTGCCTTTGGTCCCCGGACTCCAGGCGAGCATCGTCCCCTCGAGCGATCGCGTTCGCGGCCCGACAAGGTCGATGTGCGATGCGCCGCGACGCCAGCCGCGCCAGGTGCCGTACTTCTCGCGACGCGCGTCGATCCCCCACGACTTGTACATCTTGATCACCCAGTCGCTCGCCGCGGTGAGGCCGGGACTGCCAGTGAGACGCGGACCGATGGAATCGAACAACGCCTGGGCCAGTTGTTCGGTATGCGAGCTATCCATCCCGAGCCGCCACAGACGCTGCATCGTGGCGTCGTTCGTTGGAAACTGAGTCGTCTTTTGCGCGACCAAGCGCGACGGAAGCGCGACGAGCAGCGCTGAAGCAGCAATCGAGAGCGTCCGGGTCAGTGACATTTTTCAGGGGTGTTGGTTCGAGAATCGAGACTGGCAGAAGCTATCGTCGCGGCGTTCACCCTCGCCAGCATTGCAGAAGCCGCCTAACGACTCCTGAACAAACACGCGCTAGCGTCGCGGAACGCTGGCCGTTTCGATGCTTGACTACCTTGAGGTCGCGAATGGGCTCGCCCGCCACGCGACGGAGTCACCATGCCAGTCTCGCCATACATCCGCGACCTGCGCGCGCACGTCGGCCGACGGCGGCTACTCATGCCCTCCGTGGCCGGAATCGTTCGCGATGCGCGGAATTGCGTCCTTCTCGTGCGTCAGCAGGACAGCGGCGTGTGGTCCACGCCGGGCGGCATCATCGAGATGGAGGACACGCCGGCCGACGCGGTGGTACGCGAGGTCTGGGAGGAAACCGGCCTGGTAGTTCGTCCGAGCCGGATCATTGGCGTTTATGGCGGCCCGAACTTCGTCGTCGTTTATCCGAACGGCGACGAGACGCAATACATCAGCTGCATCTTCGAGTGCGAGGTGATTTCCGGGGAGCCCCGCGCGGGCGACGACGAGATCTCCGAGGTGCGATTCTGGTCGCGAGACGAAGCGCGTGCGCTTCCGATGTCGCCTTGGCTGCCACCGGTCCTCGACCGGCTGTTCGACCCGACGCTGTCCGGGTGGTTCGAGCCGCCGCGTTGGCGTCCCGTCGAATGAAGAGGGCCCGCCAGACGGCGGGCCCAGTTCGATCTCGCAACGAATCGCGCCCTACACGATGGAACGCTTTCGGCGACGATGAGCCAAACCGAGTCCGAGAGCGATGAGCCCAGTCGCCATCAGCGCGTTCGTCGTCGGCTCCGGTGTTGCGACGAGGTTGCTTGTCACCCCGGCTTCGAGGTGCGCGGCAAGCGGAACCGAGGGCGGCGTGGGCGCAACGTCCGAAACGGGCTCGTGGCCATCGCCTGACGATTTGAGGTACGTCACTAGTAGACCGAACGCCACACCTGTGTAGACCGCCGTCGCCCTGTTGAAGTGGCCATCGCCGGACTCATCGCGGTTTGCCCGACCGTTCGAGTTCTTACCGAGCGAGGGCAACAAGCTCGAGCCCGTCGGCCCATCGAAGGCAGCGAAGTCAGGCGTGAAACGCAACGCCGGCAACGCGGCGATGCCCGCCGTAGGGACGCATACGACGCCAAAACAGCCGATCGTCGACGTCGCGTAGACCACTTGTTGGGCGCGCGTCGCCGTACTCAAGCACAGACTCAGTACAGCCGAGCCGGCGATTCTCAATCCAGTACCTCGTGCTGCCATCACTTCCTCCGACATGGACGCCCTGAAGGAATTGGTTCGAGGACGGGAACGACGCCGCATGCTATGTGCCGCGTGTGGTTGCCGACCGGGGCGGGTCGGCGCGAGTATCCTCGAGCACGCCTCGCGTCGAGTCGTTGCGATCGAACCCTTACCGAGCCGCGTCGCTTGAGCACGGTCTTCCTCACAGCAGAGTGGCGATGGTTGGCGATGCTCAACTACAGAGTCTCGCCCGATCTCCTCTCGCCTCTCGTGCCGCGCGCGACTGAGCTCGACCTCTGGCAGGGAAACGCGTTGATCAGCGTCGTGGGCTTCCTCTTTGAGCGGATTCGCGTACTCGGCGTGCCACTGTTGACGCATCGCCGGTTCGAGGAAGTCAACTTGCGGTTCTACGTCGCGCGTGAGGTCGCGGGCGAACGTCGGCATGGCGTCACGTTCATCCGCGAGCTCGTTCCGCGGCGACTCGTGGCAACCGCGGCGAAGCTGACCTACAACGAGCCGTATCGCCGTCTCCCGATGTTCCACTCGCTGGATGTGCGCGACGCCGGCGAGACGAAGCGTGCCTCGTACGAGTGGCGTGATGGGCCGAAGTACGCCGCGCTGCGCGTCGACGCTGAGGGACGCGGGCGGCGCCTCGAGCCCGGGACGATCGAAGACTTCCTCACGCATCGCGAGTGGGGGTATACGCGACAGCGCGACGGGTCGACCGTCGAGTATCGTGTCGATCACCCGCGGTGGACGATCTTTTCGTCGGTAGACGCGCGGTGCGCCGGCCCCGCGCTGGCCACCTCGTTTGGCGAGGGCTTCACCGCGATACTGGCGCGGGGGCCCGATTCCGCGTGGCTCTCGGACGGGTCGCCCGTCGTCGTCCATCGGCCGATCCGCCTCTGATCCCCTCTTGAGCTTGGCCGCTGCCAACCTGCACTTTCATTGACTGTCGTGGGACGTTCAACCACCACTGAAATCTCCCGTGCGCCTCTCCCAACGCAAAAACGCCGCGCTATCCCTGATTCTGACCGTCGCTTTCGCCGGAATGGCTGGAGCGCAGCAGGACCCACTCTCCAACCTGCACTGGCGGCAGATCGGGCCTCCGCGCGCTGGTCGAGCCCGCGCGCTCTCCGGCGTGCCGAGCCAGCCGAACGTCTTCTATATCGGCTTCGACAACGGCGGCGTCTGGCGCTCGACGGACTACGGCTCGACGTGGCAGCCGTTGTTCGACAGCCAGCCGACCGGTTCGATCGGCGCCATCGCTGTCGCGCCATCGGACCCGAACATCATCTATGTCGGATCGGGCGCCGGCATCATTCGGCCGGACCTGGCCGTCGGCAACGGCGTCTACAAGTCGACCGACGCTGGCAAGACGTGGACGCACCTCGGGCTCGACGACACGCAGATGATCGCGATGATCGACGTCGATCCGAAGGATCCGAACCGGCTGTTCGTCGCCGCGCTCGGCCACCCCTACGGCCCGAATCCGAATCGCGGCGTCTTCCGCTCGACCGACGGCGGGCGAAGCTTTCAAAAAGTGTTATACAAGGACGAATACACGAGCGGCAACGATGTCCGCATCGACCCGCTCGATCCGAACACCGTCTATGCGACGCTCTGGCAGCAGCAGCAGTCGTACATCGAGGGCGGCGGATTTGGCGGCGCCGGTAACGGCATCTTCAAGTCGACCGACGGCGGCACAACCTGGAAGCAGCTCACGGAAGGCCTGCCGAGCGTCATCCAGGCGAACATCGCGCTCGCGCCGAGCAATCCAAA
>Ga0310811_10011118_pt1 | contig 11659 bp, 14 predicted proteins | sample YCmetagenome_FD_207642 | JGI IMG/M metagenome (GOLD analysis project Ga0310811, IMG submission 207642) | Soil microbial communities from experimental microcosm in Duke University, North Carolina, United States - YC | ecosystem: Engineered > Artificial ecosystem > Soil microcosm > Unclassified ...
CTATCGCGACGAAGCCATGGCCAAGGTGATCAAGCTCGCCCAGCAGATCGCAGGCTCCGACGCCTCGGTGATGATCACCGGCGAATCCGGAACCGGCAAGGAAGTGCTGGCGCGCTACGTCCATTCCCGCTCCGCCCGCGCCAAGCGGCCGTTCATCTCGATCAATTGCGCAGCAATTCCCGAGCATCTCTTGGAATCCGAGCTGTTCGGCCATGAGAAGGGCGCCTTCACCGGCGCGATCGCCCGCCGCATCGGCAAGTTTGAGGAAGCCACCGGCGGCACGCTCCTGCTCGATGAAATCTCCGAGATGGACGTGCGGCTGCAATCAAAACTGCTGCGCGCGATCCAGGAGCGCGTGATCGATCGCGTCGGCGGCACGAGGCCGGTGCCGGTCGACATCCGCATCATCGCGACCTCGAACCGCAACCTTTCCGACGCAGTGCGCGAAGGCACCTTCCGCGAGGACTTGCTGTTCCGCCTCAATGTCGTGAACCTGAAGATCCCGCCGCTGCGCGACCGCCCGGCCGACATCCTCGAGCTGGCACAGCACTTCGCCAAGAAATATGCCGACGCCAATGGCGTGCCGCTGCGGCCGATTTCGGCCGAAGCGCGTCGCGTGCTCACCACCAATCGCTGGCAGGGCAACGTTCGCGAGCTGGAAAACACCATCCATCGCGCGGTGCTGATGGCGCAAGGCGACGAGATCGGTCCCGACGCCATCCTGACGCCGGACGGCGACCGGCTTGATATCGCCAAGACCCAGCCGGCGGTCGCGCACGCGACCTTCGCCGCAGAACAGGTCACGCGCGCCCTTGTCGGCCGCACGGTCGCCGATGTCGAGCGCGACCTGATCCTGGAAACGCTGAAGCATTGCCTCGGCAACCGTACCCACGCGGCCAACATCCTCGGCATTTCCATCCGGACGTTGCGTAACAAGCTCAACGAATACGCCGACGGCGGCGTCCCCATCCCGCCGCCCGGCGCGGGCGAGTACGGGCAACGGCTGGCGACGGCAGGGTGATCTTCTTCCTTCTCCCCTTGCGGGAGAAGGTGGCGCGCATGCAATGCGCGCCGGATGAGGGGTTGTCTCCACAGGCGCGCTCGCGGAGAGAACCCCTCACCCGGCTTCGCTGCGCGAAGGGGAGAGGGTACAGCTCAAGAATAACTCGGCGCTTCCGGATTGCGGAAAATGTGGATGGGGCTACCCGGCGTGAAGTCGCGGCCGCGGTAGGCGGCATAGGCATAGAGCGCGAGGTAAAGTATCGCGAGCGTGCTGACGGCGTAGAACGCCCAGGAACCAATCCGTTTCATCCAGCCAACATGCCACGACACGCGGACAGAGGCCAAGACTTCCAACAAAAAAGGCTTCCCAGCTAACGAACGTCACCCCTCGCGACGGCTAAAGCGCCTGTCAGCGTCGCGGACGTGATCGGCTGGCAGGCTGACATCGGCGAGCCTTGCCATATCGTCCTGTCGATCGATGGCGACATAGTTCCCTTGCCAATAGGCGAGCGCGGCATCGTCGGCCGAGAGCTCCACATGCAGTACGCGGCCGATGATGATCGCATGCGAGTGTCGCTCGATGATGTCCTCGGCCTCGCATTCGATCGCCGCGAGCGCGGCGGCCAAGAGCCGCGCGCCCGACGCACGCTCGATCCATTCGGCGCCGGCAAAGCGCTCGGCGCCCTTGAGGCCGTCCTTGCCGGTGAAGCGTTCGGCGATATCGATCTGGTCGGCGTTCAGGATGTTGACGCCGAAATAGCGATGCTGCTTGAGCAACGGCCACGAGGACGAGGCGCGGTTGACGCTGACGATCAGCGACGGCGGATCAACCGACAGCGACGACACCGAGGTCACTGTCATGCCTGAGATGTCGTTGCCAACTCCCGCCGTGATCACGCTGACGCCGCCGACAAGGCGCCGCATGGCGGCACGAAAATAGGCGGGCGAGGCCTCGCGGTTGCGTTCGGCGAGACGAACGATTGAATTCATGGCGTCCTCACCTCCGATGATGCATCCTCTCCGCCGCGCAACAGCTCGCGCAGGATCATTCCCTCGAGCGCAGCCAGATCACTAGCGCCGTGCTCGCGCGGCCGGCTGATTGCGACGTCGAGGTCGTGGGCAATGCGGCCCTCCTCGATGATCAGCACGCGATCGGCCAACGCGACGGCCTCGGTAACGTCATGCGTCACCAGGATCGCGGTAAAGCCCTGGTCATGCCACACGCGCTCCAGGAGCTGCTGCATCGAAATCCGCGTTAACGCGTCGAGCGCGCCGAGAGGCTCGTCGAAGGCGAGCACACGCGGCTGGCTGACCAGCGCTCGCGCCAGCGCCACGCGCTGTTTCTGCCCGCCGGAGAGCGCAGCCGGCCATTGGTCGCGCTTGCTGTCGAGACCGACTTCGATCAACGCCTGCGCGGCGCGGGCCTTGGCGTCGGCCATACGGCGGTCTGCGCCGAGCCCGACCTCGACATTGCCAAGCACCCGCGACCAGGGCAGCAGTCGCGGCTCCTGGAACATCACCCGGATGTCCTCGCGCCGCGCCTCCTCGCCAAAGGCGATGGTTCCCTCATCCGGCTTTTCGAGGCCGGCGATCAGCCGGAGCAGCGTGCTCTTGCCGCACCCGCTACGGCCGACGATCGCCACGAACTGGCCTGATGGGATATGGAGATCGACGCCGCGCAGCACGGCATTGTCGCCGAAGGATTTACGCAGACCCCTTATGGTCAGGGAAAGGCCACGCCGTACGCCTTTCGGCGGATGACGCGCGACCCGCGCCTGTTCGAGGAAATCCTCCCGTGTCAGGGCTTCGGCGGTGGCGGGATCAAATCGCAGTGCTTGGCGCATCTTCAACTCTCAGGCTTTGCGGAAGGCGGGATGCCAGGCGAGCGTCAGCCGCTCCAGCGCGCGCGAGGCGCTGTCGGCGAGCTTGCCCAGCAAGGCGTAGATCAGGATGCTCAGCACCACGACATCGGTCTGCATGAACTCGCGGGCTTGCATCGCCATGTAGCCGAGGCCGGAATTGGCGGCGATGGTTTCGGCCACGATCAGCGTCAGCCACATGATGCCGAGCGCGAAGCGAAAGCCGACGAAGATCGATGGCAACGCGCCCGGAAAGATCACGCGGCGGAACAGCTCGCCGTCACCCATGCCGTAGATGCGGCCCATCTCGATCAATTGCGGATCGACAGTGCGGATGCCGTGCAGGGTATTGAGATAGATTGGGAAGAATACCCCGAGCGCCACCAGGAACAGCTTTGCGGCCTCGTCGATGCCGAACCACAGGATCACGAGCGGGATCAGTGCCAGATGCGGCACGTTGCGCACCATCTGCAGCGTGGTGTCGGTGAGCTTGCCTGAAAGCTCCGACAGACCATTGGCAAGCCCGAAGGCAAAGCCGATGCCGCCACCGATCACAAAGCCAACACCGGCGCGCCAGAAGCTGACCCAGATGTTTCGTTCGAGATCGCCGGAGACGAGCAGCTTCCAGCCAGCGCGCACGACATCGCTCGGCGCCGGCAGCACTCGCTCCGATACCAGGCCCGTCACGCAGGAGATTTGCCAGATCACAACGATGGCCAATGGCAATATCCATGGGATCAGGCCGTGGGCGCGCGGCGAGCGCAAGGCGCGGACGCGCGGAAGACTTTCGATCAGGCTCATGACTGCGACGCCTTCTGCAATGGACGATGCTCGCCGGCGATGGTCTCACCGAACGGACCTGTGTTGGCGCGAAGCGGCGTCACATTGGCGGACCGCAGCTTGAGCAGCGGGAACACCAGCTCGGCAAAGCGATAGGCCTCTTCGAGATGCGGATAGCCGGACAGGATGAAGGTATCGATGCCGATGTCCTGATACTCCCTGATCCGTGTCGCGACCGTTTGGGCATCGCCAACCAGCGCCGTTCCCGCCCCGCCACGCACGAGGCCGACGCCTGCCCAGAGATTTGGACTGATCTCAAGCTTGTCGCGACGGCCGCCATGTAGCTGTCCCATGCGTTGCTGGCCCACTGAGTCCATCCGCGCGAAGATCTTCTGCGATGAAGCAATGGTATCGTCGGTAACGTGCTTGATCAGGTCATCGGCAGCGGCCCAGGCTGCTTCATTGGTCTCGCGCACGATCACATGCAGGCGGATGCCGAAGGAAAGCTGCCGGCCGCGCCTGGCTGCCTCGGATTTCACGCGCGCCACTTTCTCGGCGACCTGCGGTGGCGGCTCGCCCCAGGTGAGGTATTTCTCCACATGATCGACGGCGACATCGATGCCGGCATCGGACGAGCCACCAAAATAGAGCGAAGGCCGCGGCGACTGCAGCGGCTTGAACAACAGCCGACCTTCCTCGATGCGGATATGCTCGCCCTGGAAATCGACGGTCTTTCCGGCGAGAAGGTCGCTGTAGACGCTCAGGAACTCGCGCGTCACCGCATAGCGCGCGTCGTGATCGAGGAAGATGCCGTCGCCCTTGTTCTCGACGGGATCGCCTCCGGTGACGACGTTGATCAAGAGGCGTCCATTGGTGATGCGGTCAAGCGTCGCCGTCATGCGCGCCGCCACGGTCGGCGATTGTAGGCCCGGGCGAACCGCGACGAGATAGCGCAGCCGCTCGGTGAAAGGCGCGATGCTGGAAGCGACGATCCAGGAATCTTCGCAACTACGCCCGGTCGGCAGCAGCACGCCGAAATAGCCAAGCTGGTCGGCGGCCTGCGCGATCTGCCGGAGATAGCTGAAGTTGACGTCACGACCGCCGATCGAGGTGCCGAGATGGCGGCCATCGCCGTGGGTCGGCAGGAACCAGAGGATATTGGCCTCTGAAGGCTTTTGCAGCGTCATGGTCAGGATCCCGATTTGCGTTGAAGGTCGGATACGGTAATCGGCTTGGGCAGCAGGCCGAGCGCGTGAAAGGTGTCGGCGATGCGCTGCTGGCTTGCAATCACCTCGCTGTTGATCGGGAGAATCCCGTAGGATTCGCGCTTGAGCGACACGGCAAGCACTGCGGCCGGAAGTCCGACCGACGGACTCAACTGCTCGGCCACGGCTTCGATGTTGTTCTTGGTCCAGTCATCCGCCTCGTTGAGGGCTTCGAGCACGATGTCGACGGCCTTTGCGTGCTCGGTCAGAAACTTCTTCGACGAAAAGTAGAACTGGTAGTTGGAGACGAGCCCGGTGCCGTCGGCGAGAATCCGCGCGCCGGTCGCGGCCTCGGCCGCCGCCTCATAGGGGTCCCAGATCACCCAGGCATCGACCGAGCCACGCGTGAAGGCGGCCAGCGCATCCGACGGCGCGAGGAATACCGGCTGGATGTCGGCGTATTTCAACCCGGCCTGCTCCAGCGCCCGCACCAGGAGATAGTGGACGTTCGAGCCCTTGTTCAGCGCGACCTTCTTGCCACGAAGATCGGCCACCGATTTGAGCGGACTGTCCTTCGGTACGAGGATCGCCTCTCCGCTCGGAGCCGGCGGATCGTAGGCGAGATAGACCAGCGGCGCGCCCGCAGCCTGCGCAAAGATCGGCGGCGTTTCGCCCGCGATACCGAAATCGATGGCGCCGACATTGAGCGCTTCAAGCAGCGGCGGCCCGGAGGGAAATTCGGTCCAGCTTACGCTGTAACCAAGCGGCTTGAGCTTGTCCTCGAGCGTACCCCTGCCTTTGAGCAGCACCAGCTTGCCATATTTCTGGTAGCCGATCCGGACGACCTTATCCTGGCCGTAACTTGCACCGACCGTCGCGGCGACGGCGCTGAGCGACAGCACGGCAGCCGCGATCGTCCGTTGAAACCAACGCATGACTTTCTCCGAAGATGTTAAGACTAAGGATGACTTACGAGGCTGGCGTTGGCCACCTTAACGGGCATCGAGATCAGCCCAAGGCGCGCGAAGCGACCGACAAAGCGTCGGACGGCCTCGATATCGACACCAGTTGCTGCGGCCTGCGGCAGCTCTTCGGCGCGCAGCGGCGATGACAATGCACCACCGACAGCCCCTGCCAAAGACAGCTTCAGAAATTTCCGACGTTTCATTTCGATCTCCGACGCGACAGCGCGACGGAGGAAATGATGGTGCGATGCCGCGAGACTGTCGAGACCCCCGCAAAAATAGCAATACGCGCGCTGTCGAAGCTGCACATCGCGACGACATTATTGCGAGATGACGAGATTGCGCGGCGCAAATTTTTCCGCGCCAAAAATCGCTGAAATTTGCTGCTTAAAGCTTGATCCCGCAGCTCATAAAGATACGCACGGGAGAAAAGTCCGGCGAGCGAACGTGGGATTTCTTTTGATAGTGCCCCCGCAATAACGGCTTGCTACGGTGCAGGCCAGCGAGAGAAAGAACCTCCGCTCTGCTTAAAAAGCGAGCGCCACCGACGCGAATCGGCGGGCGCGATCAACGGCGCATAGGTGTTCAACCCGCTGCCGCCACCTTCTGCGCCACGTTGACCGCGAGCTTGCCGTAACGGTCGGTGAACGCCGCGGTGTCGATCTCCTCGAGCTGGATCGCGCCGCTCATGACGCCCTTCTTCCATTCCTCGTGCTCGGGATCGTGCTTGAACTCCGGCATGACTTCCTTGGCGAACAGCTCCAGTGACTCGCAGATATGTTCATGGGTGTTCTTGCCGGCCTGGTTGAGCAGGATCACCTGGTCGATATGCGAGGAGCGGAAGCGCCGCAGCTTCCTGGCGATGGTTTCGGGCGAGCCGATCAAGCCGCCGCGCAGCGCCGCCTCCTGTGCCTCCGGATTGTCGCGCTTCCACTTGTTGTATTCGTCCCACATGTTGACCGTGCCCGGCGCCGGACGCGCCCGATTCTGGCCCTGGCCGTAATAACGCAGCGCGAATTGGAAGAAGGTCGCGCCATCGGCGCGGCGGCGCGCCTCCTCGTCGGTCTTGGCGCACATGAAGAACGACACCAGCGCCATGTTCGGATTGATCTCGTAGTCGGCGAGCTTCTTCAGCCGCTTGGTGATGGCGTTGTAATAGGCATGCACCCAGGCATGCGCAGCGTCCGCGCTGACGAACTGGAAGCCGAGCGCGCCGAAGCCATTCTGGCCGGCACGCTCGATGGTCGGCAATTGCGAGCAGGCCATCCACAGCGGCGGATGCGGCTTCTGCACCGGCTTCGGCACGACATTGCGCAGGGGAATGTCGAAATATTTGCCGTGATGCTCGGTGCCGATCCTGGTGAACATCGGGAAGATCGCGGCAACCGCCTCCTCGAACACCTCGCGCTTGGTTTCCATGTCGCGGCCGAACGGAGTGAGCTCGGTGATGGACGCGCTCTCGCCCATGCCGAATTCGCAGCGGCCGTTGCTCAGGAGGTCCAGCACCGCGACGCGCTCGGCGACGCGCGCGGGGTGGTTGGTGGTGAGCTGGAAGATGCCATGGCCGAGCCTGATCTGTTTGGTGCGCTGGCTCGCCGCGGCGAGGAAGGATTCGGGCGCCGGCGAATGCGAATATTCCTCAAGGAAATGGTGCTCGACCACCCAGGCGTAGTCATAACCGCAGCGGTCGGCGGTCTCGAGCTGTGTCAACGCGTTCTGGTAGAGACTGAGCTCGTCGCCCTCAACCCAGCGGCGCGGCAGTTGCAGCTCATAGAAGATGCCGAATTTCATCACGTCTCTCCCAAGGCCCACATTCTTTTTTGTTGGTGTAACCTCTTGTCAGTGTAGCCTTGGCCGTCCTCAAGTCTAGCGCCGGTTGCGCATGGCAATTCCGCGCCGCGGAAGCCCGCTTGATCGGAACTGCCGAATGATTAGGTTTGAGCTTTCCGAGTCGCAGCCTGCGACTCCTTTCCCCTCAAGGCGCATGACCAGTTTCTCCCCGCACCAGGACGCCGCGCTGAAAGCTGTTGCCGACTGGCTCAAGGCCAAGCCGGGCAAGAGCGGCACGCCGCAGGTGTTCCGCTTGTTCGGCTTTGCCGGCACCGGCAAGACCACGCTGGCGCGGCACATCGCCGATGGCGTCGATGGCGAGGTGAAATTCGCGGCCTTCACCGGCAAGGCGGCGCTGGTGATGCGCAACAAGGGTTGCGACAATGCTTCCACCATCCACTCGCTGATTTATCGCGCGCGCGAATCCGGCGTGGAGCAGCCGAGCTTCGAACTCTGGGACGACGCGCCGGCCTCGAAAGCCAAGCTGATCGTGATCGACGAATGCTCCATGGTCGATGCCGAGATGGGCCGCGACCTGCTCTCGTTCGAATGTCCGCTTTTGGTGCTGGGCGATCCCGCGCAGCTGCCGCCGATCCAGGGTGGCGGCTTCTTCACCGCGGATGAACCCAACGCGATGCTGACAGAGGTGCATCGCCAGGCGCAGGACGATCCGATCGTTCGGATGTCGATGGACGTGCGCGAGGGCCGCGAGCTCGATATCGGCCGTTACGGCGAGAGCGAGGTGGTGTCGCGCTCAGAGCTCGATCCGGACAAGGTGATGAATGCCGACCAGGTGCTGGTCGGGCGCAATAACACCCGCCGCGCCTACAACATGCGGATGCGGCAGCGCCAGAATATCGAGGAGCCGTTGCCGGTGGCGGGCGACAAGCTGGTATGTCTGCGCAACAACCGCAAGAAGGGCCTGTTCAATGGCGGGCTGTGGCGGGTGAAGGCGCGCACACCCTCGCGCTCGAAGACCTCGCGCATCCTCAGCATGCGGTTGTCGCCGGACGAGGAGTTCATGCACAAGGTGACGAAAGTGTCGGTACGCCAGGACTGTTTCGAAGGCGGCATCGAGCAGATCCCCTGGGAGCAACGCAAACCCTATGACGAGTTCGATTACGGCTACGTGCTGACCGTGCACAAGTCGCAGGGCTCGCAATGGGACGACGTGGTGCTGTTCGACGAGAGCTTTGCCTTCCAGGACAGCCGCGCAAGGTGGCTCTATACGGGGATCACGCGCGCGGCGAAAAGGCTATCTGTTGTGGTGTGAGGCTGTTGCCTCTCATCGTCATTGCAAGCGCAGCGAAGCAATCCACATCTCGGCTTGCTCAAGCATGGATTGCTTCGTCGCTGTCGCTCCTCGCAATGACGGTCCTCGCGTCCCCGCAGCGAGCCGCAACTGAACGCTGCTGCTCTCGGCCGGCGATTCATTCGCAAGCGGATTTGACCATTGCTCCAAAGCGCACTGAATTGAGCATTGACGCCCTGATCGCCGGGCTTTTTCTTCACGGACTCGTGTCCGTCCAATGGTAACAATCGCGGCCCTGCCCCGTATCTCCGGATGCACGAAAGCGCTTCCTTCCGAATATGATATGGATGGGGAACGCCCTAGACTATCGCCAATTCCCGATACAACCCCTTCCAGGTTCCGAACGAGGACACAACATGACCCAGTTCAGCCGACGCTTAAGTCGTTTTGCGCTTGGCGCCGCTGCCATTGGCGCGCTTGCGATCGCTGCCTTCGTCTCCGTCCCCTCGCGCGCCGCTGAGGATGCGGTCGTCATCCCCGCGCCCAAATCAGACGTCGCCGCCTCGGACGGCTTGCAGACCGTCGTAGTCTCCGGCGGCTGCTTCTGGGGCGTGCAGGGCGTGTTCCAGCACACCGCGGGCGTCGTCAACGCGGTCTCCGGCTACGCCGGCGGCAGCCAGATGACCGCGACCTATGAGCAGGTCTCGACCGGTACCACCGGTCACGCCGAATCCGTGCAGATCAAGTTCGACCCGAAAAAGATTTCCTATGGCAAGATCCTGCAGATCTTCTTCTCGGTCGCGCATGACCCGACCCAGCTCAACCGGCAGGGCCCGGACTCCGGCACGCAATATCGCTCGGCGATCTGGACCACCTCCGAGGACCAGAAGAAGGTGGCGGACGCCTATATCGCCCAGCTCAACGCCGCCAAGGTCTATGCCAAGCCGATCGTGACCAAGGTGTCGTCGCTGCAGGGCTTCTTCCCGGCGGAGTCCTATCACCAGGACTACCTGACGCTGCACCCTAACCAGCCCTATATTGCCTATAACGACCTGCCGAAGATCGACAATCTGAAGAAGCTGTTTGCGGCAAATTACATCGAGAAGCCGACGCTCGTGCAGAACGCGAGCGTCTCCAACTGACGGCGGCTTCTCCAAAGCGTGATGATTATCATCGCGCTTTGGCCTACTGTTTGCGCGTGATCCCTCGGGCCGGGCCCGAGGGCGTGCTTTTCGGAAAGCCGCGACCTACCCCGCTGTCCGAGTGCGGGGTAGGCTTTTTCCGGATCATGCGCCCAAAGGAGCATCCATGTCTGACACCAAAGTAACCGACAAAATCGTCAAGAGCGAAGCCGAGTGGCGCAAGGAATTGTCGCCGATGCAGTACGCGGTCCTGCGCGAGAAGGCGACCGAGCGGCCGTTCACGGGCGAGTATGAGTATGAGACCAAGCCCGGTACCTATGTCTGCGCCGGCTGTGGGCAGACCCTGTTCGAGTCCGATGCCAAGTTCGATTCCGGCTGCGGCTGGCCGAGCTTCACCCAGCCGGCCACGGAAAGCCATGTCGACGAGGAGCAGGACCATAGTCACGGCATGATCCGCACCGAGGTCCTGTGCTCGAAATGCTCGGGCCATCTCGGCCATGTCTTCAATGACGGCCCCGGCCCCACGGGCCTGCGCTATTGCATCAATTCGGCGGCGCTGAAGTTGAAGCCGCGCTAGCTAGGCGTACGCCTCCCGCTCCCAGCGCGGGAAGGAAACGGCTTCGTCATTGGTACCTGGGCCCAGAATGTGCTTTGTTTGACAGGCGGCACGGCGAGCCTTTCGCCGGCCGCGTGGCTTGCTGGAGGGTGCCATGTCGCTGGGGATGATCCTGATCATCATCGTGATCATTCTGATGCTTGGCAGCGTCAGCGGCCGGTTTGGCGGCCAGGGCTACGGCCTCGGCCACTCGGGTACGGGATTGCTTGGCGTAATTCTTGTCATCGTACTCGTTCTGGTCCTGCTGGACAAGCTATGAATCTTGCAACTCATTGAAATTACATGAGTTCTTCGTTTACTGTTAGATTCACGTTTTGATCCGACGGGATTCGCAATTCTGTCAAACAGGCCTATATTAGGGGTCGAAATGACGTGCACGGCGGCCGCCGGTTGCGGCTTTCCCGCCGTCTTATCCCCAACCCGCTCGCGCTAGCGCAAATAAGACATGAGGCCATCGACCATGCGTCCTATGCGTCCGTTCAACTTCAACACCTCCGCCGAACTATTCCCTGCCGCGATCCGCAAGAAGAAGCGTGCCGGGTTTGCCTATCGGCGTTTCGGCACCGCGGCCGAGGCCGTTCGCTTCGCCATCGAGGAGTTGCCGGCGGATTCGCTGAACGGCGCCTATCTGCAGGTCGAGGAAGCGCGCTTCGACCAGAGCGGCATCCGTTCCCTGTATGAGAGCGAGGCGTTTCCGCTGCCGCGCCGGCCCCGCAAGGCCGAGGCTGCTGCCAGCGACAAGGACGCTGCATAAGGTTTTTTGCCTTTGTGAAAACGCGCCCTCGGACATCGGGTCCGGGGGCGTTTTTCTTTGGCGGTCAGTTAAGTCTGCTTCTCAAGCCAGCGCCGCAGCAGCCGCGCATTGCGCATATTGGCGCGGAACAGCACGTCGATGGCGTCGCCGGCAACTGGCACCACTCCGACCACGCCCTGGAACGCAACATTGCCGAGCATCCGTGCAGTGATATGCCAGGGTGCGCCCAGCGCGCGGGCTTCATGGACCAGCCA
>Ga0310811_10011120_pt1 | contig 11658 bp, 11 predicted proteins | sample YCmetagenome_FD_207642 | JGI IMG/M metagenome (GOLD analysis project Ga0310811, IMG submission 207642) | Soil microbial communities from experimental microcosm in Duke University, North Carolina, United States - YC | ecosystem: Engineered > Artificial ecosystem > Soil microcosm > Unclassified ...
CCAGCAGGACGACCAGATACCAGAAGGTGAAAGGTGTCGACAGCGGTCCGGGCAGCAGCCGGACGGCACGCCTGGTCCAGGCCCAGTTCCCCCGGACCGGTTCGGTCTCCTCGTGCACCGGGACAGTCTGCCGGGTCAGTCTGAAAACAAACCGTCGACCAGCTGTGAATTGCCTGTGAGGGAACGGCCCGGTGGCCGATCTTCGGTCCGTGTGGACCAACGGCGGGCGGGCGGTCGGGGCAACGGCGGCGTTCGGCCGGAGCAATCTTTCTCCCGCGGCGGAAAAACCTGCTTCGACCAGGATTGCGACGGGGTGGCGGGGGGTAACCGACGGTATTCCCCCTTCCGCCACGCCGAGGAGCGTCCATGGTTTCGTCCGACTCCCGCCGGCAGGCACGCTGATGTGGCCCGCGCTGCTGCTCCCCGTGCTCATCCTCGTCGGCACCCTCGGCCTGGAACGGCTCGAGACCGGCCTGCTCACCGGGACCCGCCGGGTCGGGCACGGCCTGCTGCGCCCGGCCGGCGGGGGAGAGAGTCCGTTATGGACGGTTGTGCCGCCGCCCCGCGGAGAGGCCGCGAAGGCCGGCGCGGCCCCCGTCCGCCGCAGCGCCTAGGCCTCACCCGGGTTCCCACGCCGGGAACCTCGTGAACCAGTCCGCGCCGGCGGCGAGCACGGCCCAGACGACCTTGCCGCCGTGCAGGTCGGGTGAGCAGCCCCAGGCACGGGACAGCTCGGAGACGACCCGCAGGCCGAAGCCCACCGGAGTCCCGGAAGACCCCTGGCGCAGCACCGCCGGGCGGGGACTGCCGTCGCGCACGGCCACGGTCAGCAGTCCGTCGCGGAGTTCGAGCCGCAGTCGCATCGCGGTGCCCGTGTGCCGGAAAGCGTTTTCGACCAGTTCCGAGGCGACGCAGAGGGCGTCGCTCGTCTCCAGGCCGAGCGCCCAGTGCCCGCAGGTTTCCCGGACGAAGCGCCGGGCCAGCCGGGAGCAGGACGGAACGGCGGGAAGCTCGGTCAGCGCCCGGCGCCGCCGGGGGAGCGGGCGCACCGACGCGATCGCGGATCCGGTGCTCCCGAAGACCGGCGCGGAGCGGGCGAGCCGCCGCCGCTGCCAGGGGTCCGTGGCGACCAGCACGATCGGCACCGCCGGCCAGTCGCGGACCCGCATCCGGGCGGAGGTGAACACGGTCCGCGCCCCTTCGCCGTCCAGGTGCAGCCGGTCGACATCCACGACCACCGCCCTGGGCTGTTCCAGCGCCAGCTTGACGAGCAGGTCCCGCAGGCCGCGGTGACCGAGGGAACCGAGGTGTCCGTGGAGCTTCGCGACCAGGCAACCGCACTGCTCGGTGTGCGTGGCCTCGAGCTGTTCCGCTTCCTTCACCGCGACCGCCGTTCCCCTCTCCGGGTGCCTGCGAATGCCGCCTACACCCGGGTACTACCCGGCTGCGCGCGCCTTATGCGGGCGAGGGCGGTCCGGCATCCTGATGGGTATGACGATCACGCGCAGGGTCTGGGAAGGCAGCGGGTGCCGGAGCGGTTTCCCCGGCGAGTTCGAGGTGCCGGCGGGTTATCTCAACACGGCGAGCATCGGGATCCCGCCGTCCCACGCCGCCGACGCGGTCGCCGGGGCGGTGGACCGGTGGCGGCGCGGCGCCGACCAGCCGGCCGACTTCGAAGCGGCGGTGTCGGCCTCGCGGCAGGGCTTCGCGGACCTGATCGGTGTGCCGGCCGAGCGGATCGCGGTCGGCGCGTCGGTGTCGCAGCTGCTTTCGGTCGTGGCGGCGGGATTGGCCGACGGGGCGAAGGTCCTGGTCGCGGGCGGCGAGTTCACCAGCGTCACGTTCCCGTTCACGACGCAGGCGCCGCGCGGGGTCACGGTCACCGAAACCGGCCTCGACGAGTTGTGCGCGGCCGTGCCGGGTCACGACCTGGTGGCGGTCAGCGTCGTCCAGTCCGCCACCGGGGCCACCGTCGACCTCGCTGCCCTGCGCGCCGCCGTCGAAGCCGCCGGGGCGACGGTCGTGCTCGACGTGACGCAGGCCGCCGGCCGGCTCCCGCTGGCGCTGGAGTGGGCCGACTGGGTGGTCGGCGCCGGCTACAAATGGCTCCTCTCGCCCCGCGGCGCCGCCTGGCTCGCGGTGCATCCCCGGGTGGTCGACGGCGGGGTACCGGTCGCCGCCGGCTGGTACGCGGGCGAAGAACCCTGGCAGACGCTCTACGGCCTGCCGCCGCGCCTGGCCGAGGGGCCGCGACGGTTCGACCTCTCCCCGGTCTGGCTGGCCCATGTCGGCGCCGCGGCCGCGCTGCCCTACCTCGCGTCGCTGGATCTGGCGGCCGTGCGCGACCACTGCGTCGAGCTCGCCGACACTCTGCTGACCGGACTCGGCCTGCCCGAACAGGGCAGCGCGATCGTCGCCCTGGACGCCGACACCGACGCGATCGCCGCGGCGGGTGTGGTGGCCAGCGCCAGGGCCGGGCGGGCGCGGTTCAGTTTTCACCTCTACAACACGATGGACGACGTGGAGCGCGCGCTGGCCGCGCTGGCCGCACGCTAGGCCGACAGGCCCAACCGGCTCGGCCGACCGACGGCCGAGCCGGTCCGGCGCTCCTCGCCGAGGGTGATGTTCGCCGGGATCGCTGGCGCCGGGTGCCGGGGAGCCCAGTAGCGTGATCGCCCGTGTTCGGTCCCCCATATCCGCCGGGCGGCGGCGGTACCGCCCCGATGCCCCGGATCCCGGCCGCCCGCCGCTGGCCCGGCTACGTCCTCAAGGCCGTCGGGCTGGTCGCCGTGGCCGTACTGTCCGGCTATTTCTGGTGGCTGGGCCAGCGCCAGCCGGTCCAGGTCGAAGCGGTGCAGCAGGCCCCGGCGGCCAACCAGTTCTCCTTCGCGATGGCCGACGGCCCCGTCGTCTCGACCAACTGCGCGGCGAAGTCCAGCGGTGCGGTCAAGCAGTGGTTCACCCAGCATCCCTGCCAGCGGCTGGCCCGCGCGTTGTTCAACACCGCGTACGGGAACTCGCCGGTCATCGTGTCGGTCGCGGTGGTCACCACGAGCAGTCCCGCCGAGGCACAGCAGCTCAAGGCGCTCGCCGACCGCGACGGCACCGGTAACGTCGTCGACCTGCTTCGGGACGGCACCGCGCACATCGCCGGCGCTCCGCCGAACCTCACCGACGGCAAATACGGATCCGCCGTCAGCGGGAACCAGGTGGTCCTCGTGCTGTCCGAGTTCATCGATCAGCACACCGACGACACGGTGCTCCAGCACGTCGACACCGAGGCACTCGGCCTCGCCGGTCAGGTCGGCTGACCGCCGGGCATCGAGACGGCGGCGGGGGTCTCACCCGCCGCCACCCGCCAGCGGGTGCCCCGCCGCGCGGTGGCGAGCAGCGCGTTGAGGGCGATTCCGCGCAGCCGCGCGTCGTCCGTCTGCTCCAGCACGGCCCGCCAGGCCGCGGTGGTGTCGGATTCGGCGGTCACGACGAGGCTCTTCGCGGACGCGGAGTCGGTCACCGGGCTCGGCGGGACGTAGGCGGGCTCGGCCGGGGCCGGGGTGGCGCCGGCGGCGGTGAGCATGCGCAGGAGGGCGTCCCGGCGGCTCTGGTGCTCGAGCATGCCGTCGTTCACGCTCTTCACGTAGGCGCCCGAGAGGAAGGCGCTGACCAGCGAGTACACCCACACGGCGGCCTGCTCGGCCTGGAGCGCGGTCTGCAGCGGGGCCACGGCGTCGGCGGAGACTGGCGAGGCCGGCGGTTCGACCTGGGCCGGGTCGGTGCCGGGCCCGAGCTGGTCGGAGACCTCCTGCAGCCCGGCGCAGCCGGCGGCGACCGCGGCGACCAGCCCGACCCGGTACCGCGGCAGGGTCGGCACCAGCGCCTCGGCCTGGGCGCGGGCGGTGGCCAGACGCTGCTTGAGCCCGGCCATGCCGGTCGCCGAAGGCTGCACCGCGGCCACCGCCGAGGCGGGCCGGTTCAACCGGTCGACCTCGGTCTGCAGCGCCTGCGCCTGCGCGGTCCGCGCGGCGGCCACCTGCTGGGCGAGATCGCCGGCGACGGACTTCGCCGCTTCCGCGTCGGCGCGGGCCTGATCGGCCAGCGGCGCGAGGGGATCGGGCTGATCGGAGTAGCCGGTCTGGCACGCCGCCAGCGGTAGGGCCAGGGCGGCCAACGCGCTCGCGCGCAAGATCTCACGGCGGGTACGGGGCGTCACGGGGAGCCATCCTGCCAGCCACCCCGGTGCGTGGTGAGATAGGCGGTAGGTAGGCGGGACGGTGTTCGAACGATGTGAGGCCGGTGACCGCGGGTCCGCCGGCGGTCGCGGAGAGTGCGCCGCGCGGGCGCGCGGACCGAATCCCCGGCATCTTGTTCGTCCGCTCGCCAGGAGACAACTGAGCCATTTGACGCAGACAAGATAAGCTTGACCCTCACTGACGAACCAATGTGAACACAAACAGGAGAGCGCCAAGGTGCCTGGAGAACTCGCCGGCCGGCTCGAGCCCGTTGTGGCCGAGGCCGTCGCCGGTGCGGGGTTCGACCTCGACGCCCTCGACATCCAGCAGGCGGGCCGCCGCAAGCTGGTCAAGGTCGTCGTCGACGCGGACGACGGGGTCGGGCTCGACGAGGTGGCGGAGATCAGCCGCGCGGTTTCCGCCGTGCTGGACCGGCACGACCATCTGATCGCGGGCGCCTACACGCTGGAGGTGACCTCGCCCGGGGTGGGCCGGCCGCTGACCAAACCCAGACACTGGCGGCGGTCGCGTTACCGGCTGGTCCGGATCAGCCCGCCCGAGGGAGCGGGGTTCGTCGGCAGGATCGGGCACGCCGGCGAGGAGGCGGCCCGTGTCCTGGTGAACGGGGAAATTCGCGACGTCCGCTACCGCGACGTGGCCAAGGCCGTGATCGAGATCGAGTTCAAGCAACCGCCGACGGAGGACCTGAAGCTGCTCGAGGAAGACGCCGCCGCGACAGAGGAGGAAACCCGATGAACGTGGACATCGCGGCGCTGCGTGCTATCGAGCGGGACAAGGACATCCCCTTCGAGACCGTCATCGCGGCCATCGAGACAGCGCTGCTGACCGCTTACAAGCACACCGAAGGCCACCAGCCGCACGCCAAGATCGACATCGACCACAAGTCGGGGTACGTGCGCGTGCTGGCGCACACGCTGGACGAGAACGGCGAGATGGCCGAGGAGTGGGACGACACCCCGGAAGGCTTCGGCCGGATCGCGGCCACCACCGCCCGGCAGGTCATCCTGCAACGCCTGCGCGACGCCGAGCACGAGCGGACCTACGGCGAGTTCTCCGCCAAGGAGGGCGAGATCGTGGCCGGGGTGATCCAGCGCGACGCCCGCGCCAACGCCCGCGGCATGGTCGTGGTGCAGGTCGGCGACACCGAGGGCGTGCTGCCGGCCGCCGAACAGGTGCCCGGCGAGTCCTACCAGCACGGCAGCCGGATCAAGGCCTACGTGGTCGGCGTTTCGCGGGGCAGCCGCGGGCCGCAGATCACGCTGTCCCGGACCCACCCGAACCTGGTGCGCAGGCTGTTCGCGCTGGAGGTCCCGGAGATCGCCGACGGCACCGTGGAGATCGCGGCCGTGGCCCGCGAGGCGGGGCACCGGTCGAAGATCGCGGTGCGCTCGACGGTGCCCGGGGTCAACGCCAAGGGCGCCTGCATCGGGCCGGTCGGCGCGCGGGTGCGCAACGTGATGAGCGAGCTGGCCGGGGAGAAGATCGACATCATCGACTACTCCGAGGATCCGGCCAGGTTCGTGGGGAATGCGCTCTCGCCCGCGAAGGTTGTCTCCGTACATGTGGTGGACGAGCGCGCGAAGACGGCCCGGGTGGTCGTGCCCGACTTCCAGCTTTCGCTCGCCATCGGCAAGGAAGGGCAGAACGCCCGGCTGGCCGCACGCCTCACTGGCTGGCGGATCGACATCCGCAGTGACGCCGCGGCCGACGCCGAGCCACGCCCGGCGACAACCGGTTCGGCTGAGTGAAGGGCCACGAGCTAAACTCGAAGGCGGTACGGAGATCGCGGTCGGATGACGCGGGTGCCGGAGCGGGGGAAGCCCCGATTCGCACCTGCGTGGGATGCCGGCAGCGGGCTTCGGCCGGTGAGTTGCTGCGAGTGGTCGCGCGGGACGGGCTGCTGGTCGCCGACGAGCGTCGGCGGCTGCCGGGCCGGGGTGCTTGGCTGCATCCCGATCCGGACTGTCTCGGCAAGGCCGAGCGGCGGCGGGCGTTTGCCAGGGCGTTACGAGTTTCTGGGATACTCGACGGCGGGGGCCTGCGGCGACATCTCGAAGCAGCCCGCCAGCAAGCCAGTGTGACATGAGCCACGCCCCGTGCCGGGACGCGTACGCGCCGCGGTGGGGCAGGGTTCGTGGTGCGAACGGGTGGGGGACCCTCCCCCGCTCAGCCGGAATCAAGGAAGCAGGTCGACCCGTCATGAGTCAGCCGTGAAGCTGAAGCCATGAACGCGCGACGATAGGACGAGGTCAGCGGGTCCTTACCGCCTGGCCTCATCAGTTGAGGAGAGCAGTGGCAGGTAAGGCCCGCGTACACGAGCTCGCTAAGGAGCTCGGTGTTACGAGCAAGGAAGTTCTCGCCAAGCTCAAGGAGCAGGGCGAGTTCGTGAAATCCGCGTCGTCCACCGTCGAGGCGCCGGTCGCCCGTCGGTTGCGCGACGCCTTCACCGCCAAGGACGGCAAGTCCGGTGGCAGGTCGGGCGGCCGCAAGCCGGTTCCCGGCCCCGGGCCGTCGAAGAACGGCGCCATGCCGGCGCCGCCGAGGAACCACGAGGCACACGACAGGCCGCGGCCGACGGCCGTGCCCGGCCCGCGGCCGGGTCCGCGACCGGGACCGCAGCAGCCCCAGCCGACGCCGCAGCAGGCGCCCCAGCAGCAGGCGCCGCAGAAGCCGGCCCAGCCGGCTCCGCAGAGCCCCCAGCAGCCGCAGAGCCCCCAGCAGCCGCAGGGTCCGCGCCCGCAGGAGGTGCCCGCGGCCAAGGCCGGTCCGAAGCCGGGTGCGCCCCGGCCGCCCGGCCCCAAGCCGGGGCCGGCGCAGTCCGGGCAGTCGGGCTCCGTGGTGCCCCCGAAGCCGCAGGGTCCCAAGCCCGGCGGTCCCAAGCCCGGTCCGCGCACGCCGCGGGTGGGCAACAACCCCTTCGGCGTCGGTTCCGGCGCGCCCGCGCCGCGTCCCGCCTCGCCGCGTCCCGGTGGTGACCGGCCCGCGGGCGGCGACCGTCCGCGTCCCGGTGGCGAGCGCCCTGGTGGCGAGCGCTCCGGCGGCGACCGGCCCGCTCCCGGCCCGCGTCCCGGCGGTAACCGGCCCAGCCCGGGCAACATGCCGCCGCGCCCGAACCCCGGGATGATGCCCGGCCGGGCGCAGCAGCGGCCCAGCGGTCCCGGTGGCGGCCGTGGTGGTCCCGGTGGTGGCCGTGGCGCCGGTGCGCCCGGTCGCGGCGGTCCCGGTGGCGCCGGCCGTGGTGGTCCCGGTGGCGGTGGCGGCGGTTTCCGCGGCGGTCCCGGTGGTGGCGGCGGTGGCGGTGGCTTCCGCGGCGGTCCCGGTGGCGGTGGCCCCGGTGGCGGCGGCGCCCCGGCCGGTGGCGGCGGCTTCCGCGGTGGCGGCGGCCGTGGTGGCGGCGGTGGCCGTGGTGGCACGGCGGGTGCCTTCGGCCGTCCCGGTGGTCCCTCGCGCAAGGGCCGCAAGTCGAAGCGGCAGAAGCGCCAGGAATACATGGACAACATGCAGGCGCCCAGCGTCGGCGGCGTGCGGCTGCCCAAGGGCACCGGCGAGACGATCCGACTGCCCCGTGGTGCCTCGCTGACCGACTTCGCCGAGAAGATCGACGCCAACCCGGCTTCGCTGGTGCAGGTGCTGTTCCACCTCGGCGAAATGGTCACCGCGACCCAGTCGGTGTCCGACGAGATCCTCGAGCTGCTCGGCTCGGAGATGAACTACCAGGTGCAGGTGGTCAGCCCCGAGGAGGAGGACCGCGAGCTGCTGGAGGCCTTCGACATCACCTATGGCGAGGACGCCGGTGACGAGGGCGACCTGCAGATCCGGCCGCCGGTGGTGACCGTCATGGGTCACGTCGACCACGGTAAGACGCGCCTGCTGGACACCATCCGCAAGACGAAGGTGCGCGAGAGCGAAGCGGGTGGGATCACCCAGCACATCGGTGCCTACCAGGTGACCACCGCGCTGGAGGGCATCCAGCGCCTGATCACCTTCATCGACACCCCGGGTCACGAGGCGTTCACCGCCATGCGTGCCCGCGGTGCGCAGTCGACCGACATCGCGGTGATCGTGGTCGCCGCCGACGACGGCGTCATGCCGCAGACGGTGGAAGCGATCAACCACGCCCAGGCGGCCAGGGTGCCGATCGTGGTCGCGGTGAACAAGATCGACAAGGAGGGTGCGAACCCGCAGAAGATCCGCCAGCAGCTCACCGAGTACGGCCTCGTCGCCGAGGAGTACGGCGGTGAAACGATGTTCGTGGACATCTCCGCACGGGAGAACATCAACATCGACCAGCTGCTGGAGTCGATCCTGCTGACCGCCGACGCGACGCTGGACCTGCGGGCCAACCCCGGCATGGAGGCCCAGGGCGTGGCGATCGAGGCGCACCTGGACCGCGGTCGCGGCCCGGTCGCCACGGTGCTGGTGCAGCGCGGCACGCTGCGCGTCGGCGACTCGGTCGTGGCGGGCGACGCCTACGGCCGCGTGCGCCGGATGGTCGACGAGCACAACCAGGACGTGACCGAGGCGCTGCCCTCGCGTCCGGTGCAGGTCATCGGGTTCACCTCGGTGCCCGGCGCCGGCGACACCTTCCTGGTGGTCGAGGAGGACCGGGTGGCCCGGCAGATCGCCGAGCGCCGTCAGGCCCGCATTCGCAACGCCCAGAACGCGGCGCGGCGGAAGAGGGTCAGCCTGGAAGACCTCGACTCCGCGCTGAAGGAGACCTCGACCCTCAACCTGATCATCAAGGGTGACAACTCGGGTACCGTCGAGGCGCTCGAGGCGGCCCTGCTGCAGCTCGAGGTCGGGGACGACGTCGAACTCAACGTCGTGCACCGCGGTGTCGGTGGCGTCACCGAGAGCGACATCGACCTGGCGACCGCGTCCGACGCGATCGTGCTCGGGTTCAACGTGCGGGCCCAGGGCAAGGCGACCGAGCGGGCCACCCGCGAGGGCGTCGACGTCCGGTACTACACGGTGATCTACCAGGCGATCGAGGAGATCGAGCAGGCGCTCAAGGGCATGCTCAAGCCGGAGTACGAGGAGGTCGAACTCGGCAAGGCGGAGGTCCGCGAGGTCTTCAAGTCCTCCAAGTTCGGCACCATCGCCGGGTGTCTGGTCACCTCCGGCGAGATCCGGCGCAACGCCAAGGCCCGGTTGCTGCGCGACAACGTGGTGATCGCCGAGAACCTGCCGGTCAGCTCGCTGCGGCGGTTCAAGGACGACGTGGTCGAGGTCCGCGAGGGCTACGAGTGCGGTCTCACCTTGGGGTCCTACAGCGACATCAAGGTCGAGGACGTGATCGAAACCTACGAGCAGCGCGAGAAGCCGCGCGCCTGAGGTGACCCGCGGGACGGGGTTTCCGGTGCCCGGCACCGGAAACCCCGTCCCGTCACATCCTGACCAGAGCACCGGAAGACGGGCATGTACGTAGGGGCGTTGGAGTTCGATGTGCTGCTCGGCGACGTGCGGTCGTTGAAGCAGAAGCGGTCGGTGATCCGGCCGCTGATCGCCGAGCTGCGCAAGCGGTTCGAGGTGACGGTCGCCGAGGCCGGCCATCTGGAGCTGCATCGGCGCGCGCTGATCGGGGTGGCGGTGGTCGCCGCCGACGGCGAACATGTCCGCGATGTGCTGGACGGGTGCGAACGGTTCGTGGCCGGCAGGCCGGAACTGGAACTGCTGTCGGCGCACCGTAGGCTGCTCGGGCCCGAGGATTGACCGGCGAGCCTGACCGGCGAGCCTGACCGGCGAGCCCGACCCGCTGGAATGACCGGCGAGCGCCTGCGCGGTTGTGCTCCCGCCGCGAGCGCGCACCCGGGAGCCCGGCCACGAGACCGGGTTCTCCGGACAACGAACAGTGACCGAGTCCATCGTGAATGAGAAAGGGAATGCGCCATGGCCGATCCGGCTCGCGCACGCAGGTTGTCGAAGCGGATCTCCCAGATCGTGGCGTCGGCCATCGAGCACGAGATCAAGGACCCGCGGCTGAACTACGTGACGATCACCGACACGAAGGTCACGGCGGATCTGCATGACGCGACGGTGTACTACACGGTGCTCGGGGAAAATCTCGACTCGTCGCCGGACTTCGCCGGGGCGGCGGCCGCGCTCGAGTCGGCGCGCGGCTTGTTGCGCAGCAAGGTCGGGCAGGGCACCGGGGTGCGGTTCACCCCGACCCTGACCTTCGTCGCGGACACCATCCCGGACACCGCCCGGCACATCGAGGATCTGCTGGCCCGGGCACGGGAAGCCGACGCGGAGGTCGCCAGGCACGCCACCGGCGCCCGGCACGCCGGAGACCCGGATCCCTACCGCGCGCCGCGGGAGGAAGAAGACGAGGATCTCTTCGACGAGGCCGATTCCGAGACCCGCTGAGCGGCAATGACCGGCAGTGAATGGCAGTGACCGGCAGTGACCGGCGCTGGGTGACGTCGAGCGGCACCCACTGTCACCGAGCGGTACCGAGCGGCTCGGTCCGCGGTGATTCCCAGGCCCGCCGCCCGGAAGCTACCGCGGTTTCCGCGCGACGATGAGGTCGCGCAGGATCGCCTGGTCCACGCGGTGGGTGAAGTCCCCGAGGTCGGCGCGGACGTCGAGCCCGGCGCCGGCCAGGATTTCGGCGAGTTCTTCGCGCTTGGCGACGTGGGTGTTCCACGAGATGCCGATCGCACCGCCGGGCCGCAGCGTGCGCGCCCATACCGGCACGGCGGCGGCGAGGAGTTCGCGCGGGCTGCGGGACAGTCCCTCGGACTGGTGACTGCCGTGCTGCACCCCGTACGGCGCGTCGGTGACGATCACGTCGACCGATTCCGGGCGCAGGAGTTCGTCGGTGATCAGCGTGTCGCAGTTGAAGTAGGCGAGCCGCTGGGTGTCGCCGGACTTGTAGGACTCCCTGGTCGCGCCGAACTCGATCTCCAGCCGCTGCCCGAGTTTGACCTTGTTCCGGCGCAGCTGACCCGAGTTCGCGGTGTGCTTGACGCGCTTGGCCCGCAGCCAGGTGACGATGAACTTCTGGTAGGCCTCGAAGTCGCGGCGGTCGACGTCGACGCCGGTCGCGTCGAAGCCGTACATCATGGCCTGGCTCAGCGTGGTTCCCCGGCCGCACAGGGGATCCAGGACCAGCGGCGTGCCACCGAATCCGTCCACTGTGGACAACACGGTGACGTTCACGAGCAGTTTGGTGAACAGCTCGTTGGTCTTGCCCGAGTATTTCTGGATGGTCAGCAGATCCGAGTCGAAGCGGTCCAGCGGTGTCACCGGGACCGGCCGCAGCAGCTCGCCCTCGAGTTCGAACAGGGCGTAGAGCGAGGACAGGTTCGACAACAGCGCTATGTCCTTTTCGGACAGCGGAGCGGCGGTCGAGAACGTCACATAGCCGACGCCGCCCATGCTCCGCTCGGCCACCTCGGCGGGC
>Ga0310811_10011121_pt1 | contig 11656 bp, 10 predicted proteins | sample YCmetagenome_FD_207642 | JGI IMG/M metagenome (GOLD analysis project Ga0310811, IMG submission 207642) | Soil microbial communities from experimental microcosm in Duke University, North Carolina, United States - YC | ecosystem: Engineered > Artificial ecosystem > Soil microcosm > Unclassified ...
GCGGCGCTGGATCGCAGCGGCGAAGTGCTGATCCTGCACGATCTGCCCGATCCGGTCGGTCCGCCAGCGCCGGTGTCGATCCAAGGACCGCCCGCGGCGGCGGCGCAGCCATGAACCGCCTGCGCGCCAACGACTGGCTGTTCTGGGGCAGCGTGTTCGCCGGCTACCTGCTGCAATTGATGCCGTTGCCGCAGGCATTGCTGCCGCTCAAACCCTGGTGGCTGGCATTGATCCTGGTCTACTGGACGCTGGAAGCGCCCGAGCATGTGAGCCTGGGCCGCGCCTTCGTGCTCGGCCTGGTCGGCGACCTGCTCGTCGGCGACCTGCTCGGCGAGCAGGCGCTGCGGCTTTGCATTTTTTGCTTCATCCTGATGCGTTTCCGCGCGCGCCTGCGCTTTTTCCCGATGTGGCAGCAGGCACTGGCGGTGCTTGCCCTGCTCGTCAACGACCGCATCGTACTGCTCGCCGAACGCGCCGTGGCCGGACTCGGCGGCGCACCGCCAAGCTACTGGCTGGCCCCGCTCGCCGGCGCGCTGGCGTGGCCGTGGGTATTCCTGCTGCTCGACGATGCACGCGCGCGCCTGCGCGCCCGCGAATCGTGAAAAAGCGCCGAAAAACCCCGTCCGGGAAGATCAAGGACGCGCAGCGCGAAGCGGAGCGTTTCCGCCGTCGCGCACTCGCCGGTTTCATCCTCATCGCGTTGTGCCTGGCCGGACTCGCCGCGCGTTTCTGGTACCTGCAAGTCGCCCGCCACGCCGAATTCGCCGCGCGCTCGGACAGCAACCGCATCTCGGTGCGCAGCATTCCGCCGACGCGCGGCCTGATCTACGACCGCAACGGCGTGCTGCTGGCCGAGAACATCGCCGCGTTCCGCCTCGAAGTGGTGCCCGAGCAGGTCAAGGACATGGGCGCGATGCTCGCCGCGCTCGGCCACGTCGTCGCGCTGTCGGACGACGACATCGAGCGTTTCGCCGCGCTGCGCAAAGGCAAGCGTGCGTTCGACAGCATTCCGCTGCGCCTGAAATTGTCCGAGGACGAGATCGCGCGTTTCTCCACGCAACGCTGGCGCTTCCCCGGCGTCGACGTGGTGCCGTATTTGACGCGTGCCTATCCGCGCGGCACGGATTTCGCGCACGTGGTCGGCTACGTCGGTCGCATCGACGCGGCGGACGCGGCCAACCTCGATGCCAACGAATACGCCGGTACCACGCAGATCGGCAAGACCGGCATCGAGCGCAAGTACGAGAGCCAGCTGCACGGTCTGCCGGGCTACGAGCAGGTCGAGGTAAACGTCGACAAGCGCGTGATCGGCAAGCCGATCAACCGGGTCGCGCCGACGCCGGGCAAGAACCTGTACCTGAGCATCGACGCGCGCCTGCAGCGCGTGGCCTTCGATGCACTGGCCGGGCGGCCGGGCGCAGTGGCCGCGATCGATCCGCGCAATGGCGAAGTGCTCGCGCTGGCCAGCGCGCCGAGTTTCGATCCGAACCTGTTCGTCAACGGCATCGGCCGCGCCGACTACGCCGCGCTGATGAACAATCCGGACAAGCCCCTGCTCGACCGCGCGATCGCCGGCGGTTTCACGCCGGGCTCCACAGTCAAGCCGTACCTGGGCCTCGGCGGCCTCGAACTCGGCCTGCGCCGGCCGCAGGACACGGTGTTGTCGACCGGCGAGTTCTTCATCCCCGGCCAGTCGCGCGGCTATCGCGACGACGTGCGCGGCGGCCAGGGCCTGGTGAACCTGCGCCAGGCCATCGCGCGCTCGGTCAACACGTATTTCTATTCGCTCGCGCTGGACATGGGCATCGACCGTTTCAGCGCGTGGATGGCGAATTTCGGTTTCGGCAGCCCCACCGGCATCGATCTGCCCGGCGAAGCGTCCGGCGTGCTGCCAGCGCGCGCCTGGAAGCGGGCGAAGCTCGAGCAGCCGTTCTATCCGGGCGAGACCGTGATCGCCGGCATCGGCCAGGGTTACTGGGTGATCACGCCGATCCAGCTGGCATCCGCGCTGGCGACGCTTTCCGAGGGCGGCGTGCGCCACGTTCCGCACCTGTTGCGCGCGCTGCAGGCCGGCCTGAACGCGCCGCGCGTGCCGGTGGCGCAGCCGAAATCCGCGCCGAGCTTCGTGCGCAATCCCGCCAACTGGGACGCGGTGCGCCAAGGCATGATCGACGTGGTCAATGATCCTTCCGGCACCGCACATGGACTCGGCGAAGGATTCCCCTACGTCATCGCCGGCAAGACCGGCACCGCCGAACGCTATTCGCGCACCGGCGAGGAATGGACCAGCATCATGGCTTCGCCGATCAGCCGCCACGAAGTGCTGTTCGAGGCGTTCACGCCGGCCGACGCGCCGCGCGTCGCGGTGGTGATCGCGCTCAAGGAAGGCCGCTCCGGCGCCTACGACGCGGCGCCGATCGCGCGCCGGATCCTCGACGAATGGCTCAAGGACGACGACGGAGGCCGCACGCCATGAATCCGCTGTTGCGCCTACGCGCGTGGCTGCGCCACAGCCTGCGCGAACCGCGCCTGGACCTACCGCTGCTCGGCGCACTGATCCTGCTCGCACTGATCGGGCTCGCCACGCTGTACAGCGCCAGCGATCTGGACCGCCACCTCGTGCTCGGCCAGGCGCTGCGCTTCGCGCTCGGCGGACTGTTCCTGCTGCTGCTCTCGCGCGTGCCACCGAACGTGCTGCGCAACTGGACGCCGTGGCTGTACTTCGCCAGCCTCGCCCTGCTCGTGGCCGTGGCGGTGATCGGCCAGGGCCGCGGCGCGAACCGCTGGCTGAATCTGGGCGTGGTGCGCTTCCAGCCATCGGAGCTGGTCAAGCTGACCCTGCCAATGATGATCGCCTGGTACCTGCATGCGCGTGAACTGCCGCCGCGCTGGCTGACCCTCGGCGCGGTCGCGCTGCTGATCGTCGCCCCGGCCCTGCTCATCGCCAAGCAGCCAGACCTGGGCACCGCCTTGCTGGTCACCGCAAGCGGCGTGTTCGCGGTCTTCCTCGCCGGACTCGCCTGGTGGCGCATCTTCGCCCTGCTCGGCACGGCCGCTGCGGCGGCACCGCTGCTGTGGCATTTCATGCACGAATACCAGCGCGACCGCCTGCGCATGTTCCTCAATCCGGAGGCCGATCCGCTCGGCAACGGCTGGCACATCATCCAGTCGGAGATCGCGGTCGGCTCCGGTGGCCTGGCCGGCAAGGGCTGGCACCACGGCACGCAGTCGCGCCTGGAATTCCTGCCCGAGCACACCACCGACTTCGTGTTCGCGGTGTTCTCCGAGGAATGGGGCCTGATCGGCGTGGTCGTGCTGCTTGCGCTGTATCTGTTCATCGTCGGCCGCGGCCTCGTCATCGCCGCGAACGCGCGCGACACCTATTCGCGCCTGCTCGCGGGCTCCATCAGCATGGCGTTCTTTGTCTACGTCATGGTCAACGGCGGCATGATCACCGGGCTCTTGCCCGTGGTCGGCGTGCCCCTGCCGCTGATCAGTTATGGCGGCACCTCGGCGGTGTCGCTGCTGGCCGGATTCGGCGTGCTGATGTCGATCCACGCGCACCGCAAGTTCATGTCCGGATGATCATGTTGGGACGCAGCAGGCCATGCTAAGCTTTCGCGCCATCGGCACTTTCGGCGGCAGTATGCGGCGCACCTTCGCGGTTTTGTATACTTTTTTGCTTTGTGCGCTGCTCAACACCGTTGCGCTGGCCCAATCCGCCGCCGATCCGGGTGCGGCGGAAAAACAGTTCGCCCGACAAATGGCGCGCGAACACGGCCTCGACGCCGCGGCGGTGCTGGAAATCCTCCACCGCGCGACCTATCGGCAAAGCGTGATCGACACGATGCAGCGCCCGGCCGAAGCCAAGCCGTGGAAGGATTACCGGCCGATCTTCGTCACCCAGCGCCGCATCGACGACGGCGCAGTCTTCTTCGATGACAACCGCGCCCTGCTCCAACGCGTCGGCGGCCAATACGGCGTGCCGCCCGAACTCATCGCCGCCATCATCGGCGTGGAGAGCAATTACGGCCGCACGCCGATGCGCTACCGCGTGCTCGACGCGCTGGTCACGCTGGCGTTCTACTACCCGCCGCGCGCGAGTTATTTCCGCTCCGAACTCGCGCAACTGCTGCTGTTGCATTCGGCCGCGTTTCCGTACCCGCCGGAAGAACTCATGGGCTCGTACGCCGGCGCCATGGGCTGGCCGCAGTTCATGCCATCGAGCGTGGCCAAATACGCGCGCGACGGCGACGCCGACGGCAAGATCGATTTGTGGAATTCGCTGCCGGACATCTGTGCGAGCGTTGGCAACTACTTCGAAGCGTTCGGCTGGCAGACCGGCGCGCCGGTCGCGCTGCGCGCGCAAGTCGCCGCGAACGCGCGCACGCTCGATCCGAAAGGCCTCGACCCGGTCTATCCGCTGCAACAGCTCGCCGAATGGGGCTATGTGACGGACCGCAAACTCGATCCGGCCACGCCGGCAACTCTGTTGCGCCTGGATGGCGTCGACGGTCCCGAATTCTGGATCACGTTCCGCAATTTCCAGGTCATCTCGCGCTACAACAAGAGCCCGTTGTATTCGATGGCGGTGTACCAACTGAGCGAGGCGATCGCCGCCGCGGCCCGCGCGCCATGATGGATTGGCGCGTCCGCGCCGCCGTCGTGCTCGCCATGCTCGCGCTGGGCGGTTGTTTCCATCGCCACGCGACGCGGCCATCGACGCCGGCGGCGCAGCCACCTGCGGCACGGGAATCCGGCGGACGCTACGCCCAGGCGAACGATTCCACGCCAGCGCAGGTTCCGGACATCGGCAAGATTCCCGAACCGGTGCCACGCGACGAACCACGCTCGGTCTACGGCAACAAGTCGCCCTACAGCGTGCTGGGCGAAACCTATCGCGTGCTGCCGACCTGCAAGGACTACGACGAGCGCGGACTCGCCTCGTGGTACGGCAACAAGTTCCACGGCTACACCACGTCGAACTTCGAGAAGTACGACATGTACGCCTACTCCGCCGCGAGCAAGGTGCTGCCGATCCCGTGCTACGTGCGCGTGACCAATCTGCAGAACGGGCGCAGCGCGATCGTGCGCGTCAACGATCGCGGCCCGTTCGTGGCCAACCGCATCATCGACCTGTCCTTCGTCGCCGCAGTCAAGCTCGGCGTGTATCCGAAGGGCACGGCGATGGTCGAGGTGCGCGGCATCGATCCCGCCCATCCGCAGCGAAGCGCGGAACCCGCGCCCGGCCGCGCGGTCACAACGGCGCCCGGAAAAGCGCCCAATCCCTTGTTATACCTGCAGGTGGGCGCATTCGCGGACCCGGCCAACGCGGAGCGCGCGGCGGCCAAGGTGCGCGCCGCGCATCTGGGCAGCGTCGCGGTGGTTGCGGTGCAGATCGGTGGCAAGAGCCTGCGACGGGTGCGCCTGGGTCCGCTGCGCGATGCCGCCGAAGCGGACGCGCTCGCGCCCAGACTCAAAGTGCTGGGATTGGGCGAACCGCAGGTTTCAGTGGATAATTGACGATCTGATTCGCCGGGGACGGATCGACAACCCGAAAACACGGATTTGATGATGAAACGTTTGCATTATTTTGCTTTTGCTGCATTGTTCGCATTTTCCACATTGGCTTCCCCACTGGCGGCAGCTCCGCACAAACACAAGAAGGCCGCGCAACCGGCGACGCAGCCGGCCGAACGAGCCGCGCCCACACCCGCCGAAGTGCCGACGCCGAATCCGGTGCCGAATCCGACGCCACGCGCCGCGCCCGGCGCACTGAACGTGCCCGCGCCGCCGCCACCGACGCTCGACGCGAAAAGCTGGGTACTGATGGATTACGCGACCGGCCAGATCCTCGCGCAGAACAATGCCGACGAACGCGTGGAACCGGCATCCATCACCAAGATGATGACCGGCTACATCGTTTCGGCGGAACTCGCCGCAGGCAAGATCAAGCTCGAAGACCCGGTGCTGATCAGCGAGCACGCCTGGCGCGAGGGCGGCGCCGGCACCGACGGCTCGACCACGTTCCTGAAAGTGAACTCACAGGTGCCGCTCAAGGACCTGCTCTACGGCATGATCATCCAGTCCGGCAACGACGCGGCGATCGCGCTCGCCGAGCACGTCGCCGGTTCCGAGGACACGTTCGCGAACCTGATGAACGAATACGCGGCCAAGCTCGGCATGACCGGCACGCATTTCGTCAACGCGACCGGCCTGCCGGATCCGAACCACTATTCCACCGCGCACGACATCGCCCTGCTCGCGCGCCACGTGATCCAAGACTATCCGAACGAATACAAGATCTACGCGATCAAGGAATTCGAGTGGAACGGCATCATCCAGCACAACCGCAATGCGCTGTTGTGGCGCGATGCGAGCGTGGATGGCCTCAAGACCGGCCACACCAAGGAGGCCGGTTTCTGCCTGACCACATCGGCCCAGCGCGGCGACCAGCGCCTGATCGCGGTGGTCATGGGCACGCCCAGCGACAAGCAGCGCGCAGACGCCAACCAGACCCTACTCAACTACGGTTTCCGCTTCTTCGAGACGCACAAACTCTATGACGCGAACAAGCCACTGACCACGCCGGAACTGTGGAAGGGCGCGCAGAACACGCTGCCGCTCGGCGTCGCGCAGGACGTGCTCGTGACCCTGCCGCGCGGCCGTTACAACGACCTCAAGGCCAACCTGAAATTGCCCGGGCGCCTGATCGCGCCGTACAAGAAAGGTCAGCCGGTCGGCACGCTCTCCGTGGCGCTGGACGGCAAGACTCTGCTCGAACGCCCGCTGGTTGCCTTGGCCGACGCACCGGAAGCCGGTTTCTTCGGACGCCTTTCCGACGGCATCTGGCTGTGGTTCAAGGGCGATCAGAAAGTCGAAATTTCCTCGACGCCAAATACTCAATGAACCTTGCCCAATGACGACCGTCCGATGAAACCGCTCGACGACATCGCCGCGCAGAATCCGCAGCAGGGCTTCCAGTTTCCCGGCGTGTTCGAGATCACCGCGATGGGCAACGCGCGTGCCAAGCTCGAGGACGAAGTCCAGCACATCATCCGCGACGCCGGCCTCGAGGTACTGGCCGAAGCGGTGCGCGTGCGACCGTCGCGCGAGGGCAATTACGTGTCGGTGACGGCGAGCTTCATGTGCCCGACGCGCGCGAAGTACGACGAAATCCACGCCGCGCTGCGCGCGCATCCGGACGTGCACTGGACGCTGTGACGCCGTGACCAAACTGCTCGTCCGCCGCCCGCCCGGCCTCTCGCCCTACGAACCGGTGTGGCGGGCGATGCAGGTATTCACCGACGCGCGCACGCCGGAAACGCCGGACGAATTGTGGGTGGTCGAGCACGAACCCGTATTCACGCTCGGCCAGGCCGGCAAATGGGAGCACGTGCTCGCTCCGGGCTCCATTCCCGTTGTTCCGGTCGACCGCGGCGGCCAGGTGACTTATCACGGGCCGGGCCAGATCGTGGCCTATCCGCTCATCGACCTGCGCCGCGCCGGTATCGGCGTGCGCGACTACGTGCAGCGCATCGAGCAGGCGGTGATCGACACCATGGCCGAGTGGAACATCGTCGCGGCGCGCCGCGATGGCGCCCCCGGCGTGTACGTGAACGGCGCCAAGATCGCCGCGCTCGGCATCCGCGTGCGCCGCGGCTGCACGTTCCACGGTCTGGCCTTCAACGTGGACATGGACCTGGAACCCTTCCATCGCATCAACCCCTGCGGTTTTCAGGGTTTGCAGGTCACCCAGATGCTAGACTTGGGCGGCCCGTCGCGGCTGGCCGACGTGGAAACCGTGCTGGTGGCCGAATTGGCGCGCCAGTTCGGGTTGCAAGCGATTCCGGCCGACCCCATCCTGACTTCTGGCGCTGGCGCCACCTGCGCGAGCCGCGTTAACGTGACTGCATGAGCGTGGACAAGACCATTCCGATTACCGTCGTTGCCCAGACTCCGATCCATGAGGGAGCCAAGCTGCTCGGCGAGGACAAGATCGCGCGCAATCGCGCCGGCTTCGATACGGCAGTACCGGTTCTGCGCAAACCGGACTGGATCCGCGTGCGCATTCCGCCCGGCAATGCGGTGGCACGGCTGAAGGCCAAGCTGCGCGCGAACCGCCTCGTGACCGTGTGCGAAGAAGCGTCGTGCCCGAACATCCACGAATGCTTCGGCAAGGGCACGGCCACGTTCATGATCCTCGGCGAAGTGTGCACGCGGCGCTGCTCGTTTTGCGACGTCGCGCATGGCCGGCCCAAGCCGCCGGACGCGGACGAACCGCGGCACCTGGCCGAAACCATCCGCGACATGGGCCTGCGCTATGTCGTCGTCACTTCCGTCGATCGCGACGATCTGCGCGACGGCGGCGCTGCGCATTTCGCCAACTGCATCCGCGAAGTGCGTGCCGCCAATCCCGACATCCGCATCGAGATCCTGACCCCGGATTTCCGCGGCAAGGGCCGCATGGAGCGCGCGCTGGAAGTACTCGCCGAAAATCCGCCCGATGTGTTCAACCACAACCTCGAAACCGTGCGCGACTTGTACCCGAACGTGCGTCCGGGCGCCGATTACGACTGGTCGCTGACCCTGCTGCAGCGCTTCAAGGCGCAGCATGCCGAAATCCCGACCAAGTCCGGCATCATGCTCGGCCTGGGCGAAACCGCCGAACAGGTGCACGGCGCGTTGAACGATCTGCGCGCACACGCGGTCGATATGGTCACGATCGGACAATACCTGCAACCCACGCCGCATCACCATCCGGTGTTGCGCTACTGGACGCCCGCGGAATTCGATGCGCTTGCCGATTACGGCCAGCGCCTCGGCTTCCAGCACGTCGCTTCGGGGCCGCTGGTGCGCAGCTCGTATCACGCCGACCGCATGGCCCACGAGGCCGGTTACGTCGAAGTCGCCTAATTTTTCCGGAAACCCTGCCGTCATGCTGAAATCATCCGCCCTTCGCCACCTGGCCTGGATCGCTCTCGCCTTCGCCGCCGTCGCCGCCGCCAAACCGGCGACCGCGCCGCGCGACGTGGTGCTGAAACCGACGACCGAGCAGGCGCAGGCGGCGCTGCTGGCAACGCGTTTCCTGACCCGTTTCCACTACAAGGCCGAGCCGCTCGACGCGGCGATGTCGCAGAAGATCTTCGACCGCTACTTCGACTCGCTCGACGGCGACCGCCTGTTCTTCGTGCAGGCCGACGTCGACCGCTTCATGCCCGAGCGCGACAAACTCGGCGACGACATCTACGACGAAAACCTGTCGGTGCCGTTCGCGATCTTCAACTTGTACGAGCAACGCGTGGCCGAACGGACGCAATACGCGCGCGATCTGCTCAAGAAGACTTTCGACTTCGACAAGGACGAGACCTACACCTACCAGCGCGACAAGGCGCCGTGGGCCAAGGACACCGCCGAACTGAACGATTTGTGGCGCAAGCGCGTGAAGAACGACTGGCTGCGCCTCAAGCTCGCCGGGCAGGACGACGCGAAAGTCCGCGAGACCCTGGACAAGCGCTACGCGAACTACCTCGACCGTATCCGCCAGATCGATTCGGAAGACGTGTTCCAGACCTTCATGAATGCGTATGCGCTGTCGATCGATCCGCACACGAATTACCTCGGCCCGCGCGCCAGCGAGAATTTCGACATCGCCATGAAGCTGTCGCTGGAAGGCATCGGCGCGGTACTGCAGCGCGACGACGACTACACCGCGATCCGCGAGATCGTCGCCGGTGGCCCGGCCGCGCTGTCGGGCAAGTTCAAGGTCGGCGACCGCATCGTCGGCGTCGGCCAGGGCGCGAACGGCCCGATCGTCGATGTGGTCGGCTGGCGCCTGGACGACGTGGTCGACAAGATTCGCGGCGAGAAGGACACGACCGTGCGCCTTGAAGTGCTGCCCGCCGATGCCGGTCCCGACGGCAAGCACGAACTCATCGCGCTGGTGCGCAAGAAGGTCAGCATCGAGGAACAGGCGGCGAAGAGTTCCGTCATCGACATCAAGGACGGCGATGCCACGCGCCGCGTGGGCGTGATCAGCCTGCCGACTTTTTACGAAGATTTCGACGCGCGCCGGCGCGGCGACAAGAACTACAAGAGCGCCACCCGCGACGTCGCCAAGCTGCTCGACGGTCTGAAGGCGCAGCACGTCGACGCCGTGCTCATGGACCTGCGCAACAACGGCGGCGGTTCGTTGTCCGAGGCGATCGACCTGACCGGACTGTTCGTCGGCAAGGGCCCGGTCGTGCAGGTGCGCAACGCCGATGGCCGCGTCGAAGTCGGCCGCAACACGCACCAGGACATGGTCTGGAGCGGCCCGTTCGCGGTGCTGGTCAACCGCAATTCCGCCTCGGCGTCGGAAATCTTCGCCGGCGCGATCCAGGATTACGGCCGCGGCCTGATCGTCGGCGAACAGACCTACGGCAAGGGCACGGTGCAGAACCTGGTCGACCTCGACCAGATGTCGCAGAGCGAGAAGCCGGCGTTCGGCGAACTGAAGATGACGATCCAGCAGTTCTTCCGCGTCGATGGCGCCTCGACGCAGCTGCACGGCGTCACGCCCGACATCGCGTTCCCGGTCACCGGCGATTTCGCCCAGAACGGAGAATCGACGAACAAGAATGCGCTGGCGTGGGCGTCGATCGCAGCCGCCGACTACACGCCGACGTCGGACCTGAAATCCATCCTGCCCATGCTCAAGTCCATGCACGATGCGCGCGTGGCCAAGGAGAAACCGTGGCTGGCCTATGAGGCGGACGTGACGGATTTCCGCAAGCTGCGCGCGGAAACGACGATTTCATTGAACGAAAAGGTACGCCGCGAAGAACGCGACGAGCAGGAAAAGACGCGCAACGAGCGGCACCCCGACCTTGCGCAGGCGAAAAACCCGGTTGGCAATGTGCACCAGATGCTCTCCGCGCACAGCCCGCACAACAGCTTCGCGGAAGCCGGCTTCAACGGAATCGACAATACCAAACGTGCCGACGTGGACTCGACGAATCCGGTTGTCACGCTGGACAAGACCAAGGCGGCGCCGAAACCCGCGGCCGATCCGCGCCAGGACGACGGCCTGCAGGCGGACGAACGCAGCATCCAGTCGGATCTTGCCGACGAGAAGGCGCGCAAGGCCGAGAAGGACGTCGTCCTGCATGAAGTGGCGAACATCCTCGCCGACGAGGTGAACCTGCTGCGCACGGACACCAAGCTCGCCGCGCGCGTGCTGCCGCATTCGGCGATCGAAAAGCCGCTGGATTGACGAAAAACCCGGGATTGAGCGCTACTTGACGTAGCGCTCTTTCAGCATCGCAAAGAACGCGCGCAGGCTTTGCGCCTCGCCGCCTTTCGGCCGTCCGGGCCGATCCGAATCGTTCCAGGCGTAGACATCCACGTGCATCCAGGCCTGCGTGTCGGGCACGAAGCGCTGCAGGTATAGCGCCGCGGTGATCGCGCCGGCATGGCGCGAAGGCCCGGCATTGGCGATGTCGGCAATGGACGAATCGAGCATGCGCACGTACGGCTGCCACAGCGGCATGCGCCACAGCGGATCGGCCTCGCGCATGCCGGTCGCGAGCACAGCATTCGCGAGCTCGTCGCGATTGGTGAACAGCGCAGGCAAATCCGGGCCCAGCGCCACGCGCGCGGCGCCGGTCAAGGTGGC
>Ga0310811_10011122_pt1 | contig 11654 bp, 11 predicted proteins | sample YCmetagenome_FD_207642 | JGI IMG/M metagenome (GOLD analysis project Ga0310811, IMG submission 207642) | Soil microbial communities from experimental microcosm in Duke University, North Carolina, United States - YC | ecosystem: Engineered > Artificial ecosystem > Soil microcosm > Unclassified ...
GGGGGAGGAATGAGCGTGAGGTGACAGTCTCCACGTCATCAAGCAGAGATAAGGTCGCTTCAGGGGCGGGGGCTTGCGATGGCAACAATTCCGAGCGGCGCTGAACAGGAGGTCGCGTTCATTTCCGGCGTGACCGACGCCGGCAAGCTTGCCGGAACTGCGTTCGGGACCTGGGACCGCGGCTCCATCCCCGCGACCTACCGGACGACGACGTCGTCCTCGGTTAAATGGGGCAGCGCGACCTTCGGCTCGTCCGGCGGCACCGTGACCTACTGGTTCGATGAAGCGTCGGGCTGGACCACGGTCGAGAAGGACGCCTTTGCGGCCTCGCTGGCGCTGTGGTCGGCCGAAGCGAACATCACCTTCTCGCTGGCCTCGGGGGCGGATACCGCCGACCAGACCTTCTTCCGCCTCGCCGCCGGCAAGAAGCAGGCCTATCAGCTCTTCACCTCGGCCACGCTCTCGACCGTCGGCAGCGAAACCCCGGGCAAGGCGCTCAAGTCGCAGATCCATATCGATACCAGTCAGCCGTTCTGGCACGTCGGCACCTCGTTCGCGGATGCCGGCGGCTACGGCTGGCAGACGGTGGTCCACGAGATCGGCCACATGCTCGGCCTCGGCCATGGCGGTCCGTACAACGGCAACGTCAACGCCATGACGCAGCAGTTCAGCGCCTACGACACCCGCCTGTGGGCGCTGATGTCGTACATCAATCCGACGGCGTCCGCGAAGTTCGCTGACACCTATCCCGTGACCGGCACGGAGTGGGGAATAGCGCCTGGTCCGGGCTATCCATTCGGGCCGACGACGCCGATGGTCGTCGACATCCTGGCGGTCCAGCGGGTCTACGGCGTGGCGACATCGGGTCCGCTCGCCGCCGGCGGTCAGGTGTTCGGCTTCAACAGCAACATCGCGGGGCCGGTGAAGCAGTTCTTCGACTTCACGGTGAACAAGAACCCGGTGATCACCCTCTGGGACGGCGGCACCAACAACACGCTGGATCTCTCCGGCTTCGCGGAGCAGTCGACGGTCAATCTCAATCCCGGCACCTTCACCAGTGCCCACGGCATGCAGAACAACATCGCCATCGCGATGGACACGGTGATCGAGAAGGCAATCGGCGGCGCCGGCAATGATCGCTTCACCGGCACGGCGGCGAACAACGTCTTCATTGGCAACAAGGGCGACGACACGATCGACGGCGGCGGCGGCACCGATACGGCGATCTTCGCCGGCCAGCGCGCGCAATACACCTTGACCGCCCTGAGCGACGGCGGCGTGAAGGTCGCGGGGCCGGACGGCACGGATATCCTGAAAAGCGTCGAGCTGCTGAAATTCGACGACCAGACCGTCAGTTGGCCGTTTGGCTCCGGCGACGCCGACAACCAGGCCAATGCGCCGGGCGATCTGTCGAACCCGTTCGGCCAGGTCCCGCTCGGCGGAACGGTGACCGGCAACGTCGAATCGCAGGCCGATCGCGACCTCTATGCCGTCGAGCTAGAAGCAGGCGTGGCCTAAACGATCAACCTGGCCGGCGGCACGTTGAGCAATGCGCTGCTGCGCTTCGTCAGCAGTGCGGGCGCCGTGCTTGCGGAGAACGACGATATCGCCCCGGGCAATCCCGACTCGCGGCTGAGCTACGTGCCGACCGTGTCGGGCACTTATTATATCGAGGCCGGCGCCTCCGGAAGCGGTCTCACGGGAACCTACAAGCTGTCGTTGAGCAGCCCGACGTCGCAAACCGATGATTTCGCCAACGGCCTCGCCGACGCGACGCATCCGGTGGGCCTGCTCACGGTCGGCGGTTCGGGGCACGGCACGCTCGAGGTGCCGACCGATCGCGACTGGTTCCGGGTGAAGCTCACGGAAGGGGAGGTCTACGTCGTCAGCCTGACCGGGACGCCGGAGGACGGCGAGGGGCGGCTCGAGGACTCCTACCTGTGGCTGCACGATGCGGCGGGCAACGTGGTGGCCGAGAACGACGACCTGGTCGGCGGCGACACCCTGGATTCGCAGCTTGTCTTCGAAGCGACCCAGACGGGTTTCTATTATGTCGAGGCGGGCTCCTACCAGGACAGGTATTCGGGCACCTACACCGTCGAGGTGGTGACGGCCGGCACCCGGGACCTACACGGTCGCGGTCACGGCGAGCAGGACAATCGACGACGTCATCACCGGGCTGTATGCGGGCTACGGTGATCGGGCGCCGGATGCAGCGGGCGAAGCCTATTGGGTGGACCGGTTTCACGGCGGAATGGGACTCGCCGAGATCGCCCAATCCTTCGCCGTGCAAACGGAGGTCAAGGGCGTGTACGCATTTCTGGCCCATCCCGACTTGAGCAACAGCGCCGCCGTCCAGGCCTTCATCGGCGAAATCTACGCCAATCTTTTCAATCGCGCGCCCGACGCGGCGGGCGAAGCGTACTGGACCGGGCAATTGAAGACGGGAATTCGGCCGGCGGGACTGGCCGTCCTGGATATCATGCTGGGCGCCCGCGGTGACGATATCCTGGTCGTCGGGAACAAGGTGGCCGTCGGCACCTACTACGTCGCGCAGACCGTCAACAACCAGGTTTCGATGGTGGCGGACGAGGCACGGGCGGTTCTGCAGGGCGTCGGCCTCGACGCGACGAACGTGGCAGCCGGAAAAGCGCAGGTCGACCTGTTCGTGGCCAAAGCCCTCTTCCCGGACCTTCTGCCGGTGCTCGGCATGGCGTCCAACGCGGACGGGCAAGTCTAGAGCGGTGTCTTCTGCAACCTGCGTGCGGTCTGGCGGTTACGACAGAGCGGCGTGACGGTTCGCACTCCTATGCGGTCCGCCGATGCGGCCCCGAGATGTGGCCCGAACTGGCGCGTCGCCATCACTCTGCAGGAGAGGAACGATGCCACAGAAACGAACGATCGCGAGGGCTCGCAAGGACAGGCGTGAAGGCAAGGCGCCGAGCACGCAGGCCGGCGAGTTCGTCCAGGAGGAGATCCACAAGATCCATCGCGGCGCGCACGGCGCCCGATCGCCCGAGCAGGCCATCGCCATCGGCCTTTCCATGGCCCGACGCGCCGGCGTCAAGCTTCCGCCGCCAGGCAAGGGAAAAGCCAAGGCAAGCACCCGCAAGAGCGCTCGATATGCCTATGAGGCGGGCCAGCACAAACGCAAGACCCGTCGCCGTCCGCGCGTCTCGCGCGCCGTCACTGACGTTCTGAAGCGTGAGCCCAGAAGCACGGCCTCGCATGCGGCGCTGTCGCGCCATGCCGCACGCGCGGCGGCACGGCGCGCTCCGTCGGAGCGTTCGGCGGCGGCACGCAAGGCGGTGCGGACGAAGGGCTCCGCCGTCCGCATCGCCGCGGCAAAGAAGGCAGCCCGGACCAGGGCCCGCCGCGGCAAGTAGCGCGGCCTGAGCGGGGAGGGTGCCATGCTCGTGACCGTGTTCGGCGGAACCGGGTTCGTCGGCCGGCGCGTCGTTCGCCATCTGCGGCATGCTGATTTCGCCGTGCGCGTCGCTTCGCGACACCCGGAGCGCGGCCGCACGCTATTTGCAGGTGACGGGCCGGGTATCGACTCGGTGCCGGCCGACATCAATGATGACGAGTCGATCTTGACTGCCACCCGCGACGCCTTTGCCATCGTCAACGCCGTCAGCCTGTACGTCGAGCACGGACCGGATACGTTTCGCTCCGTCCACGTGGACGCCGCCGGACGAGTTGCCGAACGGGCACGCCAGTGCGGCGTCGCGCGACTTGCGCACCTCTCGGGCATCGGCTCCGATCCGCAATCGACGTCGCCCTACATCCGCAGCCGCGGCGAGGGGGAACAAGCGGTTCGGCAGGCATTTCCCGGCGCGACCTTGATTCGGCCGGCGGTCATGTTCGGGCCGGGAGACGCCTTTGCCGCCCCCCTGTTCGAGATGTTGCGGGTCGTGCCGATCTTTCCCTTGTTCGGGCGCGGGCAGACGAAGCTGCAGCCCGCCTATGTGGACGACGTGGCCGAGGCAATCGTGCGCGCCTTGCGATTGCCGGAGGCGGCTTCGATCTACGAGCTGGCCGGGCCGCAGGTCTACACCTACGAGACCCTCGTGCGGACGATTGCCGCCGGCGCCGGCAAGAGACCTCTGCTGCTGCCGTTTCCGTTCCCCCTGTGGCGAGCCGTTGGCCATGCCTGCAGGATCCTGGCCGATCCGCCGATCACGCCAAGCCAGGTCGAATTGATGGCGATCGACAACGTCGCGGCGACGGGCGCGCCCGGTTTCGCCGCGCTCGGGATTTCCCCGCGGCCGCTTGAAGAGATACTGCCGCAGATCGCGGCGCAGGCCGTCAGCAGAAAGGCTGCAGGGAACTGCGCTCGACTGGACGCGTAAGGCAGCTCGGGGAGGCGATGATGCGGATGGATGACGTCACCGATCGATCGCCAGTGTGCCCATCGCGCTGGTGCCCGGTGACGACGTGACGTCGGCCAGGAGCTGCAGCCAGCGCCGAACCTCGCCGAAGATCAGGAACTATCGTTGGCCAGCGCCTCGGCAAGCCGTTCGCTCATGCCTCCCTGCAAGCAGTCGAGCGCGATCTCACCTGGCCGCGAAACGCGCGATACAAAGCAGCGCCGGCATGACATTGCCGCGAGACAAGCCAGGCGTAGACCCGGGGCGGAAAGCAATCGCCAGTGAGGAGCTGCGCCATGACCCCCGACCAGATCAAGCTCGTGCAGACGAGCTTCGCCCAGGTCGCTCCGATCGCCGCCACGGCCGCCGACCTGTTCTACGGTCGCCTGTTCGAGATCGCGCCGCAGCTCCGCCCGATGTTCCCCGCCGACCTGACCGAGCAGAAGCGCAAGCTGATGGCAATGCTCGGCGTCGCCGTCTCGGGCCTCAGCCATCTCGACTCCATACTGCAGGCGGTGCGCGGGCTCGGCCGGCGGCACGCCGGCTACGGCGTCAAGGCGGAGCATTACGCGCCGGTCGGCGCAGCGCTGCTGTGGACGCTCGACAAGGGCCTCGGCACGGCCTTCACAGCCGAGGTCCACGAGGCCTGGGCGATGGCCTACACCGTGCTCTCGAAGACGATGATCGAGGCGGCCGGCGAGGAGCAGCGCCAGGCGGCGTGATCCCTGACTGGTCTGACGGCCTTCTTGCCAATCTCCCCATGACGACTACGCCTTGAGGTAGGTCTCGGCACGCCTGACGATCTCACGAGCCTTCGCTGCGGCGGCGCCGGTGTAAGTCTCCGGATTGCTCAGCATGCCGATCGTCTCCGGCGGGATCTTGCTCCACACTGCGTCTGCCGACTGCTGCTGCAGCGCCCATTGCGTCGCCTCGAGAAGCGAGATCCCTTGCTGCCGTGAATGCGGCAGGGCGACGTGATTCACCAGCTCGTGAGCATCCTCTTCGTAGCCCGCCATCTGGAGAGCGATGTAGATCGGTTCGGCAAGAATGGCGTCGCCCTGGGCTGCGAAGTTTCGCTTGAGCGACCCTTCGTCGACTGAGATGCGCGAGATGAACGGCTTCCCATCCGCTTCGCGCAGCAGCGTATTCAGTTGATTGACCAGATTGACCACGATCGTCGGGAAATCCCGGGCGACCGGGCTGCCGACCAGGTCACGCTGGTGCTCGCTGACCATCGTCGCCAGGACCTTGCCGAACTCGACCTGGTTCTTGATCCAAGTCCCCTCGAGGTTCTCGAAATTGATCGGGTTCCTCTTGTGCGCCATGGTCGACGATCCGACCTGGCCTTTCTCGAAGGGCTCGCCGAGCTCGGCAATCTCCGTCCGCATCAGGTGCCGGCCGTCTCGGCCGAACTGGCCGAAGGCAGCCGAAAGCTTGACGCAGGCAAACAGGTAATCGGCGAGTGGTTCCGGCGGAAGGATTTGCGTGCTGATCGGCGCGGCTTTGAGACCGAGCTTGTCGAGCACACGCACCTCGAAGGTCTTGTCACCGCAGCGCGCTGCGATGCCGAGACCCACTTGGGCGTTGTAGACGCCGACGGCGCCGGAGATCTTGCCCACCAGCTTTTCCGCAGCGCCGTTGGCACTCTCGATGTTGGCGAGAATCCGGCTGAGGATGGTTGCGAACCAGAAGCCGACCGTGATGGGCAGCGCGTGCTGTCCGTGGGTTCGGCCGATCTGAGGCTGAGCCGCGAATGAACTGACTCGCTCGGCGAAGTGACCAACCACCTTGTCGGTGAGCCGCCTGACCGTTTCGTGTCCGCGCACGAACTGCAGGGCGCGGGCGGTGTCGAGCGCATCGTAGCTCGTGAGCGGAACATGGATCCAGCGCCGCAGCCCCGGAGCCACCTTGCCCTGGGCGATCCGCACCCAGGCGCGAATGTCGTGCCTGGTCACCCGGCGTTCCACGTCATCGACTTCAGTCGTTGGAATGGCGCGCAGTTCCTGCTCGACAGCAGGCGTGAGTGACGCGATGTCGGCGGCTGGAATGATCCCGATCTCGGCCAGCGTCTTCAAGGTTGCGATTTCCACTTCGGCAACGGCCCGAAACAGGTTGTCGTAACCGAATACCGATTGCAGATCCTTCGGCTGATACCGAGGGTTCCCGGGAAGTGAGAGATTTCCGATGACGTGCTCCTGTGATTATCGCGCGCGCCGTTCAGCGGACATCCACGCCGCCATGAACGGCGCGGCCGGCGATGCGCCGTGCCTACTTCTTCGGTGACCACCCATAGGCCTTGGCGCAAGCGCCACCCATCAGCATCGCCCGCTCGCTGGCGCTCAGGCGGTCGGTCTTCACGAACGGCTCGACCGCCTGCTCGTAGTTCACGACGGCGAAGGCGCGCGTCCAGTCGGTGCCCCACAGGCAACGCTCGAAGCCCCAGGCGTCGAAGATGCGGGCCAGCGGATCCCAGATGTCGGGGAAGGGAAAGGGCTGCTTGGAGAGCGTGCAGGCGCCGCTCACCTTGATCACCACGTTGGGGCGACTGGCGAGATCGAGCACCTTCGGCAGGTCGGCCCACGGTTCCGGCGGAGCGGGCGGCGTGCGCGGCTGCAGGATGCCGAGATGATCGAGGATGAAGCGCGTGTCGGGATGGCGATCGATCAGCGCCGTGCCCGCCGCGAGGTTGCCCCAGCACAGCATGTTGAGCGGGAAGTCGTGCTTGACGGCGGCACGGCAGATGCGGTCGAGGCCCGGGTTGTCGGGGGTGCGGTTCGCCTCCGTGGTCAGCATGATGCGGATGCCGACCGTGCCCGGGGTCTTCTTCCAGTCGGCCACGACGTCTGCCACTGCCGGATCGTCCGGGTCGACCGGCTTCACGATGCCGAAGCGGCCGGGATGGGCGCGTTGGACCTCTACTGCGTAACTGGCGTCGTAGCGGTACATCGAGAAGGCGGAGATGAAGATCGCCCCGTCGACGCCGACCTTGTCCATGGCCGCCACCATCTCGTCGCCGGTGACGTGCGGCGGCCAGTTCGGCACTGTGTGCCAGGGGCGCTTGGGCGTGTTGGCCTCGTAGGCATGGATCTGGGAGTCGATGACAGGCATGCGGGGTATGCTCCTCTGGGACGCGCGAGTTTGGTATCCCGGCACGGCCGCGTCCAGACGCCGCCGGACGGGGAAAAGAAGCCAGAAGCGAAAGGGAGAGGGAACGTCATGGACCGACCGGAAGACTTCATTGCAGATCGCAAGCGGCCGTTCACCGGCGCCGAATACATCGCCAGCCTGCGCGACGGCCGCGCCGTGTTCATCGACGGCGAGCGCGTGCCCGACGTCACCGTTCATCCCGCCTTCCGCAACGCCGTGCGTTCGGTCGCGCGCCTCTACGACGCGCTGCACGATCCCAGGACCAGGGACCAGCTCACCTGTCCGACCGACACCGGCTCGGGCGGCTACACCCATCGCTATTTCCGCGTCGCGCGCTCGCGCGAGGATCTGATCGCGGCGCAGCAGGCGATCGCCGGCTGGGCGCGCCTGTCGTACGGCTGGATGGGCCGCACGCCGGATTACAAGGCGGCCTTCTCCAACACGCTGGGCGCCTTTCCCGAGTATTACGGCCCTTATGCCGAGAACGCGCGACGCTGGTACGTGCGCGCGCAGGAGGCAGTGCCGTTCATGAACCATGCGTTGGTCAATCCGCCGGTCGACCGGCACCTGCCGGCCGAAGCCGTCAAGGACGTCTATGCCTCGGTTAAGAAGGAGACGGCGGCCGGCATCTACGTCTCGGGAGCCAAGGTCGTGGCTACGTCGGCGGCGTTCACGCACTACAATTTCATGGGCCAGTCGTCGAAGACCGCGACGGAGGATCTCGACCTGTCGTTGATGTTCATGGTGCCGATCAACGCGCCGGGCCTGAAGCTGATCTGCCGCACGTCGTACGAGGCGGCGGCGGCGCGCAATGGCTCGCCGTTCGATTACCCCTTGTCGTCGCGTTTCGACGAGAACGACGCGATCTTCGTCCTCGACAACGTGTTCGTGCCCTGGGAGGACGTGTTCATCTATCGCGATCCGGCGCGGGTGATGAGCTTTTTCCCCGGCTCCGGCTTCCTGCACGGCGCCATGTTCCAGGGCTGCACGCGCTATTGCGTGAAGCTCGATTTCATCGCCGGCCTGCTCGCCAAGGCGCTGCGCGCGACCGGCGGCGACGAGGCCCGTTCCAACCAGGTGCTGCTCGGCGAGCTCGTGGCGTGGCGGCATCTCTTCTGGTCGTTGGCGAACGCCATGGCCCACAACCCGATGCCGTGGAAGGGTGACGCCGTCCTGCCCGAGCTGCAGGCGGCCGTCGCCTACCGCGTGCACGCGCCCGATTCGTGGCCGCGCATTCGCGACATCGTGCAGCGCACCGTGACGTCGGCGCTGATCTACCTGCCGTCGTCGGCCAGGGATTTCGCCAATCCCGAGATCGACGCCTACCTGCAGAAGTACGTGCGCGGCTCGCGCACCATGGGCCATCGCGAGCGCATCAAGATCCTGAAGCTCCTGTGGGACGCCATCGGCACCGAGTTCGCCGGCCGCCACGAGCTCTACGAGCGCAACTACTCCGGCGGCTGGGAGGACATTCGCGCCCAGGCGCTGGTCGGCGCCGAGCGCGGCGGCAGCCTGAAGGCGATGGAAGCGCTGGTCGATCAGTGCCTGGCCGACTACGACGAGAACGGCTGGACGGGGAACGACTGGGGAGGGAGCGCGCCATCGCGGCGATGACCGCGTGCCAAGGACGCTCGGCTCGATCGACGACATTGTGCGCCTCGCCCAGAGTGGAAATCGAGCTCAGTGAGCGAAGCGTGGCGAATCGATCCAGATGGCAGCTTGGGATTCGAGGAACTTGGAGGCGTTCAACAGGAGTAGTGCCAGCTCCCGTCCGCGTCAGGCAGCGACACACGCGATACAAAAGCGCGTCGGCACGACATGGCCGCGAGACAGACCGGGCGTAGACCGCACGCTACACGAAACCGACCGCGAGGAGGCAGCCCATGACCCCCACCGAGATCGCGCTAGTGCAGACGAGCTTCGCCCAGGTCGCGCCGATCGCCGCGACGGCTGCAGACCTGTTCTACGGCCGCCTGTTCGAGACCGCGCCGCATCTCCGCCGGATGTTCCCCGAGGACCTGACCGAGCAGAAGCGCAAGCTGATGGCGATGCTCGGCACCGCCGTCGCCGGCCTCAGCCATCTCGATACGATGCTGCGAACCGTTCGTGCGCTGGGCCGCCGTCACGCCGGCTACGGCGTCACGGAGGAGCACTACGAGTTGGTCGGGTCGGCGTTGCTGTGGACGCTCGAACAGGGCCTCGGCCCGGCTTTCACGCTCGACATGAGCGACGCCTGGGCGACCGCCTACGCCGTGCTCTCGACGACGATGATCGAGGCGGGCGAGGCGGAAATGGCGAGGGCGGCCTGACCGGGCCATCCTGGACAAGCATGAGCCAGCCATGAGCAGGGGTGCCGGTCTGCTTGCCGGATTGGCCGCGATCGTTGCCATCGTTGCGCCGGCAAACGCCATGATGCTTGACGAATTCGACGGGCTCACCCCCGATGAGAAGGGGCAGGTCATCGTGGAGGCCATCCGGCGGATCCACAGCCATGTCACCACAAGAAGGCCCGATGTCGCCAAGTCGGCCTGCATCAGGAAATTATTCCTGCCCACTCCCAGCGACACGATGCCGAGAGGGATCAATCTCTTGATAGAGGACCTGGAAGAAGTCGCCGACGAGGAGCGCGCCGAGGTCGGTGTCGAGACCGTGGTGCTGGACTTCATCAACCGCGAGTGCCCCAGCGCCGGAGTGGCGCAGCAGCACTGACCGGCGGCTGACGCGCCCACGACCCGGATTATGAGACGACGCGCGCCGTCGCGGCCCGCTATGGTACGGCAATGTTTGCCGATATCGACGCCGCCTGCGCGGCCTTTTCCGAAGAGCACAAGATTCCGGGGCTCATCGCGGGCATCGTCGGGGAGGGTCGGCTCGTCCATGTGACGGCGCTGGGGCTGGCCGACCGCGAGGCCAGGCGACCGGTGGGACGCGATACCGCGTTCCGCATCGCCTCGATGACCAAGAACATGACGTCGCTCGCGATCCTCTCGCTGCGCGACGCCGGAAAGCTCGTGCTCGACGCGCCGCTCGCGCAGTACGTGCCGCAGTTCGCGTCGGTGAAGCCCGCGACTGCCGACAGCAAGCCGGTCACGCTGCGCGATCTGATGTGCCACGTCGCGGGCTTCGTCACCGACGATCCGTGGGGTGACCGCGTGCTCGGCATGACGCCGGCCGAGCTCGACAGCTTGATCGCCACCGGCACGCTGTTCGCCCGCGCGCCGGGCCTCGCCTTCGAATATTCCAACCTGGGCTATGCGCTGCTCGGCCGGGTGTTGACCAATGTGAGCGGCGAGCCTTACCAGCACTACATGCGGCGCACCTTCCTGGCGCCGCTCGGCATGGCGCGCACCACCTTTGACGCCCTGGCGGCGGCGCATGGCGACTATGCCTTCGGCTATCGCCTCGACGGCGAGGCGTGGTCGCGCGAGCGCATCGAGCCGGACGGCGAAGTCGGCGCCATGGGCGGCCTCGCCACCAGCGCGCCCGAATATGCGCGTTGGGTCGCCTTTATGCTCTCGGCCTGGCCGGCGCGCGACGATCCGGAGGCCGGGCCGGTGCGGCGCGCCAGCGTGCGCGAATTGGCGCTCTACCACGCGCCGCCCTATCTGCCCGAAAAAGGCGATCCGCTGCCCAGCGCCTACGGCTACGGGCTGGTGAGCTCGGCGGACGCCAGGCTCGGCCGGCGCCTGCATCATGCCGGCGGCCTGCCGGGCTACGGCTCGCATGTGCTGATGCTGCCCGACCGCGGCTGGGGCGTGTTCGCCTTCGGCAACCGGACCTACGCGCCGATGTCGATGCTGACGCCGCGACTGGCCGAGATCCGGCACGCCGCGACACCGAAACCCGCGCCAGCCGCGCCGTCGCCGGCGCTGCGGCGCGCCATCGACGCGGTGATCGCGGCCTACGCCTCGGGCCGCATCGAGGACGCGGCCGATGCCTGCGCGGTGAACCTGCTGCGCGACACGCCGCCCAGCCTGCGCAACGCCAGGCTCGCCGAGCTGAAGAAGCGGCTGGGCAAGGGCGTGACGGTCGAGGCGATCGAGCCTGAGCACGCCCTGGCCGGCGACTTCGTGCTGGCTTGCGAGCGCGGTCGCTTGAACGTCGAGCTGGTTCTCTCGCCCGAGGCGCGGCCGGGGA
>Ga0310811_10011123_pt1 | contig 11654 bp, 10 predicted proteins | sample YCmetagenome_FD_207642 | JGI IMG/M metagenome (GOLD analysis project Ga0310811, IMG submission 207642) | Soil microbial communities from experimental microcosm in Duke University, North Carolina, United States - YC | ecosystem: Engineered > Artificial ecosystem > Soil microcosm > Unclassified ...
CGTCCGACCGGGAGATCATGGTCTTCCGATTGGAGCGCACATGAGCGGCAAGACCGGAAAAACCGGCACGATCACCGTCGTCCCGGCGAGCGAGGCGTCCTGGGACGACCTGCAGACCGTCTTCGGCCAGCGCGGCGAGGCGCACGGGTGCCAGTGCCAGTGGTTCAAGCTGTCCGCCGCCGAGTGGCGGGCGCTCACGCCCGAGGAGCGCGGCGAGCGGCTGCGTGCCCAGACGGACTGCGGCGACGACCCGAACGCCGCCCGGCCGACCAACGGCCTGGTCGCCTACATGGACGGCGAGCCGGTCGGCTGGTGCGCGGTCGAACCGCGCACCGAGTACCCGCGCCTGACGGGCAGCCGCGTGCCGTGGGACGGACGCGCGGAGTCCAAGACCGACGCGAGCGTCTGGGCCGTCACCTGTTTCGTCACCCGAGCGGGCTATCGGCGGCGCGGTGTGAGCCGGGCGCTGGCCGCCGCCGCGGTGGACCACGCCCGCAGCAGCGGTGCCCGCGCCGTCGAGGGCTATCCGATCGTCGTACAGCCGGGGCAGAACTTCTCCTGGGGCGAGCTGTACGTCGGCAGCGACGTCATCTTCGCCGACGCCGGGTTCCGCGTGGTCAGCAGCCCCACCAAGCGCCGCGTCGTGATGCGGATCGACTTCTGAGCGACATGAGCGACGTGAGTGGCACGAGCAACACGAGCGACAGCTGACTCCGACCGGGCGGACGGCCCGGTCTTTTCTCCGCTCAGTCGCCCGATCCGAGCGCGGTGAGCAGCCGGCGCAGCGAGTCGACGCGGGCCGGATCGGCCTCGACCTCGTCCAGCCGGCAGTCCGGCGCATCCACCAGGTGCGTGCAGCCGCGCGGGCATTCTGCGGTGATCGCCGCGAGATCCGGGAACGCCGCGACCACCGACTCCGGCGCGACGTGCGCGAGACCGAAGGAGCGCACGCCCGGCGTGTCGATCACCCAGCCGCCCGGCAGGGTCTCGTCCGCGAATTCGACCTCGGGCAGCCGCAGCGCGACCGCCGACGTGGAGGTGTGCCGTCCGCGCCCGGTCACGTCGTTGACGACGCCGACCACCCGGTCCGCGCCCGGGATCAGCACGTTCACCAGCGTGCTCTTGCCCACGCCCGAGTGCCCGACCAGCACACTGGTGCGTCCGGCGAGCTCGCGGCGCAGCTCGGTCAGCTCGCCGCCCTGCCGGGTGACCACGACGGTGACCCCGAGCGGCCGGTAGGCCTCGAGCAGCGGTCCAGGGTCGGCGAGGTCGGCCTTCGTCAGGCACAGCACCGTCGTGAGCCCCGCGTCCAGCGCCGCGACCAGGCAGCGGTCGATCATGCGCGGCCGCGGCTCGGGATCGGCCAGCGCCGTGACGATGACGAGTTGGTCCGCGTTCGCCACGATCACCCGCTCGACCGGGTCGGTGTCGTCCGCGGTGCGCCGCAGCACGTGCCGGCGCGGATGCACCCGCACCACCCGGGCCAGCGCGTCCGGGCCGCCGCGCAGGTCGCCGACCAGCGCGACCCGGTCGCCGACGACCACGCCCTTGCGGCCGAGTTCGCGCGCCTTCATCGCGGTGACCTCCGCGCCGGACCGGTCGCCGGACTCCACCAGACAGGTGTACCTGCCGCGGTCGACGGCCAGCACCATCGCGTCCGCGGCGTCCTCCTGCGCCGGCCGGATCTTGGTGCGGGGGCGGGAGCCGCGCGGGTTCGCGCGGACCCGGACGTCGTCCTCGTCGAAATCGCGGCCGCGCCTCACCATGCCCGGGCTCCGAGCAGGCGGCGGACGCGGAGCGAATGCGGCACGAGGCGAAGGCGGCTCGAGAGCGACGCACGGCGGACGCGGCGGCGCGAACCGATCGCGGTGGAGAAAACAGCCGTGCGACGGAGACGCGGCGCGTGCGGGCCGTGCGAGCGGCGCGAGCGTTGCGTCCGAGACGACGGGCCGCGAGCGCAGCGGACGCTCAACGGTCTCGCCTCGTCCGCCCGCGGGCTGCTCGCATGCGGATACGCTACCCGTCGCACGGCCGGGGTCACGCCGCGTAGTCCGTTCCGGCGAGCATCGCGGCCCACTGTCCGGGGAAGTCGGGCAGCGTCTTGCCGGTGGTCGCCACGTCCTGCACCTGGATGCCCGGCACGGCGAGGCCGAGCAGCGCGCCCGCGGTGGCCAGCCGGTGGTCCTCGTAGGTGTGGAAGACGCCGCCGTGCAGCGGCGCCGGCTCGACCAGCAGCTCCTCGGGGTACTCGGTGACCTTCCCGCCGAGCTCGTTGATCTCCTTCGCGATCGCGGCGAGCCGGTCGGTCTCGTGCAGCCGGATGTGCCCGACGCCGCGCAGCCGGGACGGCCCGGTGGCCAGTGCGGCCAGCGCGGCGATGGTCGGGGTCAGCTCGGCCTCGTCGGCCAGGTCCAGGTCCACGCCGAGGATCTCGCCGCCGCCGGTGCACACCAGCCCGTCGTCGGTCAGCTCGCAGCGGGCGCCCATCAGCGGCAGGATCTCGCGCAGCCGGTCGCCCGGCTGGGTGGTGCGCCGCGGCCAGTCGGCGATCGTCACCGTGCCGCCGGTGACCAGCGCGGCGGCCAGGAACGGGGCGGCGTTCGACAGGTCGGGCTCGATGGTGCGGGTGACCGCGCCGATCGGCCCGGGCAGCACCCGCCAGCGCTCCGGCTCCGAGTCGTCCACCGTCACCCCGGCCTCGCGCACCATCTGCACGGCCATCGCGATGTACGGCAGCGAGGGCAGCCGGCTGCCGATGTGCCGCACGTCCACGCCGTGCTCGAACCGCGCGCCGGAGAGCACCAGCGCCGAGACGAACTGCGAGGATTCCGCGGAGTCGATCTCCACGACCCCGCCGCGCAGGCCGCCGCGGCCGTGCACGGTCAGCGGGAAGTGGCCGGGGTCCGCCGCGTCGTCGATCTCCGCGCCGAGCGAGCGCAGCGCCGTGACCAGCGGGCCGACCGGGCGCTCGTGCGAACGCGGGTCCCCGTCGAAGCGCACCGGGCCGTCGGCCAGCGCCGCCAGCGGCGGCACGAACCGCATCACCGTGCCCGCAGCACCCATGTCCACCTCGGCGCCGCCGGTCAGCGCGGCCGCCGGGGTGACCTGCCAGCAGGCTTCGGGGCCGTCCTCGATGCGGGCGCCGAGGGCGCGCAGCGCCCCCGCCATCAGCAGCGTGTCCCTGCTGCGCAGCGGGCGATAGAGCGTGGACGGGCCGTCGGCCAGCGCGGCCAGCACCAGGGCCCGGTTGGTCGCGGACTTGGACCCCGGCACGGTGACCCGGGCGTGCACCGGGGCGTTCGCGGCCGGTGCGTCCCACAGCTCGTCTCTGCTCATAATCCAAGCCTATCGGGGATGATGGACCGCATGTGCGGGAGATACGTGGTGGCCACGCCGTTCCGGCAGCTGGCGCTGGACCTCGGCGCCGTGACAGAACTCGAATTCGAACCGTCCTACAACGTCGCGCCGACCGACCCGGTCCCGGTCGTCTGGCAGCGGCGCGAGGACGAGGGCGTGCGGCGGCTCGACGTCGCGCGCTGGGGCCTGGTGCCGTACTGGGCGAAGGACCCGGGCGTCGGGGTGAAGGCGTTCAACGCGCGGGCGGAGACCGCCGCGGAGAAGCCCATGTTCCGCAACGCCTTCGCCAAGCGCCGCTGCCTGCTGCCCGCCGACGGCTATTACGAGTGGAGGAAGGGCGAGGGCCGGGCCAAGCAGCCGATGTACATCCGGGGGGACGACGGCGCCCCGCTCGCCTTCGCCGGCCTCTACGAGGTGTGGAAGGACGCCGAGGGGCGGCCGCTGTGGTCCGTCTCCATCCTCACCGGCCCCGCCCGCGGACCGCTCGCCGCGATCCACGACCGGATGCCCCTGGTCGTCGCGCGTGATCTGCGGGAACCCTGGCTGGACCCGGAGCTGCGGGACGCCGAGCGCGTCCGTTCGCTGCTCGACCTGGAGTCCGTGCCCGCGTGGACGGCGCACCCGGTCGGGTCCGCGGTGGGTGATGTTCGCAACAACGGCGCGCACCTGATCGCGCCCGCTCCCGCCGCCGTGCCGCCCGCGCCTGCGCCCGCGGAGGAAATAACCGGGCAGGCGACGCTGTTCTAGCCGACGTGCCAGGAGTGATGACAAGAACCCCCGCAAGGTCGGACGACGAGCTTTTCGCCGCGTCCCGACTCGTTGGCGGGACCCCCAAGCGGCTAGAGTCGGTGGGGGTCCGGCTGGTCGACGCCGGTTGGGAGCGCCGTGGGCCGGACCTGGACACGGAGGTTTTCTCAAGCGTGGGCATGATCGCGGACCACGGTCGCCGTGCTCCCGAGGACTCGCTCGCGCCCGCCACGGCTGCCACGGCCGCGGACGGGGCGCCGGTGCAGGCCGCGGGTGAGGCGGCGCTTGGGGAGGAGAGCCAGGCCGCACGCGACGCGCGCTTCGAGCGCGACGCGATGCCGTTCCTGGACGCCCTGTACTCGGCCGCCCTGCGGATGACCCGCAACCCGGCGGACGCCGAGGACCTGGTGCAGGAGACGTACGCTAAGGCGTACGCGTCCTTCCACCAGTTCAAGCCGGGCACCAACCTGAAGGCGTGGATGTACCGCATCCTGACCAACACCTTCATCAACGGCTACCGCAAGAAGCAGCGCGAGCCGCTCTCGGCCGGCACGGACGAGATCGAGGACTGGCAGCTGCACCGGGCCGAGTCGCACAGCTCGACCGGCCTGCGCTCCGCCGAGGTCGAGGCCCTCGACCACCTGCCGGACTCCGACGTCAAGGCGGCCCTGCAGTCGATCGGCGAGGACTTCCGGATGGCCGTGTACCTCGCGGACGTCGAGGGCTTCCCGTACAAGGAGATCGCGGACATCATGGGTACACCGATCGGCACGGTGATGTCCCGCCTGCACCGCGGGCGCCGTCAGCTGCGGGAACTGCTGGCCGACTACGCGAAGCAAAGGGGCTTCGGCGGCGAGAACCAGAAGGAGGCCGTGTCATGACCTGCGGGCACCCGCACGAGGACGACTGCGCTTCGGTACTCGAGCACGTCTACGAGTACATCGATCACGAGATGGCCGACGACGACATCGCGACGGTCAAGCAGCACCTCGAGGACTGCACGCCCTGCCTGGCCGAGTACGGTCTCGAGCAGACGGTCAAGGCGCTTGTGCACCGTTCCTGCTGCGAGACGGCTCCGGAGGAGCTGCGCGCCAAGGTGCTGACCAAGATCCGCGAGGTACAGGCGGCCGCTCCGGCCGGCGGACGTTGCGTGCCCGAGGACGACGAGCCTGCGGCCGCCGCGGCGCGGCGCACCACCGCGCTCTCCTGAGGGCGTTCGAACGCGTTCTCCCGATGTGAGCGCCGCCGACAGCGGCGCGACATCGACCTGCCGCCACTGACTGAACCGTCCCTCCGGAGGCCCGGCCGTAGCCCGGGCTTCCGGAGGGATGTTCTTTCTCGGCCCTCTCTGCGCAATCCGGCTCTGCGCAATCCGGCTGCGGCCAGCGCGCACCTGCGCGCTTGTCCGGGGCGCGGCCGGCGGTGTACCCGCGCTGTATACGTGACCTGACAATGTCGCGATTCGGCGGCGTACTGTGACTTCGGCGTGACACCCCGTCGAGAACGCGCCGACCAGCGCACTCGGCATTCGCTCGATGAAATGAATTCCTCGCGATCGGGCCCCCTTTCGGCGCCCGCGCTCAGTACGCTTAGCCGGTAGTCCGATCGGAGTGGACCGATACGGTAGGCGAGGAAGAGTCGATGCCGCAGCGCGCCCGGTACTTCTCCGCCGCCGTGGTGCTCGCGGCGGCGGCGACTGCGGCCTGCCTGCTTCCGCGCACCGACTGGTCGAACGTGCCGCCCGCGCCGTTCATCGTGCTGCTGCTGTTGCAGGTCGCCCTCGTGCTCACCATCCGGCTGCCGCTGATGAAGGAGAGCCCGGCCGGCCCGGCGATGGTCTCCGTGCTGCTCGCCGCGGCCATGCTGCTGCCGACCGGCGCCGCCGCGCTCACCGGGGCGGTCGCCTCCTCCTGCATGGTGCTGCGCCGGGCTGACCCGCTGCGCGTCGGATTCGCCTGCTCGGTCGCCTTCCTGGACGCGGCCGCGGCCGGCAGCGTCTACCACGCGGTGCACGGCGAGAGCAGCCTCGCGGCCCGGGAATTCCCCGCGGCGCTGCTGCCGATAGTGCTCGCCGTGCTGACCCTCAGCGCCGTGCCCGCGCTGATCATCGAGACGTTCCTGTACACGGTCGGACACCACACGCCGCGGGCCGCGCTGCGCGAGGGCGCGCTGCAGATGGGGCCGCGCAACGTCGGCTACGCGCTCGTCGGCCTGCTCACCGCGGTGCTCTGGAGCGGCTCGTACGACGCGCTGGCCGCGATCGTGCTGCTCGGGCCGGTGGTGGTGACCCGCTGGGCGACGATGCAGTACGAGGAGCAGCGCACCGCGCACGACGCGATCATCAGGACGCTGGTGCAGGCGGTGGAGATCAAGGACCTCTACACCCGCGGCCACAGCGAGCGCGTCGCCCGGATCAGCGAGATGATCGCGGAAGAGCTGCGGCTGCCCACGGAGCGGGTGGAGGTGCTGCGCTACGCCGCCACCCTGCACGACGTGGGCAAGCTCGGCGTGCCCACCCGGCTGCTGCGCAAGACCGGGCGGCTGGACGAGGGCGAGTTCGAGGAGATCCGGCTGCACCCCTCGCGCGGGGTGGAGGTGGTGCGCGACATCGCGTTCCTCGACGAGGCGTACAGCGCGATCCTGCACCACCACGAGCGGATGGACGGGTTCGGCTATCCGAGCGGCCTGCGCGGGATGCGGATCCCGCCGTTCGCGCGGATCATCGCGGTGGCCGACGCGTTCGACTCGATGACCTCCACCCGTTCCTACCGCGGCGCCCGCGGCTCCGACGAGGCGCTCACCGAGCTGCGGGCCAACTCCGGCACCCAGTTCGACCCGGCGATCGTGGACGCGATCGCGGCCGCCCTGGCCCGCGCCGAACTCGCCGGGCGCCCGTGGCGCGGCGACGGCACCGCGCGCCCCGGCGTGGCGGACGCCGCGATCGCCGCCCGGGAACGGCTGCGCAACGTGCCGCCCGGCGCGGTCGTCGCCGAGTTCGACCACGACGACCCGGCCTACCAGGGCCCGATGCCCGCGGTGATCGGCTTCCTGGCCGCGCAGCGCGCGGCGGAACCGCGGCAGGCCGAGCTCGCCGCCGAGTTCGAGCGCGGGGCGGCGAAGTCCGGCTGGTCCGGGTCCGGTCCCGGGTCCGGGTCTGGTTCTGGGGCCGGACCCGGTGGCGCGCCGTCTGCCATGCGGCCGCCCGCCGCCGAACAGACCGTCGCCGACGAAGGTGCCGACGCCGTCCTTGACGCCGCTGCTGATCTCGACGCCCTCGACGCCGCCGACGAAGACGCCGGTGCCGAACCGGTCACCGAGTCCGTCGCCGAATCCGTCATCGAGTCCGGCGCCGAGTCCCTGCCGCGCGACGGATTCCGGCTCGCGCCGTTCGGGGCCGAGGTGAGCCTGCCGGCGCAGACCGGACGCGGGCCCGACTTCGAGCGCGGACGCGAGGGGCGCGACGTTCCGGTGGACACCGGGTCGGGCGGCGCCGTGGATCCGGAGGGCCGATGAGTTCCACGTCCCGGCTGCTGCCGCGCCCGCGGCCGCACTTCGTCGGCACGCCCGTGCTGCTCGCCTCGCTGCTCGTGGTGGGCGTGCTGGCCGCGGTCTTCCGGCTCGCGCTGCACGGCGCGGAGCAGACGGACGACGCGGTCGTCTTCGGCGCGGTGATCGTGCTCGGCGAGGCGCTGCGGATCACGCTGCCCGGCGGGCGGGACAACGCCCCGCTGGCCGCGACCGCCGCGCTCGGCTACGCGCTCACCCCGCAGCTGTGCGGCCACGCCGCGCAGTGGGGGCCGGTGCAGGTGGTCGTCGTGGTGGCGGTCGCGGCCGCGCTCGGTTCGGTGCCGCAGGCGATGGTCGGGCGGCCGCCGTCGGTCGGCTACCTGGTACGCCGTGTCGGGGTCGCGGGCGCGGTGGCCTTTCTGCTGCGCACGGGGCTGGAGACCGACGTGCAGCAGGCCACCGGCAGCGCGCTGTTCCTGCTGCTGAGCGCCATGGCCTGCCTCGCGCTGTTCCTCGACTCCGGGCTGGCCGCGCTGTTCGCCACCTCCAGCGTCGATTACGCGCCGAGCCCGCTGTCCGCGCACCCCGAGTTCGCGGATCCGGCCGCGCGCCTCGGTGTGGCGCCGTTGCCCGACTTCGGCGCGGCCACCGCGGAACCGCAGGAACCGAACCCGGAGCGCGCCTCGATCTCCCGGCTGCTGCGCCGCTTCCTCGCCAACTGGGTCGAGGAGTGCGTGGCCACGGCGCGGGTGTGTCCCGCAGTGGCCGCGCTTTCCGTCGCGGTCGCGCTGGCGGCCGAGCCGCTGGGCCTGTGGGTGCTGCCGATCGCGGCCGCGCCGGTGCTGGTGATGCAGCGGGCGCTGCGCCGGTACGCGGCGATCCGCGCCACCTACCAGCAGACGATCAGGGCGTTGTCCCGGGTGACCGATCTGGCCGGGTACACCGATCCCGGGCACGCGCGCCGGGTGTGCCGGCTGGCCCTGGCGATCGGGCGCGATCTCGACCTGTCGGAGCCGGAGCTGCTCGACCTCGAGTACGCGTCGCTGCTGCACGACATCGGCCAGCTCTCGCTCGCCGACCCGCTGCCGGGCGGCGCGACCGTGCTGGCCACGCCGTGGGTCGCGGCCGAGGTGGCGGTGCGCGGAGCCGAGGTGGTGCGGCAGACGGGCGTGCTCGACCGGGTGGCGCGGGTGCTCGAGGCGCAGGTCGCGCCGTACCGGGCGGTGCCGCTCGGGCCGGTCCGGCCGCCGTCCCCCGAGCAGCCGGGCGGCGGGACGGGCGGCACACCGACCGACGGCGCGAACGGCGGGGGGAGCTCGCGCGGCGCGAACAAAGCAGGCGGCGTGGGCAGCGCGGGCTGCAAGACTTTCAAGTCCTCGGTTAAGGCGTCGGCTAAGATCTCGGCCCGCCCCGAGGCCGCATCCGGCGACTTCGAGCCCGACCCGGACGTGCCGGCGGCGGACGAGGGCGAGCTGCGTGCGGCGGCGATCCTGCGGGTGGCCAACGACTTCGAGGATCTGCGCACCGCCGACCCGGGACCCGCATCCCATGTCAGGGCGCTGGCTCGGATAAGGCGTGGCATAGGGGATCCGTACGCCCCGCAGGTCGTCGAATCGCTGACCAGGCTTTTCGCCCCGCAATAGGCGGATCGCGGCGCCGGAGCGCAAGCGACACGGGCGCCCTCGCGATGCCGCGGGTTGTCCGCGGATTGGTACTGTTCCGGTATGAGCGAAGCGGTGCAAGGGGAGACGGTGGCGGTGGCGAGCGGAGAATCCGCCGAGGCCGAGCCGCTTTACTGCGGTCGCTGCGGCGAACCCGCGCCCGTCCCGCACGCGGAGTGCGCCGAACGGCTCGCCCTTGAGCCGCCGCGCTACTGCCCGCAGTGCCGCAGGAGGCTGATCGTGCAGGTGCTGCCGACCGGCTTCACCGCGCGCTGCTCCGCTCACGGCGAGCTCTGAGCATTCGCCGGCAAGGTCTCAGCGTCGCTCGGCCTGGTGCGCCCAGGTGCGCCCGGATGCCCGCCCCGGGACCGGGCATTCCGTCCGCTGGACAGAGTGCCAGGACGTCCAAGACGTCCAAGAGGTCAGAGCTTCAGCACGTACGCCTGCAGCTTCAGTTCGTTCTCCGTGCCCGCCCGCACACTCCAGTCGCGCTCGGTCGAGCGGGTGAAGCCGAGCCGCTCGTAGAGCCGCTGGGCCGCGACCATTCTTCCGGCGGTGGACAGCACCAGGCGCGGCGCGCCGGACTGTCTGGCCAGTTCGACGCAGGCACGCACCAGGGCTTCGCCGACGCCCCGCCCGCGGGCCGCGATGTCGGTCGCCAGCATCCGGAACTCCGCCTCGTCGCCCTCGGCGAGGTCCTGCCAGGGCGAGCCGGGCGCGGCGTAGACGACGGCGCCGAGGAGGTCCTGCGTGTCCTCGGCGCCGTCGTCGTGCGCGACGAACAGTGTCGTGGCGGGCGACTCGAAGCGGGTCCGCGCGTCCCTGAGCACCTTGAGGTACTCGGGATCGGCACCCTCCGCGAATGCCTCGGCGGTCAGTTCGCCGATCCGATCGAGTTCCGTCTCGCGCGCCGCGCGCACCACCAGGTCCATGCCGCCGATCCTACGGGGTCAGCGGCACGGCCCGGGAGTGCTTCTTACACTGTGGAATCCGTCACAGCACCGGCTCGGCGGGCGCGGTGACGTCGAGCGGTTCGGTGTGCTCGGCGTCGTGGTCGTAGTCCTCCGCCGCGGTCGCGTCCACCCCGGCCGGCGCCTTGACCGCGCGCAGCACGAGGTTCGATACCAGCAGCACCACCAGGTTGACCACCAGCGCGGTGACCGCGATGTAGGACTTCTGGTGCGTCCACGGGATCAGCGCCACCTGCGAGCCGAAGTGGTGCTGGGTGGCCGAGGACTGCTGCCAGGCCACCACGGAGCCGTAGACGATGCCCGCGGCCCAGCCGGCCAGCAGTGCCCAGCGGTGGAAGTAGCGGGTGTAGAGCCCGCCGACGATCGCCGGGAAGGTCTGCAGGATCAGCACGCCGCCGAGCAGCTGGAAGTTGATCGCGCTCGTCGCGTCCAGGCCCAGCACGAAGGCCAGGGCGCCGAACTTCACCAGCAGCGAGACCCACTTGGACACGGCGGTCTGCTGCGCGGAGCTGGCGTCCGGCTTGATGAAGTCCACGTAGATGTTGCGGGTGAACAGGTTCGCCGCCGCGATGGACATGATCGCCGCGGGCACCAGCGCGCCGATGACGATCGCGGACAGCGCGATGCCGGCGAACCAGGACGGGAACATCGCGTCGAACAGCGCGGGCACCGCGTGCTGGGTGTTGTTGCCGAGGCTCTTGGTGGTGAAGCCGGCCGCGATCGCCATGTAGCCGAGCAGCGCGACGAACCCGAGCATCAGCGAGTACACGGTGAGCGCGGAGACGTTGCGCCGCACCGTGCTGCGCTGCTTCGTGGACAGCACGCCGACCTGCGCGTGCGGGTACATGAACAGCGCCATCGCCGAGCCGATCGCGAGGGTGGCGAACGGCAGCGTGTTGCCGTGCGCGAGCAGCGTCGAGCCGGCCGGGGCGTGCGTGGTCGGGTTGATCGTGCTCAGCCGGGTGTTCGCGGCGCTGAAGATGTGCGTCCAGCCGCCGAGCCGCATCGGGATGTAGATCACCGCGACCAGGATCGTGACGTAGATCAACAGGTCCTTGACGAAGGCGATCATCGCCGGGGCACGCAGGCCCGACGTGTAGGTGAACGCCGCGAGGATGAGGAACGCGATGAACAGCGGCAGGTCCTGCGCCCACGAGGAGCTGCTCGAGCCGACGCCCATGACGTAGAGCACCGACTGGATGCCGACCAGCTGCAGCGCGATGTACGGCATGGTCGCCACGATGCCGGTGACCGCGATGGCCAGGGACAGGCCGCGCGATCCGTGCCGGCCCTTGACGAAGTCGGCCGGGGTGACGTAGCCGTGCTTGCGCGAGACCGACCACAGCCGCGGCAGGAAGATGAACACCAGCGGCCACACCAGGATGGTGTATCCGACCGCGAAGAAGCCGAG
>Ga0310811_10011124_pt1 | contig 11654 bp, 9 predicted proteins | sample YCmetagenome_FD_207642 | JGI IMG/M metagenome (GOLD analysis project Ga0310811, IMG submission 207642) | Soil microbial communities from experimental microcosm in Duke University, North Carolina, United States - YC | ecosystem: Engineered > Artificial ecosystem > Soil microcosm > Unclassified ...
CGGGTGGTACAGGTCGAGATCGGGCCACGTCGTCGCGAGCCGCGCAGGATCGGCGAGTCCCGCGCACGGATCCTCCGCGGTGTAGCGTGCGATCGCGAGCGCCTTGTCGACGGTGGCGCGGATCGAGTCGTCGGAGAAGTCGGCGGTGCTCGCATGGCCGCGCCGCGTGCCGACGTAGACGGTCACGCCCACGCCCTTGTCGCGGTTGTACGCGATCGTCTCGACCTCGCCTTTGCGCACGCTCACGCTCTGGCCGACCGCCTGCGACGCCTCCGTTTCGGCGGCCGTGGCGCCGCCCGCACGCGCCGCATCGAGCACGGCGGCGGCGATGCGTTCGAGCGCGGCGGTCGAAACGGGAAAGTGCCCGTTGGCGGGCACGTCGCGCGGCAGGCGCGCAGGGGCGCTCGAACGATCGGCGTTCGCGGAAATCGTCATCAGGGTGATTCGTGGAGGCTCGGCTATCATAGCAAACGCTCCCGCGATTCGAGTCCGCCTGCCGGTGCGCCGGTGTCGACGCGCGCCACCCTGCAACTGCACCGATGCCGATGCGTTCACCGACGACGCCGCGCCATACCGTTTCCATGTCCACGCCCGAGGCGCCGGGCCGCGCCGATGCGTCGCCTTCGAAGACGCGGCGCAAGCAGGACATGCACGCGCTGCAGGAACTCGGCGTGGCGCTCGTTGCACTCGATGCGAAGCGCCTCGCGACGCTGGACCTTTCCGAGCCGCTCGCCGACGCGATCGCGGTCGCGCGCAAGGTCACGAAGCACGAAGCGCGGCGCCGGCAGTTGCAATACATCGGGCGGCTGATGCGCGACGTCGATGCGGCGCCGATCCGCAACGCGCTCGCGGCGTGGGCCGAGGGATCGCAGCGCGAGCGCGCGCGCTTCGCGGCGCTCGAACGCTGGCGCGACCGCATCCTCGACGAGCCGGACGGACTGCAGGCGTTCTTCGCGGCGCATCCGGCTGCGCCGCGCGAAGCGCTTGCCGCGCTCGTTGCCGACGCACGCGCCGAGCGTGCGCGCGGTGCCCCGCCACGCAACGCGCGCGCGCTGTTCCGCGCCCTGAAGCGCATACTCGACGACGAAGGCACGGGCGCCGCGGCGCGTCACGCCTCGGGCACGCCATGACCGACGATCGACCGCTCTTGATCGGCCTCGTCTCGATCTCCGATCGCGCCTCGCGGGGCGTATACGCGGACCAGGGACTGCCGGGGCTTTCGGCCTGGTTCGAGGCCGCGCTGGCGACGCCGTGGCGCTTCGAGACGCGGCTCATTCCCGACGAGCAGCCGCTGATCGAACGCACGCTCGTCCAACTCGTCGACACGGTCGGATGCGACCTCGTGCTCACGACCGGCGGCACCGGGCCGGCGCCGCGCGACGTGACTCCGGAAGCGACACTCGCGGTCGCGCACAAGGTGCTGCCGGGCTTCGGCGAGCAGATGCGGCAGGTGAGCCTGCGCTACGTGCCGACGGCGATCCTGTCGCGGCAGGTCGGCGTCGTGCGCGGACGCGCATTGATCCTCAATCTGCCGGGACAGCCCAAGGCGATCAAGGAAACGCTCGACGGCGTGTTTCCCGCGGTGCCCTACTGTCTCGATCTGATCGGCGGCCCGTACGTCGAGACGCACGAGGACGTGTGCAAGGTCTTCCGCCCGAAGTCGGCGCTGCGTCCCAAGGCGGCGCCGCCCGGCTGACGCCGCAGACGTCCTTGCGCGTCTTCGAGCGCGCGCCGCACGCGAAAACGCCACGCGGGGCGTGGCGTTTCGCAAACTCGAATGCCGGTCGGCGACCGGCGACGCGATCGCGTCAGATGCCCAGCATCTTCTCGGCCTTGCCCAGCGCTTCCAGCGATTCGGAATGCTTGCCGGCCTTGTGCAGCGTTTCCCCTTCGGCGCGCAGCTTCTTCACTTCGGCCATCTGCGACGCCTCGAGCTTCGGGTTCTTGGCGAGCGCTTCATCGATCTTCTTCATTTCCTGCGGGCAATGATTCGCAAATGCGCTGCCCGCGCCAAATACGATGGCAACGGCAAGCGCGACGGTGCTCTTCTTCATTCGATCTCCTGTGGTTGGCGGACGGTTTGCCGGCTTTCCGACACCCGATGCACCTCCCGGCGCCGGCAGCGCGAGAGCATACGCGACAACTCGCGCCTTGTTGCAAACAGCGGCTGCCCGCCGACCATTCCGCGCTACGCCGCCAAGGCATCGCCGAGCGCGATGTCGACCATCATCTGGTTGGCGAGCGTGCCGAGCGCTGCGCGCAGCGAATCGTTCGGCAGCGACTCGGGCACCACGAGCAGCGCCTTGACCTTGAAGAGGTGCTCGGCGGACGCGCCGTCGCTCACGATCTCCGTATGCAGGTCGTCGATGCTCACGCCCTGCTCGGCGAGGCTGCGCGAAAGATCGCGCACGATGCCGGGCCGGTCGAGGCCGGTGAGCTCGAGCTTCACCATGCGCCGCCCTTCCGGCGCGGGCGGCGTCTCGCTCTTGGCGATGACGACGCGCAGGCCCGACGTCTCGAGCGCGCGCAGCGCCTGCGCGAGCGGCTCCGCGTTCGCCGCGGGGACCTCGAAATGCACCATGCCCGCGAACTGGCCCGCGAGGTTCGCCATGCGGCTGCCCGCCCAGTTCGCGCCGAATCCCTGCGCGCGCTCCGACAGCAGGCTCACGATGCCCGGGCGATCGGTGCCGATCGCCGTGACGATCAGCGACGTCCCGACGCTGCGGCCTTCCTCGGTGAGCGAGATCGTGCGCCGGATCATCGGGGCCTTGGTCGCGAAACGCTCGTCCTGCGGCGTGGCCGGCAGCTTGCCGTGCTCGGCCGCGTAGCGCACGACGCGGGCGAGGAGTTCAAGCCCCATCGGCGCGAGCGCGCGCTCCCACAACTCGCGCGCCGTCTCGTCTTTCGCGACGAAGCACCAGTCCTGAGCGGCGATCGCGCCGGCGTCCCAGCCTTGCGACAGGTGATAGACGGAGCCGCCGGCGATCGGGTCGCCCGAAAGAATGGTCCATTCGACGGCGGCAATGCCGCGATGGCGCGGCAGCAGCGACGGGTGATAGCCGACGCCGCCGAGCCGCGAGCGCGCGAGCGCTTCGTCGCTTACGCGTGCGTGCGTGTGCGCCGCGACGATCAGGTCGGTGCCGTCCGGCACCGCCTGGCCCGGCACGAGCTTCGGGTTTTCGAGCAGGTGCACCGACACGCCGGCGGCGCGCGCGGCCATGGCGAGCCGGTCGTCGCCCGCGGGAGCGACCACCTGCACGATGTGCGTGCCGTCCTTGCGCAGCGCCTCGAACACGGTGGCGCCGAAATAGCGCGAACCGACCAGCGTGATGTTCATCACGTATCTCCTTGTCGTGCGACGGGATCCTGCCGGTAGAAGTGCGCGAACTCGCGATAGACGTCCGGATACTCGTCGCGCAGCAGCCACGGATCGGCGAAGAACACCTCGGACAACACCGCGAAGAACTCGCCGGGCGTCTCGGTCGCATACGGATCGATCGCGGTGTCCTCGCCGGCGTCGACGCGCCCGCGAAAATCCGCGTACGCGTGGCGCATGACGCGCTGCCACGCATCGCGCGACGCGTCGTCGGGCAGCGGCGGGCAACCGTTGGCCGTGCCGTCGTGCATGTCGATCTTGTGCGCGAACTCGTGGATGACGAGGTTCATCCCGGCGTCGTCCCAGTCGGCCGAAGCCGCGACGTCGGGCCACGACAGCACGACCGGCCCGCGCGGCATCGCCTCGCCCGCGAGCGCGTCGTCCTGGCGATGCACGACGCCGTACTCGTCCTCGTACTCCCAGCCCGGCACGAACTCGCCCGGGTAGACGACGACGGTCTCGAAGCCGTCGTAGAGCGCGAGGTCGAGGTTCAACACCAGCACGCAGGCCTGGATGGCGATGATCGTGCGCTGCAGCGGCGTGACCTCGTGGCCTTGCGCGCCGACGATGCTCTTCGCGTCGAGGAACAGCACGACGAGATCGCGCAGCCGCGCGAGCTCCCCGTCCGCATAGCTGGCGAGGAACGGCAGCGCGGCGCACGCCTGCCCCCACAGCGCATCGGGCAGCGCGGCGGAGCGCAGGATCCGCTTTTGCCGGAAGCGGCGCAGCGCTTCGAACATCGGCGGCGCGCGCTTACGGCCTGCGACGACGAGGCGGCGCGTCGGTCATGGCCGCTATTTCTCGTCCGGCACGCCGGTGTCGGGCATGTCGAGCGTCAGTCCTTCGTCGAGCAGGCGCATCGCATCGGGCTCGGGCAGCGTCTCGACGTCCTTCAGCCGCCGCGCGATCTGGCGCGTGCGCACTTCCGCTTCGCCGATCGACGACGACACCGAGTCGAGCCGCTTCTTCGTCGTTGCGAGCACTTCCCCGAACTTGGTGAACTCGGTCTTCACCGCGCCGAGCACGCGCCACACTTCGCTCGAACGCTGCTCGATCGCGAGCGACCGGAAACCCATCTGCAGGCTGTTGAGCAGCGCGGCGAGATTCATCGGGCCGGTGATGAGCACGCGCGATTCGCGCTGCAGCGTATCCGCGAAGCCGGGGCGCGACATCATCTCGGCGTACAGGCCCTCGGTGGGCAGGAAGAGGATCGCAAAGTCGGTGGTGTGCGGCGGCTCGACGTAGCTCTCGCGAATCACCTTGGCCTCCGCGCGCAGGAACGCGTCGAGGGCCTTGCGACTGTCGTCGGCGGCGGGGAGGTCCGCACGTTCGAGCGCCTCCTGCAGCCGCTGCCAGTGGTCGAGCGGGAACTTCGCATCGATCGGCAGCCAGCACGGCGCGCCGTCGTCGCCGCGGCCCGGCAACCGGATCGCGAACTCGACGCGGCGCGCGCTGCCCGGGCGCGTCGCGACGTTCGCCTCGTATTGCTGCGGCGTGAGCATCTCCGCGAGCAGCGTGCCGAGCTGCACCTCGCCCCAGCCGCCGCGCGTCTTGACGTTCTGCAGCACGCGCTTGAGATCGCCGACGCCGGCGGCGAGCGACTGCATCTCGCCGAGGCCACGGTGCACCTGCTCGAGCCGGTCGGAGACGAGCTTGAACGACGCACCGAGCCGCTGCTCGAGCGTTGCCTGCAGCTTGTCGTCGACGGTTGCGCGCATCTCGTCGAGCTTGCGCGCGTTCTCCTCGCGCAACACGTCGAGACGCTGCTCGACGGTGCGGCGCAGCGCGTCGAGCCGCGCCTCCGAGCTCGTCGTCAGCTGGCCGAGCCGCTCGCCGAACGCGCGCAGCTGGTCGTGCTGCAGCGAGCTCATCGTGCCGAGCTCGCGCGCCATGCCCTGCTGCTGGCGCGCCATCAGCTCGGCAAGCTCCTGGCGCAGCGCGGTGGCCGTGCCAGCCTGCTCGTTGCGTGCGATCGCGAGATCGGTGCGAACGTCGCGCTCGTGATTGGCTAGCCCCGTGCCGATCGCGTCGAGGCGACCCCGCATGTCGGCGGCGACATCGGCGCTCGCATCGCGCGAGCGTGCGAGCGCGATGACGCGGGCGAGCGAGATCGCGACGATCGCCAGCAACACGAGCAGGCCGATGCCGATGACGATCAACAGGGTTTCGATCATGCGCAACGAGTGTAGCAGGCTCGTCGAGCCGAACGCGTAACATCGCGCGATGACCGACGCTTCCAACCAGCCGCCGCCGTTCGAGGGGCGGAACCTGTTCGAGATCGACATCGCGCTGCGCGACGCGGTCGCGCGCGACGCGGGCTGGGCTTCGCCCGCGCTGACCGCATGGGGCGCAACGCTCGGCGCGTTCGACACCTACGCGCTCGCGGATTCTGCCAATCGCAATCCGCCGGCGTTGCGCGCGTTCGACCGGCGCGGCGAGCGCATCGACGACGTCGCGTTCCATCCCGCATGGCACGAGCTGTTGCGCATGGCGATGGCCGCCGGCGAACATTGTGCACCGTGGCGTGCGCCGCAGCCCGGCGCGCAGGTCGCGCGCGCCGCGATGTACTACCTGCACGCGCAGGTCGAGAACGGCACGCAATGCCCGCTGACGATGACGTACGCGTGCGTGCCCGTGCTGACGCGGCACGCGACGGCGCTGCCGCAGGCGGACACGTGGCGCGCACGCGTGCTCGGCGATGCCTACGACCCGCGGCCGCTGCCGGTCATCGAAAAGCGCTCGGCGCTGATCGGCATGGGAATGACCGAGCGCCAGGGCGGCTCGGACGTGCGCACGAACACGACGCGCGCGTCACGGGACGGCGAGGCGTGGCGCCTCACCGGGCACAAGTGGTTCTTCTCCGCGCCCCAGTGCGACGCGCATCTCGTGCTGGCACAAAGCGACGACGGCCTCGGCTGCTTCCTCGTGCCGCGCATAGCGCCCGACGGCGCGCGCAACACCATTCGCATCAACCGGCTGAAGGACAAGCTCGGCAACCGCTCGAACGCGTCCGCCGAGGTCGAATTCGAGCGCGCGCTGGCGTGGCCCGTCGGTCCGGCGGACCGCGGCATCGCGACGATCCTCGAGATGGTGCAGTACACGCGTCTCGATTGCGTGATCGGCAGCGCGGGCATCATGCGCGCGGCGCATTGCTTCGCACTCCACAATGCCCGCCATCGGACCACGTTCGGACGCCGCCTCGCCGATCATCCGCTGATGGCGCGTGTGCTCGCGGACCTTGCCCTCGAAAGCGAAGCGGCGCTCGCGCTCGCCTTGCATCTGGCACGCGCCTGCGAATCCGGCGCACCCGACGCCGTGCGCGCCGCGGCGCGTATCGTCACGCCCGCGGGCAAGTACTGGGTTTGCAAGCGAGCGATCGCGGTGGCCGCGGAGGCGCTGGAGGCGCTCGGCGGCAACGGCTACGTCGAAGAGAACCCGCTGCCGCGCTTCTATCGCGAAGCGCCGGTCAATTCGATCTGGGAAGGGTCGGGAAACATCGTCTGCCTCGACGTCGCGCGGGCGATGCGGCGCGAGCCCGAGGCCGTCGACGCACTGCTGGAAGGGATGCGGGCGACCCGCGGCGCGAACGCGCACTTCGATCGCCATCTGGCGCGCCTCGAACGCGCGCTGCTCACGACGGAGGTCGTCCCCGGCGACGAGCGGCGGCTCGCCCAGGCGATCGCGCTGACGGTGGCGGCGGCCGAACTCGTTCGCCATGCACCGGCGCTGATCGCCGACGCGTACTGTGCGTCACGCCTCGCGGACGACGCGCCGGGTGGAGCGGCGTTCGGCGTACTGCCGGGCGGGGTCGACGCGGACGCCGTGCTCGCGCGCACGCTGACGTAGCGGGGCGAATCAGGCCTCGAGCGCGAGCAGCGCGAACGTCGCAAGCCAGTGCGCGCCGACGAACGCGTCGCTCGCAAGTCCTTCCCAGCCGGCGGCGACGTGCCGGTCGGCCGCCGCGCGCGCGACCACCGCGCGCGGATCGCCCTCGGGTAGCGCACGTGCGACGCCGCGCAAGCACCACGCACGCGAGAAGTTCAGGCCGTCGAGGTGAACGAGCTGCGGATCGGTGCGATCGGTGACCTCGGCCGGAGCGAACACGTTGTGAGGCGTTCCCTGCGCGAAGCCGGGAAGGAACGCCGAAAGCCATGCGCCGAACGCGTCGGCAGCGAGAACGCGCCGCATCAGTTCCGCCTCGACGAGCACCGGCGACAGGAAGTCCGTGCCCGATGGCTCCCACGCCGCCGGCGCGTCACGATCGGCGGCGTACCAATCGAGCGCCTTCTCCTTGCACGCGTCCTCGAGCGTGCGATCGCCGGCGGCGCGCGCATAGTCGAGCGCCAGCGCGAGCGCGAACGCGGTGTTCGAATGCATGCCGTAGCGGATCGCGTACCGTGCGCGCGGCAGAAACTCGCGGTAGCGCAGCGCGAACACTTCCACGAGCGGCTGCAGCGGAACGGACCATCGCGGTTCGTCGCGAAGCTCGGCGGCGAGATTCAAGAGCCACGCCCATCCGTAGGGCCGCTCGAAGGGTCCGCTGTCGGGACGCGCGAGGTAGGCGACTTCCGCGACGATCGCGTCCGCCGAGAAATGGCGATCGAACACGGCGTCGATTGCCGCGCGCTCCGGCAGCTGCGGGAAGCGGCGGCGCAACCGCGCGAGCAGCCAATGCATGTGCACGCACGAATGCCAGTCGTAGCTGCCGTGGAACGACGGGTGCAGCTCGCGCGGCGCGAGCGCATCGGCCTCGCTCGCGAGGACGTGGTCGAGCTTGTGCGGGTACTCGCGCGCGATGTTGCCGAGCGCGATCGCGGCGAAGCGCGAAGCGTCGGGCTCAGATAACCATTTGGCGCCCGGGTCGCTCATGGCCATCGAAGTTCACCGCGAAATGGCTGTGTGGTCCCGAGTCGGTTTCAGGCCGCCTCGCGACCTCCTTGAACCGCCGGCGACATGCGAGGGGCCGGCGTGTCGGCCTTATCGCCATTCCGCGCCGCCGCGACCTTCGGTCCTTGGGTCGGCTTCGCCTCGCCCGGCGTGCTCGGGCGTCCCGCGCGTTTGCGCTCGTGCTCCTTGAGATGGCGCTTGCGGATGCGAATCGACTTCGGCGTGATCTCGACGAGCTCGTCATCGGCGATGAATTCGACCGCGTATTCGAGCGTCAACGCGATCGGCGGCGTCAGCAGGATCGCGTCGTCCTTTCCCGCCGCACGGACGTTGGTGAGCTTCTTGCCCTTGATCGGATTGACGACGAGGTCGTTGTCGCGGCTGTGGATGCCGATCACCATGCCCTCGTACAGCCGGTCGCCCGGCGATACGAACATCCGGCCGCGTTCCTGCAGATTCCACAGCGCGTACGCGACCGCGTCGCCGTCCTCCTGCGACACGAGGACGCCGTTGCGCCGCTCGGGAATGTCGCCTTTCACCGGCGCGAAGCGATCGAACACGTGGCTCATCAGGCCGGTGCCGCGCGTGAGATTCATGAATTCGCCCTGGAAGCCGATGAGTCCGCGCGCCGGAATGCGGTAATCGAGCCGCACGCGCCCCTGCGCATCCGCCGCCATGTCGGCGAGCTCGCCGCGGCGGGCACCGAGCGATTCCATCACGGCGCCCTGATGCTGCGCCTCGACGTCGACCGACAACGCCTCCCACGGCTCGCACGTCTCGCCGTCGATCTGCTTCAGCACGACGCGCGGCCGCGACACCGCGAGCTCGTAGCCCTCGCGGCGCATGTTCTCGAGCAGGATCGTCAGATGCAGCTCGCCGCGCCCGGAGACGAGGAACGCGTCGGTGTCGCCGGTTTCCTCCACCCGCAGCGCCATGTTGGTCAGCAGCTCGCGCTGCAGCCGATCGCGCAGGTTGCGCGACGTCACGTACTTGCCCTCGCGCCCGGCGAGCGGCGACGTGTTCACCTGGAAATGCATCGACAGCGTCGGCTCGTCGACGGCGATCGGCGGCAGCGCCTCCGGCTGCTCGACCGATGTGAGCGTCATGCCGATCGTGAGCTCGTCGATGCCGGTGACGAGCACGATGTCGCCCGCGGCGGCGCGCTCGACCGGCGCACGCGTCAGCCCCTCGAACATGAAAACGTGCCCGATGCGCGCGCGCCGCGGCGCCTGGCCGTCGGCGAGCGGCCCGTCGACGACGGCCACTTCCTGTCCCGGAGCAACGCTGCCGCGACGGATGCGGCCGATGCCGAGCCGCCCGACGTAGCTCGAGTAATCGAGCGCGCTCATCTGCAGTTGCAGCGGACCGTCAATGTCGCCTGCTGGCGCGGGCACATGCGCGAGGATCGTCTCGAACAGCGGCCGCAGGTCGGCGCGCTCGCGCGAGGCGTTCTTCGCGACGTTCACGTCGAGCGTCGCCCAGCCCTCGAGTGCCGACGCATAGACGACGGGGAAATCGAGCTGCGCATCGTTCGCGCCGAGTCGGTCGAAGAGCTCGAACGTCTGGTTCACGACCCACTCGGGGCGCGCGCCGGGACGGTCGACCTTGTTGACGACCACGATCGGGCGCAGGCCCTGCGCAAGCGCCTTCAGCGTGACGAAGCGCGTCTGCGGCATCGGTCCTTCGACCGCGTCGACGAGCAGCAGCACGCCGTCGACCATGCCCAGCACGCGCTCGACCTCGCCGCCGAAATCGGCGTGCCCGGGCGTGTCGACGATGTTGATGTGGACGTCGCCATAGCGGATCGCGCAGTTCTTCGCGAAGATCGTGATGCCGCGCTCGCGCTCGATGTCGTTGCTGTCCATCATGCGCTCGACGACGTGCTGGTGCGCCGCGAACGTGCCTGCCTGCACCAGCAGCTTGTCGACGAGCGTCGTCTTGCCGTGGTCGACGTGCGCGATGATCGCGAGATTGCGAAGGTCGGGGCGAATGGCGGACATGTGGTGCGAAAAAGGCAAAACGTTCGATTTTATCCCGCCAGATGAGGCATTGGCTATTGAAAATCGAGCCCGTGGGCTATAATTCGTCCTCGGGCGGCCGTTCCGGTCACCGCCCATCCCGCTACCGGCGCCCGCGTGCGCCGAGCGACATCCAAGACATCGACAATTCCGCTGCCTGGACCGGAAACCGCACGAAGCGGTAGGCCGCGTACCAGGAGCATTCATGCAAGTGACGAGCTTTGCCGAGCTCGGCTTGCGGCCCGAAATTCTTCGGGCCGTCGCCGAGTCCGGTTACACGACGCCAACACCGATCCAGGCGCAGGCGATTCCCGAAGTGCTCGCGGGCCACGACATCATGGGCGGCGCGCAGACCGGCACCGGCAAGACGGCCGGCTTCGGACTTCCGATCCTGCACAAGCTCGCGCCGCAGGCGAATGCGAGCCCCTCGCCCGCCCGCCATCCGGTGCGCGCGCTGATCCTCGCGCCGACGCGCGAGCTCGCGATCCAGGTCGAGGAGCAGATCAAGGAGTACGGCAAGCATACGAACCTGCGCTCGACGTGCGTGTTCGGCGGCGTCGACATCCGCCAGCAGCTGCCGATCGTTCGCGCGGGCGTCGAGATCCTCGTCGCAACGCCCGGGCGCCTTCTCGATCACGTCGAGCAGAAGAGCATCAACCTCGGGCACGTCGAGATCTTCGTCCTCGACGAGGGCGACCGCATGCTCGACATGGGCTTCATCCCCGACATCAAGCGGATCATGAAGCTGCTGCCGGCAAAGCGGCAGAACCTGCTTTTCTCCGCCACGTTCTCCAGCGACATCAAGAAGCTCGCCGACGAGCTCCTGAACCAGCCGCGGCTCATCGAGGTCGCGCGGCGCAATACCGCTGCGGAAACGGTTTCGCAGAGCGCCTACAAGGTGCCGCAGGAAGCAAAGCGCGCGCTGCTCGAGCACCTGGTCAAGTCGCGCAACATCTGGCAGGTGCTGTGCTTCGTGCGCACCAAGCATGGCGCGTCGCGGCTCGCACGGCAACTCGAGAAGGACGGACTCGCGACGTCGGCGATCCACGGCGACAAGACGCAGCCCGCACGGCTCGAGGCGCTCGCGAAATTCAAGGAAGGCAAGCTGCAGGTGCTCGTCGCCACCGACGTGGCGGCGCGCGGCCTCGATATCGACGACCTGCCGCTCGTCGTCAACTACGAGCTGCCGCACGTTCCCGAGGATTACATTCATCGCATCGGGCGCACGGGGCGTGCGGGCGCGAGCGGCGAGGCGATCTCGCTCGTCGCGCCGGAGGAAGAGAAGTATCTCGCCGAGATCGAGAAGCTGCTGAAGAAGAAGGTGCTGATCGAGAAGGCGGAAGGCTTCGACGCCGACGCGGTCGCGCACCGCA
>Ga0310811_10011125_pt1 | contig 11652 bp, 8 predicted proteins | sample YCmetagenome_FD_207642 | JGI IMG/M metagenome (GOLD analysis project Ga0310811, IMG submission 207642) | Soil microbial communities from experimental microcosm in Duke University, North Carolina, United States - YC | ecosystem: Engineered > Artificial ecosystem > Soil microcosm > Unclassified ...
GTCGCGCCTGACCCGCCGCTTCAGCCAGAGCTTGATCTCCATGGCGACAATGGCATCGGCGGCGTCTTCCTTGACCCACGACGGAAGGTCCACGAGGAAACCGTTCCGATGCGCGATTTCGATGTGCGGACCGTCGTGGCGGCGGACGATTAGCGAGGACTGGCGCCCTCGGAACGGTATCTTCGAGCCGCTCATGAATCGGGGAACGACCGGCCGGTTGGCGACTGTCTCTTCCATCTTCCGCACGGTATCGAACAGCCATTGTCGCTTGCGGGAGAGGAAGCCCTCGATGGCCGCGTCGTCGTCTGTCGTGAGAGCCAACACCTCGACGGTGCCCGGCATGACCGTGATCCGCCGCTCCGACGATGTAGCCGTGCGGCGAAGCTCGTAGGCGATTTCCGTCTGGCCGACACGGATGCTGGGCATCAGTGCGATCCCGCGTAGGCATGGACGGCAAACTCTTCGATCTTCTCGCCGACCGACGAGGCGTCCGCCACGCCGTGCGAGCGGAGGATGGGCCGCACCTGCTTCCGCAAGTCCTTCTTGTAGCCGTCCATGAAGAACCACGATGGCTGATCACGCAGGGCGGACGCATAGACCTGACCGACGCCGATGGCCGCACCCTGAAGGCTCGCATGATCCGTGTCGGGCGACATGTCCTCCATAATCCGCAGGATCGAAAACGCGCGCTCGTCCATGCCCAGATCGGTGTGGGCGCCCAGTTCGGCGTTGATACCGCCAGTGAGGTCTTCAAAGTCCCGCAGTCCGTCGGCGGCGGCGATCTGGCCTTCCTCGAACCGGCGGATGATTTCCAGCACCCGCTCCGAGAAACGGCCGTATTGGGCCGGGTTCTTGTCCACCAGTTCGCGGGTCACGCGGCGAAGCTCGGCCGATTTGCGGACGAAGGCTTCCTGAAGCTCCTCCTCGGTCTTTTCCTCGACCTCGAAATCGTCGGCGAACTTCGGATTGGTGATGTTGCGGAGGCGGATCGTGGTGGAGAGGCCGGTAGCGTGAACGTGCTCTTCCAGCATGTCCCTGATCTTGCCGGTGTAGCTGCGGTGATCGAGGCTCTCGTCCTTCGAGATCACCTGTGTCGCCAGCCGCAGGAACGCCGCCGCCCATTTCACCTCGGCGGTGAACTCCAAGATCGCCGGGTCGGGCGACAGGTCGCCATAGACGCGCACGAAGTTGCGGGCGAGCCGCTGAAGCTCGAACCAATCGTCCTCGCGGCCGTCGCTGGCGAGTTTGCCGACGGCGTAGGCCGCCGCCTTCTCATCCATCCCGTCGAGGCCCATCAGACGCTTTTGACGGGCGTAACGGGCGTGTGCCTCCTTCAGATCATTCCGCAACACGGCGATGTCGCGGAGCGCGTTCTGGACATCCTCGGCGCGGTAGGACGCCAACGCCTCGTCGAGGTGATTGGTGACCCCGATGTAGTCCACGATCCGGCCGTGGGGCTTCTCGATCTCCACCCCGTCCGGCCGCTTCAGCGAACAGGTGCGGTTGGTGCGGGCGATGGCCTGAAGCAGGCCGTGCTCCTTCAGCGGCTTGTCGAGATACATGACCGCCTCGATGGGCGCGTCGAAGCCGGTGAGCAGCTTGTCGCAGACGATCAGGAAGCTGGGTTCCTCGCCGAACGCCTTGAACCGCTTCTTGGCTTCCTTCTCGGCCGCGTCGTCGAGATACCAGCCCTCAAGCTCGGCCCGCAGGGCAGCCACATCGGGGTCCTCGGACGGTTTGTTGTCCTCTTGGCTCTTGGAGAAGACGCAGGCGATCATAGCGTCGGCCTTGGCCTTCGCGTCGGCCTCGCCCATGCCACCCTTCATCAGGTCGGCGGCGATCACATGGGCCAAGGCCATGCGGTAGAGGACGACGGCCTCGCGATCCACGACGACGATCTGGGCCTTGAACCCGTCTGGTCGGCAGACCTGCTTGAAGTGCTCCCAGATGTCCAAAGCCACCAGCCGCACCCGCTCGGGGTGCTTGGCGATGGTGGCGAGCGTCAGGCCCTTCGACTTCAGCTTCTCACGCTTCTCGTCGGGCAGATCGACGAACCAGCGGTCGAACAGGATGTCGAGTTCGGCCTCGTTGATTGACCAGTCGGTCTTCCGGCCCTCATAGAGGATCGGCACCGTGGCGCCGTCGCGCACGGCGTCGTCGATCCCATACTTGTCGAGGTAGCCCTCGCCGGGTTCGCTGAAACGGGCGTAGGTGTCCTTGTCGGTGCTTTTGATGGGCGTGCCGGTCAGGCCGAAGAACCGGGCGTCCGGCAAGGTCGCCGAAAGGAAGGCGCCGAGGTCTTTCTCCTGTGTCCGGTGACACTCGTCCACCAGCACGATCCAGTTCTCCGAGTTCGGAATCGGGTCTTTCGATCCGGCGAACTTGAAGATGGTGGACAGGAGAATCTGGCCGTTGCCGCCACGCGCCACAGCCTCGCGCAGTTCGCTGACAGACGCCGCTTGTTTCGGGTTGGGCAAGCCACACGCGACGAAGGTTTTGGAAATCTGGTCGTCGAGGTCGATCCGGTCGGTCAGGACGAGGATATTCGGGTTCTGAAGCGTCGGCGCGTCCAGCGTCAGGTGGGTCTTCAGCTTGAGCGCGAGGAACACCATCGTCAGGCTCTTGCCGGAGCCCTGTGTGTGCCAGATCAGCCCCTTTTTGAGCTTGCCCTCGGCGACGCGGGCGACGGCCTTGTTGACCGCCCGAAATTGCTGGTAGCGGCAGACCTTTTTGATCTTCCGCCCGCTCTCCGGGTCGGTCTCGAAGACGATGAAATGGGCCAGCAGGTCGAGAAGGCGCGATGGCTCCAACAAGCACCAGAGGTCTTTCGACAGGTCGTCGGCGAACGCGTCGTGGCTGCGCGGCCACGCATCTGGCCACGGCGCGTAGAATTGCGAGGGGCTACCGGTGGCGCCGTAGAGCGTCGTCATGCCATCCGTCACCAGATTGAAGGCGTTGGAGTGGAACAGACGCGGGATGTCGCGCTCGTATTGCTTGATCTGCTCGAAGGCTTCCTCGGCGCGCGCCGTCGCCTTTAGCGGTGATTTGGCTTCGATCACGACCAGCGGGATGCCGTTCACAAACACCACGATGTCGGCGACGCGCGGACGCTGAGCGACGACGCGGAACTGGCGGACGACGTGGTAGCGGTTCCTATCGGGGTGTTTGAAGTCGATCAGGGTGATCGGCCGGTCTCGGGCCTCGCCGGTCAGTCGGCGCGAATAGGCTCCGCGCAGTTTGCGCTGCCATTCCTCGTTGTCGGAAAGCGTCGATAGCTCCCCGTAGATCGCCTCGGCGTCGGCCGAGCTAATGCCGTTGAGGGTTTGCAACGCCTCCACCAGCACTGGCTTCAGGATGACGCGGTTCTCTTCCTCTCGCATCGCCATGGCCGCCTCGGGCGACAGCGGCCGGTATCCCAGCGCGGTCAGGGCATCGAGCGTTGGCCTTTCTGCGAGGCGGTATTCGCTCATGCTTGAGCACCTCGCGCTTCATATGTTTCGACCAAGAAGAGACAGAGCGTCCCGGCTGAGCCGACCGCCAAACGAGCGTGGCGCGGCGTCAAACCTCGCGCTGAACTCGGCTTTCCGTGACCGGAACCGTAGAGCGCGCGGAGTTCATCCATCTGGTGGGCGATGTTTCCCAGACCATTGAGGGTCGCCTTGATCGCGTCCACGCCCCGGCTTCTTTCAGGAATGTCGTCGGGCGCGAGATGCAGGCACTTCAAAGTCTGACGCACCAGCGCGGACGGGTTCGCTGCTTTGTCGAAAGTCTCGCCCGTCCGTTCGATAATGTCCTTGCAGACCGCCTCGATAAGTTCCTTCGCCGACCCAATAGCGTCCGCCGGACTACTTTCGCAGGTGCGCTCGATGTTGCGAATGCGCGATAGGACGTTCTCGTGACTGACCTTCTCACCATGTGTGCGGAGATGTTGGAGGACGTTCGTCGCAGCAGCACCAGACTTCGGCACGAGATCGAGGCGGTTCCCGTCGTCCAACAGGTCGAACCCGTCGCGGGCAACGCAGCGGCGAAGCGCATCAATGCGGTTATCGCGGTCGCCGACGCCGGGGTAGAAATGCGGACTGAGGATTTGGTTGATGGCCTCCGCGATCTGATCGGTGCCATTGAGCTTCCGCCACGCCTGCTCAGCAAACGATGTCTTGCTATCGAGCACGCGCACGACGGGCTCATCGAGGCCGAAGGAGTTGAAGAACCCTATCAGCCGCGTGCTGTTCATGCCGGTGTCGTAGGCAATGGTGGCGAGGTTAGCGATGGCGCCTTCTCCGAGTCTCATGCGGGCACGCGCACGCGGCCGGATAGAAGGTCAGACGCGAGCGTTCCTTTAAGCCCACGCAATCGCTCGGTGGCCGCCGACGCGCGATCTATTGCGTCGTCGATGTCAGCCAGTGCTTCAGAGATTTCCGCCTGCTTGTCTAAGTCGGGCAGGGGGAGCGGAAGTCGCCGAATATCCCCAACTCGAACGTGACCGACCGTTGAGCCGCCCCCGAGTCGAAGCAGATGCTCCTGCACTGCCCGGCTCTGAAGCGCGTAGAGCAGGAAGCCACTGAGAAGGTCAGTTTCCCGTGGCCGATAGAGCATCATTCTCTGGCCAAGGCACATCGGTTCGTCCGGGGGCACCGCGCAGGCCTCACCGATTGGGGCCTCCCGCGTGATAAGAATGTCGCCCGATTTGGGCCTACCTCTCTTCGTCCACTCGTCGAACGAGGCAGCATCAGTTCGCGCAAGGTTGTGCCGGACGAACCGCCCGCGTCGGACGTTCATTGTTCTGACGACCGCGAGTCCGTCTTCCACAATAGGGGGAGTGCGGTTCTTGCAGTCGATAACTGCCTCGCACGCGTCCTCGGCTGGTGTGACACGCCATCCCGGCGGCAATCGGCCAAGAATGGTCGGTTCGCCCGCTTCCTCTTCTGGGGCAGAGAACAGTTCCGACAGCGCAATCTCACGCAGCGTCCATAGGTGGGCCTCGATCCCCGCATTGAGGGAGAGCACGGTGTCCACTGACTGCAAGATGTCCGCGATCCGCCGCTGCTCGTCGCGAGGTGGAAGTAGGATTGGGAGCAGCTTGGCGGTGCCGCGTCCAAGCTCTTTGAAGGTGCTTCCTCCCGCAGCGGCGATTAGATTTCTGCGGTTGGCGGTTAGCCATTGGTAGAGGAAATATGGATCGGACTTCTCGTTGCAGCGGAAGGTGATGAACCCCTGATTGGTCGCCATCGGCACGTCGTTGATCGCGGCGTAGCCGATGGTGGCGCGAGAGGTCATCAGGATGGTGCCGGGTGGATTCAACGGAAGCGAGCACTCCCGAAGCGCACGCTCAGAAACAGCCGCCTCAGTCGAACTGATCCGACTTTCACTGCTCGGAAGTGAGGTGATGTCTGAAGGCGTCGCCCATGGAACAATCCCATCTTCCCAAAATCTCGGCTCAGATTTCGGCGGCGTAGTGCCCCCTCCAAGGGTCGCTATGGCACCGAGGGTCGTCTCCACCCAAGCCTCATGCACAGAGTCAAGCATAGCCGAGCCGCTTCATGTGCTCGAACATGACCGACTCGGCCACGTTCCGCTTGCCGATCAGGTCTTGGAGCTTCGCGACTTCGGTGGCGACATCCACGGCCTCGGCGTCCGCGCCCGTCTGCACATAACGGCTGATGTTGAGGTTGAAGCCGTTAGCCTCGATCTCACTCACCGGCACCACTCGCGCGAGTCTTTCGGCGTCGGCGAATGCGTGAAACGTGTCGGCCAGCGTCCGCACATCATTGTCGGTCAGAGAGTTCTGAGCTTTGCCCGGCTGGAATGTGGCGTCGCCGTTGACGACTAGCACCTTGCCCTTCCGATCCTTCGGCTTGGATTTGCGGATGATGAGGATCGCAGCCGGAATGCCTGCGCCGTAGAAGAGGTTGGGCGCCAGCCCGATCACCGCCTCGATAATGTCGGCCTTCAGCATGGCCTCGCGGATGCGGCCCTCGGCGCCGCCCCGGAACAGCACGCCGTGCGGCACGACGACGCCCAGCATCCCGTCGTCCTTAAGGGAGGCGACCATGTGCTGCACGAAGGCGAGATCGCCGTAGCCCTTGGGCGGGCAGCCGTATTTGTCCCGTCCGTAGTGGTCGCCGTTCGACCAAACCTCGTAGCCCCAGACCTTTTCCGAGAACGGCGGATTGGCCATCACCCGGTCGTAGGCGCCGACGCCAGCAACGAACTCCTTGGCCTTCGGGTCGTATCGCTTCGGATCGAGGATCGTGTCGCCCTTAGCGATGAAGGCGTCGTCGATGTCGTGTAGGAACAGATTGATCTGGGCGATGGCCCAAGTGCCGAGGTTCTTCTCCTGCCCATAGAGGGACAGGCTGCGCGGGTTCTCCCCGCGATCCTTGAGGTGCTGGACGGCTTCCAGCAGCATCCCGGCTGAGCCGCAGGTCGGGTCGTAGATCGACATGCCGGGTTGCGGATCGAGGCATTCGACGATCAGGCGGACGACCTGCCGGGGCGTGTAGAACTCGCCGCCCTTCTTGCCCGCGCCCTCGGCGAACATCGTGATGAGGTAGAGGTAGGCGTCGCCCAGAACATCGGCGGGCACGTCGGCGTTCCGCAGCCCGATCTTCTCAAAATGCGAGAGCAGCATTTCCAGCCGGGCGTCGGGGAAGCGTTCCTGATTGGCGAAGTCCACGGCGCCGAACACGCCGCGCAGCCGCAAGTTCGCGTCTTCGATGGCCGCGAAGGCGTTGTTCAGCCGTTGGCCGATCTGGGTGGACTGCTTCCGCACCTGATCCCAGCGGTGCTCGGCCGGAATGTGGAAGCGGTGCTCGTCGGGGTCGGCGGCTTCCTCGCGGTCGCCGGTCTCGGCCAGCAGAACCTCGAACTCTTCGTCCCACACGTCGCAGAGCCGTTTGTAGAAAAGCAGCCCGAAAATGTATTGCTTGTAGTCCCCGGCATCGACGGTGCCGCGCAGGATGTCCGCCGCCTGCCAGAGGTGCCGTTCGAGTTCCGCCTGCGTGAGTTTGCCGCTCGGCGCCTTTGAGGGGGGCTTCGGAAGTTCCCCGCCGCCCCCATTGGTTCTGCGAGGGGCGGCTTCCGCCGTCGGGGGCGAGGACGGGGCGGTGTGGTCCTGCGAAGCCAGCCTCACCGACCCTCCACGTCCGCGCCCGAGGACAATGAAACCCTCGTCGAGCAATGCGTCCCGAACGCTCTGGTAGGTGTCTGTCTGCCAGCCAAGTTCGGTCAACAGCCTTCCGTTGCCCGCGCTTCCACCGGCGTCCGTAAGCGTCTGGATGAACCGTTCGCGCAACGCCTCTCGAACCACAACGCCCCCTTCGCACTCGGCAATCCTTACGTGCTCCTTGCCTGTTGAATCGAGCCGAAGCCCGCCGGTCAAGGTGGCGGAGAGGTGGATCGGAAGGGACGGCGGGCGGTCGCGTCTGCGATCTGAGCGGTCTGGATAAATACCGGCATGAAAAGCGGTATCGACATCCAGACCGAACTCGCGCGCAGGGGCCTATGTTGGAGCCTCAGAGACCTGAGTTCGCACTACTACGGGATGGCCCCCAACTACGCCTGCTTGCGTGGCGACAGAGGTCCGTCAGAGCGCGCCCTCATCAACCTCTTTCGCCGCCTCTGGGAAGAGCGGCACTACATCCTCGCCGCGAGGGTGGCGTGGACGGTCCTGTGGGGGGACCGTTCCGATGGATGATGAATTGCCGCCGGTCGGAGCGTGGAGTTTCAGCAGCGATGAACTGATGACGCTTTCGAGGAATGGCTCCCTCCCTCCCGGCTATCTCGACGCTCTCCATGCTCGGCAGCGAGCACTTCACGCGCGCCTCCATAGTGAGATTGCCGCGACGTTCGCCGCAGCGGCAAACGATCCGGCGATGTTGGCTCGGCTCAATCGGCCGCTCCGATGAACGCAACATGCGAGGCGGGGGTGACCGCCGCTGAGCGATCACCCTTGCGAATTTTCCTCAAGGCCAGTTCGCCTCCAAGTTCAGCAGCGCGGGATTGGTCTCGAAGTCCATCGGCGACCGCCCTTTGGAAGCGTGGTTGCGAACACCGACGTGTCGGATGAGACCCGCGCCCATGAGCGTATGGCACGCCTGATCCATCACTTTGGGATCGGCAAGCACACCGGCCGGGCCGCCACTTTCACCCCGCCGAAGCCGCCGAGCGTTGAAGGTTGCGAGGTCGTGACGCCGCAGGTGTTTGGCCAGCGCGACCGCCCACTGATCCGAGGTCGAGCGATACATCACCTCAAGCGTTCGCTGAGCCATCGGGATCGCCCACTCGTCGATGAGCGTCAGCGCGTCCTGAAGCGTCTGCGCGGCAATGTCCTCCGGCAGGTCGGTCGCGCCGCTTGCCGACCACTTGAGCATTTCGAGGCACAAGGCGAGCCGGAGGGCGTTGCCGCCCTGCTTCTGCATCCATTCCGCCCAGAGCCCGTCGTGGTCGGCGATTTCGCGCTTCTTGGCATCCCACCAAACTCGGAAGACCGATTGGGCGTCTGCCGAGAGAGGAATGCACGCGGCGCCAACGGGCAACTCGAAGAGGCGAGCCAGTGCGGCGGTCGCCCAGTCAACGTCGATTTCCACGTCGCTGTCGGCATAGCCTTCGATAGGTTCGGGATAGGCGAACAGCCAGCGCGCCGAGAAGCCACGATTCTTCCCATCGGTCGTGATGTCCTTGACGGTCGAGGGTTGGGCGCCGCCGATCACCGAGATCGAGAGGTTCCGCACAAAGATCGGTTCGTCGTTCTTGCGGTCCTTAGAGAACGCCTTGCCGTTGTAGGCTTCCAGCCAGAAGTCCTCGCCGCCCGACCGCCGCATCGCAGCCCACCAGCCCGAAAGCTCATCGCGGAACAACTGCTGGCCCTTGGGGTTCTCGGCCGCCAGCTTGACCGACGCGGCCACCGTCACGTCGCGCAGCCGGTGGCGACGCGCGTAGCGCGCCTCCAAGTCATCAACGATGTCGCTGATGAGGGTGGTGGCAGGGGTCTTTCCCGCCCCCGATCTCCCAACCAAGCACGTCCAGAGCACCGAGGGTTGAACGAAGGTGGCATTGGCGCGAACGGTCACGGCATTGCCGATCAGCCCTGCTGCTGCGGTCAGCAAAGTCGCCGCCACATAGTCGAAGTGGGCATTGGCGCCCGCAGCGACACTGCCGCACCACGGCGCCCAGTCCTCGCCCAGCACGGTCTTCGGGAAGGGCGGGGCCGCCATTGCCGTTTCCGAGAGCACGCTCAGGTCGGGCGACGGCCACGGCTTGATCCAGACGGGCGACGAGCCGTCATTCGCGGGAACAGGATTCCGTTCGGCCTTGACGGCTTTGTCTTCCTCAACCCGTTCGCGGGCGATCACAGCCAGATCGGTGAGGTTCCGACTGAAGATCAGCACTTCGTTGGATTGACCGCTCTTGGTCATCCCATAGTGCCACGAGGGGAACGCCATCGGGAAATCTGCGTAGCGCGCAAGGACGTGCTCGTCGGCGTTGAGGCTCATGATCCAGTTCGGGCGATCTTTGACGGCCTCGAACAGTGCATCGTGATCGAACCCGCGATGGGTGTCGCCGTCCACGCCATAGTAGGAGTTCCGCTTCTCCTCCAAGAACTCATAGGGCGGATCGAGATAGGCGAACGCGTTTGGATAGGCGCGCAGTGCTTCCCTGTAGTCGAGATGCTCGACCGACAAGCTGGGCGCGGAGAAATCCGCGAGCTTGCCGACACCGTTGACCGTGATCTGGGCTTTCGGAGACCGGTAGCCCGAGAGGGTCATGCCGTAGAACGAGAGCCGGTTGATGACGTAGAACGCAGCAGCCTTTTCGAGCCCATCCGGCATCTGCGGGACGAGCTTTTGAAGCTGTTTGAAGTCACCGTCGTTGTCATTCACGTTGGCGGTCAGATACTTTTGCACCGCCCCAGCGAGTCCGGCGGGGTTGGCGAGCAGATGGCGCCAGAAGTTCACAAGCGGGCCAAAAGCGTCCGAGGCGGACACTCGCGCCCCCTGCTGCGCGCAGGTGACCTCCAAATTGCCGCCCCCGAGAAAGGGGGCGACCAGATCATTCGTGTTCGCCCGCGTCATTCCCTCCAAGATGAGCGGGACGATGATCGGGATCGCGCGGGACTTGCCGCCCGGATAGATCAGTGGCGACGGTGCCTGCTCGAATTCGAGCGGCTGCGAAGTCTGTGTGGGATCAGAAGACATAGGGGTTCCTTTCGGACATAGCGGCGCCGTCTGGCGGATCGCTGTGCGTCCGCCGCTGGCGCGGCTGAGTTGTTGGGGTGAGGGCTAAGGGCGGCGCGGGCGCGCGAGGCTGTTGACCTGACGCGCCCGAACCGAAGTCAGGGCGTGGTCATCGCCCGAAGTTCTGCGGTGGCCTCGATGAGCCACATCAGCAGGATCATCTCTTCGTCGTGCTCGCCGAAACGATACCTGATGCCCCGCTTGAATTTCGAGAAGCCGAACCGGAGATAGCCCTTCGGGTCGTCGCGGCTCGGCTTGCTCATCAGGTAAAGCTGCGACGCGCGCGGACGCGGGACCAACTGCACGGTTTCCCCGGCAACCTCACCGATGAAGAGGCCGGGACGCTTAGGTCGCACTCCCTCGGTTTCGATCTGCGGATATGCGGCGTGGAGCGCATCGCAGAAGCCCTCGATGGCAGAGGCCAGCGTCGGTGATGTGTAAGACTTGGACATCGCTCAGGCCCCCACGCCTTGAGTGGAGGGAGCCGTCCAGCCAACCGTCCGCATCGTCACCCACGCTTGCTTCGCGCGGAGTCTCGGTGCCGACCAGCCCGCAGATTGAGCCTCTTGGGCGAGCCGGGCGCGCTCGATATCGGCTTCGGCCTGCGTGAACTGAGGCGCTGCCGTGTGGGCGGCGCGCTTGGCCTTGGCACGCTTCGACTGCCGCTTGATCCGGTCGCCGCGCTGGACGCTCAAGTCAGAGAGGTTCCACCGCATCTTCGCGTAGATCAGATCGGTGCTGGAGATCGTCTGCATGTAGACGCAGTGGGCATACTGACCGCCATCGACGCTCGCATAGAAGATGATCCGATACTGGTGTCCCTCCCAGCGGAGGTAGCGCTCTTCAAGCCAGTCACGGATTTCGGCGGCATCAGCTTTGTCATGCTTGAAGAAGAAACGATGTTTGTAGATACCGAAGAAGGGGTCGTTCCGCAGCTTGCGGCGGAACCGACTGATATTAGATTGCGAATACATTTTTATTTTCTCCTGTGATTGCCCGGCCGATCCGAGCAATTGCAGGATATGAAAATCCAAATGTCCGTCGATCAAAGGTCGGTGCTAGAAATCACCCGCCATTCTGGCCGATCATGACTTCTGGACACTTCTTAGCTTCGCGGCGGATGGTTCTGGAAATCACAGGGTGAATTCTGGAAACCGACGCGTCGGCTGCCGGGAGGTTTCTGGAAATGTTTGCCCGCTATGAGGGGCATTTCTGGCCGACAAAGAGATGGGCCGGAAGGCGGCGTGCGAGCCGTTCACGTCGCAAAAGTGGAGATAATCCATGCCCAGAGCCAAGGCGCCGCTGAAATCCACCCTCTTGAAGAAAGCGTTAGCAGACTCGTTGAAGGTGCCGGTGGCCGACATTCTCACGCGGCCACAGGTGGTGGACGAGTTCGGCAAGGAACTCGGCTACACAA
>Ga0310811_10011126_pt1 | contig 11652 bp, 10 predicted proteins | sample YCmetagenome_FD_207642 | JGI IMG/M metagenome (GOLD analysis project Ga0310811, IMG submission 207642) | Soil microbial communities from experimental microcosm in Duke University, North Carolina, United States - YC | ecosystem: Engineered > Artificial ecosystem > Soil microcosm > Unclassified ...
GCAGGCGTCGATGTTCGCGCACATTCCCCTGGGGTCGATCTCCGGCGGCGCCACCCTGCTCAACGTCAACCGGCAGGTGGCCACGGCACTCGGAGTGAGCATCGCCACAGCGGTGGTGACCGCGGGCAGTGCCCACAGCGACTACACAAGCCAGCCGTATCACCTGGCCTACCTCATCACTGCCGCCTGCGCCGCCTGTGCCGCTCTGGCCGGACTCGTCATCCCCCGCAGGCTCAGCCCCGCCGACCAGGCAGCCACAGAAGACCCGCTGGTTCCCGCAGTGCTCCCGGAGCCTGACACTGCTTAAGCGGACAATAGCCAGCCAGCGGGGCAGGGGCGGACAGGGAGAGCCTGCCTTTGGCTGTCCTGTTCGTCCGGTTAGGCGACGGCGAGCTCGTGCTGGAAGAAGGCGGCGAAGTCTCCAGCCGTGCCTCGATCGCGGGGAGGTCATCACCTCGGCCGCGAAACAACCGGACCACACCATCCCGGGCAGCGTGCCACGCACTCGTCGCCATAGCCGCCACGATCGTCGACGCACCGGTCATGGCCAGATCCACCACCGGATCAGCCATACGACACCCTCTCCGCCGCTCATGTATCTTCGCGTAATTCACCGTATACACCGACCGCAATGGGGGCTAGGCGAAGAAGCCCGAACGAACGGGTCCATCCCATGCCGCAGGTCGGCGCAGCAGCTCACCTCATACAGGCAGCGGCTCACCTCATACAGCATGCAGGGGAGGCGCATATCGACATTTCTGCCGCGCCCGACGACCGCGCACCCCGACCAAGTGCGCCGCTCATATCGGCGGTTACCGCGCGTCGCGCAATTCTGAAGGTGACGGCCCAGCGTGACGAGGGAGCGGTCTCACCGCGTCGCATGGTCTCGATGCCGGGCGGCGGCCGCAAAGGCCGCACACGGTTGACGGTTCTGGTCTACCGTCGCGATATGCCTGGCAGGAAGCGACCGATTCCTGAGGACGCCATGACCGCCCGTCATGCCCTGCCCGATGGGCTCGCCCGTGACGCCGACATCTTCGAGGTGCTGAGCGGGCTTGCACCCTGTACCCGCGAAACGACACGTTCCCTGGCGAGGTGTTTCTTGACCTCGCGGCGGACGCGCTGGAGTGGTGCGGGGCCAGCCGAGACCAGCCGCTGCCCCTGGAGGGACTCCGCGAGCGGTTCCTGCCCGAGGCCGCCTTCCGCGGACGGCAGAACGCGAAGCTTCAGTACGCCGTGCTAGCCGCAGCGGGTATCCACGGCGGGACCGAACCGGACCTGCTCGATGAGGTCGCATCGTGGCAGACCGACGACTTCTGGCAGTACGCCATGTACGCGGCGGTCGCCTGCATCCGCGCCGCGGCCTGCCGGGTGGGCGTCCCGGTGCGCCAGGCATGCCAGGACTTGGACGAGCGCCCTGGCCATCCTGCGCTATAACGCCGACTCTGTCTCCGCTGCCGACGGCACTGACGTTGCTGGAGGGTCGGCGCAGAACTCCCGGTTTTGCCGGTCAACCCTCGCCGAACCGTTTGCCGGTGACATAGGCGAGCCAGGCGATCACGCTTTCGGTGGGGATTCACAGAGCGGACAGCCTGGCAGGGCCCTTTGATGGGCACGGACCCACAGGTAATCGTCTCGTTCGTGCCGTCGCGGGATGCTTGCGGCGAGCCAGAGTTGCCGGACTGGCGAGAGGTGACGCGGGATGGCGGTGAGAGCTTCGCTGCGCAGCCGTGGACGGAACGCGATCACGGCTCGGTCGTTCATCCGCGCGAGGCAGCGAAACTCGGTGAGCCCGCTGCTGGCTGAGGCAGGTCGCTCACCAGCGCGGATGGCACGGAGCAGATGGCGGCCTTCGGGGGCAGCGTGCGCGAGCAGGAGTCTGAGGTAGGCCTGCCGTGCCTCTGGAGGAGACCCGGCAGCCAGGGCTTCATTCACCAGGGACCGCAGCGTCGCGGTGTCAACAGACGTGTACTCGCGGAGGCTTCGGGGGAAACGGATGCCGCCGCGTGCTAGCCGGGGGCGCTCCACGGGGGCAAGCACAGGAGGCCACCGGGGTACGGCGTCGAGCCAGGCGGTGTTGAGGTCGGCCGACTTCAGGACGCGGGCCATCCAGTCGTGCTCACGAGGGTGCCGCCACGGCCCGGTGAACGGGTCCGCATCACCAGGGCGCGGAAGCCGGCGACCGATGACGCCCGGGAGGTTGTGGCAGGCGTCAGCTAGCAGCGTGATGTGTTCCAGCGCGCCGGCGGGATCTTCCTCATCCTTCGCGGTGTACGCGAGGGCCCGGATCTCGATGAACGCCTGCGACATCAGCCGCTTCGCCGCGCGTTCCCGCTCGCGGCGGCTCCATGTGCGCCCTCGCAATGCATCTGCTGCCGTGGTGTCGGCCCGGGTTGCAGAGCCTGGTTCCGGAGTCACCGTAGCGTGTTGTCCTCTCAGGGCCATGATGTTCGTAGCCGGGCACACCGACAGGGCGGCGTTCCAGACGAAGTGAAGCGAATGAGCTACCTGCAGGCTGCTCGTAATTCAGCGATGGCAGCCTGGTGCTCAATGGGTAAGTTCTGGAAGACCAATTCTGCGCGTATCACGACGGACTCTGCCGCATAGCGAGTGTCGCGCAGAGCGGCGGTTCGCGCTCGATTGAGGCGGTTACGGCTGGTCACCGGCGCTTTCGTCTTCCATCAGGCTGGCTGGCTCGGGCGGGCGCGTCGACGCTGGGCGCGGGGCCCGCTGAGGCCAGGCCGCCACGGCGTATCAGGCGCGCCGCGATGGCGGCGACGGCGGCCTGCGGCAGCGTCACGGCGGCACGCTGCAGGCCGGCCGCCGCAGCCCCGGTCACGTCCGCAGCGTACGCCGCCAGGAGCAGGCCGGTCGCGGCGGCGCTGGCCAGCAGCCACGGGCGCCAGGACCGCCACGCCGGGTCGCGGCCGAACCGCCGTGCCAGCACGAGCTGCGCGGAGACCAGGCTGACGTAGACCAGGCCGCTGATCACGTCATGCGCGGTGCCGTGCCAGGACGCGCCCGGCTCGCCAGGCGCATTGAGCAGCATGTGATCGCGGCGCAGCAGGCCAGCCGCCACCGTCAGCAGGCCCGCGCCCTGGACCAGGGCAGGCCCCGGCCCGGCGCCGCCGGCAGGACCTGTGCGCAGCGCTGTGCGCAGCGCCGCGCCGAACGCGAACGTGCACCCGCCGAGCACCACGAAACCGGAAATCATGATCCACGGGTCTCGCGCGTCCGGGGCCGCCAGGCCGCTGAGCTGGAGCCCGCCGGGCCCTTGCCCGGCCTGCCGCAGCGAACTGGCGATCCACGCGCCGGTGAACGCGGCCGGCCCGGCGATGCCGGCCGCCGCCCCGAGCCGGAGCAATCCCCGCCGCACGCCGCTGGCCACAACACCATTGTGCGACGGCAACGCAGCCCGCCAGTCACAGCCATCCCCGGACCGGTCGTCAAAGCGGCACCGCATCGCATTCCCGCCGGATCTCCCCGTCACCGCCGCCACGATGTGCCCCGAACGCCCGGGCGGCGCTGCAGGCAGCGCTCACAACGGCGGATCTCGACGGCGGGCCAACGACCGGCGCTGATCACGAGGCGTGACGAACGGCCGGGCGTCCGCAGTTCCTAATCGCCGAGTATGCGCCGTAGTGTGTAATGCCGATTGCGGGGAGGGGCGGGCACAGATCATCCGCTCTGGGGTGGCATGAAGGGGCGCCTGGAAATTCGGAGCAGCGGCGGGCGAGTAACAGACCCTCATGCCAGTCGCTGGGGATAGCCGCGCAGATTGACTGAAGCTCGCCGTGAGTATGCCCGGCGGCGACCAGCCAGCAGTAAGGCCCTGGCCCGTCTACGCGCAGCAGCTTGCCGGGGGGCGGCGAACCAGCGGCTGGTGACGGCGGTGTCGTACCACAGCGGGTACTCCGGCAGGGCGACCTGCGGGTGGAGGGACGGCACGCTAGCGGCGGTCGGGACCCCTGACGCGTCGCACAAGACCATGGACTGTGCGCCGAGCAGGACCTCGCTCATCACCATCTCCGCGCAGGCCAGTGACACACTGGCAGCGAAGGCTCCCAGTGCCGGTCCCCCGATCGCCGCACGAGCACAGGCGGGTCCTCAGAGCCGTGCGGGTCTGCCGCGGCACGCCCCACTCCGCACAAGGCTGGTTCGCAGGCCTTCCGCGGCGTGCCGACCTACGCCTCGGCGTTGCACTGTCCGAGTTAAAGCGCATGGACGTCCGCCATGATCATCTGCCCAGGTCTGAGCTAGGCATCAGCTGACCGTAGGTAGTCGCTTCAGCGCTGCGCTTGGCGCCTGTGTGTCGGTCAGCACACGGTCGGCCAGTATGCGCAGTCCACCTCGGCCGGTGCTCCGTGTCCACTGTCGAGGTCCTAGTCCGTTCCACGGTGTCTCTTGCTCCGTGTCCCGGGGCGCGCCGGTGCCGCAGGGGTTCCCAGTGCCAAGGATGCAGGCGTTCGCGGGTTGCGGTTGAGGCCGGACCTGCCCGATCAGCTTGCGTTGACGGCTACGGTGGTGCGTCCGCCGTCGACGTCGAGGAAGATGCCGTGTACGAACGATGCTTCGTCGCTGGCCAAGTAAACGGCCGCGTTGGCGATCTGGTCCGGGGTGCCGACCGTGTTCGCGACCGTGCCGCGCACGTAGAAGTCCGAACCTTCGGCCGGCCTGTCGTTGATGACTCCGGGTGGGATCGCGTTGACGCGGACGCCGCGGGGCGCGTGCTCGGCCGCCCACGCGCGGGTCAGCGTCTCGATTGCGCCCTTGCTAGCGGCGTAGACGGTCGCAACCGGGATGCCGAGCCGGACGATCCACGAGCCGAGGTTGATGACCGCGCCGGTTCCCCGGTCGGCCATCTTCGGCGCGATCTCGGCGGTGAGGAAGAAGGCGCTCTTCACGTTGACCGCGAACACCTCGTCGAACGTTGCCTCGTCCGTAGCGGCGGTTATTGTACCGGGAAAGATCCCGGCGTTGTTGACGAGGATGTCAATTTCCGCGCCCAGCGCCTGGGCGGCCTGTGCCGCCAGCTGGCGCGCGCCGGCCGCGCTCCCGTCCAACGCGACGGGGATAAAGACCACTTTGCCGCCTGACCCGGTAATCTGAGCGACGACCTGGTCGCCCCGGGCGTGGTCACGTCCGCTTGCTACCACCGCGGCGCCCTCCGCAGCGAACGCGACAGCGGTAGCTCGCCCGATGTTGCTTGTCGCGCCAGTTATGAGGGCCGTCTTCCCCTGCAGTCGTTCGCTCACAGAAGTTACCTCTCCGAACAGCATGTCTCCGAACAGCATGAGTTATTCCAGGAAGTGAGAAGCTCGAAGGAGCTGGCGGCTGCTCCCCGGGCCGCCGTACTTCGGCGAGTGCCGGATAGCAGCCGCCGAGCCGGGTTATCGGGCGAAGTCCATCCTCAGCCGGGTCTGGACGAGCTTCGCGATCTTCCAGGCCCCGTCGACCTTCGTGAAGTCGCAGCGGTAGTGACCGTACCCGTGCACCGAGCGGAACTGGATGTCGCCGAGCTGCACGGCGGCGCCGGAGGCGTCGTCTTCGGGCGGCGTGATTATGTCCTCCATGTTCACGACCAGTGACGCGGACGTCGGCGAGTACACGTCCGCGGTGTAGGAGAACAGGTGGTGAATGGCCTCGGAGTTGCCGACCCCGCCGCGGATGGTGTCTTCGATCGCCTGGGGCCCGGTCAGGTCCAGGTACAGCTCGCCCTTCGGGCCGTACGTCGTGAAGGTGGCCGCCGGGGTGAAGAGCCCGGCGAGCTTCCCCCATTCCGCGTGGTCAGCGTAGTAGGCGTACCGCGCCATCACTTCCCGGATGGCGTCGGTGACGGTCAGGCGCTCTAGGTCGGTAACTGGTTTCGTCATGATTTCCCTACATTTCTGCCCGCAGGCTGAGTACGTCGAGATGCCGGAGTGGGCAGGCCTGGTGGAGGTCGGCGGCGGCGCCGCCCGCCACTGGTGAACGGGCGGCCCATGCCCTAAGGGGGCGCCCCTTGTCCCGGCCTGCGCTAGGCGAAGAACCGGAGCAGCCGCTCGGCGGTGGCCTGCGGGTTGTCGTAGGCGTAGGCGTGCGATGCCTGCGGGATGACGTCGTCCTCCAGGTGCGCGGCGACCTGCCGGGCCCCGGCCAGGAGCTGCTCGCGGAAGTAGCCGTGGTCGCCGTTCAGCACCAGGACCGGCATGGGCAGCTTGCCCCTGAAATCATCCCGGTTGGCCTTCCCGTCGGAGACCATCGAGGCGTAGTGCTGGAAGCCGCCCCGGATGCCCAGCGGTCCAGTGAAGTGCGGCAGGTAGTGCGCGATCCCGAAAGCCTCCGCCTCGGGCCGGACCGAGGTCTGCTGCCAGAAGAACGGCAGGAACGCGGTCTCCTTGCCCTGGGTGAGGAACGTCGCGGTGTCGACCTGCGCGAAGAACCCGAAGGTCCAGGTGCCATCGCCAGCGGGGTTCATCATCTCCTCCAGGCCGAACCCGGGGATCAGGGTCTCCGACAGGACCAGGCGCCGGACGTCGCCGGGGTTCCGCGAGGCGTAGGCGTAGGCGACCATCCCGCCGACGTCCATGCCGACCAGGTTGACCGGTCCGAGCCCGAGGCCCGCTGCGATCTGGTGAATGTCCTCGGCTACGTTGACCTTGGCGAATGTCTCGGTCTCGGCCGGGTCGGAGTCGCCCATGCCGCGCAGGTCGGGCGCGATCACGGTGTAGCCCGCCGCAGCCAGCAGCGGCATCAGCGACTGCCATACCTCCCAGGTGAACGGGAAGCCGTGGACCAGGACGACCGCCGGTCCCTCGCCGCCGATCACGTAGTGGATGCGCGTGCCGTTCACCTCGGCGTAGCGGTGGGTGAACCCGTCCATGCCCTCGACCGGACTGCCTGCCTTCGGGGCAACCGCGCCCGTCGTAGTCTCGCTGACCTGCGTCATCTGCGCCTCCTCGTTCTCGGATGACCCCACGCTAAAGCTTGGAGTAAACTCAAAGGTCAAGGGTGACCCGCCTCACGTAGCGGTGGAGGCGCCCAGGCGCCGGCAGCGGGGGCGGTCGCGTCGAGGCGGGACGGGTGGACGTGATGAGCGCCCGCTAGGACGCACGGGAGGGACTGGTCTCTAGTGCTGATCGGCGAGTTCGCCAAGCGGGTCGGGGTCAAGCCTGACACCGTCCGCTTCTACGAGAAGGTCGGGTTCTTCTCCCGCGACCGCGCAGGCAACGGGTACCGGGTCTACACCGAGCGCGACGTCGAGACCGCGGAGCTAATAGCCACCGGCAAGGCGATGGGGTTCTCGCTTCGAGAGATCCAGGTGTTCCTCGAGGAGATGAAGCGGGGTTCCCTCGACCACTCGGGGGTGCAGCAGAGCCTGAAGGAGAAGATCGCACTCATCGACTCCCGGATTGCTTCGCTCGAAAAGGCCAGGAAGCTGGTGGAAGAGCAGATCGAGTACTGCCGGGAGGCTGAGCTCCGCGAGAACGCTCAGCTCAGCTCGAGCGGATGACGCGCCGCGCTCGCTGCCCCCGATGGCAGGCCACCGCTGCTCGGGCTGGCGCCGGCCTTCCTTTTCGCCGTTGCTGGCGGACCCGCCACGAGCAGCAGGCCAGGGGCACGGGCAGACCGTAAGATGTCGGCACTCAATGCCTCCAGTTCTGTAAGGACTTCTGCTTGGAAGTTCTCTCGACCAATTAGATGACATGCATCGGCAGGTCGGCTGGTGGCTGATGCGTGATTGCCGCCCTGCGTGGCAGGACCTCCCCAGCTCAGTCGCATGACGATTGACTCGTAGCAATTGGCGTGCGGGGCGCCTGGGCGCCCCTCGGGAGCTTGAGGAGGTCCCGATGCCCATCGTAGGCGGGCTGGATATTCACCGGAAGCAGCTGACCTTCGACTACCTCGACACTGTGACCGGTCAGGTGCTGCGCGGCCAGGTCGCGCCGGCTGACCGGGAGCACCTGCGGGCCTGGCTGGGCCGGTTCGCCGGGCGCGGCGATGTCGCGTTCGCGCTGGAGGGGTGCACCGGGTGGCGGTACGTGGCCGAGGAGCTGGCCATGGCCGGCGTCGCGGCGCACGTCGCCGAGCCGGCCGATACCGCCTTCGCGCGCGGCCGCAAGCGGCACGCCAAGACCGACCGGACGGACTCCCGGCACCTGCGGCAGCTGCTGGCCGGGGGCCGACTGCCAGGGTGCTGGATCCCGCCGGAACGGGTCCTGGAGTGCCGGGCGCTGCTGGAGACCTACCATGACCTGCGGCGCGAGCACACCGCGTGGGTGCAGCGCGTCCACGCGGTCTTCTTCCACCAGGGCGCCCCCCGGCTGAGCGAGGGCGCGCTGCGCGGGCCTCAGGGGCTGGCCGCCGTGCGGGCGGCCTCGGCCGCCTGCCTGTCGCCGGCCGGGCAGCTGCAGGTCGCCGTCGCCCTGGAGATGACCGCGGTCCTGGAGGAACGGCTGGACGAGCTGCGGCGTCGGCTGCTGGACGCCGCCCGGCACCTGGCCGGCGCGAGGGTCCTCGCCGCGCGGCTCTACGGCGTCGGGCCGGTCACCGCGCTGGCGCTGACCTGCTGGCTGGGCGGGGCAGGCCGGTTCTCCTCCTCCCGCAAGGCAGTCCGCTTCGCCGGGCTCGACATCACCGTCTACTCCTCCGACGGCAAGCGCTCGCCCGGCCGCCTGTCCCGGCAGGGCCCGCCGGTGCTGCGCTGGGCGGTCTACGAGGCCGGCAAGGCCCACGCGCGCGCCTCCGCCCCCGACCACGCCTGCTACGCGCAGGTCCAAGACCGCAAAAACAGCAAGCGCGCCGCCCTGTCCGAGGCCCGCAAGATCATCCGCCAGGCCTGCCACATCCTGGCCGAGCTCGGCGACGACGCCCTCGCCGCCGCCTGACCACCGGGTGACCGGGAACCGCGACACCCCGCCCGGGCGCACAGCCTGCAGCCGAACTCAACCCGATGGGGAACCCGCGGCCAGCTCCCGCCGAGCCGCTGCCAGCCGCCTTGCCCGGGCTCAGGCCTCAAAAAGGCAGGCGGGCGGCCTGATTAGACCGAGCGGCCGCACTCCCCGCAGGGCGGGGAGCACCCAATCAATCATCATGTCGCCGGGGCCAAGCAAACGCCCCGCGGACCCAGGTAAGGCTGGCTGCCCCTTGCTCCCGTCCACGGCCGCCGCGGGTAACCTCACCCGCACAGAAAGGACCGCCGCCCCAGCCCTGGACCGCTAAACCGCATCACGCCTCACGAGGCTCCCGTCCCTGCCGCCCGGCATGATCCGCTCCCGGGCCAGCCGCGTCAAGGACGCCTGCGGCGCCGCCCAGCAGGCGCTGCGCGCTCCACTGACCCGGCCCGCCCGCTCGCAGAATCCGGCACCTATCAAGGGACAGGAGCAACTCAGGTACGCCCCGCAACCCCCCTTGCAACTCCGGCCGATGCAGGTAAGGCGGTTCTCGTTCACTGGGGAGCTGGTAAGGCGATCGTCCGGAAGCCGACGCGGGAGCCGTGGGGCCTGGTCGAGATGTGGATCGAGGATCCTGATGGCGTCCCGATCGTGCTGGTCGAGGTCCCCGTTGACCACCTGCTGCGCCGCGACCAGAGGTGACCCGGAGACGAAAGCGCTCGCTCGCACCGAGGCGAACTCGCATGTCGGCGCCTTAGGTAGATAACAAGCCTAGTCGCGACCCCAGGACCAATCCGATCGCCGACTAGGTGCGGGTGCCAGCTAGCTCGTCGGAGGGCTCAGGTTGGCCCAGATTCCTCAGTTCTCGGGGGCTCGGCGCCCAGGAGTCGGGCATATTACTCAGCGAGACAGTCCACCAGCAGCGGAACTACGACCGCGACCAGCAGCGCAGCGCTAGGCAGGTGGTCCTCATGCGAAGATCGTCGGGGTGATGATGATGCCGTAGATTCCGGCGGCGAGGCTTCCGCCGCCGTTCATTGCCGCAGACCCGTTGGATTCCGCCGCACGCCGCGATGCCCGCCCTGTCCGCCCCTTCCGGTCGGGTCACCAGCGCCGTGCCAGGTCGATGAGCGTAATGCTGTGCCCAGGCCGGTAAACGCCAGGCGTCTTTGCGGCGGCGCAGAGAAAGCTCCGCGAGGGGCACAAGACGAAGGTCGCCGTGGCCTTACTGCTGATACAGCTCCTCTTCCGGGATGCCCGGCGGAGGTTCGCTTCCTTCCCGCATGCCCAGTCGACGGCGGGCTGAAAACAGCGAGCCACGGGCTGGCGTGACCGGGGCGAACTTGGCCAGGCCGATCTGCGGCATGTCAATGTAGACCGACTCTATCTGGCCACCGCGGAAGTAGGTCTCGTGCCAGAAGCCGGTGCCGCCCCTGTCGCGCAGGAACTGCTGCCACCACTGCAGGTGCGGCAACGACCGGGCCCAGCGCTCGAGGGAGTCGAAGTCACGCCAGTACTGACGCATTCCCGCGTGCGGCGGAAACAGCGAGAACAGCACATTCTCATGCAGCAACAAACCATCGGGCTGCGCTTCGACTGACTTGCGGATCTTCTGACCGAACGAGACGAGGGTCCTCAAGCCCGTGGGCGAGTTGACCCTCATCCCCAGGTAGATCACCACCAAGTCGGGGTAGGACGACAGGTCGGCCGTCGTCCTACTCGGTGCGCGCGTCATGGGTCAACCATTCCCCGCTCGATGCGCAGCCAAGCGACCCCGGGCCCTGCCACAAGGATCGACCGCATCGGCGGCCCGGTCGGCACCCGCGCGCGTCCGGCGGCACAGCCCCAAGCAAAATCACCTGCTCCACTCGGCCCGGCTCATCGGCGCGCAGAACGTCCGTTAGGGCTCGGCACATGCGACCATCCTGGCGGCTGGAAAGACGACCATATCGGCGGGACTGCGCGCTACTCCCTAGATCAGGGCTGATCACTTAATGTGAGAGAAAACAGTGGAGCGGGCACGAGCCGAGCGCCGAATCTTCGCGGCCGGCTGTACTTGAGCCTGACAAGTTCGCGGCGTGCATACCGGCCAGTTCTGTGCCGACGATACGAGGGCCGGGTGCGGTCACCGCCGGACGGACGATCAGGTGGCCGCTTATGTCAGTGCCTTCTCAGGAGCCCCTATCCCAGGGCTGGGATGGCAGGGTCTGCCGCGGGATGAAGCGGCTGACCTTGCCGGTCCGGGGGTCACGGGGGATCGCCCCGGCCAGCCTGATGCGGGCTTGCGGCGCGGTGAGCCCTGCCTGGCGCAGGGCGTGCTCCAGCCGCGCGGCCAGCACTGCTGCGGCGAGGGGGCTACCGGTGACGCAGGCGACGTCGATGCCGCCTGCGGTCTGCCGGACCTGGTACTCGCAGACCGCGCTTTCGCTGGCCAGGATGCTGCGGATCACGTGCGGGTGGACGGCCACGCCGCCGTACCGGAATACCTCATCGGCCCGCCCGTCGATGCTGGCGCGCAGCCAGCCAGCGGCCGACATGGCTTGCGGCCTGGTGAACCGGTCGGTGAGTTCGTAACGGATTAGCGGCTGGGTGAGGTTGTGCAGGTTGGTGACCAGCACCTTGGCCGATGGCGTCCTGGCCGGTACCGGGTTGTTGTCGTCGTCGACCAATTCGGCCAGGCACATGTCGCTGGCGAAGCTGAGCACCGATTCGCCGGGCTCGCTGTGCCCGACGAGTCCCTCGGTGGACACGAATGAGTCGATCACTGGCACCGCGAAGG
>Ga0310811_10011127_pt1 | contig 11651 bp, 8 predicted proteins | sample YCmetagenome_FD_207642 | JGI IMG/M metagenome (GOLD analysis project Ga0310811, IMG submission 207642) | Soil microbial communities from experimental microcosm in Duke University, North Carolina, United States - YC | ecosystem: Engineered > Artificial ecosystem > Soil microcosm > Unclassified ...
AGCAGAATTTCGCTGGCATCGGCAATGTTGTGATGAATCAGGCTGGGCTCTACTCGGAAACCCGCACGATGCGCCTGAACATTTCGACTAGCGGTGTGGAGCATTCGCTGTTGGCACCCGATGACGGTAATGTGGTTCAGGTGAAGGAAATTCAGGTGATCGCCCTGAGGGATTATCTGTTGAGTCGGAATTTGCCGCGCTTCGACTTTGTAAAGATCGAGGCCGAGGGCGTGGAGCTCGAGGTATTTGACGGCCTGCGTGATTGTCTTCCGCGCAAGCTGGCGATTGATGTCAGTCCCGAGCGCGACGGCCAGAGCCCCTTCGAAGCGTTCCGATCGAAGCTTTCCCAGCTTGGTTATGAGATGCAGCTAAGGGGACACGTGTTGTTTGCACGGCGCCCGATTTGACGCGAAGCTCGTGCGATGACGAAACAAGGAGCCGAGATGGTGGCGCCACATACGACGGTCCCGGCAATCGACAAATTGCAAGGCGTGCCAAAGACGATTTATTCTCTTTGGCTGCAAGGCGCGGAGTCTGCCCCGGATCTGGTGAAGTGCAATTTCCGGCGCTGGCAACTGCTGAATCCGGAATATCACTTCCGCATCCTCGAGTTGCGCGATGTGCGGCAGCTGCTGGCCGATACTCGAATCGATGTCGACAGGTTGTCGGCGCAGGCGCTGTCCGATATTGTCCGTGCGAGACTGCTGCTGGAAAACGGAGGCGTGTGGGTCGATGCGGCTTTATACCCGGTAAGGCCGCTGGGAAGTTGGCTGCCGGGCGTAGTGTCTCAATCCGGTTTCTTTGCATTCTCCAAGCCAGCCCCGGATCGCCCCATCTCTTCATGGTTTCTGGCCTGTACGGCGGGACATGTGGTGCTCGAGCGTTGGTGGCGGCAAATCGTTCGCTATTGGGCGCAGCCAAGAGAGCTGGTTCCCGGCATTCCATCTGATCCCGCTCGGATGGTTTCTCCTGCAGTCGCTGAGGGTAGTAACCAGTTTCCTTATTTCTGGTTTCACTACCTTTTTCAGCATCTGCTCGATACGGACTTGGACGTGGCGGCCTACTGGAGTGCCATGCCGAAAGTTTCCGCCAATTTAGCGCATGAATTGCAATTCTTGTGTGCAGGGTCAACCGGCTTTTCGGTCGATAGCCTCCATCGCGCGTTGACGGCAGCTCCAGTGCAAAAGATGAATTGGCGCGCTGGCTATCCGCTCGACGTTCTGGAACAGCTGGCGCCCAGCGATAAAGACATCGTAGCTGTTTCCTAATGCCAGCGAGCATGGCACTCATCGAGCGCGATGTGCCAGGGCGTCTTTGGCGCGCCGACCGAGGCCGGCACGGGCCCGCTGCGTGATCCAGTCGGCGACTTGCGGCGGCACCTGGCAAGTCGTCACTCCGTCGCTAAACAGCAGCGACTTTCGGTCGTTATTCGGCCCATTGGGACGCGTGACGTTGACCGATAATTTGCTGAAGCATTTGTCTGCGATTTGAATGGACATAGCGTGTTGGCGACCAGGGCCCAGGCTAAATACGGCTTGCGTTGAATCGCGCGTAGCGGCCCTTGGTTTCAGCACCGTGAGACAGGAACGGAGGTAGGTTCGATGGGCAAGGGGCCAAACGGCGACACCGTACGCTTGAATGCTGCACCTTCTACCACGGTACTGCAGCCCCGAGCCCAAGACGTACATTGGCAGACCCTCGATGTCACGGTGAGTGCCCGCGCAGGGTTGCTTCGAAATCAGCCTAGCGTGCTGTGGTTCACTGGCCTTTCCGGTGCCGGCAAATCCACTATTGCAAATCTGGTCGAAAAGCAGTTGCATGCCCGCGGCAGGCCCACTTATCTGCTGGATGGTGACAATCTCCGCCACGGACTGAACAAAGACCTCGGTTTTACCGAGGCGGCTCGCGCGGAAAACATCAGGCGTGTCGCGGAGGTCGCAAAGCTCATGGCCGATGCGGGCTTGATTGTCCTGGTATCGTTAATTTCGCCGTTCCGTGCGGAACGGCGCATGGCACGCGAGCTGATCCAGCCAACGCCATTTATTGAAATCTTCGTCGATACACCGCTCGAGGTCGCCGAGGAACGCGATCCCAAAGGCCTGTACAAGAAAGCGCGACGTGGCGAGATCAAAAACTTCACGGCAATCGATTCGCCTTACGAACGGCCGGAAAACCCGGAAATCCGCATCGACACGACCCGTTGCGATGCAACTACCGCGTCGTATTATGTCGTCGATGCATTTCAACAGCGCTTGCGTGATGAATTGAAAGAGCGCGAAACATCCGACGTAAGCCACGCTGCCATGTAACGGCGTAGGACACGTACCAAGACAAGCCAGGAAAGCAAATGGAACAAGACGCGAATGCCATGCCGTCGGCATCCGGCAAGCTCGTGGTCGTATTGGGAATGCACCGCAGCGGTACAAGTGCGATCACGCGCGCGCTTGCTGCGCTCGGAGCGGAGCTTGGCAATCGGCTACTCGCGCCGCTTCCGGGGGTGAACGATAAAGGCTTCTTCGAAGACTACGACATCCTGCTGATCAACCATGAATTGCTCGGCGCCGCAGGCCTCGAATGGCATACGCTGGGACAAATTGATTTGTCCCGCATCGGCACGCAGCAATTAGCGGCGTTTCGAGCACGCGCGGTTGCCACGCTGCGTGCAAAATGCGCGGGCCGCACGTTTGCGCTAAAGGATCCGCGGCTCGCAAGGCTGATGCCGTTTTGGCAACCGATCTTCGACGAAATCGGCATACCGGTTACGTATGTCATCGCGGTGCGTAACCCCATCAGCGTGGTGAAATCGCTGGCGAAGCGCGATTCGATGTCCGAGGACAAGTCGTATCTGCTTTGGTTGTCGCATGTCGTGCCATCGCTGATCGATACACAGCAAAAGCCACGCGCATTCATCGATTACGATCGTATGCTCGATGACCCATCCTGCGCGCTGGCCGATCTTTCCCGTCGGCTCGAACTGCCACTGGATGCCAACAGCGCCGACGAGTTCTCGCGCTCGTTTTTGGAAGCAGGCCTGCGGCATACGCGGTTTTCGGCAGCGGATCTAAGCGCTGTGCCGACGGTCCCCGGCGCAGTGAAGCAGCTCTTCGCCGCCTTGGACCAGGTGTGTCGCACAGGAGAAGAAGACCCTGCGCTGCAGATGGCCCTCGATTGCGGGCAGCAGTTACTCGCCGATGTGGAGCCCCTGCTGCGTTATCAAGAACAGGTCGATCGGCAACTGGCGCAGACAGCGGCAGTCATCGAGCAGGCAAAACAAATCCTGCTTGAACGCGACAAGCGGATTGCCGAGCTTGAGCGAACGATTCAGGGGATGGCTGCCGGGAACTCGATTGCCAGCGAGCCAATCCGTGCCGCGGCGACTGCAGTTACTGCGGCCCCTGTTGCGGCAGGGATATCTTTCGCGGATGCGGCGCGCGCCACCCTTGCGAAGCCCGCTCGCAAGACGATCTACTCGTTCGTTGTGAGTGCGGCTCAGCAGTCGGCGTATCAGGGCTATCAGCTTGCTCGCTCATTGATTCAGCACGGTTGCAGCAACGCCGCGGATGTCAACGTTCAATTCATGGACGATGTGGGCGTGGAAACGCGACAGCTGTTCCGTGACCTCGGGTGCACTGAGCACGCTATCGATCGCTTTGGTGATGGCCGCTACTGCAACAAGATCGCGTTGCTTGCCAATCTCAAGCCAATCGATTTCGATCATGTCGTTCTGCTCGATACGAATATGATTGCGATCGGAGATCCTCGCCCGTATCTCTGCGACGATGCGCTGATGGCAAAGGTCGTCGATTTGCCGCAGCCGCCAGCCCACATACTCGATGAGATCGCGCGTCTTGCCGGCATGAATCATTTGCCACCAATGGGTAGAGTGGACGCCACTCATCTGCCGACGTACGTGGGCAATTGCAACGGCGGCTTCTGGGGCATACCCAAGGCGCTTGCCGTGCGCGTCGACGACGCTTGGCGCCGTTGGGCGCTGTGGTTGCTCGATCACATGGAGCCGCTCACTCGGAGCGGCACGCGGGACTCTTTCGAGCAAGTCGCCATGTGGCTTGCCATTATCATGGACCGCATTCCGTATCGGGCCGCACCGTCGAACGTCAACTATTACGTTCATTTCGATGGCGAGCATCATTACTTCGATCCGAAGTCGGATATCGTGCTGCTGCACTATGGCGATGCAAGTCTCAATGCGCTCGGCAAGCTTGAATCAAGGCCGGCGTTGAATACATTGGGACGCGATGCGATCGCGAAGGCGAACGAACAAATCGGCGCCGATCTCTAAAGCATCGCATCGCTTTTGAGCATCTGATTGAGCGTGTTGTGTAGGTCTGATTAAGTAGCAGGCGCTTAGAGGTATCTCACCTGCAAGCGCCTGCGTATTTCCACCGCTTAAGCCTGATCGGTGCTCGGCAGCGTCGGCGTCGCGTCCCCGGCAACTTCGAATTGCTTGGCCGGCAGTCCGTCGCACCAGCGTTGCCACATCATGCGTAGTGCTTGGGACAGGCTTGCGGCCACCGATTCAGGGCGATACATCGGCGATTGTTGGCACTGAGTCCGCAACGTCGCGCGCAGTTCCGCAAGGGCGGGCAAATCCGCCACAAGCGATAGGCCCCTGCGCACAAAGTCGTCTTTATCGGTGGCGATGAACTGCTCGAGGCCCACATGGGACATCGCCGTGAGGCCGCTGCGTCCAGGTACCGTTTTGTGCGGCAGCGTCAGCGTCGGTACGCCCATCCATAGAGAGTGAAGCGCTGTCGTCAAGCCTGAGAACGGGAAGCTATCGAGGCAGAAGTCGACATGGTGATGCTGTTGCAGATACACCGGCACACTCGAGCGTGAACGAAAATCAAGCCGGTCGCGCGAGATCCCTTCTTCGGCGAACCAGCGAGCCAGTTTGTCCTGCGTTTCATCCCGAGGCATCGCACCGATCAACATGCGCGAGTTGGGCAGTTCGCGCAGCAGGCGAGACCACAATGCGATGACGTCGCGCCGTAGCTTGTCCATCCGATTGAAGCTGCCGAATGTGACGTATCCGTTCGCCAAGGCCGGCAACAGATTGACTGGGGGGCACAGCGGGTCCGCCTGGAATGCGGCCAATGCCGGGAGATAGGCGATCTTCTCGGAAAACTGATTGCTGAAGTGTTCCGAAGGCACCCAAAAGCGGTCGGCGATGAAATAGTCGACGGCGTCGAGCCCTGTCGTGCCAGGATAGCCGATCCAGCTTGCTTGTATCGGTGCAGGCTTATGCGCCATGGCGCGCAAGCGGTTGTGGCCCGTATGACCGGCAAGATCGATGAGGATGTCGATTTCGTCGGCGAGAATCATTTGGACCACGGTGCCGTCGTGGGCGCCGAGCACCTCACGCCAGTTTGGGATCAGCGTCCGTAGCTTGGCGGTCATGGTGTCATCGCGTTGCGTGTTGGAGTACGCATAGAGCGATAACGTCTCGTCCTGCGAGAGATGCACGAGCGCGGGTTCGAGGAAGCTCGCCACGGCATGGCGGCAAAAATCGCCCGATATAAAGCCGATGCGCAAGCGCCGTTGCGGATCGCGGTTGTTGCGGTGTTGCGGCCAAGCCGGCTTCAAAGGCGCTTCGTAACTTTCGGCGAATCCGCGGTGCACGGCGAAGAGCGCCTCAGGGGTAACGTTCTCGCTGTGCGTCAAACAGAACGCCATGTTGTTATAAGCCATATCGAAGTCGGGATTGAGCTCGATAGAGCGGCGGAACATGGCGGCGGCATCGTCGAGTCTGCCTTGCTGCATCAGCGTGACGCCAAGCGTGCAGGGCGGATACGCAGAGTGACTGTCGATCTCCATCGATCTGCGGCAACATTGCTCGGCTTCCTCGAGTCGTCCCTGTGAGCCGAGTGTAATGGCCAACAAGCGTAAGCCTTCCGCGTGGTCCGGTTTCAATTCCAGCAAGCGCCGGCCAGTCGCTTCCGCCTCTTGATGCGAGCCTTTCATTTCCAGCAGACTCATCGAAATTTGAAGCATGTCGATGTCGTTTGGCCAGAGGCGGCGGGCCGCTTCGGTCGGCGCGATGGCCTCGTAGTGTCGACCGAGCCGGAACAGCGAAGCGGCTACGACTTTCCATCCGAATCCATGGCTGGGATAACGCTCGGTCAGTACCTGTGCGCGCCTGAGCGCTTCATCAACCTGGCCGTCATTGAAAAGGACGGCAATCTCGTTGATTTCCTGGTTCGGTGGCTCGACAGGTTTTGTGTGATTCGCTGCCGGTGATGCAGCCTGGGGGGGAGCGGCTCTGCCCGGTGCGGCTGGCGCTGCAGATGAAGTCGTCGCGGCCTGCACGCGCTCGCCGACTTCCTGAGGACGCGGTACCTTGAAGGTGGGATGCGTCGACAAATGGGTCATGAGCCCGATCAGCTCGTCGATCGCCGGGCCAGCAAGGCCTCGCTGCTGGGCCATGTTGAGCACAATCCAGGCGGCGTCCAGCTGGTCCGATTGGACTAGACCGTCCAGATAATTGGCCCAGTACTGCAAATTATTCGGATTTTCACCCAGCGCCCTCTCAAGGTAGGGGAGCGACGCTTCAGGCTGCAGCAGCCGGATCTTGATGACGCCTAGCCGGTGATTGGCATCGGGATGCTGAGGATAGGCCCTGAGCACCGTTTCATAGCACTGGCCGGCAGCCTCGTAGTCTGCGTTTGCGTCGAGTGCAAGCGCGTCGCGCATCGCCCGCGCCGCTTCGAAGTGACGAAGTACCTCTGCGTCCTCGGGCAAAAGCGAGGCGGCATTTTGGAGCGGCATCAAGGCGCCAGCGAGATCGCCCCGGCGCAGGAGCGCGTATGAGAGCGCTTTCCAGCCGAGGCCTTGCTGGGGGAGGATCTCGATCATCTGACGCGCGAGTTGCTCAGCGCTCTCGTGAAGTCCCTTTGCTTCAAGTGTCTCGATCGTGGCCGCGAACTCGCCCGCGAGCAAAGCGAGCTCTTCTGAGGCGGACGGTTGCAGGTCGGTAGTCATTGCGTGTCCTTGGGTCTTGCCGATGGCGGTGGGGAGCGTCAACCTGAACTGTAGATCAGTGCCCTCGCGCCGATTGGCCGAGCAAAGGCCGGATTTGCGCGTAATTCGAAGTGCCTATCGCGTGCAATAATCGCGCGCAATAAAAAAGGCCCGCGTGTAGCGGGCCTGAAGCGAACGAGCGTGCCGCTACCTTGGCACGATGTAGTTATGATTCAGTCAATTAATGCGCTTTTCGCTTCAAAACGACGATACGCGCTTGTATTGCTTTGCCCCTTCGATGGAGCGCATCGCAGCACGATACTCAGACTGCAACTCGTCGCTCGCCGCTTGTGCCTGCTTTATGATCGTTGCGTTGATCGACTGGATTCGACGAATCTTTTCCAGGCCGGCAGGTTCCTGCTCGGCGGCGAGCGCGGCGAACAGCGGCTCACGCTCTTGCATGAAACGGACTGCGCTGGGCCAATCAGCCATTTGCACGGCGTGCTCAATGGACTCTGTTGCGTCGAGAAGGCGCGCGACGAGCGCAGTCTGGTTCATAGGAATGCCATTCCTTTAAAGCTCGTGATTAACCGCTCGAGGCGTTCGTTGCCAGAGCGCCGGCACTATTGGAACCGCCGAACAGCTGGGTCAAATACTGCTGATTGGCGTTAGTTTGCGCCATCAGCGTATTCAGTGCATCGAATTGCGCCGAATATTGGTTCGTCAACTGCTGCTCATAGGCAGTTAGCGCAGTCTGCTGTGAACTGACACTGGATAGCTCGCCGTTGATCGAGTTCGTCTCGGTTGTAATGCTGCCAGTGGTCGACGTGGCATTCGTAATGGCAGTGCTCAGCTGTGCCGCGATGCCGTTCGTGGCATTGAACAAGTTGGCTGCCATCGAAGGGTCGGTCTGCAGCGTGTCGTCCAGCGTCGTCGTATTCAGCGAAAGCTGGCCGTTGGACTCCAGTGTGATACCAAGCGAAGCAAGCGAGGTCTGAGTGCCGGCGCTCGTCACGCTGCCACTCACGATATTCGAAAGCTGGTTCTGGATAGAAGTCACGGCCGAATCGCCGAGCAACGTTCCTGCCGCGCTGTTCGACGTGGCTGAGGCAGTCAGCGAGCCAATCGTACTCATCAGCGAATTGTACTGATTGACGAAGTTCGAGATGTCCGTCTCTTGTTGCGTCGTGTTGGCGGCGACGGTGAGGGTTTGTGTCGTGTTCACCGCGGCAGACGTCAAGTTCAGCGTTACGCCGTCGATCGCCGTCGATGTCGTGTTGCTCGCGCTGTCGACCTTGGTGCCGTCGACCGTGAAAATTGCGTCCTGCGCGGCGTTGCCTTGAGTCCAACCCGTCGACGAGCTCACCGTCGATGTCGCATTACCGTTTGCGTCGGTGGTGTCGGACGACGTCACATTGAGGTCCGACAAGGCACTGCCGCTCGCCGCACCCGAGACCGTTACGTTGATCGTATTGCTCGCGCCCGTCGCGGTTGAAGTCAGCACAAGATGTGCGCCATCCGAGCCGTTGACGACCGTGGCGGTCACGCCGGGGTTGCCGCTCGCGGAGTTGATCGCTGCGGCAATACCGCTGATGGTGTCGTTGGTCGAATTAACGGCGATTGACATCGACTTTCCGCCGACGCTGACGGAGAGTGATCCGGTGCCGAGCGCCTGTGTCGAGGTGAATGCGCCGGAGGTGATCGTCTGCGCCGTCGCAATTTGTTGGACGTCGATGTTGTACGTGTTGGCGACTGCGCTGCTGCTGACCGTCGCTGAAAGACCACTGCCGCTTGCCGTTGCAGTGTAAGAGCTGAACGCCGACCCATCGGTGAGCCCGGACAAGTTGGCCTGAAGCGACAGGAGCGCGGCCGACAGCTGGCCGAGTGCGCTCAACTGCGTGTCGTAGGAAGTCTGTTCCGATGTCAGCAGGGCGGCTTGCCCAGCGGTCTGGCCAGATACGATCGCAGACACGAGCGACGAGGGATCGAGCGAGGAGCCCGTCGCGCCGCTGACGATCGATTGACCCGCAGCCTTTTCGGCTGCCAGCGCTGCGGCGGCTGCCGCCGCTGCGCTTGTCGAGCCGCTCGAGCTGGTGTACGAACCCGTGGTCGAGGGAAGAGACGATACCGTTGACATGGCAGATGCTCCTTGCTGCGATCGTGTGGTGTGGCTTCAGTTGCAACGACGCCAGCGATTCGGTTCTGATCCTGCGTCGTGAAGGACAAACAGGCGCGTCGCCTTTTTGCTGAGCGGACGCGCCTGTCATTACTACATGAAGCTTACTGGAGAAGCTTCAGGACCATCTGCGGCTGCGAGTTGGCCTGTGCGAGCACCGAGATGCCAGCTTGCTCGAGAACCTGAGCGGAGCTCATGTTGGCCGTTTCTTGCGCGAAGTTCGCGTTGACGATCTGCGAGTTTGCGCTCGAGAGGTCGGTCGATTCCGCTTGCTGCGAGGTCGAGATTGCCGTCAGGCGGTTCTGCACCGCGCCAAGCGTTGCCTGGATGTTGCTGATCGTCGCGAGTGCGTTGTCGATCGTTTCCATTGCCAGGTTTGCACCAGCGGTCGTGCTGACGTTCACGTTCGCGACAGACGACGGCATGTTGTTGGCGTCGACCGTGCCGAGGACCGTACCGGCTTGCGCTGCTGTCGTGGCAGTCGTCGAGCCGATCGTGCTTTGTTTGCCGCTGAAGGTCACGCCAGCGCCTGCACCGCTCGGTGCGAACAAAGCGGCTGCGGCCGAGCTCGACAGCTGATTGCCGTTCTGGTCGACGTACTCGAAGCCGCCCGTGCCGTTGGCCTCAACCGAGATCGAGGTGATGGCGTTCGGCGTACCTGTAGCAGCGGTGGAACCGTTCGACGGGTTGAGATTCAGGCCGGAAATCGTGCCGTAAACCGTGCCAGTGGACGCCATCGAGTGAGCAGCGTAGGCCTGGTTGATCGCCGTGTTTTCGTTGGCTGCGAGCAGGCCGTCGTTTGCGCCGGATTTCAACGAAATCGTCGAGATGCCGTTGGCCGAGGCCGAGACCGAGAACAAGTTGCTGACGGCCGCCGACGAGAGCGCCTGGTTGTTTTGGTCCGTGAAAGTGAAACCACCCGTGCCGTTCGACAGGATGTTGATCTGCGTGATCGCACCCGTGCCGCCCATCGAGTTGGCCGCACCGGTCGAGTTCAGGTCGAGGCCCGTGATGCTGCCGAGCGTGTTGCCTGCTTGAACCGGGCCGCTGCCGAGCGAGGCAGCCGATACGCCTTGGCTCAGGTTCAGGCTCACCGTCTGACCGACGTTCGCGCCAACCTGAATGTTCATCGTGCCGGCGCTGCCGTTCAGCAGGTTGATGCCGTTGTACGTCGTCTGCGACGCGATACGGTTCACTTCAGAGATCTGCTGTGCAACGTCCTGCTGCAGTGCTGCTTGGTTGCTTGCCGACAGGCCGCCACCAGCTGCTTCGTCAGCGAGGTTACGAATCGTCTGGAGCGCCGACGTGATCTGGCTCAGGCCGGTCGTGGCCGTTTGCACCATGGACACGGCGTCGTTTGCGTTCGACACGCCTTGGTTCAGGCCGTTGACCTGCGTCGTCAAGGTCGTCGAGATTGCGAGACCTGCTGCGTCGTCAGCCGCGCTGTTGATGCGCTTGCCCGACGACAGGCGCGTGATTGCCTGCGAAAGTGCGCTTTGCGACCCGTTCAGGTTTTCCTGAGCAACGAGCGAGTTGATATTTGTATTGATCGTCAACATGACAAAAAATCTCCTTAGAGGCCGTTAGCCGTAACGAGGCTGGGAGGTGATCGGCGGTGCACTCGTTCATTGCTGGCCGCCTCAGTGCAGGTTTTCGGCGGGTCCAGAAAAAACTTGAGGGGCTTTTTGCGATTTCGCCCCAATTCTCGGTCGCCCGCGTGGCACGCGCCTCGGACGCCCGCAGCCCAGAACGCTGTCTCACGGCGTGAGAGCTGATAGCGTCGAGATTCAATTAGTCGTAGCCGGTCAAAACGTTTACCTGATACAATGCCCGGCTTTTACTGGAATCGCTGCCCTCGGTGTCGAGGTTCGCGCGGCTGGATGGGTGCGGATCAGTACGAAATGAGTGGAGTGGAGTGGTTCTTGGCGGAGGCGGTTCTCGCCCGGGCGGTTACTTACTAGGCCGTCAGCGAACGATGCCCTCGCAGCTCACCGTAAACCAGGGAAACTTATGACCTCGATTGTTCTGAAAGAAAACGAGCCGTTCGAAGTGGCGATTCGCCGCTTTCGCCGTGCCATCGAAAAGACCGGCCTGATCGCCGAACTGCGCGACCGCCAGTCCTACGAAAAGCCGACGGCAGTTCGCAAGCGCAAGAAGGCCGCTGCAGTCAAGCGCCTGCACAAGCGCCTGCGTAGCCAAATGCTGCCGAAGAAGCTTCACTAAGCTTCACTCGGCGAGCGCCGAAATGCACGACGTTGTTCGTGCACGGCGCGCGACAATCAAGGCGGTCCGCTTCTCGTAAGCGCCGCCTTTTTTGTTTTATGCGCCATCAAAAAATGGTTTTTCACGGTCCGATCGCAAAAGGATGAGCTAACCACGCTCCTCGGCCAGCAGGCTAACCAGCACAGGATCAGTAGCGTTGATGTGCTCGATCCACACTTGATGTGTCGACGGGAATCATGTGACGTCCTGCCTGCGATGCGGCGCGCCCGTAATA
>Ga0310811_10011128_pt1 | contig 11650 bp, 12 predicted proteins | sample YCmetagenome_FD_207642 | JGI IMG/M metagenome (GOLD analysis project Ga0310811, IMG submission 207642) | Soil microbial communities from experimental microcosm in Duke University, North Carolina, United States - YC | ecosystem: Engineered > Artificial ecosystem > Soil microcosm > Unclassified ...
CGGCACCATTTGAGGCCAGCAAAGCGCAAACTGGGCCTTAGGTCAAAGGCTTAGGCGTGGACTCTTCTCACTCCTCGTTGCCTTTCCACCCAAAAGGCAAGAAACCCGCGCCGGAACGCTGCGATGGCGCCACAGCGGCAATGCGTCCGCCCTCCGGCGCTGGAATTGGACCCCTTGCCCCATTATGGTCCGCGCGCCCAAGGCCGAGCCCTTGCTGCGCAAATCCACAACCGCCTCGTCACAGGCCAGAATAGAGCCAGAGTAGAGAAAGTCATGTCCAGGAAGCTTGAGGGCAAGATCGCGCTGATCACCGGCGCAGCCGCCGGCATCGGCCGCGCCACCACCGAATTGTTTGCGAGCGAGGGCGCGCGGGTGATCGCCACCGACCGCGACCTCAAGGGCCTGGACGGCCTTCCCGCCGACAAGCATCAGCTCGATGTCACCGACCATACCGCCATTGACGCCCTGGCCAAGAAGGTTGGGCGCGTGGACGTGCTGTTCAACTGCGCCGGCTTTGTCGAGACCGGCACCATTCTGGATAACGACGATGCCCAGTGGCAGAAGTCGTTCGAGATCAACGTCTTTGCCATGGCGCGGATGATCAAGGCCTTCCTGCCCGCCATGATCGAAGGCGGCGGCGGCTCCATCATCAATGTCGCGTCGGTGGCCGGCTCCGTCAAAGGCATCCCCAACCGCTGCGTCTATGGCGCCAGCAAGGCGGCGGTAATCGGCCTGACCAAATCGGTGGCGGCGGATTTCGTCACCAAAGGCATCCGCTGCAATTCGCTCTGCCCCGGCACGGTGGATTCTCCCTCCCTGCAGCAACGGTTGAAAGACACCGGCGACTACGAAGCCGCCCGCAAGGCCTTTACCGCGCGCCAGCCCATGGGCCGGATCGGGACCGCCGAGGAGATGGCCAGCATCGTGCTCTGGCTGGCCAGCGACGATTCCGCCTTTGCCACGGGCCAGAATTTCATCCTGGATGGCGGCATTACCATTTGATGCCTATTTGATGGTCGCGCCGCGACAAGCGGCTGGTTGACTCTGCCATGGGCCAGCGCGAAAACCCGCTCATGAAAGGGTTTTGCCGCACCGCCTGCCATCTGGCGATCATCGCGCTTCTGGTGCGCGCGATGCTGCCGGCCGGCTGGATGCCGGACGCGCAGGCGGGCCTGACCATCTGTTCCGTCACCACCCTGGGCGTGATCCATCACGATGGTCAGAACCCGGCAGACGGCAAAGCCCAGCATGAGGAATGCGCCTTTGCCGCCGCGGCGCATCTCGCCGCCGCGCCCAATGCGCCGCACCTGATCCTGCTCGCCTTCCATGGCTTCACCGCCGAGACGGACAGCCACTACGCCGTAGAAGTTTCGGCGCATTTCACCCCGCAATCGCCCAGGGCGCCGCCCCGCATCGTCTGAGTCATCGCCGCTTCGGAAATTTTTCTGGAGCACCGCTCACTCGATTCGGGAAATTTCCATGTCCATCCATATGCGCCTCACGGCGCAGACTTCTTTCCTGGCATTGCTGGCCATTGTCACTGAACCTGCAGCCGCGCAATCCATCGGCGGCAGCCTTCAGTCCGAATTTGTCATTGTTACCGCCAATCGTGCTTCGGCCGATCCCGCCGCACCGGACACGGTGGTGACAGCCTCCAAAGCGCAGGAGCAGATCAACACCGTCAATACCGAGGACATGCTGAAATATGCGCCCTCGCTGCTGGTGCGCAAACGCCACTATGGCGACACCCAAGACCCAGTGGCGACCCGCACCTCCGGTGTGGGCGCCTCGGCCCGCAGCCTGGTCTTTGTCGACGGCGTGCTGGTCTCCTCGCCCATCGGCAACAACAACAGCGCGGCCAGCCCGCATTTTGGCGTCGCCGCGCCGCAGGATGTGGAGCGCATTGATGTGCTCTATGGCCCTTTTTCGGCGCGCTATGCCGGCAACGCCATCGGCGCGACCATCAACATCACCACCCGCATGCCCGATCACTTCGAGCTCTATGCCGATGCACTGGGCGCGGTGCAGGACTTTCACCTCTATGGCACCAATTCCACGCCAGGCACCTGGCAACTATCGGCCGGCATCGGCGACCGGTACGGCGCTTTCAGCTGGCGGCTATCGGAAAATCACATGGATTCCACCGGCCAACCGCTGGGCCTTGCCACCCTCACCCGTCCCGCCAATCCAAGCACCGCTGGCACGGTGCTGACCGGCGGCGTCAATGACCTGAACCGCACCGCCGTGCCGATCGTGGATATCGGCGGCACCGGCATCGAGCATCAGGTGCAGGACACCACCACCCTGAAGCTGGCCTATGACTTCGACAATGGCTGGAAGCTGTCTTATCTCGCCAGCCTGTTCCATCAGACTGACGATGCGGCTGTGGACAGCTGGCTGCGCGATCCATCGGGCGCCACCGTCTATGCCGGCAACAGCAATATCAATGGCACCAACATCAACATCGCCGCCAGCACCTTTTCCAACAATGTCTATAACTGGCAGCAGAGCCAGCTCGCCCAGGGTCTGACCTTGGCGTCCGCGCCCGGCGGCGACTTCGCCTGGGAAATTCTGGCCAGCCGTTACGACTATCTGAACGACAAGCAACGGGTGCCGACAGCGGCCCTGCCCGGCGCTTTCACCAGTGGTGCCGGCACCGTCAATCGCATGAACGGCACCGGCTGGTACACCTTAGACGCCAATGGCGTCTGGCGCGGCTTTGCGGATCATGAAATCTCCTTTGGCCTGCACCGCGACGCCGAGACCTTCGCCCAGACGCGCAACAACCTGACCGACTGGATCGCCGGCGGGCTTGGTCCGGTGGTGAATGCCGCCAGCGGCCGCACGGCCACCAACGCCATCTGGCTGCAGGACATCTGGACCTTGCTGCCAGATCTCAAATTCGCACCGGGCCTGCGCTATGAGGATTGGCGCGCCTATGCCGGCACGAACTTTTCCGCCTCCCCGCCGCTCAATGTCAGCCAGCCGCACATCGCCGCCAGCACGCTGTCACCCAAGGCAAGCCTGGCCTGGCAAATCTCCGACAACTGGAAGATGACCGGCTCCTGGGGCGTCGCCTGGCGCATGCCCACCGTCACCGAACTGTACCAGGCCATCACCACCGGCACGGTTCTGACCGTGCCGAACCCGAACCTGAAGCCGGAGCGCGCCAACTCTTACGAGCTGGCAGCCGAGCATCACACCGATAAAGGATTGGTGCGCCTGTCGCTGTTCGAGGAAGACATCAGCAATGCGCTGCTCTCCCAGTCGGCGCCGCTGCTATCGGGGTCCACCAGTCTGTTCAGCTTTGTACAGAACGTGGACCGCACCCGCGCCCGTGGCCTGGAATTTGTTGTCGACCAGTATGACGCCTTCATACCCCGGCTCGAGTTGATGGGCAGCCTCACCGCGGTGGACGCCAGAACCGTCCGTGACAGTGCGTTTGCCGCGGCGGTCAACAAATTCCTCCCGCAACTGCCAAAGCTCAGAGCCAATGCGATGGCGACATACCGGCTGGACGCCTGGGCCTTCACATTGGGCGCGCGCACCAGCGACCGCAGTTTCGGCACCATCGACAATTCCGATCCTGTCTCGCAGACCTATCAGGGCTTTGCGGGCTATTTCGTCGTCGATGCACGCATCCGCTACAAGCTGGACCAGAACTGGAATCTCTCCTTTGGAGTGGACAATCTGAACAACGACAAATATTTCATCTTCCACCCTTTCCCGCAGCGGACCTTCGTGATGGAAGTTCACTTCGCCCAATAGGTTGCAGGTCTGATGCATGCCCTGATTGCCACTGTTCTGCCGGTTGTGCTGCTGGCGCTGAGCATGTCCACCGACGCCTTTGCGGCCGCTGTCGGCAAGGGCGCACGGCTGGACCGTCCTGGTCTTGGCGAAGCTCTGCGCACGGGGCTGATCTTCGGCAGCGTCGAGGCGGTGACGCCTCTGATCGGCTGGGGTCTCGGAAAGGCGGCCAGCGGCTTCATCGCCGCCTACGACCACTGGATCGCCTTTGCCATTCTCAGCCTGGTGGGCGGCAAGATGATCTGGGATGCGCTACGCCGCGAGCCCGACGAAGAAAAACCCAGGAGCCACAGCCTGCCGGTTCTGGTGCTGACTGCGATCGGCACCAGCATCGATGCGCTGGCGGTGGGCGTCACCCTGGCCCTGATCGGCGCCAATATCGTCATCAACGCCCTCGCCATCGGCACCACCACCTTTGTCTTGGTGACCATCGGAATGCTCACTGGGCGTTTTCTAGGCGAAAAATTCGGCCACTATGCCGAAGCGGCCGGCGGCGTCGTGCTGATCCTGATCGGCGTTGCGATCCTGGCGGAACACACTTTGATATGACCCTGGGACGTGACCTTGGGGTTAAGGCAATCAGCCCTTACCGAAACGCGCGTCCAGGCGCGCGATCATCTCATCGGCGGAAAAACCCAGCGCCTCCAGCCGGCCCGAACGGGCCAGAAGCGCCAATCCGGCAACCGCCGCCGCCACCAGAACCACATCGCACTGGCCTTCGCGCCCGGCCAGCGGCATGCCGCTGACATCCGACAGCGCCTTCAGCGCGGCAATCAGCCGGCCGTTGAACAGCCGTTCGGCCTCGTTCAACTCCGGCGTGCCTTCCGCCAGGGCGGCGCTGGCCGCCGCCATGGTCTCGGCGCCACGCAACAGATCGAGCGCCGCGGCGCCCGCGGCGGCAAGACCGCCCGAGCCTTTCATCACCCGCGCCAGCTGGGTGAGATCCTCGGCTGCCAGGGCCAGCAGCAGCTCATCCTTGTTGCGGAAATAGCCATAAAGGGCTGCCGGGGCGAACCCAGCTTCGGCGGCGACGCCGCGCAAGGACAGGTCGCGGGCGCCTTCCCGGGCCGCCACCCGGCGCGCCGCCTCCAGGATCGCCACGCGCGAGGCCTGTTTGCCGCCTTCGCGCCGGCGCCGTTCCTTGGGAAACTGAACCGCAGCCTCACCCATGCTGGGGAGCATACGTGATTCGCGCGGTCAGGCTCAGCGCGGCAAAAGGAATCAGGTCTACCCCCTCCGGCCTTCGCAGCTTTGCTTGGCGCGCCGGCTTCTGCCGCCGCGCCGGCGCGCTGCTACGGCCACCTCCCCCTTGCAAGCGCGCTACGCGCGCGCGGGGGAGGTATCACTTCAGGTGCGTTTTCTTGAACACATCGATGGCGATGTTGATCTCGGTGCCGACCTTTTCCTTGGTCTTCTGAATGGCGGCCAGCTTCAGGCGCGTCTGACTTTCCACCGTGGGATCCAAGGGATGGCCTTCCGTGCCGGCCTGGGTCTTGGCGGCGTCCAACTCGCTGATCAGGCAATTCTGATAGACATCGGACTCGGCAATGAAGCCTTTGGCCGCGGTCACGGCAGCGCGCAGCTGGTCAGGGTTGACATTGGTGCCGTTCACCGGGGCCGGCATGGGCGGCTCGGTGCAGGCCGGCTGTGCCAGCGCGGGGGCGCCCGCACACAGCAAAACCGTGAGAAACAATAAAATGCGCACGGCCCACTCCCTCGACGCGGCAAGTGTCGCACAGGGCGGAACATTTCCGCCAGTTTGAAGCGGTTCCACTTTGGTACGCAAACGCGCCCTAAAAGTGTCGGGAAGCTGTCAGGAAGATGTCACGGCGGCGGGAGCCGCGTTCCGGTGCGCCAGCCAGCGATCGGCATAACGCAGCAGCAGCGCCACGATCATCAGGCTGAGGCTGATGTCGTAAAAGGAATCCGGCCGATGAGGGCCGGAAATGCGCGCCAACGCCATCAGAGAATAGCAAAGCCAGAAGTAGATTGCTGACGTGCCGAGCAGAACCTTGCGGACCTTGTCCGGCAGGATGGGCGCATCGCCCAGGCGCACAAGCGGCGCGGCGGTCGCCGCCATCACCAGCACCACCGTGCTGCCAAACACGGTCATCAGCATGGCGCCGGCGGAGAGCTGGATGACATTGGGCACGAAGACCGACAGGAGATAGATGCCGTACGCCGCGCAAAAGCCCCAGACCAGCTTGCGGCTGAGGCTTTCAGGCGGCGTAAAAATAGGAAAAAAATGCGCCGTGATCCGGCACAAGGGTCCCATCGCCAGGGCGGCGACGAAAACAAATGAGGCGTAGCGCCAGGCTAGCTGACTGCCCAGGCGGAAACCATTTTCGGAAAATCCGCGCGCCAGGATCGCGCCCAGCACCAGCAGAACAGCCAGGATGGCGATGGCGCCCACCAACGGGCCAAGCGTGAGCTTCAGGCCCCGGCCGGGACCGGAAAAAGCATGGTTATCGAGGGCTACCAAGGGGAGATCCTGCGGGTGCACAAAGGGAACGTGTAAAAGGCCGAAAAGTGCCTTTTGTTACGTCTGCAAGGACAAGGCCACGGCAAACCCGGGCACCGGCTGCCCGGCCTCGTGGCGCGGGGTGGCCGCAACAAGTCCCGCTACCATAAAGCCGCTGTCATGAGCGAGAGCGCGCAAATAGTCTTCGCTGTGCCGCCAGCGGCGCTTGGGCCCCAGCTCAAAGGCCGCCGCCGCCTGCTCCACCGTGAAAAGAAAGAAGCCGTCGGGCGAAAGCCGGCCACGGGCCGCTCTGAATACCGGAGCCAGGTCCCCCAGATAGACCAAGGTGTCGGCCGCCAGGATCAGGTCATAGGCCGGGCCGGGCGCAGCCAGGGCGCTTTCCAGATCGGCGACTTCGAGATGATCGTAGATCTCTCGCCTGCGCGCTTTTTCAATCATGGCCGGCGACAGGTCCACGCCATCCAGCCGGGCCGCCAGAGGCCGGAAGGCAAGTCCGGCGAGGCCCGTGCCGCAGCCCAGGTCGAGGATCGCCAATTGCTCCCGTCCGGCCATGACCATCTGCGCCAAGCCAAGCAGAATCTGCGGCGCCGCGTAACCGAGCTGGCCGATCATGCGGGAATCGTAATCGGCCGAGAACTGGTCGAAGAGATGACGGATATAGCCGGGATCGCTGCGTGCCGCCGTTTTCATGGCTTGCGCGGCCGCGACCATTCCTGCGGGCGGATCGTCCAGCTCGTTCAGGGCTCCCAGCGCCTTGTCGGCCTCGCCCGCTTTCAGCCAGGCCTCGGCGATCAAAAGCCGCGCCTGCGCCAGATCGGGATCGAACCGCAGGGCGCTCTGCAATTCCGCTATCGCCGTGGGCAGAAGCTCAGCCGCCAGCAGCGCTTCGCCCAGGGCCAGCACGGCGACGGCCACTTGCGGGTGAAGCGTCACCGCCTCGCGCGCTTGTGCCAGCGCGGCATCCTTGCCGCCAGCCGCCAGCAACGCCTTGATCAAGGTGAGCCGCGCCAGAAGACCGCCGCGGCCCGCGTCAAGCCGGGCGCGAAGATCGCGCGCCGCCTCATCCGGCTTGCCCGCCGCGATCAGCGCTTCGGCAGCCTCGATCGGATCGCCGCCCATTTCCAAATCAAGAATCGGCAAGCTGACAAAGACCATTGTTCAGCACGACAGTGCCGGGCCGCTCCTTCACCGAGGCGCGGTATGAAATCGTGCCCCCGTCCCGCCAGATCTCCACCACCAAGGTCTCGCCGGGAAAGACCGGCTTGGAGAAACGCACATCGAACTGCCTGACGCGCTCGGGCTGATACTCGGCGACGGTCGAAAGCACGGCACGGCAGGCGGTGCCATAGGAACAAAGCCCATGCAGGATCGGACGGGGAAAGCCCACCATCCTGGCAAAGGCTGGATCGCGGTGCAGCGGGTTGCGGTCGCCGGAGAGGGCATAGAGCAGCGCCTGATCGGGTCTTGTGTCGCATTCCTTGACGAGATCGGGCGCGCGCTCGGGAATCTCATGCAAGGCGGGACCGCCCTGCGCGTTGCCCCCAAATCCACCATCGCCGCGGGCAAAGATGGAGGTGACGATGGTGAAAAGCTTGTCGCCACTTGCCGCTTCCCGCACCACCCGCTCCTGGATCAGCACCGCGCCCTTGCCCTCGCCCTTGTCCAGAATATCGAGATAGCGCTCGTCGGCCTTGACCGCGCATTTGGGGGCTAGCTGCTTGTGCATCGTGATGCGGCGCTCGCCATCCACCACCATGGCGAAGTTGATGGAGGATTTCTGCGGCATGCGCTGGCGCTCCGGCGGCGCCTCGCCGCGGGCGATCACGCTGGCGAAGGTGGGCACCACCTTCAGTCCGTTATTCTCATAGACAAAAGGCAATTCCTTCTCATCCAGCGGATCGCGCCCGAAGCCCACGCCCAGGGCGTAAAGCATCACGTCTTTTTCATCGTAGGATGCGGTGAGGCCCGTGGCGCCGGACTGCATCATGTCGTCATAATCTATCGGCATGTCTTCTCTCCTGGCGTCAATCTAAAGCCTGTGCTGTCATGACACCATGACCCTCGCACCATCCTCCGCACCACCGCCGGCCTATCCGCCACGCCGGAGCCATGGCTGCCTGTGGGGCTGCCTGATCCTGCTCATCATCCTGGCGATCCCCCCTGCCCTGATCGGCGGCTATGGCGCCTGGTTTCTATGGCAAGGCTATCGCCATGATCCGGTCCTGCGTGTTGTCGGCGAGATGGTGCGCGAAGACGGCATGGCCCGGCAGGCATTGGGAACCGATGCGGTGGTGACGGGCGTGGAAGGCAATGTCTTTTCCTGGATGCCGGGCCGGAGCAGTCACGACTACGAGATCGCGCTGCAGGGACCCAAGGGCGAAGGTCATCTGGCGGTGACTTCTCATCAATCCGGCTTTGGCGGCCTCAAGCTGGACAGCGCCATCCTCACCGGGCCGGACGGACGGCGCTATGACCTGCTCAAGCATCAAGTCTTGCCGTCCGATGACAGCGCCAGGCCCGACACGTCTATTTAGGTCGCAACGATCGCGTGGGGGATAGGCATCCCCGGCCCTTCCGATATGACCTGGGTCAGCGGAATGCCGTTCTTTTCAATACAGGCCCGGGCCGTGTCATAGCCCTCCTGGATGGCGCGGTCGAATTTCCTCCAGTCGCGCAGGCCGATATCGGGCATGGGTGGCTCGATCATGTAATCGCACTGTTCCCGCGCGATGCGGCGCTGGGCTTCCGAACCCACCGTGCCCGAGCGCATCAGGATGGAGACAATGCTGGGGTTGCCGCGCATGCGCTGGCCGACCAGCCACCACCAGGGCCGTTCACCATAGCGCGAGTCCTGGGCCTGCAGATCGATCTCGCCGGTGACATCGCAGGCAATGATGGGTCCGGAGCCGCCGGTTTCCTCGCGCATCACGTCCACCGGCAGATTGTTCATCACCCCGCCATCCACCAGCAAATGCCCATAATGGGTCACCGGCGGCAGGATGCCGGGCAGCGCCACGCTGGCGCGCAACGCCCGCCACAATTTGCCTTCGCGATGGATATGGATGCGCCCCGTGGTGAGGTCTGAGGAAACCGCGAAGAAAGGCAGCGGCAATTCCTCGATCGCCACCTCGTCGAAATGCTCGCGCAGCCTGGCGCTCACTTTCCGGCCCCGCACCAGGGCGATCAGCGGCAGGGTGAAATCGGAGAGCGGATTGTCGTCCACGAACACCGCCCGCATCCGGTCGGTCATTTCCTCCAGCGACCATTCCCGGGCCAGGCCCGCCGCGATGATGGCGCCCATGGACGTGCCGCCGAGCTGGTCGAAGGGCACGCCCGCTTCCTTCAGCGCCTTGATGATGCCGATATGGGCAAAGCCCCGGGCGCCACCGCCGGCCAGCACCAGGCCCACCGCGCGCCCCGCGATGAAGCGCGCCACCCGCGCCACATCGGCCTGATGGCCGGCGCGCAGATGATAATGATTGGCGAACAGCCCACCGCGCAGGGAGAAATGTTCCGGCAGCACGGCGCTGGCGCCGTCGGGATGCAGCAGCAGCAGTTCGGGAAGCCCCGAAGCGCGCGCCTTGAAGGCCGGCAAGTCCAGCGGCGCCAGCGGCAGCGGCCGGTTGGCGCGCGCCAGAAGAAAGATGCGGTCTGCCTGGCGCAGGCACAGATGCGTCCAGGGACTGTCGGGCGCATCGCCGCGATAGAAGATGATGTCATGCGCCTGCTCGATACTGTTGAACCATTCCGCGGTCTGGTCACCCGCCGACGCATCCAGCACCGCGGCACGCACGCCGATCTGCGCCAGCGCCTGCGCCAGACGCTGGGCGATCGGCACGTCGGACAGCCCGTCCTGCAGCGGCACGATCGCGAAGGTCTTGGGCTGCGATTTGGGGCTGCGACCGCGATTGGCATCTTTGAGCCGGCGCACCAAAATTTGCATAAGGTTCATCATCACCCGGGGATGGCGCGCGATCAGCGCCTCGAAACCATCGGGCGAGATGCGCAGCAGTTCGCTGTCGCGCAGCGCCACCAGCTGGGCGCTGTGACTGGAAGAGCCGGCAATCAGCGACATCTCGCCGACCGTCTCGCCGGCCGGCACATGCGCCACCATCTGGCGCTCGCCCTGTTCATTTTCGACAAAGACGCCCAGGCTTCCCGTCACGACCAGGAAAAGCGCGGCGTTGTTCTCGCCGCCGCGCTCTAGCAGCGTGCCGCCCGGAAGCCCGAACCAGTTGGCCTCGCTGAGCAGGTTGCGCAGCGCCGCGTCACCCACATTCTCGAGCAGCGCGAAGCTCTTGAGCCGCTCCTGCAGCTCTTCGGGATAGACGGTCTGCTGGCCGATGCGGAAGGAGGACAGGAAGGCCATGTGCGTCCTTTACCTCACCAGGCTGTCCAGCCGCCATCCACATTGAGGCTGGTCCCGGTCACAAAGCGCGAGGCCGGCGCCGCCAGAAACAAAAGAGGGCCGCCGATTTCTTCCGGCTGGCCGATGCGGCCCAGCATGGTGCGTCCCGCCAGCCGCTCCTCCAGGCCCGGCGGCATCTTGCCGGCTTTGGGAAAGGGCCCCGGCACCAGCGCATTCACGCGGATCTTCTCCGGACCCAGCTCGGCCGCGAGGTGACGGGTGAGCTGCTCCAGCCCCGCTTTGGCCGGGCCATAATGAAAAGGGCTTTGCTGCGCAGGATTATCATAAAGACGGCGGTCCGGCGCCACCTGGCCATACATGGAGGAGACATTGATGACGCTGGCATCGCCCGTGGCCGCCACCGCGGCCTTCAGTACCGGGAGCGCCGCGCGGATCGATTCAAAAGCGGTGCCGACCGTGGCGGCATAGGTGGCGGTGAAATCGGCGGACTGCAGCGCGGCAAAGGACTTCATTTCCATGAAGCCGATATTGTTGACCAGCACGTCCAGCCGCTTCAGGCCGCCAAAGAAAGCGCGGATCGCCTCCACATCATGGGCATCGAAGGCAGCGGCCTCGGCCGAAAATCCCAGGCCGCGCAAATCCTTTGCGAAATTTTCCAGCGCCGGCGCATCGCGGCCATTGACCAGGACATGGGCGCCGGCCTCGGCCAGCGCCATGGCCATCGCGCTGCCTAGGTGCCCGCGCGCCCCCGAAACGAAGGCCGTCCTGCCATCCAGCCGAAAAATATCTTGCGCCATAGGTGCCCGAAGCCCGCCCCTCCACGCTGCCAGTGCTTGGTAAACAAGTCTTTACGCTGTCACCGGGTACGCAAGGAACTTGCTGCGCCGCAGCAAATCGCGACCGATCGCCTTATTGGAAACAGCCTACCGCCACAGTAAAGTTGCAAATACGTTCACAATAGGCCACCCAGCAGGGGCTTCTTCCGGCCGCCA
>Ga0310811_10011129_pt1 | contig 11650 bp, 7 predicted proteins | sample YCmetagenome_FD_207642 | JGI IMG/M metagenome (GOLD analysis project Ga0310811, IMG submission 207642) | Soil microbial communities from experimental microcosm in Duke University, North Carolina, United States - YC | ecosystem: Engineered > Artificial ecosystem > Soil microcosm > Unclassified ...
TGCGTCGCACGCTCGACGAAGAGACGGCGCGCGGCCTACAGGATCCCGACGCCGTGCGTGCCGCGATCAATCGTCATTTTGTGATCGAATCCGACGGCCATGCGACCTACGCGTCGGCGATCGATCTCGCCGGTTCGACGACGGTGACCGACGATCCGTCGGCGTCCGTGTTCTGGCTGCCCATCTTCGACGCGGTGGCGCGCCAGGATTCCACCTATCGCCGCACGGTCAAGCGGGTAGACATCACACCGCACTCGCTGGTGCAGCAGTGTGCGCGCCTCGTCGGTCCGGACGCGACCGCGATCCTGCAATGGCTGCGACGCGCGCCGCTCGACGGAGGGATTGCGGCCGAGGTTGTCGACCAGGAAGGGCGTGCGGTGGGCAACGGCGGCGACGCCGCGCTCTCGGGACTGCTGGCGTGGGCGGCCTGGTATGCGGCAAATGCGTTTGGCGAAAGGCCCTAACGGTTACGGAGGGGGAGGGTTCACGGTCGAGGGGTGAAGGTGGAGGCTCCCTTCACTAGGGGTCGTCCGATATATTTCGCGGACTGCGGGAATAGCTCAGTTGGTAGAGCACAACCTTGCCAAGGTTGGGGTCGCGGGTTCGAGTCCCGTTTCCCGCTCTGATTCAGGGTTGAGGGTAGAGGGTGAAGGGTTGAGAGAAGGATGCGTGGTTCTGCCGCGCTTCGACTGGATTCTCAATCTGCAGCCGTCGATCTTCAGCCCTATTTGTTTTGTGGTCCAGCCGGGATGGCGAAACGGGTAGACGCGAGGGACTTAAAATCCCTTCCCCGTAAGGGGGTCCGGGTTCGAGTCCCGGTCCTGGCACTCAGCAGAATGAGTAACACCTCGACTGCTCACCGAGCGGTGAGCGTCACCGCGCGCCGTCGAAGTACTCGACGATGATCTGCGCGATGCGACCGATGCGATCTTCGGCCTCCGCGTACGGCCCCTCGATCGCGCTGCCGAAGAACGCGACGACGATCGGGCCGGAGCGTGCGTAGATGACGCCAACGTCGTTCGCGATCACCGGCGGAAAGTCGCCGGTCTTGTGACCGACCGGAACGTTCAGAAAATGCGGAAGGCGCCGGTCGCCGGATTGTTGGGCGCGCAGCATCCGCACCATGTCCGCGCACGATGCCTTCGCGGCGATCGGCGTGCCGGTCACCGTGCCATCGTTGCAGCGCTGAATCGCCTCGAGGATGCGTCCGGTCGCACGCGGAGTCATCGACCCCAGCCAATACGCGCGATCACTGCTGGTCTTCTCGTTGCGATTCGCGTCCTGCGGTAATTGGCCATAGAGTGAAAAGAGCTGGCCGGTGGTCATGTTGAGGTGGAGCGCGTCCGCGTAGCCGTTCGCGCGCAGCCAGGCATTCACTTGGTCGACGCCGTGCACCTTGCCAATCGCCAGGTCGGTCGCGGTGTTGTCGCTGGTGATGACCATCTGGAGCAGCACGTCGCGGATCGTCGGCTGAAGCCCGGGATCGTTATAGCGGAAGATCCCCGAGCCTCCGCGCCGGTCAGCGGCGGTGATGGTGACGCGATCCGTGAGCGACAACGTACCTCGGTCAGCCATCTCGAACGCGAGGGCGAGGATCGGGATCTTGATCACGCTCGCGCTGTTGAACGCTTCGTCGGCGCGAACGCCGGCGGAGTCGCCAGTCGTCAGATGCTTGACCCAGATGCCCGCTCGACCGGGAAAGCGTGCCAGCTCGGCGTCGAGCAGACGCTGGAGGCCGGAGGTCTGTGCCTTCGCCTGGGACGCGAGTGCAAACGAGAGGGCGGCAACCCGACAGGTGTGATGGATGGCGCGCATGGTGTGGCCATATGTCGCCCCCGCAAGTCGTTGTCAAGCGCTCCTGTCAGCACGTCTTTGCTCCGGACAGCCCCTTTGCGTCGCCGTCTAGTCACCGCCGTTGGCTGCCGCGGCGGTCTACCTTGCCGGTCCACCGTGCTCTCGCTGACAGCTTCCGTACGCGCGGACGTCGTCGAATGCGTTGACAAGGTTTGAGTCGACGGCATCTTGTCACCCCAACTCACGCGCGCTGGTTGGTCCAGGCTCAAAGTTCGGAGTCCTCGACACCGGCCGCGTTCCGAATCAAACTGGAGGTTCCGCATGCGAAGAGCAGTGGATCTGGTTTGGCTGTTGCGGCGGGCGTTCGTCCTCTCCCTGGTTAGCGCGGGAGCGGCGCTTGCACAGGGAACGACGCGGACCGTGACGGGCACCGTGAAAGACGTCGAGTCCAACGACCCGATATCCGCGGCGCAGGTCGTCGTGAAGGGAACGACGCGCGGTGCGGTCACTCGCGAAAACGGGGCGTTCACGATCACGGTGCCGGCGGGCGCCACCACGCTCGTGATTCGCCACATCGGATTCACGATGGTTGAAACGAGCGTCCCTGCCGCGCAAGCCACGGTCGAGGTTCGTATGAAGCGCGACGTGGTCAGCCTCGACCAGGTCGTCGTGACCGGTCAGGCAACCGCGGTAGAGCGACGCAACCTCGCGAACTCCGTCGCGAGCGTGGCGGCAAAAGAGATCGCAACGGTGCCGACACCGTCGCTACAGGTCGCCCTTCAGGGGAAAGCCGCAGGGGTCCAGATCCAGCAGAACACCGGTGCCCCGGGCGGCGGCGACCGCATTCGTCTTCGCGGCATTTCGTCGATTCTCGGAAACACGCAGCCGCTGTACGTGATCGACGGCGTTCTGGTCAGCGACGACGCGATTCCCGCGGGAACCAATCTCGTGACGAAGGCCTCGGGATCGGCGATTTCCGCCGCGTCGCAGGAAGCGCCCGTGGACCGCATCGCGGATCTCGATCCGAACTCCATCGAGAGCGTGGAGATTCTCAAGGGCGCCGCGGCGGCCGCCATTTACGGGTCGAAGGCATCCGCGGGCGTCATCATGATCACGACCAAACGCGGTCGTGCCGGCAACGCACGCTTCTCGTCGCGCACGTCCGTGGGCACGAGCAAGCTCGCATACAAAAACGAATCTCGAACGTTCCAATCGCTCGCTGATGCGCAGGCCGCGTTCGGCGCCCGAACTCCGGACTTCTGGGCAACGGCGTGGAACCCCAACAATCATTTCGACTACGAGGACCTCCTGCTCGGCCGCGAGCCGACCAGCTACGAGCAGTCGCTCAATGTATCGGGCGGTTCGGACGCCACGAAGTACTACGCGTCAGGCGTCAAGCACCGCGATGAGGGAATCGTCAAGAACACGTTCTGGGACAAGGAGAGCCTCCGCTTGAACGTGGACCAGAGCATCGGGTCGAACCTGACGCTCCAGTTGAGCTCAGAGAATCTTCGGAGCAACTCCGATCGCGGCCTGTTCGGCAACGACAACAATGGCAGCTCGGTGTACTACACGATCACGAAGCTGCCGAGCTTCTTCGATTATCGGAAACAGGCGGACGGGACGTATCCGTTCAATCCCTTCTATCCGAGCAATCCGTTCGCCACGATCGATCTGTTCCAGAATCGCGAAACGGTCTTCCGCAGCATCACGACCGGGCGCGCGCAGTATGAAGCGATGAACACCGGCAAGCATCAGTTGCGGTTCGTCGGCGTGCTCGGTGGCGACGTCTTCACCCAGCACAATTTCATCTACTCGCCGCCGGAGCTGCAGTACGAAGCGCAGACGGCGATTCCCGGAACGGCGGTGACCTCGTTCAGCCAGAACCTGCAGTACAACGTGAATCTGAACGCGGTGCACGTGTTCACGCCGAATGGCTGGCTACGGCTCACGTCGCAGGTGGGGACGCAGAACGAGCTCAAAGATCAGGACATCGCGCGCGAATCAGGCCAGAATCTGCTCGGCGGACTTTCCGTGCCAACGGCTGGCACCGTGCGCGGAATCGATGCCTCACACACCCGCGTCGCCGATTTCGGTGTGTTCGTGCAGAGCGAAGCGCTGATCAACGAGCGTTTAATGCTCACCGCCGGTATGCGCGCGGATCGGAGCAGCAACAACGGCAACACCTCGAAGTTCTACACGTTCCCGAAGTTCTCCGGCTCGTACCGGATGCCCGAGCTCAAGCCTGGCCTGCTCGACGAGCTCAAGCTGCGCTTGGCATATGGCGAGACGGGCAACGAGCCGCAGTACGGCCAGAAATTCACCACGCTCAACTCGAGCAACATCGGCGGTGTCGGCGCATTCACGCTGAGCTCGAACCTCGGCTCGAGCATCATCGCGCCGGAGCGGCAGCGAGAGCTGGAGACGGGCGTTGATCTAACCATGCTACAGAACCGTCTTCAGCTCGAGGTGACCGGGTACCAGCGCAACATCAGCAATCTGCTGATTCAGCGAACGCTCGCTCCGACCACGGGTTACTCGCAAGAAGTTTACAACGGCGCGAGCATGCGGGTGCGTGGTCTCGAGACGATCGTGAGCGGATTCCCGATTCGTGACTGGCGCGGCGTGAGTTGGGACACGCACGTCAACTTCGCGATGAATCGCGCCATCATCACGGACCTGCCGGTCCCGTCGTTCTACCTCGGCGCGCCGCAGACCGGCGCGGCGAAGATCGAGCAGGGCAAGTCGCCGACGCAGATCTTCGGCAACGACACGCTGCCGAACGGTACTACCATCCAGGACAAGATGGGCGACGGGAATCCGGACTTCACGCTCGGCTTCTCCAACACGATCCATCGCGGGAGTTTCTCGCTGGGCGCCACGCTCGATCGGCAGCATGGCGGCATGGCGGGTGCCGGCACCTGGCGCCACTACGACCTCGGTCAAAACTCGGTGGACTACGATGCGCCTGGACCTGGCGGAATGAAGTTGGGCCAGTGGCGTGCGGCCAACTACCAGAAGAACACGAGGATCTATTACCAGGATGCGTCGTTCTGGAAGCTCCGCGAATTGACTGCGACGGTCGACATTCCGAAAAAACTCATGATCGGTGCGCTCGCTCGAACCGACCATGCTCAGTTGAGCTTCACCGCGCACAACATCAAGACGTGGACAAAATTCCGCGGGACTGACCCGGAGTTCGCCAACTTCGGTGCTGCCGCGACGCCGAGCTCCGTGCAGGTCGAGCGCGAGCTTGGCGCCTATCCGACCAGCCGGTCCTTCTGGCTCCAACTCAGCGCGGGGTGGTAAACATGTCTCGCATACATACTCTGAGGGTCGTCGGCATTGCCGGCGCGATCGCCCTCATCGCCGGCTGCAAGGACGTCACGGTTCCGAACTACAACAACCCGAGCGTCGACGCACTCACCTCGTCGCCGACGCCATCGGTCGTCAACAGCGCGGCGATCGGCGTACTCGTGTTGTATCGCTCCGCAACGGCCGCCGAGGGGTGGCAGATGGGAAGCTTCGGCCGCGAGGCGTACAACCTGCTCCAGGCCGAGGCTCGCGACCTGCTCGGTTTTTATGCCGGTCCGATCGTACCCGGCGGATTCGCCCAGGATCTCGGCTGGTCCGCGGCGTATACGAACCTGCGGCAGATTCAGTCAATACTCACGGCCGTCGACAAGGTCTCCGGATACAGCGCCGCGCAGAAGGAGTCGGTAAAGGGTTTCGTGCAGACGATCGCGGCGATGGAGATGCTCCGGCAGATCAAGATTCGCGACACGATCGGCATCGTCGTCGACATCGCGGCGGATCCGCACGCGCTGGGCGCCGTGGTGGGCAAGGATGCCGCACTGGCGCGTATTGCCGCGCTGCTGGATTCCGCACGGACGCACCTGCAGGCGGGCGGAACGGCATTTCCGTTCGCGCTCACGAGCGGCTTTGCAGGATTCAATACCCCCACAACGTTCATCCTCGTGAATCGCGGAATGCGCGCACGTGTGGACGTGTACCGTCGGCAATGGGCACAGGCCATCACAGACCTCGCTGCGTCGTTCGTCGACACGAGCTCGACGTCGTTGACGAACCTTGCGAAAGGCGTGTACAACGTCTGGAGCACGGCATCCGGCGACTCGCCGAATCCACTCTACGATCCGACGCCGACCGCGCTGTACGTTCATCCGTCGATCACGAGCGGCGCGCAGAAGCGGGCCGATGGTACGCCCGATTTGCGTCTGACTCGAAAGACTGCACCGGGTACCGTCCGCACGCTCCAGGGCGTCACTGGCACGACGAAGTTCACCATCTACGCCTCGCAGAACGACCCGACCCCGATCCTCAAGAACGAGGAGCTCATTCTGCTGCGCGCCGAGGCGAACTATCAGTTGGGCAACACGGCTGCCGCACTGGCCGATCTGAACTTCGTTCGCGTGAACTCGGGTGGGCTTGCTCCGCTGCCGGCTGGGTTCAGCGGCGACGTGGTCACCGAGATTTTGTACAACCGCACGTATTCATTGCTCTTCGAGCAGGGAACGCGTTGGGTCGACGCTCGCCGTTACGGGCGCCTCGCCCAACTTCCAAAGTTGAACACGGGCGCGATCGCCGAGCTGATCTTCCCATGGGTCATGTTCCCCGACGCTGAATGTCTGCAGCGCAATCAGCAGCCGGCGCAGGCGTGCGCCCAGGTCGTTGGGCAATGACGGCGCGGCGCGCGTCCGTCTCCACCTTCTACAAGCGGGGATGACATGGAAAGAAGACAATTCGTCGTCTCGTCGTTGATAGGCTCCGCTGGGCTCCTGACAAAGACAACGGGGCTGCCCGACGCCGGATTCGATGGGATGGTCACCGCAGCGGCGGGAACGCGAAAAATCCTCATCGCCGGCGGCAACTACAACACGGCGTTCATCCGATACATGGCGAAGCTTACCGGAAAGGCACGCCCCAAGCTCCTGTTCCTGCCGACGGCGTCCGCCGACCGGCCCGCCGGCATTCTCAGCTGGTACCAGGCGTGCGCGCCACTCAACGTGGAGCCCTCGGTACAGGAGAGCTTCATCGCGAGCACGCGTCAGGATAAGAGCTGGGAGGAGGTGCTGCTCTCGGTCGACGGCATCGTCGCATCGGGCGGCAACACCCTCAACCAGCAGGCGATCTGGAAAGCACAGGGGATCGACGTGATTCTCCGAAAAGCCTGGGACAAGGGCATCGTCCTCGGCGGAGCGAGCGCCGGGTCACTCTGCTGGTTCGAGGAGGGCACGACCGACTCGCGACCGAAGGAGCTGTCGACCGTTCAGTGTTTAGGGTTCTTGAAAGGAAGCCACAGTCCGCACTACGACAAGGAGCCGGCGCGGCGGCCCCTTTATCAAAAACTGATCAGCTCGGGCCAGATGAAACCCGGCTACGCGTGTGACAACGACGCGGGCATCTATTTCGAGGACAACACCGTGAAGGCTGTGATATCGGCCCGCGCGGGCGCGAAGGCGTACTACGTGAGCATGGTGGGTGGAAAGTTGGTGGAGAAACCACTCGAGCCGGCGACGATCCAGGCGTAGGGAATGGCCTCTGAACGGACAGCTCGTGCGACGGCGTCAGCGTCGCGCGAGCTGTCCTCGTTTGTGCGGATCCGCCCTACGGCACCAACAACTCCACCTCGGCCGGTAGCCTGTCCGATTCGGTCTGCGTCGCGAGATGCTCACGCACTCGCATGTCGAAATACACGTAGACCGTCACCAGAGCGACGAACGGCATCGTCGACGCGTACACGATGCCGGATACCAGGTTTACCCAGGCCAACGGGGCGCGCGTTGCGAAGATAAGCACCGCACTCAGCAGCGGGCCGATCAGCACGGCCAGCGCCGCGCCGGCGACGGCCAGCGATCCAATCTTCAACCAGCCATTCCGCACGAGCCGTGCGCTTCTGCGCAACGCTTCGATCGCGGAACAGTTCTCGAGTTCGATTGCGGGAACGATCAGTGACCACCGGATCGCTAGCCAGATGGCAGCGGGCACGAGCACGAGCGTCGTCATGAAGACGGACACGACCACCGACGCGATCACGAGCGCGCCGAACAGCGGCGCGATCGAATCGAGCGAGAGCGTGTAAGCTCGCGGAGCCGAGATCGGGCGTCCCGCGTCGATTTCGACCAACGCGCGCGCGGTAGCCGCCATGACGAAGCCCAGGCCGAGCAGCGTCACTGCCGTGGCCAGCGCGACCACGATCAACACCAACAGGCCGCCGCGCTCGCCGCCGGCTTCCACGCCGAACAGCTTCGATGCACGGAGAAGACCCACCTGCAGCAATGTCACGGCGATCGACACCGGGAGCGCGAGGACGCCAATCCCAACGAAGACGCTCGGTTGCTCGGCGTACATCCGCGCGGCGCCCGCGAAGATCTGTCCCCAGGCTCGTCGTCGTGCGAGGCGAAGTGGCGCGACCGGACGCCAGGTCGTGCGCGAGAACGCAAATGCCGCCAACGCGATGAGCAGGATCAGCACGACGAACGCCGGGGCTGGTTGATCCAGGGTGGCCCGCAGCCCGTTCGATCCCTTCGCGACCGCGGTGCAAAAGAAATCGGTGGCCCCTGTGCCAAACGCGCCACCGCCTGGTACGGCGATGCTGCGATCGCGCCAATAGTTCTGCGACCACGTGATGGGTTCCAGCCACTGCAGCTTGAGGTTGGGCCCCGTGGGACCGTTGAAGAACGCGCGCTGTAGCTCGCCCCACCGACCGGTAAACTGGATCCATGGAAAGACGAGGTGTGCGGCGACCGGGTCGCTCGGGATGGTTTGAACGGCGGGACGGATCTCTGTCGTCGGACCGCGGGTGTCGTCGCACCCCACGCCTTCGGAGCCCGAGGCGCCGAGGTAGAGCGCCTCGTCGAAGAAGTTGGCGTGCGACCCCTTGGCCGGGTGAACCACGGGGTGAGTCCCGTCCACCCAGTGTAGCTTCTCGTCGCCCCACTTCGCGCGTTCGGCTCCCTCGTGCTGACTGTACCCGACCTGCGTCGGCCTTTGCGCGAGCGCGTCGCGCGCCGTGGGCGCATCGAAGTCGAGCTGGATCATCTCCCAGTCGCCCTCGTGCGTGTTGTTCCAGTCGTTGAACGCGTAGAAGAGCCAGTACTGCAGCGCGATCTTTCCCGGATGTCCGGGGTCGGTCGCCACGTGGGCGTACACCGTCGGAACGGTTCCTTGCGACACGCGACGAGCCCACTCCTCATAGCCGCACCCGGGCTGCAGCGGGTTGCCTGGAAAGTCGAGCTGGTAGTCGTAGAGCGCGGCGGTGAGGTCGTTTGCCGACGGCGCGATCTTGACGAGGTCGTGCCCCCACGGACCGCGCAGCGAGACCGTGGGTTGGTCGAAAAGCGCGTTGACGTCCATCGGCTTGAACGGCGGGCCGACCCCACACGGCCGGTCGCGCGACACGATCTGAACGACAGGCGCGTAGCGTTTCGCTAGGGCCATCTCATCGCGGAGTCCGGAGCTCACCGTTGGAGACTGCGCGAATGTGACCGCAATCAAGAGCGGGAGTGGCTGGCGATGGATCATCGAGCAGCCGTGTGGCAAACGCTGCGCCGAGATCGGCAGCGACCACTGCCGCCCATTTTCGCTCCCGGCAGGATCGGCTAGCTTTGCCAGCATGACTGACGTCGTCGCGCTCGCCGCTGAACTCCTCTCGATCGACTCGTCCACCGGCGCCGAAAGCGGCGCTGTGGATTTCATTTCGAAGTGGCTCGTTGCCCGTGGTTGGAACGTGTCCCTCCAGGAGGTGAGCCGTGGCCGCGCCAACGTGTGGGCGTCTCGCGCCGGTCGCGGAGTCACGCTGTCCACACACCTCGACACCGTTCCGCCGTTCATTCCCCCGCGGCTAGTCGGGGACAAGCTGTTCGGCCGTGGCGCCTGCGACGCGAAGGGAATTGCCGCCGCCATGTTGGTCGCCGCGGACAATCTCGCGAAGCAGCGTGAGGAGCGCGTCGACCTCCTCTTCGTCGTGGGAGAAGAGAAGGGATCTGATGGCGCGCGCGCCGCAAATCGGCTGGCGGCCACCAGCCGCTTCCTGGTGAATGGCGAGCCGACGGAGAGTAAGCTGGCGAGTGGTGCGAAGGGATCACTGCGTGTGATGGTGCGGACACGCGGTCGGGCGGCGCACTCGGCATACGCCCATCTTGGCGAATCCGCGATCACGCCCATGCTCTCCTTGCTTCCGGCGCTCGATACGCTGAAGCTGCCAACCGATGAGGTCCTCGGCGCGACGACACTCAACATCGGTACGCTGCGCGCCGGAACCGAGGCGAACATCGTCCCGGCGCTGGCGGAGGCCGAGCTCATGTTTCGCCTCGTTGGCGATCCGGAGCCGGTGCGCGAGCAGATCGATCAGTGGGCGCAAGGGCGTGCAGAGCTCGAATACGGGTCGTACATCCCGGCCCAACACTTTCATACCATACCAGGGTTCGACGTTGCTCCGGTCGCGTACACGTCGGACATACCACTTCTCGGAAAATGGGGGACGCCGTTGTTGTTCGGTCCGGGATCGATTCACGTGGCGCACACGCCCGACGAGTTCATCGACGTCAACGAGCTTCGCGCCGCCGTCGAGGCGTATGAGCGCATCGTGCGGAGCCTGCTGAGCGCATGAGCAATCGATCATCGCCGCCCGAGCGTCGGGTTCGGGTCGCCGTGCTCGGCGCCACGGGCGCGGTCGGGCAGTCGTTCATCCGCCTGCTCGCGAACCACCCATGGTTTGAGCTCAGCGAGTTGGTGGCGTCGGAGCGCTCGGCCGGTCGGCCGTACGCCGAGGCCGCTCGGTGGATCGGCGCCGACCCGATGCCGGAGCGCATCGCGACGATGATGGTGCAGCCGCTCACCCCTGACAGGGTCACGGCGGACGTCGTCTTTTCCGCCCTCGACTCCGCTGCCGCCGGTGACGCGGAGCCGGCGTTTGCCCGCGCCGGGAAGACCGTGCTGACAAACGCGAAGAACTATCGGATGGACCCCGATGTTCCGCTCGTGATCGCCGAAGTGAATCCCTCGCACCTCGACATTCTCGCGGCGCAGCGGAAGAATCGCGGTTGGACGGGGGCGATCGTCGCCAACGGTAACTGCGCGTCAATCGTCGCGGCGCTCCCGCTGGCACCGATCCATGAGAGGTTCGGCATCAGCAAAGTGATGGCGATGACGATGCAGGCAGTCTCCGGCGCCGGCTATCCCGGCGTGGCGAGTCTGGACATTCTCGGCAACGTCATCCCGTACATCAAGGACGAAGAGCCGAAGATCGAAGAAGAGATCCAGAAGTTCCTGGGTCGAACGAACGCGGGCGCCGTGGAGAGCGCCGCCTTTCCCGTCAGCGCGCACGCCAACCGCGTCGCGGTCGAGCACGGCCACACCGTTTGTATGTCCGTCGAGTTGAAGACGAAAGCGAGCGCCTCCGACGTCGAGCGCGCACTCTCCGAGTGGCGCGGCGCCGACGTCGCGCAGAAGTTGCCCAGTGCGCCTGAGCGTGCACTGCTCGTCGCGACCGAGCCGGATCGACCGCAGCCGCGTCGACAGGTCGACACTGGCGGCGGAATGACCGTTGTGGTGGGGCGCGTGCGACCCGATCCGATCTTCGACGTGAAGCTCGTGGCGATGGGACACAACGTCATCCGCGGTGCCGCGGGTGCGTCCGTGCTCAACGCCGAGTTGATGTTGCAGTGCGGACTGCTTGGCGACTCGTGATCGTCCTCAAGTTCGGCGGTACGTCAGTCGGCGACGCGGAGTCGATCGCTCGAACGGGAAAGATCGTGGCGACACGCGCGAAGAAGGGCGCGATCGTGGTGGTATCGGCTCTGGCTGGAGTGACCAACGCGCTCATTGCGCTGGCTGA
>Ga0310811_10011130_pt1 | contig 11650 bp, 9 predicted proteins | sample YCmetagenome_FD_207642 | JGI IMG/M metagenome (GOLD analysis project Ga0310811, IMG submission 207642) | Soil microbial communities from experimental microcosm in Duke University, North Carolina, United States - YC | ecosystem: Engineered > Artificial ecosystem > Soil microcosm > Unclassified ...
CAGCCGCACGGTCCCTTCGTCGGCGGCGATCTCACCCAGCAGCAGCTTGACCAGGGTGGTCTTGCCCGCCCCGTTCGGCCCGACCACCGCGACCCGGTCGCCGCGGATGATGCGGGTGGAGAAACCCCTGACCAGGGTGCGGCCGCCGTAGGCCTTGGAGACGCCCTTGGCCTCGGCCACCAGCTTGCCGGAGACGCCGCCGGCGTCGAGCACCATCTCCAGGGGCTTGGCCTGGTCCTTCAGGATCGCGGTCTTGCGCTGGCGCATCGCCTCCAGCGCGCGGGCGCGGCCCTCGTTGCGGGTGCGTTGGGCGGTGATCGAGCGGTAGAAGGTGTAGGTCTCGCGGTCGATGGCCTTTTCCAGCCGCCGCAGGGTCTCCTGCTCCTCGGCCTCGACCTTGGCCGCCCAGGTCTCGAAGGCCGAGAAGCTCTTGTCCAGGGTCCGCACCTTGCGGTGGGCCAGCCAGAAGCAGCGGGTGGTGACCCGGCCCAGGAAGGCCCGGTCGTGGCTGACGATCAGGGCGGCCGAACGGGCGCCGGCAAGGGTCCGCTCCAGGGTCTCGATAGCCAGGATGTCGAGGTGGTTGGTGGGCTCGTCGAGCAGGATCAGGTCCGGCGCCTCGGCGAAGGCGCGGGCCAGGGCGGCGCGGCGGATCTCCCCGCCCGACAGTCCTTGGGTTCCCCGCGCGGGGTCCAGGCCGAAGGCCTCGAGCTGGGCCTCGGCCTCATGCTGCGCCGCCCCGCCGGCCGCGGCGAAGTCGGCCAGGGTGGCCCCGGTCACCACCGGCTCTTGCGGCACGAAGGCGATCCGGGTTCCGGGCTGCAGGAAGCGTTCGCCGCCGTCGGGTTCGATCTGGCCCGCCAGCACTCTGAGAAGGGTGGACTTGCCCGCCCCGTTGCGGCCGACCAGGCAGGCGCGGACCCGGGCCTCCAGCCCCAAGTCCACCCCGTCGAACAGCTGCAGGGCGCCGTCGGCCAGGCGCACGCCGCGCAGCGCCGCGATCGGCGGCTTCGCAGGAGGCCGGCTCACCGGGCCTGGTCGCCCAGGAGAGGTTCGGGCGTCGATGGGCCCCCGAAGGCGGCCACGAGGTCGCGGTAGAAGGCGGCCCTCTGCTCGTCCATCACCTGGCCGGGGGCGGGATTGAAGTCGCGCACGGGCAGGCCCTCGTGGGCGGCCAGCATGAAGCGTTTCCACACCGAGGCGGCCAGTTCGCCGCCGCTGACGTCGCGCATGGGCCGGGCGCGGTCGTTGCCGATCCACACCCCGGCGACGAAATCCGGCGTGAAGCCGACGAACCAGGCGTCACGGTTGTCCTGGTTGGTGCCGGTCTTGCCGGCCGCGGGCCGACCTATGGCCGCCCGCCGGCCGGTCCCACGCTGAATCACGCCTTGCATCATTCGCACCATCTGCTCGCTCAAGGCCGCCGGGTAAATGGGGGCCGGGGCGCTTCCGGCCCGTTGATACAGCACCGCGCCCTCCGGCGTGGCGATCTGTTCGATCAGATAGGGCTGCGAGCGGCGGCCGCCCTGCTGGAACACCTGATACCCTTCGACCAAGTGCAGCAGGCTGGTCTCGTAGGAGCCGAGCGCCACCGACAGCCGCGGCTGGGGCGGGATTTCGGTCAGGCCGAAGCGGCGGGCCAGGGTGGCCACTCGCTCGGGGCCGATCTCCTGGGTCAGCTTGGCCGAAACGGTGTTGATCGAGCGGGCGAAGGCGTCGGCCAGGGTCACCTCGCCGGCGTAGCCGCCGCCGTAGTTCTGCGGCGTCCAGTCGCCGAAGCGGACTGGCCCGTCCAGGCGCACGTCCTGGGGCTTGCGGCCGGCGTCCAGGGCGGCGGCGTAGACGAAGGGTTTGAAGGCCGATCCCGGCTGGCGCTGGGCCTGGACCGCGCGGTTGAAGGCGCTGTCGCGGTGGTCGAGCCCGCCGACCAGGGCCCGGATCGCGCCTTCGGGGCCCAGGGCCACCAGGGCCCCCTGGCTCGCGCCCCGGCCGGCGTTGGCGGCGGCGGCCTCGCGCACGGCGCTCGAGGCCTGGCGTTGCAGTCCGGCGTCGAGGCTCAGACGCACCACCAGGTCCGGCCCGCCGATCGGCGCCAGCTCCCGGGCCCGGCTCGCCGCCAGGTCCAGGGCGTAGCCGAAGATTCCCTCGGCCGGATCGTCGGGCGCCAGGGCCGGGGGTGCGGCCCGGGCGGCCGCCTGTTCCTGCGCCGTGATCCAGTTCTCCCCGCGCATCCGCTGCAGGACCAGACGCGAGCGGGCCAGGGCGGCCGCGAAATTGTTGGTCGGGTCGAGACGCGTCGGGGCCTTGGGCAGGGCGGCCAGGAGGGCGGCTTCCGACAGGGACAGGCTGCGGGCAGGCTTGCCGAAATAGACCTGGGCGGCGGCCTCGATTCCATAGGCCCCGGCGCCGAAATAGGTGCGGTTCAGGTAGAGCTTGAGGATGTCGTCCTTGCCCATCCGCTGCTCGATGCGCACCGCGGTCACCGCCTCCTGGATCTTGCGGCGCAGGGTCTGTTCGGGGGTCAGGAACAGGGTGCGGGCGATCTGCTGAGTGATGGTCGAGCCGCCTTCGACGATGCGGCGGGCCTCGATGTCGGCCCGCGCCGCTCGGGCGATGCCGATCGGATCGACGCCGAAGTGGGAATAGAACCGCCGGTCCTCGGCGGCCAGGAAGGCGCGGGGCAGGTAGGGCGGCAGGTCGGCCAGGCGCAGCACCTCGCCGCGGGCCGGGCCGCGCCAGCCGATGGCGTGTCCGGTGCGGTCCTGGAACAGGATGCTGGGGGGCTGGTTGACCCGCCATAGGGCCGACTGCGCCGGAACCTCCGGCAGGTCGGCCAGGGCCAGTCGCCAGATCCAAACCCCGAGCAGCAGGCTGACCAGCGCCGCCGCGGCTGCGACCGCGCAGCCGGCGACGACCCAGACGCGGCGCTTGCGGGCCCGCCGATACGCCAGGTCGGCGCGGATGACGGGGGGCGAGGGGGGCCAAATCTCGGGCAAAGCGCGGTCTCGGGCCTTCTGGTACGGCGGGCGCCGGGTTCTGCCTATATAGAGGCGTCGCCCAAGCGATAGATTACCCGGATCGAGAGTTAAGGATGAGCAGTAGCCCCTTTTGGGAGGTCAAGCGTCTCGAGCAGATGACCGTGCCCGAATGGGAGAGCCTGTGCGACGGCTGCGGACGATGTTGCCTGATCCGCTTCGAAGACGAGGAGACCGGGGAGGTGGTGCCGACCCGGGTCTCGTGCCGGCTGTTCGACGACGCGACTTGCCGGTGCAGCAACTACGCCCGGCGCAAGCGCCACGTCCCCGATTGCATCAAGCTGACCCCCCACAACATCGAGGACCTGGCCTGGATGCCCCCCAGCTGCGCCTACCGCCGCCTGCACGAAGGCCGAGGCCTGGCCGACTGGCATCCCCTGGTCAGCGGCGATCCCGAGAGCGTCCACCGGGCCGGAATCAGTATGCGCGGCCAGACCATCTCCGAACAGACGCTGGCCAATTCCGAGGACGCCCTGGACTTCCAGGCTCCCGAACTGCTCGAAGATTCGGACCAGTAGCGGGCTGCGTGGCAATTATGCCACATAAGCCCTTGTAAGCGGACGGCAATCGCTTAATTGAGAGCTGCAGGTTTCGGGGGCTGTCTTTGGCGCAAGATCCATATGCCGAGCTGGGCGTCCCTCGCGGCGCCAACGCCGACGACATCCGCAAGGCTTTCCGCAAGCTCGCCAAGCAGCTCCACCCGGACAAGAACCCGGGGGACAAGGCGTCCGAGGAGCGCTTCAAGCGCGTGAGCGCGGCCTTCGACCTGCTTGGAGACCCCGAGAAGAAGGCGAAGTTCGACCGCGGCGAGATCGACGCCGACGGGCGCGAGACCATGCGCGGCGGGCCCTTTCCTGGCGGCGGGGGCCCGTTCCGGGGCGGCCAACCGGGCGGCGGGGGGTTCGGGCAGCGGTTCGAGGGCGCCGACTTCGAAGACATCCTGGGCGAGGTCTTCGGCGCCCGCGGCGGGTTTCGGCCCGGCGGTTTCAACGCCAAGGGCGCCGACGTGCGCGCCCGGCTGGAGATCGACCTCGTCGACGCCATCCGCGGGACCACCCGGCGGATCGCCTTCTCCGACGGCCGCACCCTGGACGTGACCATCCCCAAGGGCGCCGCCGAGGGCCAGGTGCTGCGGCTGAAGGGCCAGGGCGCCCCAGGCCGCGGCGGCCCGCCGGGGGACGCCCTGGTCGAGTTGGCGATCCGGCCCCACCCGCTCTACCGGCTCCAGGGCTCGGACCTGCACATGGACCTGCCGGTGTCGGTCCCCGACGCGGTGCTGGGGGCCAAGGTGGACGCCCCGACCCCGGAAGGGGTGGTCAGCCTGACCGTGCCCAAGGGCTCCAATTCCGGGGCGCTTCTGCGCCTGAAGGGCCGCGGGGCGATCGATCCCGGCACGGGCCGCCGCGGCGACCTCTTGGCCCGGCTGGTGGTGACCTTGCCGGAGACCCCCGATCCGGAGCTGGAGAAGCTCGCCGAACGCTGGCGCCAGGAAAGGCCGTACACGCCGCGCCGGAAAGGGTAGGGCCGATGGGTTCAAGGATGGCGCTGAACGCTGGCGCTTCCCGCCCGTTCAGGGCCTATTCAGTCGCGCGCGACTAAAAGGCGAACCCATGCGAGCTTTCGTCCTTCCCATCCTCTGCGCGGCCGTGGCGGTGCTTACGCCCCTGTCCGCCTCGGCCCAAGCCCGGGGCGACAGCCTCGGCGCGGGCTGGCGCGAGCAACAGGAGGAGGCGCGCCGCGGCGTGCAGCAGGGCAACTTGCCCCTGTCGCAGATAACGGCCGTCGTCGCTCGCCGCACGCCGGGCATGCTGCTCGACGCCGGGCTCGAGGCCGGCCCCGGCGGCCGTCCCGTCTACCGCGTGCGGTGGGCGACCACGGACGGGCGGCGCATCGACTATCTGGTGGACGCCCGCACCGGCGCCATCATCAGCCCCTAAGGGACCCTCATGCGCATCCTCCTGGTCGAAGACGACGCCGACCTGTCGCGCCAGCTCAAGCAATCGCTGGGCGACGCCGGCTATGCCGTGGACCACGCGCCGGACGGGGAGGAAGCCCAATTCCTCGGCGACACCGAGCCCTATGACGCCATCGTGCTCGACCTGGGCCTGCCCAAGATCGACGGGGTCTCGGTGCTGGAGCGCTGGCGCAAGGACGGGTTGGCGACGCCGGTGCTGATCCTCACCGCCCGCGGCGCCTGGAGCGAGAAGGTGGCGGGCTTCGACGCCGGCGCCGACGACTACCTGACCAAGCCGTTCCACACCGAGGAGCTGCTGGCCCGCCTGCGCGCCTTGGTGCGCCGGGCCGCCGGCCACGCCGCGCCCGCGCTTTCCTGCGGCGGCCTGCGGCTCGATCCCCGGGCGGCGCGGGCCTCGGTCAACGGCGAGCCGGTGCGGCTGACCTCGCTGGAGTACCGACTGCTGCACTATCTGATGATGCATACCGGCCGGGTGATCAGCCGCACCGAGCTGGTCGAGCACCTCTACGACCAGGACTTCGACCGGGACAGCAACACCATCGAAGTGTTCATCGGTCGCCTGCGCAAGAAGATCGGCCCCGACCGGATCGAGACCGTGCGCGGCCTGGGCTACCGCCTGTCGCCGCTGCCGGGCGAGCCGGTGGAAGGATGACCCGGGCGTGACCGCGGACGGGCTCATCGGCGGGTCCCCCGGGCGGGGCCGCCTGGGCCGCCTGTTCGGCCGCTCGTCCCTGGGCCGACACTCGCTCACCCGGCGGCTGGTCTGGCTGGCCCTGGGCTGGAGCCTGACCCTGCTGATCGTCACCGGGGTGGCGCTGTCGCTGTTCTTCCACCGGGCGACCCTGAGCCGCTTCGACCAGTCCCTCGGCGACACCGCCGACGCCCTCTATGCCGGCTCGACGGTGGAGGATGGCCAGCCGGTCGCGCCGCCCCTGACCGATTCGCGGGCCCTCCTGGCCTACTCCGGCAAATATTGGCAGATCGCCGTGTTGGGCCCCGACGGACGCCTGAAGGCGGTGGCCCGCTCGCGCTCCCTGTGGGATTCGGTGCTGCAGACCGCGCCGGGGACGGTGGCGCAGCTTCGGCGCGCCCCCGGCGAGCCGGTCCATTACGACGTCATAGGCCCGGCCAAGGAGCCCCTGCGCGCCCTGGCGATGATGAGCCGGCTTCCCGGCCTGGCCTCGCCGGTGGTGTTCATGGCTGCAGAGGACCGCCGCCCGATCGACCGCGACGTGCGCACCTTCGCCGCCACGACGGCCGTCACCCTGGTGCTCCTGGGCGCGGGCCTCGCGGCGGCGGTGTTCCTGCAGGTCCGGGTCGGCCTGGGGCCTCTGTTCGCCATGGGTCGGGAGGTCGCCGCCGTGCGCCAGGGCAAGGCCCAGCGCCTGTCCAAGACCTATCCGTCCGAACTCGACCCCCTGGCCGGGGAGCTGAACGCGCTTCTCGACCACAATCAGGAGGTGGTCGAGCGCCAGCGCACCCACGTCGGCAACCTCGCCCATGCGTTGAAGACCCCGATCTCGGTGATGCTGGCCGAAGCCGAGCGCCAGCCGGGCGCCCTGGCCGGCGTGGTGACCCGCCAGGCCGAGGCGATGCGCGAGCACGTCGAGCACCATCTGCGCCGGGCCCGGGCGGCCGCGCGCACCACCGGCTCGGGCCAGCGCACGCCGGTGGCCGCGGTCCTGGACGAGCTGTCGCGCACCCTGGAGCGCATCTTCCGCGGCAAGGTCGTCATCGACTGGGACGCCCCCGAGGAGCTCGACTTCGCCGGGGCCGACCCGCACCGGCTGCACCTGACGATCGAAGACGACGGTCCCGGCCTGCCGCCCGAGCAGCGCGACGCCGTCCTCAAACGCGGCGAGCGGCTCGACGAGACTGCGCCCGGGTCGGGGCTCGGTCTTTCTATCGTCGACGAATTGGCGCGTGCCTACGGAGGCAGCCTGACCTTGTCGGAATCAGTTTTGGGCGGTCTGAAAATCTCCCTCGACCTTCCCAGGGCCGAGGACTGAACGGCCCCTTCGCGAACGATTAACCAAAACTCGCCACTCTATTCGGACGCCTTTCACGGGACCCCTTCAATTCAATGGGCGAGTTGTCCGAGACCAGAGTTGGCGCGGTCCGCCGGTTGATCGAACAGGTCCCCGATACGGCGATCCGCAGCCTGGAATCCGCCCTGTCGCACAGTGGCCGTGAGGACCAGGGGATCGCCCTGGTGCAGGACATCGTCGCCGCGGAGATGCAGGACCGCCGGCTCCGGGCCGCCGTCCTTTCGCCTCTGCTGCCCCTGTGTGCGGCGCCGGCCGACGGCCTGCAGCGCCTGGCCTTTCCGTACTCGACTCCGGCCTTGACCTGGCGGGCGCTCAAACAGGTTGCGCCCGAGTCCGCCGCCTTGGCGGCGCGGATGGGCAAGACCCTTCGCCACGACGACGAAGCGCCCGAGGTGTTCGACGAGCTGTGCGTCCGCGCCGCCGCTGGCCTGCGGGCCGAGGAACCGGCCTTCGCCGCCCTGCGGCAGGTCCTCGAAGGCCGCGCCGCGGGCGGGGCCGAGCAGTTCGCCCAGCTCCTGGCCCTGGCGCCCCTATCGCGCAAGGCTTTGCGCCGTTTGCCGATCTGGGTCCGCACCCTGAGCGGGGAATACGCCGCCTCGATCCGGCTGGCCTTCCGCGACGCGGTGGAGATCAACGAGGACGCCGGCCCCGGCTTCATGGAGATACTGTTCGGTCACCTGGAGGAGCCGCACCAGGTGCTGCGGCTGATTTCGCTGGTGATGGATCGGCCGGGGGACCGCTACCTGGCCGCATCGGAGCTGGCCAATTTCGGTGAACGGCTGCTGGGGGACCTGGACCGGCGCATCGACGAGGTGCGGCGGTTCGACCCGTCGCGGGGGCTGGAAGGCGGGGTCGCCATGGCGACCTCCGTCCACGTCGTCACCTCGGTCATCAACGAATTCGAGCAGTGGCTGGAGATCAAGCGCGAAGGCCCCTGGGGGACGCGGCTGGGCGCCCACAAGCGGGCCCTCGCCATGGCGGTGGAGGCGCGACTGCGCGAGGTCGAGGCCGCCGTGGCCATGGCCCTGCCGTCGCAGCCGGTGCGCTCCACGGCGCGGACCGTGCGCGGCAAACCCAAGCTCGCCAACGACCCCGACGTGGCGGCAGTGACCAAGGCCCAGGCCTTGCTGGCCTTCCTCTACGAGTCCCGCAGCTCGGCCAACTACGGCGGCTTCGGCTCGGTGCGGACCAAGGTGGTCGAGGCCCTGGACCCCCGGATCGACCAGTACGCCGAGGACCTGCTCGAGCAGCTACATGGGGGCGACGGCGCGCCGGTGGATCGAATCCGCGCCTATCTCGAGGTCGTCGCGGAGTTCCTGGGCCTCGTCCGCGACCCCAAGGCCGCTGACATCGTCCGCCGCCGGGCCGCGGTGGCCTGAGGGTTCGCCCGGGAACGACTGCAAAGGGACGCCTCGCCACCGCCTTCGTTTCCCGCTAGCAGGGCCTTTCGCGAACGGCGGGAGCGCGCCCTTGGCTTGGCTTTTCTGGATCATCGCCGGCGGCCTGACGGCGGCGGCCGCCGCCCTGGTGACCGTCCGTGCGGTCGCTGCGGCGAAGGGCGCCGGCGTGGGGGAGGATCCGGCTCTGGGGGTCTACCGCCGCCAGCTGGCCGAACTGGACGATCTGGCCGCCCGCGACCTGCTGGGCGTCGAAGAGCACCGCGCCGCCTTCGCCGAGGCCGGCCGGCGGCTGCTGGCCGAGACCGAGCGGGCGGGGGTTCCCGAAGTCGGGGCGGGACGGGCGCCGCCGCGGCTGATCTTGGCCGGGATCGCCGCCGCGGCCCTGGCGGCGCTCGGACTCTATCTCGCCCTCGGCTCTCCGGGTTTTCCCGACCAACCCTACCGCACGCGCCTGGCGCAGTGGCGCAGCGGCGACCCGTCGCGGCTGAAGCCGGCGGAGATGGCGGCGATCCTGCGCGACCTTGCGGCCCAGCGGCCAAACGACCCGCAGGCGTTCGAATACCTCGCCCGCACCGAACTGGCGGCCGGCGATCCGATCGCCGCGGCCGAAGCCGCCCGCACCGCCATACGGCTGAATCCGGCCCGCGCCGACCTGCACGCCATGCTGGGCGAGGCCCTGACGGCGGCGGCCGAGGACGGATCCGTCCCCCCGCAGGCGCTATCGGAGTTCCAGCGGGCGCTCGAGCTCGATCCCCGCAACTTGCCGGCGCGATATCTCCTGGCCCGGGCCCGGATCGCCGCCGGCGACCGTGAGGGCGGGCTGGCGGCGTGGCAGGCGCTGGCGGCCGAGCTGGCGCCCGACGACCCGCGCCGCAAGGCCCTGGCGGCGGACATCGCCCAGACCCTGGGGCCCGCCGTCGCGCCTGCTCCCGGCGCGGTCCCCGAAGGCGCCGAACAAGCCGCCTTCATCCGCGCCATGGTGACCGGCCTGGCGTCGCGGCTGGAGGCCAGTCCCGACGATCCCGACGGCTGGGCCCGGCTTGTCCGGGCTTACACGGTGCTGGGCGACCAGGCCGCCAAGGCCAAGGCGCTGGACCGCGCCCGCAAGCTGTTCGCCGGCCGGCCCGCGGACCTGGCCAAGGTGGAAGCGGGCTCGGCCACGATCGCCCCGCCGCCGAGGGGGCCCTGAACCGCGGGCCATCATGGCGCCCCTTTGGTATGGCTCCTGACGCGCCTATGTTGCGCCACCCTCAACCGAGCGATCCATGCCCCTGCTGCCGAAGTCGAAGAAGGCCCGCCGACGCCTGACGGCGCTGGCCGTCGCCGCGCCGATCCTGGCGCTGGCCGTGGGGCTGTCGCTCTACGCCATGGGCGACGCGGCGGTGTTCTTCTATTCGCCCACCGACGCCAAGGCCAAGGGCGTGCCGGCCGGCAAGACCATCCGCATCGGCGGCCTGGTCCAGCCGGGCAGCGTGAGGAAGCTGTCCGACGGCCGGGTGGAGTTCACCGTCACCGACAACCGCGCCATAGCGCCGATCAGCTACCGCGGCGACCTGCCCGACCTGTTCCGCGAGGGCCAGGGGATCGTGGCGCAGGGTTCGTTCGACGGCGCCGGCGTGTTCGAGGCCCGCGAGGTCCTGGCCAAGCACGACGAGAAATACATGCCCAAGGAAGTCGCCGACGCCTTGAAGAAATCCGGCGAGTGGAACCGCGGGGGCGCGGCGCAATGATCTCGGAGCTGGGCGCCTTCGCCCTGGTGCTGGCCCTGGCCCTGTCGGCGCTGCAGGTCGGGCTGTCGATCATGGCCCGCATCCGCCACGACGCCGCCCTGCGCGGGGCCGGGGAGGGCGCCGCCGCCGGCGCCTTCCTTGCCGTGGCGGTGGCGTTCGGCGCCCTGATGTACGCCTTCGTCACTTCGGACTTCTCGGTCGCCAACGTCGCGGCCAACTCCCACACCGACAAGCCGATGCTCTATAAGGTGGCCGCCGTCTGGGGCAGCCACGAGGGCTCGATGCTGCTGTGGTGCCTGGCCCTGACGGGCTTCGGCGCGGCGGTGGCCCTGGCCGGGCGCAACCTGCCGCCGGGGCTCAAGGCCCTGACCATCGCCACCCAGGGCGCCTTGGGCCTGCTGTTCGTCGGCTACACCGCCCTGGCGTCCAATCCGTTCATGCGGCTGGTGGATCCGCCGGTGGAGGGGCGTTCGCTCAATCCGATCCTGCAGGACCCGTTCCTGGCGATCCATCCGCCCTTCCTCTATTCGGGCTATGTCGGGTTTTCGGTGGTGTTCTCCTTCGCCGTCGCCGCCCTGATCGAGGGCCGGGTCGACGCGGCCTGGGCGCGGTGGGTGCGTCCCTGGACCCTGGCCGCCTGGAGCCTGCTCACCGTCGGCATCACCCTGGGGTCGTTCTGGGCTTATTACGAGCTGGGTTGGGGCGGCTGGTGGTTCTGGGATCCGGTCGAGAACGCCTCGTTCATGCCTTGGCTGGTGGGCACGGCGCTGCTGCACTCGGCCATCGTCACCGAAAAGCGCGGGGCTCTGGCCGGCTGGACCGTGTTTCTGGCCCTGGCCGCCTTCACCTTCTCGATGCTGGGCGCCTTCCTGGTCCGCTCCGGGGTCCTGACCTCGGTCCACGCCTTCGCGGTCGATCCCACCCGCGGGGTGTTGCTGCTGATCATCCTCGGCCTGGCGGCCGGAAGCGGCTTCGCCCTGTTCGCGTGGCGTGCGCCCAAGCTGGCGCCCGGCGGCCTGTTCGCGCCGGTCAGCCGCGAGGGCGCCCTGGTGCTCAACAACCTGTTCCTGGCCGCCGCGGCGGTCACGGTGGCGCTGGGCACCCTCTATCCCCTGGTCCGCCAGGCCCTGACCGGCGAGGCCATCTCGGTCGGCGGGCCCTATTTCGCCCTCACCTTCGCGCCCCTGATGTCGGCCTGCCTGCTGATCCTGCCGGCCGGGCCGCTGCTGGCCTGGAAGCGGGGCGACCTGCTGGGCGCCCTGCAGCGGTTGTGGGTCGCCGCCCTGGTCGCCGTAGCCGTCGGCGCGGCGGGATGGCTTTTCATCAGTCCACGCAAAGCCCTCGCGCCGCTCGGCCTGATGCTGGGAGCCTGGCTGATCGTCGGCGCGCTCAGCGAGGTCGCCGGCCGGGTGCGGCTGGGCCAGGCGGGCCTGGGCGAGGTCGGCCGCCGGCTGCGGGGCCT
>Ga0310811_10011131_pt1 | contig 11649 bp, 13 predicted proteins | sample YCmetagenome_FD_207642 | JGI IMG/M metagenome (GOLD analysis project Ga0310811, IMG submission 207642) | Soil microbial communities from experimental microcosm in Duke University, North Carolina, United States - YC | ecosystem: Engineered > Artificial ecosystem > Soil microcosm > Unclassified ...
CTTCCATCTACCGCACCTTCTGCTCCGCCTGCCGGCACCGTCCGGGTGGACCTGCGAACCGTTGCGCCCGTGTGGATCCGCGTCGTGGCCGACGATCAGAAGAAAGTGGAAGCCGTGATTGCGGCCGACGAGCGGCTCTCGTTCACTGCCGAGCGTTCGATCGTCGTTCGAGCGGGGAATGGGGGAGACGTCCTGGTGAAGACGGCCGCTGGCGAGGATCCGTTTGGCGCGTCAGGTCAGGCACTGACGCGGACGTTCGTCGTGGCTGACCGTTCGCTTTCACCGTCGCGCTGAAGTCAGCCCGTCACCCCGAGTGCCGGCGTAACGCAGGAATATTCCGGCTTCGCCGGAACATGATCCAGGTTGATGTCCAGGCCGCCAGTCGTCCGCGCGATTACGCCCGACGATGCAGACAGCATAGAACGGCTGTATGCGCAATCCGCCGCGCACCTCCGCTCGATCGGCGATCAAACTGATTTCCGCTTCAACGCGGCAGCGTACCGGCGCGACGGCTTCGGCGATCGGCCGGCGTTTTCAGGATGGGTCGCGGTGCAGGACGGAGTCGTGGTCGGCCACCTGCTCTACACGTTCGGCTACGACACGGATGGCGCGGCCCGGTTCCTGTTCGTGATCGATCTCGCCGTGGACGAACAAGCCAGGCGTCAGGGGATCGGCAGGGCCCTGATGCAGCATGCGGCGGCGATGTGCCGCGAAGCGGGCGGCACACTGCTGTTCTGGGCCGTGCACGAGAAAAACGGACTGGCGCTGGAGTTCTATCGTGGAATCGGTGCCGAGCCGATCGCTCACGCGCAGTTCATGACGCTGGCCGTCTAGTCCTTCCGCGCGACCTTGTCGTCGCTGATGCCGAAGGTCGTGAGATTGAGAAGCGGATCGCCCGAATAGGCGCGCGTCCCGCGCAGTTCGAAGGCGCAGACGTATCCGTTCTGATTGAGATCCCACCCCGATTCGACGAGATCGAGGTTGTACGCCTTGGCTTCGTCCAGTGTGCTGAAAGGCGTCCCGAAAACCTGACTGAGGTACTCGAGTTTTTGTTCGTCGGTATCGAAACCGGCGGCCTCCAGTCCGCCGATGACCAGTCCCCACCAGGTGCCTGGCCCGTCACCCTGCACAAGGGTTGGTCCGCCGTTCAGAAGCTTCGAATCACCGGGGCACCTGCCGGGCTCCGCCTGCTGCGCGCTCACGACGACGATGGCGAGCACGGCCCCGAGCAGCGCGCATAGCATGGTTCGTGAGGTCATCTCGTCCTCCGAGGCGCATTCTATGCCTATTCTGCCCGCATCAACTCCAGTGGATTCGCTCTGGCCGCCAGGCGTGCAGGGATATAGCAGACCAGAAGGGAGATGCCGGCGACTACGGTGGCGACAGCCGCAAAGGTGACGGGATCGCGCGCGCTGACGCCCCAGACGAATGCGCTGACGACGTTCGAGGTCAGCCACGCCGCGGCGACCCCCGCCAGAACGCCCAGCAGCACGATGACGCCGGCGTCGAGCATGACGGATCCGGCGGCTCGCGACGGCGTCGCCCCCAACGCGGCGCGGATAGCGAGTTCGCGCCGTCGCTCGACCACGACGCGCCCCAGGCCGCCGGCGAGACCGACGAGAGCGATGGCAAACGCAAGTATCGCCACACCCGCGCCGACGACGGCGCGGAGCCTGCGGTCTGCCACGGATCGCTCCATCACTTCTTCGAGCGTCCGTACCGGCATCAGCGGCGTTCGGGCATCGGCCTCGTGGATCGCCGAGCGCAACGAGGATTCGAGCAGTCGCGTGTCGCCCCGCGTGCGCGCCGCAACATACAGCTGGCTAGCGGGCAGCTCCTGCCACAGGACGTAAACGGCCGGCCCCGGCCTGTCCGCAAGGCCGGAGTACTTGATGTCTGCCACGACGCCGATCACCGTCGCTTTGCCGCGCGCGCGAAGGCCCGGCAGGAAGATGCTCAATTGATGTGCGGCCGTGTCCATTCCGGGAGCGAGCGCGCGTGCAGCCGATTCGCTGAGCATCACGACGAGATCCCCGCGGCGAAGGTCGGTTTCGTCGAAGTAGCGGCCGTTCGAGAGGCGCGTGCCGAGCGCCTCGAGGTAGCCCGGGGTCACCGAGGCGAACGTCAGTTCAGGTGTCTCCGAGCTGCCGCTCTCGCTGCGAAAATTCACGGTCATTACGAGCGTGGCGTGATTGGGCGGAAGGCTGCTGCCGGCGCCGGCGGCCACAACATCCGGGATCGCCCGTACGCGCTCGAGAATGCGATCGAGCCGCGGCCGCCCGTCTGCCGCCTTGAAGTTCATCGCGTCGCCCAGCATCAGCTGCGAGACGATGGCGCCTCTCCGCTCCACGCCGACGTCGTCGCGCAGCAGGCCCTGCATCGTTCGGGTGAGCAGCGTGCCGGCCGTCAGCAGCACCACCGAAAGCGCAACCTGAAGAACTGCGAGCGCGGTCCGCACCTTGACGCCGCGCGGGGTGTCGCCGGCAGCCGTGCGCAGCATCGTTGCGGGCGGTTCGATCGCGCGTGCTGCCGGAAGCGCCGCTGCGGCCGCCGACACCGCCGTCAACGGGACGGCGAACAGCAGCACCGGCCAGTCCAGGCGGACGTCCGCCAGACGAGGGAGGATGCCGGCGGCCCAGGTCCTGATCGTGACTACCGCGACCGATGCGAGGGCGAGACCGGCGACACCACCGAAGGCCGCGATCGCGAGCGCCTCCGCGAACGTCGTCATGAGGATCTGCACGCGGCCGGCACCTATGGCCATTCGAATCGCCAGCTCGCGTCGGCGGGCGACGGTGCGGCCGACCAGGATGGTGGCGACGTTGGCACACGCCACCAGCAGGACGATGGCGGCTGCAGCGGTGAATGCCAGCAGCATCGGCCGGACGGGAGCGAGCAGCCGATCGCGCAGCAATTCCACGTTGGCAGTCATTTCTTCCGCGTGCCGCGCCTGCGGGTCGAGCGCAGTACGCGCGCGCTCCATTTGCACACGTGCGGCAGCGATCGTCGTGCCGCGCGACAGCCTGCCGAACAGCCGCAGACGACGCTCGTCGTTCGATCGGTCGAATGCGACACCACGGACTGCCGCCGCAGGAATCCAGACGTCAGTTCCATCTGACGGAAACGCGAAACGCGCCGGCATGACGCCGATGACGGTCACCGAGGCGTCGCCGATCGTCATCGATCGCCCGATCAGCGAAGCGACGGATCCTTCGATGCCGCGGGCGAAGCGCTCGCTGACGACGGCAACAGCGGGACCGTCGTCGGTAGCGAAGACTCGTCCGACTGCTGGCGTAGTGCCGAGCGTCGCGAAGAACGTCTCGTCCACGACGGCGACCGGCAGGAAGCGCGGCTCCGATATCCCGCGAACCGTGAAGCCTTCGCTCGCGTAGCCCGACACGCTCGAGAAGGCGGGAAGTGCCGCGCGCCACTCGGGCAGGCTGGCGACGGAGACCGAGACGTCCATGACGGCGAGCCGATCGGCGTCGGAATAGGGAAGCGGCCGCAGGAGCACGCCGTACACGATCGCGAACAGGGCGGTGTTCAAGCCGGCGCCGAGTGCAGAAACGAGGATCGCGGCGGCCGTGGACCACCGATCCTTCCACAGCCGCCGTCCTGCGTAGATGATCTCCGTCATCGTTGCGAGCAGGCCTGCGTGCGCATGGCCGCGTGCATCAGAACCTGAAAAGCACGCCCAATGCGGCGCGGCCGAAATCGAGCTTGTTCTGACCGAGATCGATGCCTATGCCGAGCAGATCGATTTTCTGGAACGAGTGGTAGTAGCGCACGTCGCCTTTCAGGCCGATGTGCTTCTGCACGAATACGGCGACGCCCGCGCCGATCGTCCACCCCGCGTGGGTCTGCGAGTCCTCCGTGTTGCCCGGTCCCTCGACCTTCGTCTTGATCGCGCCGAAGCCGATGAGACCGTACGGCTGCACGATCGAGAACCGCGGCGCCAGCATGAAGTCGCCCATCAGCGTCGTCACGGAAGTCGGGTTGGTCCGCTCGCCGGTGAAGTCCGCTTCGTGCGTCAGCTCGGTCTCGAAGCCGACCACCGAACCGAGCGAGCCCAGGGATCCGCCCCAGTTCCAGTTCTTGTTCCGGCAATCCGTGGCGCTCCGGCATCCCGTGTCTCCGCCGAAGTTGTAACCGTAGGACACGCTGATGAAGCCCTGCGCCGATGCGCGCCGCGGGACGAGAACAGCGGCGGCCAGGCAGGCCCAAACCGCGGCAGTCCGGAGCCTTCGAGCCGTTTTGTCTTTGCGCATCTGCTACCTCGGGTGACGCGGTTGAGCCAGTCTGCTGGTTGTGGGTGCAGCGGTCAGCAGGAGTCGTGCCGTTTATCGCCGCACGGTTTCCGACAAGCGCGGACGGTCGGCGAGCAATTCCTCGATGGCATCGGCGAGGTGTTCGTCGGTCACGTGATGATCGCCGCGGCTGACGCGGAGCGCGTGGGCTTTCATGAGGACGTCCACTGCGCGAACACCTTCCGGCGGCTCGAACTTGTAGCAGGCGAGCTCCACTTTCATCCCGTTGGGATCGTGCAGATAGATGGAATCCATGAAGCCGCGATCGCGCTGGATGAAGTCGATGCCGCGTTCGCGCAGGCGCGCGGGCGCCTGCTGAAACGTTGCGCGCGACACGTTGAACGCAATGTGCTCGACGCAGCCGATCTCCCGCGGTGCGTCCCGGCGCGCGTCCTCGCGTGATTCGTTCGTGAAGACCGTCAGCAGGCGTCCGTCGCCGGGGTCGAAGTACAGATGGTTCTCGTCAGGCTTTCCGAGGTTCGGCTGCTCGAGCACGAATGGCATTCCCAGGGCGCCCTGCCAGAAGTCGATGGCGCTTTGCTTCGTCGATCCGACGATCGTGATGTGGTGGACACCCTGGATCTGCACCTTCTTCATGGCGGCCTCTCGGAAGTCGTTTCGCGCAGAACGTGCCGCGAGTATACCTCCGCCGTTGCGGCGGTCGACGGTGCGGGCTGGGGTGGTCGACGGCGCGGATCGGGAGGCGGGCTCTACCGTTTTCGACGCGGAGTGCTCTCGTCTGAGACACCCCGCGCGTCGGGGTCTTTCGGTGATCCGTTCTGGCGAAGGAATCGCCGCGAGCGCGGTGTTTCGGGTCCGCTGATCAGGGTTTCGAGTTCCTGGCGCAATTTGCGCGTGTGCTCTGTCAGATCGCGGAGCTGTGCTTTGATGGCCTCTTCAGCCCAGCGTCCCGACATTTCGAACGTGTGCCAGCTTTCGCACATCTCCTCCGCCCAGGCGGCATGCAGCATCAAGGCCACTCGCGTGCGGGCTGGTTATCGCCGCTGCACACGCCGCGTTCAGAAATACGTCAGCGGTATGTAAGTTCCGGATGGGTTACGCGGAGGAGCGCTGCGGGAGCACCGGCAGCCGTTGCCCCGCGGCCAGCCGGACGAGAGGAATGTGTGCGGTCGCCGGGCAGGTCGAGAGCAACGCCGTCGTGCTCTCGATGTCGCCTTCGCCGAGCGAAGCATCGACGAGGATCACGTCGGGCAGGTGGCAGGACGCCTTCACGATCGTCTCGAATGGTGTCCGTGAGACGCAGACGCGATATCCGCGCTGTTCGAGCTGCCGCGCGCGGCGCGTGCGCGACGCGCGATTCGCGTCCGCGACCAGCACGAGCGGCACGGCAATGGCGGCCGACTCGGCGCCTATGACCCCAGCCACCGGCGTCTCTGTGCGCAATTCGGACATGCTGCCGACTCCGTTCTCTGGCGATCCGCCGTCGTCTTTCGCGGCGCACAGCAAGAACGCTGCCCGGTTTCTACGCGTGCAGGAACCGATCGACGTCGGCGCCGACGAGGGCGCCGGGATCAGCTCACTCAGGTTTTCAGTAGTCGGCCGCTGGACCAGGAAACGCGCTGTCCGATGGACGTGGGATGTGCGGCCGGCGCACACGATAGCACAAACGCGGACCCGCGAAAACGGTCGATCGCGTGTGTGGCGCGAAAAAATTTCAGGCGCTGCGGCTGACGACGCGGACGGGCTCGTGCCGCGCCGGACGCCACGCGAGCAGTGCGAGGCCGAGCACGACGATCAGCAGCGCGAAGAGATGCGCGACAGTGAAGGGCCCGAGGACCCGGACGTTGACCCGGAGGAATTCGAGGCCGAACCGGAAGGCGCCCGCGAGGAGGAGGTATCGCCCGAGCACGATGCGGTCTGGTACGCCGCGGCGTCGCCAGCGGATCAGCACCCACGCGAGCAGCGCGAGAAACGCCGCCTCGTACAACTGGGTCGGATGCACTCGCTCCAGTGTCGGAGGAAGCCCCTGCGGGAAGGCGACGCCCCACGGGAGCGACGTGGGATGACCGTAGTCGTCACCGACGAGGAAGCAGCCGATCCGGCCGAGCATCTGGCCGACGGCGAGCGCCGGCGCCGCGGCAGCCAGGACCGCCATCGGTGGCCAGCGTTTCAGCCGCATCATCGCGAACCCGGCGCCGACGCCTCCGACGAACCCGCCGAACCAGCTCATGCCGCCGCGATCGAGCGCGAGGGCCCAGAACGAACTCTCCTGCAGATGCTCGAAGACGTAAAGCAGCTTTGCACCGACGAGTCCGCCGACCAGGCCGTACACCGCCGCGTCGATCGCCGCCTCGGGAAGGCCGCTGCGCCGCAGCTCCTTGCGGAACACGAGCAGTCCCGCGAGCGCGCCGAGCGCGACCATGACGCCGAAGCTCGTGATCTCGAACGAGCCGATGCGGAACAGGACGGGATACACGTCTCTGCTGGTCCTTCTTTGCGTCAGTCTTTCGAAGTGACCCGGGTGGGGATCGAACCCACGACCCTCTGATTAAAAGTCAGATGCTCTACCACTGAGCTACCGGGTCAATGCAGCCACCGATCGTAGCACGAGCACGAATATTGCTCGCCGATCCGAGGAGGTGTACGGATGCCACCACGAGGCGTCAAGAGCGCGAAACGCGAGCGGCAGTACGAGCACATCAAGGAGTCGGAAAAGAAGGAGGGCCGCAGCACGAAACGCGCGAAGCAGATCGCGGCCGCTACGGTGAACAAGCAGCGGCGCAAGTCGGGCGAGACGAAGAGCAGCCGCAAGAAGAGCAGTTCCAGCCGCAAGTCCAGCAGCCGCTCGAGCGGGAAGAAAAAGTAGGGAAGCTCGCGCGTCCGGTTTCGCAGCCGAAGCCCGAGTGCACAGCGTTCGAAGGCTTCCTTCAGCACCGCGCCTGATCACACGAGTGACCGAGACACAACCGCGTGCAGTGCCGCTGGAGCGTGTATGTAAGGATTCGAAAACGGTAGCAGCCGACGGCCGTCGGGTGTGATTACTCTGCGTCGGCCACGACGGCGGCTTCGACTTTCTTCGGCGCGCGTTTCTTGCGCACCTTTCCCGCTCCGCGCACGCCAGCCGGCGCCGGCTCGCTGCTCGGTTCCAGCTTCGACATGCTCGTGAGGAATTTCTTGACGCCGTGCTCGTCGAACTGCACGCGCGTGTAAGCGTCCTCGACGGCGATCACTGAACCGAGCCCGTAGGTCGGTTCGACCACGCGGGATCCGACCTCAAAGCGTTTCATGCCTGCTGCTCCCTCGCGCGCCAGCGTCCGACCGCCCCATACGGACGGGCTCGCTGCCACAACCTACACAATATCAGGACGTTACCGCCAGCGTCAATTTTTGTCGTCGCGGGCGGCCCCACCCACGGATCATCCAGTACCTTGCGGCATTCCTCGCGAGCGGCCCACCCGCGGATCATCCGGTACCTTGCGGCGACGCGGGCGCGTGACGCGCCCGGATCATCCGGCGCGATATGCTAGGCCGCGATGGCCCAGCCCGTTCACGTAATCGGCGTCTCGCTCGACCTTGGCGGAAACCGCCGCGGCGTCGACATGGGCCCATCGGCCCTGCGCATCGCCGGCCTCGGTGAACGCCTCGCCGCCATGGGCATTTCCGTTCTGGATACCGGCGACCTCGTCGCCCCCATCCCCGAGACCAAGAGCTTCGGCGATCCGCACAAAAAATACATCCGCGAGATCGCCCGCGTGTGCGAGAAGCTGTACCGAACGTCGCTGACAGCGCTCGAGAAAGGCGCCCTTCCGCTCGTTCTCGGCGGCGATCACTCGCTCGGCGCAGGCTCCGTCGCTGCGTCCGCCGATTATCTGAGACGCTCGGGCAGGCCCTTAGGTCTCCTGTGGGTCGACGCGCACGGCGACATGAATACGCCGGCGACGTCGGGCAGCGGCAACGTCCATGGCATGCCGCTGGCGGCGCTGCTCGGCCCCGAGCCGGCGGAGCTCTCGCGGATCGGCGGCTTCTCACCGAAGATCCTGCCATCGCGTACGGTCCTCATAGGCATTCGTAACCTCGACGAACGCGAAAAGGAGCGGATCCGCGGTTCGGACGTCCACGTCTTCACGATGAAGGACATCGATCGGGCCGGGATCGCCGCCGTCGTCGAACAGGCGCTCGCCATCGCCGGCGCAGATGGGGCCGGTGTGCATGTATCGTTCGACCTCGACGTGTGCGATCCAACGATCGCGCCGGGCGTGGGCACGCCCGTGAAAGGCGGCCTCGACTACCGCGAAGCGCACATGATGATGGAGATGATTGCGGACTCGGGGCTGCTGTGCGCGCTCGATCTCGTGGAAGTCAATCCCATCCTCGACGATCGAAACGCCACCGCGACGCTCGGTGTGGAACTCGCGCTGTCGGCGCTCGGCCAGAAAATCATCTGAGCCCGTCATTTGAGCTTGTACGAGATCGATATGCCTTCACCCGAAGGTGCAACGATCGTCGTCCACAGCGACGCGCTGTGCTGAATGGCGTTCAGATAGTCCCCCATCTCGGTCCGCTTGTTGACGACGTTGTGGGCGGTGAAGAGACCGCCGGCGTCGAGGCGCGGCAGGACGAGGTCGAGGAAGCGCTTGTAGTCGCGCTTCCACGCGTCGAGGAACACGAAATCGAACGTGCCCTGCAGCTTCGGGATCTCCGTGAAGGCATCGCCGGCGACGACCTGGACGACGTCGTTCATCCCCGCTTTCTGGATGTTGTCGGCAAGTTCCTTCGCGCGGACCGGGTCGTATTCGATCGTCACCAGCTTGCCGCCGGTCATGCGAAGCGCCTGGCCCATCCAGATCGCGCTGTAGCCGCTCGCGCCGCCGATCTCGAGTGCCCGCTTCCGGTGCGTGGACGCGACGAGGATGCGCAGGAATCTTCCGTCTTCCTCCGAGATCGCAAGCTGTCCGTGGTCCTTCGCCCGGATGTCGGCGAGAATCCTGTCCAGGTCGGGTGACTGCCGCTGCTGTGCGTGAAGGGGTACGAGCACGAGGGCACATACGAGGAGCGCCGTGGGGATCCGCCATGCCTTCATCTGCTGCTCCCTGAGGTGATGATTCGTTCGACGACCGCCCGCGCGTCGGCGATGCAGTCAGGTATCCCGACGGCGCGGAACCCGCCGCCCGCGACGACGAGTCCTGGATGCGCGGCGAGCCGCGCCTCGATCGACGCGACGCGCGCGCCTTGACCGATATTGTGCTGTACGCTGGCCATCCGCCACCGGTAGACGCGTGTCAGCGCCGGCGTCGCCGCGATCCCGAGCACGTGTTGCAGATCGCGCCGCACGATTTCGATCAGCGTGCGATCGTCGAGATCGACCGCGTTCGGATCGTGAGCCCCTCCAATGAACGCCCGCAGCAGGACCATGCCTTCGGGCGCGCGATGCTTCCACTTCGACGAAACCCACGTGCAGGCGGTGATCCGCACGTCGCTATAGCGGCGCGCCACGACGAAGCCGGGACCCGAGAGCGGGTGCGCGACCTCGTCTCGCCGCCACGCCAGCGCGACGCCCGCGCTCGAGGCGTACGGAATTTCAGCGCAGAGACGCGACGCCTCTTGATCGATCGGCTGCAGGAGTGAGGCGGCTGCGTATGCCGGCACCGCGAGGACGACCGAACGTGCGGTCAGCGATGGTCGGTCTTGCGCCGTCCGGATCCGCCAACCGTCCGGGGCGCTCTCGATTCGATTGACCTTCGCACCCGTCGTAAAGGCGCTGCCCAGTCGGGCCGTAAGCGCGCCAACGATTGCGCCCATCCCTTCTACGGGTGCGACGAAGACAGGTTTCCGGCGTCGCGGGGTCGCGGGCGTGCGCAACTCCAGCACGTGGCCACGCTGCCGCTCCATCTCCACGAGGCGCGGAAACAGGCGATGCATCGAGAGCTGATTGATGTCGCCGGAGTGAATGCCCCCGAGAAGCGGTTGCGCGATCAGGTCCACTGTGGCGCGTCCAAACCGGCGACGGAAGAACGCCGCCACGGATTCATCGCCTTCGCCGCGCCGCGGCGGAATCCAGCGCTCGAGCGCGAGGCGGAGACGCTCACTCGGAGAGAGCAAGTCGTACCGAACCAGCGCGCGCCAGCCGACGGGCAGCCCGAGGAGCGATGGCGCAGGCAGACGATGCAGCGCGCGTCCCTTGAGCACGTACGCACTCCGCGGAGGCGTGACCGTCTGCAGGTGGTCGAGCAGACCGAGATCCCGGCACAGTTCGACGCCGGCGCGTTTCTGCGCGAGCAGCGAATCCGGCCCAGCCTCGATCGTGAAACCGTTCGTCTCGTCCGTGTGGATCAGCCCGCCCGGGCGGTTCGATGCCTCGAGGACCGCCACGCTCAGCCCGCGTTTCTGCGCCTCGAACGCCGCCGTCAGGCCCGTGATGCCCGCCCCGACGACGACGAGGTCAACCGACGGGGCGATACCCGTGGACATGACGCGCCAGGGCCTGCACGTGTTCGAGCGGCGTCGAGGGAAGAACGCCGTGTCCGAGATTGAAAATGTGACCGGGTCGCCCGTCCGCGCGCAGCAGCACGTCGTCTGCCGCCGACAGGAGACGTTCGACTGGCGCGAGAAGCGTCGTCGGATCGAGGTTGCCCTGGATGGCGCGATCGTCGCCGACGATCCGCCAGGCTTCGTCGAGCGGCAGGCGCCAGTCCACGCCGATCACGCTGCCGCCGGCCTCCGCCATGTCGGTCAGAATGGCCGTCGTGCCGACACCGAAATGCACCAGCGGAACGCCAAGGTCCGACAGCGCGTCGAATATGAACTTCGAATGGGGCAGTGCGAACTCACGGTAGTCGGCGCGCGAGAGCTGTCCGGCCCAGGAGTCGAAGATTTGTACGGCCTGCACTCCGGCTTCGACCTGCGCGCGCAGATAATCCGCCATCGTTGTCGCGAATGTTTCACAGAGCCGGTGCCATGCGGAGGGCTGGGCGTACATGAACGTCTTCGTCTTCGCATACGTGGTCGATGGCCCCCCTTCGATCGCGTACGCCGCGAGCGTGAACGGCGCGCCGCCGAACCCGATGAGCGGGACACGGCCCTCGAGTTCCCCGCGCAGAAGTCGGATCGTCGTGAGCACGTGGGCCATCGCCCGGCGCGGTTCGAAGCGCCGCAGCCGTGCGACGTCCGCGGCCGCCCGGATCGGTTCCTTGATCGCGGGTCCTTCGCCTTTGACGAAGTCGAAGTCCAGGCCCATTGGCGCAAAGGGCAGCAGGAGGTCGGAAAAAAGGATCGCCGCGTCGACTTCGATGAGATCGACCGGCTGCAGCGTCACCGCGACGGCCAGCTCGGGGTTGCGACAGATCTCCAGCAGGGAATATCGCTGGCGCAGCGCGCGATAGTC
>Ga0310811_10011133_pt1 | contig 11648 bp, 15 predicted proteins | sample YCmetagenome_FD_207642 | JGI IMG/M metagenome (GOLD analysis project Ga0310811, IMG submission 207642) | Soil microbial communities from experimental microcosm in Duke University, North Carolina, United States - YC | ecosystem: Engineered > Artificial ecosystem > Soil microcosm > Unclassified ...
CATGGGGCGGCGTCAAGTCAAGCGGCCTCGGGCGCGAACTCGGTCCCGGCGCGATCGCGGCCTACCAAAACCTCAAGACCGTCTACGCCTGAGCAGCGGGGGCGGGCAGGCGTAGTTCGAATTTTGAGCCTTCACCGACCGTGCTGCGGACCTCGACCGAGCCCTGGTGGGCCTCGGCGATGGCCTGGACAGTCGGCAGGCCGAGGCCGAAGCCGCCCACGTCACGGCTGCGGTACGGCTTCGCGCGGGAAAACCGGGCAAAGATCCTGCCCAGGTCCTCTTCCGCGATGCCACAGCCCGTGTCCGCGACGGCCAGCACCGCCTGCCCGTTCTCAAGCCGGGCGCTCAGCTCGATGAGGTCATCCGGTTCGGTGTGTGCGACGGCGTTCTCCATCAGCGCGTCCATCGCCACGCCGAGCCGGTCGCGGTCACCGAGGATGGTTCCCTCGGCCACTTCGCCGAGCCGCCACCGGCGGCGCGTGTAGCCCCACCGGTCGAGCGCCTCAAGGACCAGCGTGTCGATGTTCAGCGGGTGCACGTCCAGGAACCCGGGATCGTTCGCCGCAGCCAGCAGCAACAGGCGGCCAGACAGCTTGCGCAGCCGTCCGAGTTCCGCGACGACCACGCGGGCGTCGTCGGCGATGACACCGCCGTCTACGGACTGCTCGATCAGTTCGGCGTGGCCGAGCGCCACCGTGATCGGCGTGCCGAGCTCATGCGAGGCGTCAAGCAGGAACCGCCGCTGCTGCTCAAGCAGGCGCATGTTGTCCTGGGACACCCGCTGGACTTCCTCAAGTGCCGCTAGCCGTTCCTCGAGCGCCGCGAGCCGACGCCGCCCGTTCCACACCATCACCAGGAACATCACCGCGACGAGCGGGACCAGGACCAGGTAGTCGCTGTCCTGCAACCCATCGATGACCTGAATCCCGATGATCGCGCCGCTCGCGAGCGTGACGACGGCCACCGTCACGACGGTCGGCTGCAGCGGCCACAGCCGCCACCCGTAGATCATCGTCAGGCTCACCCAGATGACCAGGAACGGCACAGTCTGCCACGTCGACATCACCTGCATGGCGGTCAGGTTCAGCGCGACGAACGCAACCCAGGCCAGGTCCCACCAGGACAGCCAGCTCCACCATGACCCGTTCAGCCACGAACTCCGAACACTCATCGTGCCTCGCCCTACACGCCTGCGAGCACCCGTCGTAGTGACCCGCTACGACCGCCCGTAAGCCAACAGTAGTGCCAAAAGTTACGAATCATTCAGAACGGTCCGTGGGTTTCTCTGGCTGGCCGCGCTTGAACCCCTGCACAGCAGGCGGAACAGCCGGGATAGGCTCGGGGGACGTACTCGGCTTCAGGGACATTCCAAGGATGGAGGGGCTCATGCCCGCTAAGGGAAGTGCTGAATGGAAGGGTGACCTGCCGACTGGCGCTGGCACTTTTACCGCCGGTGACACGATCAGCGGCGGGTACACCTTCAAGTCCCGCTTTGAGGACGGTCCGGGGTCCAACCCGGAGCAGCTGATCGCAGCCGCGCACGCAGCGTGCTTCTCGATGGCCCTGTCGAACATCCTGGCTCAGGCCGGGTCCACCGCCGACTCCGTGCACACGGACGCGACGGTGACGCTGCGGTTCGTCGACGGCGCCCCGACGATCACGAAGATCGCCCTGGTCACGACCGGCAAGGTACCCGGCATGGATCAGGACACCTTCGCTGAGCACGCCGAAACCGCCAAGAAGGGCTGCCCGGTGAGCCGTGCGCTCGCCGCCGTTCCCGAGATCACCCTGGAAGCCAAGCTCGTCTAGCTTCAGGGAACGGCCACCCGGCTCTTACCGTGGACTGTTAACGACATCGTTAACAGTCCACGGCGGGCCGGTTGAGACTTAGTTAGCGCTCCCGCGTGTGGGGCAAGAGGTGCACGGTACGTCTGGAGGGACGACATGGTGGAGTTCGTGAAGCTCGCCGATGGGAACCAGTTGCCGCTGCTCGGCCTTGGAGTCTGGCAGGTGCCGGACGGGGCGGAGTGCGAGCGGGCGGTGCGCTGGGCCCTTGAGCTTGGGTACCGGCACATCGACACCGCGCAGGCCTACGGCAACGAGGAGAGCGTCGGAAAGGCGCTCCGGGACAGCGGCGTACCTCGTGACGAGGTGTTCATCACCACCAAGTTCTACCCGGGCAGCAAAGACCCGGTCGCCGAGGCTGAGGGCAGCCTGCGGAAGCTCGGCGTCGACCAACTGGACCTGTACCTGGTGCACTGGCCCCAGCGCGGCCCGGTGTGGGCCTGGCCCGGCATGGAGCGGGCGCAGGAGCGCGGGCTCGCGAAGTCGATCGGCGTGTCGAACTTCGGCGTGGACGATCTCGACCAGGTAGTGGCCGCGGGCAGCGTCGTTCCTGCGGTCAACCAGATCCAGTTCAGCGCCGTGGAATACCGGCGCGGCCTTGTCGAGGCGTGCCGTCGCCACGGCATCGTGCCCGAGGCCTACAGCCCGCTCGGCACCGGGCGGCACCTGGGCAACAAACGGGTGGGCGCGATCGCCGAGCGCACCGGCCGCACGCCGGCGCAGGTCCTACTGCGCTGGTGCCTGCAGCGCGGCGTGCCGATCATCCCCAAGTCGACCCATCGCGAGCGGATCGAAGAGAACGCGCAGGTCTTCGACTTCACCCTCTCCGACGAGGACATGGCCACGCTCGACGCCCTCGACCGGACCCACGGCACCAGCGCCGCCCTGGAACGCCGCTGGTGGCGCTAGTCGCCGGCTAACCGCTAGTCACTGCCTAGCCGCCAGCCACTGGCTGACGACGGCGGCGATGAAGTCGTCGGTAGCATCGGCGCGTTCAAAGAAGATCCGGGCGAGCAGCGGGCCGGTCAGGAGCGCGTACTCATCCGGCGCGAGCTGAATGCCTGACGGCTTCAGCAATTCGTTGAGCGCGTCGAGGCGGTCGGCGGTGAGCCGGGCGAGGGCCTGAGCGCTGTCGGAATCGGCGTCGGCCTGCGCGGTAACGGCCAGGACCGCCGCCCGCCGCGCCTGGTCGCGCATGGCGTCGCGGAGGCTGGTGAGCCACGCGGCGGCCACCACGGCGGCGTTCCGGGTGCTGAAGCACCTCGGCCTCAAGACGGGCCAGACGCTGCTGATCCTCGGGGCCGGCGGCAGCGTCGGCAGTATCGCCACGCAGCTCGCCGCTGCCCGCGGCCTCACGGTCATCGGGACGGCAGCCGAGGACGACCTCGAGCGGGTCACCGGGCTCGGGGCCACCGCCGTCCGCTACGGTGACGGCTGGGCCGACCGAGTCCGCGTAGTCGCCCCCGCCGGCGTGGACGCCGTGTTCGACGCCTCCGGCGCCGGCCTGCTCCCCGACGCCATCGGCCTGGCCGGGGGCACGGCGCACGTCATCACAATCGCCGACGAGAGCGCCCCCGAGCACGGCGTGCGCTTCACCGGCCAGGACCCGGCCGACCGGGCACCGGAGGCCCTGCCCGAACTGGCCGCGCTGCTGGCGGCAGGCGGGCTCGACGTCCCGGTTTGGCGCACGTACCCGCTCGCGGAGGCGGCCCGGGCGCACGCTGACCTGGACGCCCACCGCAACCACGGCAAGCTCATCCTGCTGCCGTAACGGCATCGCGCAGTCCCTCGCCCGCCGCCGCCAGGCCAAAAGGCGAGGGACCAGCGCCGCTCAGATCGCGATGAACAGCATGAAGGCCATCGCGATGCCCATCGCGATACGGCAGCCGACCGTGATGGCGGGCGAGAGCAACCACGTGCCAAGCCCAGCCACGGCATGGTCGCCGACTGCCCTGCGGTCGGCCTCGTCGGCGACGGCGGCTGGCCGGCCGCCGGCCGTCGGCCGCACCGCCTCGGGCTGCGGGCCCGGGGCCGAGGCGGAATCACGGGATGCCACGGGAAAGGGCAGTGCCAAGTCGGCGGAGTCGGCCCCTGCTAGCAGGGGGATGCCGGGAACGGCTAGCTTCGCTACCGATACCCGCGCGGATGCCAGCGTGTAGCGGCGGCCAGAGAGCTGGTCAAGGTCCCAGATGCTGTAGCCGACGAGGATGAACGCGAAGAGCAGGGCAAGCGTGGGGTAGCGCAGGGTCATCGCCGATGTTCCCGACATCGCCATACCGCCCGTTCCGGACGCGACCGGAGCAGTGCCGCCTGGGACAGTGGCCGTGATCGCGAGGGCCATGTAGAGCATCGAGGCGCTATGCACGAGGTGCGGGGCGCAGTGACCGCCCGCCAGGGCGCGCACGCCGTTCCGTCGTGCGTCATGCGTGACGCGGACCGCGAACCACGCGGCGAGCAGCCCGAAGATGACCTCCCACGCGGCGTCTGGCAGGGTGCGCAGGCCCGGCGTCAGCATGCCTGCCATGGCAATCGCCATCAGCAGGTGCGCCACGTCGGTGTCGATGACGACGCCGTCGCGCGCCCAGGGCCGGGCGGCCACCAGCCGCGCCGCGCTCAGCGCGGCGACCGCGAGCATGACGGCGGCGACGATCTCCAGCAACCAGGCGGGGGTCATCGGGCCAGCTCCGTTCGGCCGGCGGTAACCGGCCAGTAGGCCAAAGCCAGCAGAATGAGGAGTGGACCGGAGTTGGGGTCGGTCGCTCCCGTGGTGAGGATCATCCCGAGGGCCTGCCCGATCACCCAGATCAGGGCCGACAGGACGATCGCTAGCCCCAGGACCACCCTGGCGGCCCGGTACGGCAGGAAGACGCCGAGCGCGATGACGACAAACGCCACCGCCAAGGTCACCGCCGCAGCGAGCCCTTGACCTGCGACAAATGAGGCCGCGCTCTTATCGAGCCCGGCGAGCCAGCCGGGCTCGCCGGCCGCGGCATCCGTGAGCACGCCGCTCAGCGCTCCCGGGGCCCGGTTCGCCGGGGTCAAAGCAAAGAACGCCAGGCTCAGCCACAGCACCAGCCACAGCACCCGGGCGACGCGTACTCCGACTGCCCGGGCTGCGACATACGGCGGCGGCTCAGCCGACCGGTCGGCAGGCCACAGCAGGACCGCGAGGAGCGCATAGAGGATGACCGCGCCGGGCGCGCCCTCAACCGGGTTGGCGGCGCCGCTCAGGCTTCCGTCGAATCCTTCGCCGAGCCACCACACGGCCAGCGACCAGGCAACCGAGGCCGCGAGCGCGGGCCGCACCGTCGGACGGAGCGCGATGCCAAGGCCGAGCAGCAGCTGGACTGTCGCGAAGATCGTGTTGAGCGGCACGAGGTGGTGCTGAATGAGGTTCGCGTCCCAGATGATTGGCCGGGCGAGGACCGACGGGTTGCCGGCGGCGGACGCGGCCAGCATCTGGGGAAACGCCTTGGTGTACATGAACGGCTGGAACTGGAGGACGCCGTCGAGCAGCCAGGCAGCGGCGAGCCCGAGCTGCAGCGCCCGGCGCGCGTCCAGGCTTGCTACGGCGGGCCGTCCTGCGGCGCCAAGCTGACCGGGTAGTGTGGCGCGGCCGAGGACAACATCGCTCATCAAGACTCCCGCTGCTCATTCGCGCGGCGAACACTGCTCTCCATATTAGTTAGACCCCGCAACCGCGCAACATTAATCGCTGCGGCAAGAGAAAATTCGCCACGCCGAGAACCTGCAGCTAGACCACCAGATCGCGCGATGCGGCACTCGTCCGATAAACCCCCTACGGGTATCCGGTAATCCTTAACTGGTATTCACCGAAGAACGTTAAGGAAATCATGGGAGACGCTGCATCGCAATACCGCGGCACTGCGCGCGCATGAATTCTGGCCTTTCCTCCAAGCCGGACGGTCAGCGATGGAGCGTCTCGTACAGGATGTACAGGCCGATGAGGATGAAGGCTGCCGGGAGGATCCAGTGACCGTAGCGGCCGATGGTTTCCGTGACCCGCTGCTGGCGGGTGAGGAGGGCACCCGTCAGGCACCACAGCGCGACGCATATCGCGAATACCACCACGGTGACTACGACCTGGGCCGTCCCGATCGTGGCGAAGAAGGGGGGTAGGCAGCCAAGTCGTCAGCGCCATTGACGATCGCGAGCGCGGCAACGCCGAGCAGGCCGCCGGCGGAGGGAGGCGGCAGCTGCTCACCGCGTTGCAGTGACCGGATCGCGGCTACCAGGTTGACGAGGCCAAGGCCCAGCGGGATGAGGGCAAGCAGCCAGAGCCAGCGGTCCGGAACGAGCGCGAGGCCACGGCCCGCCGCCAGCGATACGCCGACCAAGGCGCTGTAGCCCGCGTACTGTCCGGCCCAGATCTCCCAGAGCCTAGGCCGGCCGCCGCCCCTGGACGACGCGTTCAGCAGGGCGAGGACCACTACGTCGTCGGCGTTGGTCCCCGCGAACAGCACCACGGCCGTGGCGACCTGGGCGGGCAGCGAGCTCACGCTCAGACTTTAGCCACCGCTGGGAAACCTGGCCCTGCCCTGGCCTGCGGCTTTAGCGGGCGCTGCCGCCTGTTGCGAGGCGCATCATGTCGCTGTCGGTGTCGATGTCAAGCTCCGTGCCCCCGGCCGAGCCGTACTCGTGCTGGTAGCTCTGCCACGACTCGTCGCGGACCTGACGGGCGAACCCGGACTCCATCAGCAGGACAAGCTCGAATGCGGCGCGGTCAATGCGCTTGGCCAGCGCCTTGTCTCCCCAGTCCTCCGGAGCCGCGAACAGCGACGTCGGCACGGGCAGCGTGCGCAGGTAGGCGAACAGCGCCCGCATCTGGTCATCGACCACGAGCGCGTGCCGCGCCGTGCCTGCCGTCGCCGCGAGCACCGTGGGCTTCCCGATCAGCAGGTCGTTGTCGAGCACGTGGAAGAACGACGTGAACAGTCCGCTCGGCCCCGCCTTGTAGACCGGCGCGGCCACGATGAGGCCGTCGGCCGCGCCGAGCGCGTCGATCGCCTGCTGCAGCTTCGGCGTCACCAGTTGGCTGGTCAGCGCCGTCGTAATGTCGGTGGCGAGCTCGCGCAGGTCGATCACCCGCGTCCGCGTGGTAGCACCGCGTTGGTCGGCGAGCGCGGTCACGCGCTGCGCGGTCCGGTCGGCCAGGAGCCTGGTAGAGGACGGGTCCGATGTTCCAGCGCTGACCACGACGAGGTTAAAAGTCTCGCTCATTGTTTCGCTTTCTCCTTAGCTGGCTTTCGCCAGCTTCGCGCAAATCTCTTCAAGCTGGCGGAGTTCGGCCGGGGTGAGGCTGGCTTGCATCACCCGCGCGACTGAGCGGCCGTGGCGCCGGCCGATCCGCCGCTGGACGGCCCGGCCTTCCTCGGTGAGCCCGAGGCGGACGCTCCGGCCGTCCCTGGGGTCCGCCGTGCGGCTGACGAGCCCGCGCCCCGCCAGCCGGTCAACCAGCCGGGACAGGGCCGGCTGGCTGAGCAGGACGTGCCGGTTGAGCTCGCCGAGGCGGATCGGTTCCGGGCACTTGGACAGTGTGTAGAGGACGTCGTATTCCTTCATAGTGAAGTCCTCCCAGACGTCCTCGGCAGCGAACCCCCGCATCAGCGACGCGTGGGCGGAGAGGAGAGCCTCCCACGCGTCGTTGGCTCGGCGGGGGGTACGGGGGGTCGTCCCCCCGGGGGAAAGACCGGGTTGCGCGCCCGATACAGTGGCGGTTTTTGCCATCGGGCGCGCAACCCGGTGGCGGGATATACGGTCAGCCATCGGGAGTCCTAGAACGCCGACGGGTACTCGGCCTTAACGTCCTCGGCGGTGTCCTGGTAAGGGGACGCCCCGGTGACGTTGTCGCCGCGGTTCGCGTTCGGCCGCGGCTGGCGGGCGGGCTGGTCGCCGTACTTCGCCTTGACCAGGAGCTCGTGGGTCGGGGCCGGGGCCGTCTCCGGGTCCTGGCGGGCCGCGATCTCCTTGCGGAGCACCGGGATGACCTCGCCGCCGAGCAGCTCAAGCTGGTCGAGGACCTTGCCCACCGGCAGGCCCGCGTGATCCATCAGGAACAGCTGGCGCTGGTAGTCGCCGAAGTGCTCGCGGAACGTGAGGGTCTTGTCGATGACTTCCTGCGGTGAACCCACGGTGAGCGGGGTCATCTCGGTGAAGTCCTCCATCGTCGGGCCGTTGCCGTAGACCGGGGCCGCGTTGAAGTACGGGCGGAACTCCTTCTTGGCGTCCTGCGAGTTCTTGGCGATGTACGCCTGGCCGCCCAGGCCGACGATGGCCTGCTTCTCGGTACCGTGGCCGTAGTGGGCGAAGCGCTGCCGGTAGAACCGGATCAGCCGCATGTAGTGCTCCTTCGGCCAGAAGATGTTGTTGGCGAAGAAGCCGTCACCGTAGTAGGCGGCCTGCTCGGCGATCTCCGGGGTACGGATGGAGCCGTGCCAGACGAAGGGCGGCACGTCGTCAAGCGGGCGTGGGACCGCGGTGAAGCCTTGCAGGTCGCCGCGGAACTTGCCCTTCCAGTCCACCACGTCTTCCCGCCACAGCCGGTGCAGCAGGTTGTAGTTCTCCAGCGCGAGCGGCAGGCTCTGCCGGATGTCCTGGCCGAACCACGGGTAGACCGGGGCGGTGTTGCCGCGCCCGAGCATCAGGTCCATCCGGCCCTTCGACAGGTGCTGCAGCATCGCGTAGTCCTCGGCGATGCGCACCGGGTCGTTCGTGGTGATCAGCGTGGTGGAGGTGGTGACAAGCAGCCGCTTCGTGGTCGCGGCGATGTAGGCGAGCAGCGTGGTCGGCGCGCTGGAGAAGAACGGCGGGTTGTGGTGCTCGCCGATCGCGAACACGTCCATGCCGACTTCCTCGGTCTTCTGCGCGATCTTTACGACCGCGTCGATCCGCTCGGCCTCGCTCGGCGTGTAGTCAGTGGTGGGGTCGCGGGTAATGTCGCTGACCGAGAAGATCCCGAACTGCATCGCATGCCTCCCATGCACTCGCAGTGTCGCTCAATTATATGCGTTTGCATGGATCGGTAACCGCGCGGGGCATGCGGGTATTCCCGCCGGGCGGGCGGGCCGGCGGGCGAGGGGTTTACGAGTCCGCAGGGTCCGGCGGGAGGGCGCCGATGCTCGCTTCGCCCGCGCGCTTAATGTGGTAGAGGCAAGCACGGGCTACCCCGTCGGCGTCGCGGGCCTTGACGGCGTTCATGATGTCGCGCAGCTCGGCCAGGCTCTCTTGCAGCCGACCGGGCTGGGCTAGGGAGAAGGAGCGCAGGTAGGTGACCCTGGCGTGCAGGCCCGCCGTCACCTGGCGGAGCTGCTCGTTGCGGGCGCCGCGGAAAAGGACACCGTAGAAGGCGTCCTTGGCGGCCAAGGTGCCGACGCCCAAGCGGTATGCCTCCTCGATCACGCCGAAGGCACGCTCAAGCTCCTCGACCTCTGCCTCGGTCGCCCGTTCGACGAACAAGCGGCCTGCCAGGGCTTCCAGCCCGGAGCGCAGCTCATAAAGCTGACGGGCCTCGTCGCGGGTTACCTCGGTCACCACGGTGCCCTTGTTGGGGATCGACGTGACCAGGCCCTCGGCGGCCAGTTCGCGCAGCGCCTCGCGCACGCTGGTCCGCGACGCGCCGGTCGCCTCGACGAGTTCTCGCTCCACGAGCCGCTGGCCGGGCGTGAACTGCCGGGAGAGGATCGCCTGGCGCAGGTTTTCCGCTACTTGAGTGCGCACCGGTGACACGACGCGGTGCACCCTGAGGGATCTGTCCGTCACCATAGTTAGCCCCGCCACGTCCGCCCGTTAGTTAACACGCAACTCACTCCAGCCATTAAGCCAATCACATGGCCAGATGTCATACGAAAAACAGTATGCCATTGCACCCCAAGCAGGTGAGAGACAGATGGAGCGTTCCCTATAATTGTATGTCAATCATTCAACCTGCGCGGCGGCCTTCCAGGACTGCAGGAACTCGCGGCCTGCCGTCTCGTAGTGTTCCTCGGATACCGACACGTGCTGCCGGGCGGCTACCGCGTCGCGTAGGTGCCGCTGCAGCGGCGACGAGAGCGACAGGGCCCGGCCGCCCCCGTACCGGAACAGGTCGGCGACCACGTCGGCGCAGGTCTCGACCGCGTACACCGACGCTGTCGTGGCGGCCGTGAGCAGTGGAGCCGGCACGGCGCCGACCACGGTCGCTGCCCAGGCAGCGGCGATCGCTTCACGGTGTACGGCCCGGGCCGCCTGGACCCTGGTCCACGCCCGGCCGAGGTCCTTGTGGAACGCCGCCCGGTCGGCCAGCGCCATCCCGCCGGGCAGCCGCGTCGTCTGCTCGGCCAGCGCCGCCATGTCGGACAGGGCCCGGCGGGCGAGCCCGATCGCCAGCGGCGGGACCTCGTTGTCCACGAACAGGTGCCCTGGCTGCTTGAAGAGGGCACCGCCGCGGACCGCGGGCCCGCCGCGCACGTAGGTCATCGACTCCGGGACGAAGACGTCGGACAGCCGGAAGTCCAGGCTGCCCGTCCCCTGCAGGCCCGCCACGTGCCAAGTGTCGACGACCTCGGCGTCGTCCTTGGGCACGACGAACACCAGGCAAGCAGCGGGATCGTCGGGTGCCGGGAACCCGCCGATCACCCAGCCCGCGTGGACGATGCCGCTGGAAAAGCCCCAGCGCCCGGAGACCATAAAGCCGCCGGGGACGGCGCGCCCGACGCCGCGCGGCTGCGGCTGGCCGGCGACCAGCGGAAGGGCCCCGGAAGCAGAGTCGGGGCCGAACACGCGGTGCGCGCCCTCGTCTGGCAGCCAGCCGCCGGCCATGCCAGCACACCCGTTCCCGATCATCATCGCCCAGGCAGTCGACACGTCGATGAACGCGAGTTCTTCAAGCACATCGCAGAACTCAAGCGGCGTCAGCGGGGTGCCGCCGAACTCGGCGGGGGTCTTCAGCCAGAACAGCCCCAGCGCGCGCAGCGTCGCGACGGTGTCTGGCGGCAGCGTGCGCAGGTCCTCGGCCCGCTGCCCGGCTGCCTCGAACTCCGCGCGATGCGCGCGGATCGCCGCAAGCAGTGCCGCGGCTCCCCCGCTGCGCGAAGCATCTGGAACGTCGGAAACGGCCGCCAGTACGTGCTCGCTCAAATTCACTCTCCCGCGGCGGGCTAGGAACGCATGTGGGTCACTGTGCCGAAGGCGCGCTGGCGGTACAGGAGAGGTTCGAAGACATGGGTGTCCGCATGGACGACCAAGCCGATGATGATCACATGGTCGCCTGCGGTCACGAGTTGGTCGGTGCGGCAGACGAGCCACTGGCCCTTGCCAGCCAGCCTGGGGGCGTCGTGGTCCATGTACCAGGCGACGTCGGCGAACTTGTCCGCGCCCTTCTTGGCAAACTGGGTCGCCAGCGACTGCTGGCCCGACGCCAGGACGTTCACGCCGAACCGTCCTGACTCCTGGATGACCTTCAGCAGGTCGGAGTTCTGGTCGAGGGAGACCAGGATCATCGGCGGTTCCAGGGACAGCGAGGAGAAGGCGCTTACCGTCGTGCCGTGCGGCTTGCGGTCGATGTGCGAGGTCACCACCGTCACCGGGGTCGGCACCCGGGCGAGCGTGTCACGGAACACGGTTGCGTCGACCCGGTCGTAGCCGGGCCCGGTGACCCTGCCAGCCTCGTCGCGTGCGACGCCGTCCTCCATCGCGTTCTCCGTCCAGATAACTCGCTGATCTTTCGACCTTATCCGGTGCCTGTGTGACGGGCTAGGGTTGGTAAGCCCAGATTGTACTGTGGTCTGACACTATGGACAGACCTG
>Ga0310811_10011134_pt1 | contig 11648 bp, 16 predicted proteins | sample YCmetagenome_FD_207642 | JGI IMG/M metagenome (GOLD analysis project Ga0310811, IMG submission 207642) | Soil microbial communities from experimental microcosm in Duke University, North Carolina, United States - YC | ecosystem: Engineered > Artificial ecosystem > Soil microcosm > Unclassified ...
CTCGGCCGCGCGCTCGGTCTGTCGGTGCTTGTCGAGGGCGTCGAAACCGAGCACCAGCGTGTTTTGCTGCGGCTTGCTGGCTGCGATGAGATGCAGGGCTTCCTGTTTGCCAAGCCTGCGCCGGCGAGCGCGATCGATGTGCTGCTGGAAAAGGCCCGACAGGACGGGATGCCCAGGCCGGCATCGGGCGAGGCGCTGACAGCGTGACGAACAGCTTATAAAGTCGCCGGCGGCGCCTGTCCGGGCGCACGAGCGGAGGCGGCGCATGATTCCCAACGCATGGGCGGGCTTTGATTTCGGGCTTGGCCCCGACGTCGACATGCTGCGGAAGACCGTGAACGGCTTCGCACAGGATCGTATCGCGCCCCGCGCCGACGCGATCGACCGCGACAATGTTTTCCCTCGCGACCTGTGGCCGGAGATGGGGGCGCTCGGCCTTCACGGCATCACGGTCGAGGAGGAGTACGGTGGCTCCGGCCTTGGCTATCTCGAGCATTGCGTGGCGATGGAGGAAATTTCGCGCGCGAGCGCTGCCGTTGGGCTGTCATACGGCGCCCATTCCAATCTCTGCGTGAACCAGCTCCGGCGTAACGGCAGCGAGCAGCAAAAGCGGAAATACCTGCCGAAACTGATATCGGGCGAGCATGTCGGCGCGCTCGCAATGTCGGAGCCGGGAGCAGGTTCCGATGTGGTGTCGATGCGCACGCGCGCCGACAAGAAGGGCGACCGCTACGTGCTCAACGGCTCCAAGATGTGGATCACCAACGGGCCGGTGGCGGACACGATGGTGATCTACGCCAAGACCGACCGCACCGCCGGCGCGCGCGGCATCACTGCCTTTCTGGTGGAAAAGGGCTTTAAAGGTTTCGCTCCGGCCCAGAAACTCGACAAGCTCGGCATGCGCGGATCCGACACCAGCGAGCTGGTGTTCACCGACTGCGAGGTCCCGGAGGAAAACGTGCTGGGTGCGGTCGGCAACGGCGTCAACGTCCTGATGTCCGGCCTCGACTATGAACGCGTCGTCCTCGCAGCCGGTCCACTCGGGATCATGCAGGCCTGCCTGGACGTCGTGATCCCTTATGTGCACGAGCGCCACCAGTTCGGTCAGGCGATCGGACGGTTCCAGTTGGTGCAGGCGAAGCTGGCCGATATGTACGTCACGATGAATGCCGCCAAGGCCTATGTGTACACGGTTGCGCGCGCCTGCGATGAAGGCCGCACGACGCGCGAGGATGCCGCGGGCGCCATTCTGTATGCCGCCGAGCGCGCGACCTGGATGGCGCTGGAGGCGATCCAGTGCCTGGGCGGCAATGGATACATCAACGACTTTCCGACTGGTCGGCTGCTGCGCGACGCAAAGCTCTACGAGATCGGGGCGGGAACGTCAGAGATCCGCCGCATGCTGATAGGCCGTGAGATCTTCGAGAAGACGCGCTAAGCGCCGGCATTAACTTTTCACCGCCCCGAATCAGCTAGTGCATTGGCCGACACCACCAGTGGAGGGTCGCGGTCATGATGCGGGTGCGGCTGAAGGCGGACGGACGGATCGTCGAAATCCTGCCCGACGGCAGCGAAAGAACGGTCGATCACAGCAAACCGGCAGATTTCGTGCGCCAGGTGCGTGCGCGCTGCGGGCTGACGCAGGCTGCTTTCGCCGAAAAGATCGAAGTCCCGATCGAGACGGTGCGCAACTGGGAGCAGGGCAAGCGCCAGCCGCGCGGACCCGCGCGCGCGCTGCTCAAATTGATCGATCAGGCGCCGGACGTCGCCTTTGCCACATTGGGCAGACGCCGCTGACATTTATTCCGCGGCAGCAGGCATCGGTGCCGGCGGCGACGGGCGCGCAACCCGCATCAAGACGTACATCGCGACGAGGATTGCGATGTAGACGAGCAGCTGCATCTCGGTCGGCCGTTCCGTGTAGCCGATTAGGATATGCAAAAGGCGGCCGACGATGCTTCCTTCCGACAGAAGCCAGGAGGTGTCCCAAACTGTCTGGTCGAGCGCCACCACAAGGCCGGCACTGTTGAGGAACTGCACGGACTGTGCGGCCATGCCCGCCGCAAGCAGGGCAATCAGCCAAGTCGTGACCGAGAAGATGTGGCGGCTCGGAATCGCTAGCAGGCCGAAATAGGTCAAGGCCGTGAAAGCCGCGCCGGCCGCAATGCCGAGGACCCCACCGGCGAGAAGCGCCGAGCCGGACGTTCCCTGGGCCATGATGCCATAAAGGAAAAGGACGACTTCGGACCCCTCGCGCAGCACCGCCAGACCGATCACGACAGCCAGCGCCGTCAGGGGCTTGGTGCCTTCGCTCACCGCGGCGCCCACGCGCTGCATTTCGTCAGCGATCTCGCGGCCATGCCGCGCCATCCAGGCGTTGTGCCACATCAACATGACGACCGCGATGCCAAGCACGCTGGCGTTGAACAGCTCCTGGCCGGAGCCCTGGAACGCGTCTGAAATGACGCCGGCAAACATCGCGACGACGCCAGCGCCGAGCACGCCGGCGGCCATGCCTATCGTGATCCAGCGGCCGCGGCCGGGAACGCCGCGCGTTGCCGCCATCACGATGCCGACGATCAATCCGGCTTCGAGAACTTCACGAAAGACGATGAGCAGTGCGCCGAGCATGTCTTATTCCGCGATGAGCGTACCCTTTGCCGTGGCCTCGTGAAATTCTCCGAAGAACGGGTAGCGACCCGGCTTGAGCGGGCCAACCCGCACCACGCCTTTCGATTTACCGGGGATCACTTTCTCGACTTTCATCTCATGGCTCTCAAACTCTTCCGGCGTCGGGTCCTCGTTGACGACCGTAATCTGCACCCGTTTGTTGGCCGGTATTTTGATCTCTGTCGGGTTGAATCGGTGATCTTTAATGGTCAGTACATAGTCATCGGCCCGGGCCATTGTAGCGCCCAACGCCAGAAATCCAGCCAAGCCAATAAGAATAAGTGCCCTGCGCATTTGATCCTCTTTGTAAATCGGGACCCTCACAAAAGCATTAAACGTCAGTGATGCAACAGGTTTCTTCTACTCTCGAATTATTCCAATGTAAGAACCACGGTGAAAAGCTTGCGGTTCAAAGTATTGCTCAATTCTGTGCTCGTAGAAGATCCGCGTGATCTTTCGACGCACCTGCTTATCCGTGGCCCGAACGGTCGAGGGCGACCCCGGTTGGCAGCACTGCGCCGGCGGGGCATTCTTCACGCCCTTCCGCCGACCTCTTACCCAACGCTGTTGCAAGGAGATTGTGATGCAAGTGGTTGAAGCTCATGGCGCGCGCATTCCCACCATTGGACTTGGCACCATGACCTTAAAAGAAGGCGTCTGTGTCCAGGCAGTCAAAACGGCATTGCAAATCGGCTATCGTCATCTCGACACCGCGGCGTTCTACGGCAACGAGACCGAAAACGGCGAAGGCCTGCGCCAGTCCGGGGTCAAGCGCGAGGATGTCTTCATCTGCACCAAGGTCCGGCAGGGTGATCTGATGCCCGACGCCTTTGCCAAGGTGCTTGAGCAAAGCCTCGCCAACCTCAAGCTGCCTTATGTTGATCTTCTCCTGATCCATTGGAACAACCCCGACGTTCCCTTCAAGCTGTCGGTCGGCGCACTCTGCAAGGCGAAGAAGGAAGGCAAGACCAAGCACATCGGCGTCGCCAATTTCACCACAAGCATGCTGGATGAGGCCTGGGCGGTCACGTCGGAGCCGCTCGTCTGCAACCAGATCGAGATGCATCCCTTCATCAATCAGGACAAGGTGCTTGCCGCCTGCAAGAAACATGGCATGGCGGTAGTTGCCTATTGCCCGATCGCACGCGGAAAGGTGCCAGGGGCCGACGCGCTCGAGCGCATCGGCAAGGCGCACGGAAAAAGCGCCTCGCAGGTATCGCTCCGCTATCTGGTGCAAATGGGCGTATGCTCCATCCCACGGACCGCGAACCCCGACCATCTGAAGCAGAACCTTGAGGTGTTCGACTTCAAGCTTTCTGACGCGGAGATGGCCGAGCTCAAGAAGCTAAACGCCACCAATATGCGCGTGGTCAATCCGCCGCACGCGCCGAAATGGGATAAGCTGTGAGGCAGAGCGGCGTCGCTGCCGTCGTCCTTTGCCTTCTGGCCGCAGCGCCGGCCGCGGCGGAGGATGACAAGGCCGATCCTCGCGACGCCGCAGCGATCCAGCAATGCATCAAGACCAAGACCGGCCGGCACTGGGCTTGGGAAAATTGCATCGGTGTCGTGTCGGAGCCGTGCATCAAGGACGAGATGGCGATGCCGCCGTCGGAGATCATGGCGTGCTACGAGCGTGAAAGACTGGTATGGGACAGCATCCTCAATGACAGTTTCCGCCGCCTGCGCGCGAAACTCGAGGACAAGCAGGTCCGCAAGATGCGCGAGATGCAACGCGTCTGGATCACCTCGCGCGACAAGGGCTGCGAGTTCATCTACGACTATTTTGAAGGCACCATGGCGAATCCCATGATCGCGGCCTGCCAGACCCGCGAGACCGGGCGGCGGGCGCTGTTCCTTCGCGGCTTCGCCGACGACGCCGAAGGCAAGTAGAAACGCATGCACACCGTCGAGGCGAAAGGATTCAAGATCCCGATTGTCGGCCTGGGAACGTGGGCCTTGCGTGGCCGCGACTGCGCGCGGCTGACCGAGCAGGCCATCCGCATCGGCTACCGGCATATCGATACGGCGCAGATGTACGACAACGAGCGCGAGGTGGGCGAGGGCGTGCGCGCGTCTGGATTACGTTCTGAGGTCATGGTCACGACCAAGGTGCAGCCGACACTGCTGGCGCCGCACGACCTTGAACGTTCGGTCAAAGAGAGCCTGGCCCGGCTGCGGCTCGACGTGATCGACCTGCTGCTGATCCACTGGCCAAACCCGCGCGTTCCGCTGGCCGAGACGCTCGGCGCGATGGCCAAGATGAAACGGGAAGGCTATGCGCGGCAGATCGGCGTATCGAATTTCACCGTCGCGCTGCTCGATGAGGCCAACAGGATTTCGAGCGAGCCCTTGGTCTGCGATCAGGTCGAATGCCATCCGTTCCTGAACCAGGACAAGGTCGTTGCCGCGTGCCGCAAGCACAAGATGGCTGTCGTTGCCTACAGCCCGATCGCGCGCGGCGGCGCCAAAGGCGACAAAGTGCTGGAGAAAATCGGCAAGGCGCACGGAAAGTCGGCGGCACAGATCAGCCTGCGTTGGCTCGTGCAGCAGGGGATTGTGGTCATTCCGCGCACCAGCAAGGTCGAGCGGCTGGAAGAGAATTTCGCGCTGTTTGATTTCGCGCTGAGTGACACCGAAATGCGGCAAATCGCCGGGCTCGCGCGCCGCGGCGGCCGCATCGTGGACTGGACCTGGTCGCCCAACTGGGACTGACGCTACGCTTTGACAGATTGCTGGAGACCCCCCGTTGTCATTACGGGACGGCGCGCCAGCGCCGGACCCGGAATCCAGATATGCGCACCGAGACGCGTTCTGGATTCCGGGTTCGCGCTTTCAGCGCGCCCCGAATGACTCAAAAACGATGTTCAGCTGCGTACAAGCTAGAAAAATCCCAGCGATTCACAGCCGGTGCCGGCCTGGAAGCTCTGCTTCCAGCGCTTGCCCGGAATATCGATCACATGGACCGAGCCGTCGCCCTGGCAGGCGACGAACAATTCGTCGCCGCGATACACCATGTCCATCGGCTGGCTGCCGACCTTGATCGCGGTCTGCTCGCGGAATGACGGGTCGATCAGGCTCACGGTGTCGCTGTTGAGGCTGGTGACGGCGAGCGTCCGCCAGTCAGGGCTGTAGCGTGCGATCTGGGCGGGTTTCGCCACATCCTTGAGGCGGACGGTCTCTCTCACTTTTTGAGCTTTTGTGTCGATCAGAAACAGCACGGGCTCCTGGTCCGACACGACGATCACCGTCGCTCCGTCGCCCGAGATGGTGATGCCCGCCAGCGGCTGCGGCGTCTTGATCTTGCCGAGCAGCTTTCGGTTGGGGAGGTCGATAACGGAGACCTCGCCGTCCTCTTCGTTCTCGGTATAGAGCCGCTGTCCATCGGACGCGATGATGAGCCGGTGCGCATTCGTCGATCCTGAATCGATCGCGCCCACGACTTTATTGGTCGCGCGATCGATGATCGCGACCACAGCGGTGTTCTCGCAGGTAATGTAGATCAGCCCGTCGGGCCCGAGCTTCAGCGTGTGGGGCGCAATATAGGGACGCAGATCGATGTTGGCGGCAAGGCTTCGCGTCTTGAGATCGATGACGCATAAAGTGTGGCCGGGGTTCGGGTTTCGCCCGTGGATGCCGTCGCCATAAATCGGCACATAGGCGCGTCCGGTTTCCGGAACGACCAGCAGTTCGTGCACGGTGCGCTGGAAGCCTTCGAGCACCTTTTGCGTCGCGTAAGTCACGGGATCGATGAACAGGATCTTGGCGCCCATCTTGTCGACGCCGATTATCCCGTGCGCAGCTCCGTTATCCGCCATGGCGTCCTCTTCGATCCGCTCGCCACTCAATAGCACGAGCTGCGCCAAATGGTGTAGGGAAGGGTCATGAATTCCGAGACGGCTATTGTCCTGTTCTCCGGGGGGCAGGATTCAACCGTATGTCTGGCCTGGGCGCTGGAACGGTTTTCGCGTGTTGAAACGATCGGGTTCGATTACGGCCAGCGCCATGCCGTCGAGCTCAGCCTTCGCGCGCGGCTGCGGGAAAAAATGGCGGCACTGAATTCGGGTTGGGCTACGCGTCTCGGCGACGATCATCTGATCAGGCTCGACGCCTTGGCGGCGATTTCGGATACCGCCCTCACGCGGCAGACGGCCATCGAAATTGCCGACAGCGGATTGCCGACGACATTCGTCCCCGGCCGCAACCTGATATTCTTCTGCTTCGCGGGGGCGCTCGCCTACCGGCGCGGCGCCCGCCATCTCGTTGCCGGCATGTGCGAGACCGACTACTCCGGGTATCCCGACTGCCGCGATGACACCGTTAAAGCAATGCAAGTCGCGCTCACGCTCGGCCTCGACAAGCGTGTCGCCATCCATACGCCACTGATGTGGATCGACAAGGCGGAAACGTTTGCCCTGGCGGTCGAAATCGGCGGCGAGGCATTTCTTGATCTCCTGATCGAAGACAGCCATAGCTGTTATCTGGGCGACCGCAGCAAGCGCCATGACTGGGGCTATGGCTGCGGCACATGTCCGGCCTGTCGATTGCGTGCACAGGGATTTGCAAAGTTCAAAACGTCGAAGCGGTCATGATCGATAACGAGAAACGAAAAAACGTCGAAGGCACCATTTTTCTTGTGCTGTTCTGCCTGACGATTCCTGCTGCCAACTGGATGATCGGGCATGTCGGGACGGTGTGCGCACCCAACGATCCATGCCTTGTTCCGGTCGCGCCCGGCGTCATGGCGCCGTCCGGCGTCCTTATGGTCGGCGCCGCTCTTGTTTTGCGCGACTTGGTGCAGCGGCGGCTCGGCGTCGAGTTCGGCGTCGGCGCGATCATCGCGGGCGCCGCGTTGTCGGCCGGGCTTGCGCCGGCCTCATTGGTGCTTGCTTCCGCCACTGCGTTTTTGCTGTCCGAGTTCGCGGATTTCATCGTCTATACGCCGCTTGCGCGCCGCCGCCTCGTGGCGGCCGTAGTCGCATCCAGCACAGTGGGGCTTATCGTCGACTCGGTCGTATTCTTGTGGCTGGCGTTTGGATCGCTCGAATTCCTGTTCGGCCAGGTCCTCGGCAAGCTCTGGATGGTGCTACTTGCAATTCCGTTCGTTGCCTGGATCAGGCGGCGTGACGAGCGGCTCGGCCTGAACCCTGCGTGAGGATTCCTCATGGCGTCTGCTCTCGAAATTCTTCGCAACGTCACCACCGGCACCATCACCACGATGCTGCTGAAGAAGGGCATTCGCCGCTCCTGGATGGCCGGCGCGATGCCGTTCGGCTTTTCCGGAAAACGTGTCGTCGGTCCGGCGTTCACGCTCCGCTTCGTGCCGGTGCGCGAGGATCTTGCGACGCCGGAAAGCTGGACGAAGCCGATTTCCACGCGTGGCGCTATTGAGGCCATGCCCGAGAACTGCGTGGTGGTCGCCGACGCGATGGGCGTGACCGGCGCCGGCATATTCGGCGATATCCTCTGCATGCGCATGGTCAAGCGTGGCGTGACCGCGCTCGTCACCGACGGCGTGATGCGCGACAAGCACGGCGTGCTGGCGACCGGCCTGCCGGTCTGGTGCGCGGGCGTGGCCGCGCCCGCCTCGGTAAACCAGCTGACATTTGTCGGCTGGAACGAGCCGATCGGTTGCGGCGGCTGCGCGATCTTCCCGGACGACGTCATCGTCGCCGATGACGACGGCGCGGTGATTATTCCAAAGGACATGGTCGACTTCGTCGCGCACGAAGGCGCCGAGCACGAATTGCTCGAAAGCTGGCTGGTGCAGGAGGTAGAGAAGGGGGCAGAACTGCCCGGTCTTTATCCTCCCAATGAGGAAAACAAGAAGCGCTACGAGGACTGGAAGAAGAAGCGGTGATGTTCTTCGTTCTTTCGAAGACCGTCGGCTTCCTTCTCCTGCCTTCCAACTTCTTGCTTTTTATTGCGCTTGCGGGCGTGGTGCTGCTGGCAACGCGCTGGAAGCGCGCCGGCCTGTGCATGGTCATCGGCGCCGTCGTTGTGCTCGCAATGGCGGGGCTGCTCCCGGTTGGGACCTTCCTTATCCACGGGCTCGAAAGTCGCTTTCCAAAATGGGATGCGTCCAGCGGCGCGCCCAACGGCATCATCGTGCTCGGAAACGCCATCTCGCCGAAGCTTTCAAGCGCGTTCGGCGAGCCGGTCTTCAGCGGCAGCGGGTCGCGCATGCTCGCCATGGCTAAGCTGGCCCGCGCCTATCCAAACGCGCGGATCGTCTATTCTGGCGGCGACGCAAGTCTTTTCGGCAGTGGCATACGCGAAACCGATTTCGTGTATCCGGTTCTTGAAAGTCTGGGCATCGCGCGCGAGCGCGTGCAGCTCGAAACGCAATCGCGCAATACGGCTGAAAACGCGGCTTTTACAAAGTTGATGATGAAACCGAAACCGGGCGAGCGTTGGCTGCTTGTGACATCCGCACGGCACATGCCGCGTGCGATCGGTTGCTTCCGGAAGGCCGACTTTCATGTCGAAGCCTATCCGGTTGGTTGGCGGGCTGCGGGCGCTCTGGACTCGCAATGGGAGCGGGGCGTGGCAGATGGCCTGGAGCGTCTCGATGCCGCTGCCTATGAGTGGATTGGCCTGCTGGCTTATCGATTGAGCGGACGGACGGCCGAACTGTTCCCGTCGCCATAACGAGAGGCGCGAGCGGCTAACGTTTGCGTACTCTCCGGCAGAACACGTCGTAGATTGCGCCGATGATGACGCGCGCTTCTTCGCTCGCAAGTTTGTAGTAGATCGCCTTGCCGTCGCGACGAGTCGACACCAGGCCATCGGCCCGCAGCCGGGCGAGCTGTTGCGACACCGTCGGTTGACGAAGGCTGAGCAGATCCTCGAGTTCGCCGACTGATTTTTCGCCCTCCGCCAATATGCAGAGAATCATCAGGCGGCTTTCGTGTGCGAGCGCCTTGAGAAAATTGCTGGCGCGGGTCGCGTTCTCGATCATCTTGTCGAGTTCGCTGACGCGGTTGCGGCCTTCGAGGTGATGCAATTCCATACGTACACCAACAAATCGCGTTCGGGCGCGGCCTGAATACAGACGATCAACAATCAACGTGCAACTTAATTCGTGTGGTCAGCTGCGTTCCCGGCTCGTTCCGTCCGCGTCCAGTTTCTTGATCAGCACTCCGAGCAATCCCCAGAAATGGTCTTCGCCGGGATAGCCGCGGATACGACCGACCTCGCGGCCTTTGTCGACCAATACGAACAGCGGTGCAAGCCGTTCCACGGCAATGAAGCTCAAATCCGCAGGCAATGGATAATCGATATTTACGCGCCGTAAGGGCGCGCGCTGGCCTTCCGTTGTTTTGGCGTAAATAGGCGCGATTTCGCGGTCAAATGTCTCGCACCAGGCGCAACCGGCCTGCTCGAACATAACGAGTTCCGCAGCAAATGCGTTTGCTGCGCAGAAAGTGGCGATGACTGCAGACAAAATGATGCTGCGAGAAAAAAATTCCAGAATTCGCGACGTGCAAACCAACTTCATTCTCTCGTGCAAACGAACGACGATCGATGTTTGCCACATATACCACGAATAGACTGGGAATGGTCAGCCGAAACGGAAATCGAGCAAATTGTCGAAGGAGCGCAGCTCGATCAGGAGTCGGTGCAGGAGATCGGCGTCGCGGGCGGCAATTGCCTTTGGAATAAGCTCGAGACTTGCTTTGGCGCCGTCAATCAGACGTCGGAACTCGGGCATTTGGCGAACCGATTCGCCGGCGATACTGTCGCAACGACCCAGCACGGTGCCATAGGCCGATGCCTTGCTGGCGATGTCGCCATCGATGCCGGGTTTGTTCCAGTCGAGCGCGCGGTCGTTGTGGATCATGAGAGCATCCATGGCCGCATTCGCGTCGCGCACGCAATCGGCCAGCACGACTACGCCACTTGCCTTGCGCAGGTCGTAGAAGTCTTTCCGGATTGCGTTGAGCCCGTTGCGCGCGGCATCAAACCGTCCGGTCTTGAGCATGAGGTCGACGCCGACCAGCCGCGCGTTCACGACGGTGAAGAGATTACCGTAGTTCGGATTTCCTTCGAACACATCGGGCCGGTTGCCGGCAAAGCGCTCGGTGAACGTGATCCAGGCGTTGCGCATGCGGTCGATTTCGAGCGCGGCGAGGTCGACGTTCTCGGTGCGCAGATAGCCGATGGCGATCCGATTATGCGCGCTGACGTCCTCGACCGCCGCGTTGAACTCGGTAAGGTCGCCGGCGGCATGCGAATCGGAGAGGCCTCCGACAAGGACGGCAATCAGACATGCAATGCGGGTAACCCAGGCAGACATGGCCTTCACCGGATTTTGACGCGCAGCAGATTAGAATTATGAATATATGCAAAGCTGCGGCGGGCGAGGAGGCGCCTTTCCCGTCGTGGTTTACGGAATGCGACCATGATCGGACGGCGGAGTTTACTGGTTGGTGCGGCATCTTTGGCGGTGTTTGGCGCCGCGCGTGCCCGTGCAGAGCAGCCGATCCTGACGGACGACGGCCTTTATAAACAGTCGTGGTTCCTGGAGAGCTTTCTCGACCTTGCTGACGACCTCGAGGGTGCGCGCAAGGAGGGAAAGCGTTTTGCGATCATGTGGGAGTTGAGAGGCTGCCCTTACTGCAAGGAAACTCATCTTGTGAATTTCGGGCAGCCGAGAATTTCCGACTACGTGAAAGCCAATTTCGAGGTTCTCCAGCTCAACATTATCGGGTCGCGCAAGGTTACCGATTTCGACGGGCAGGAATTGTCCGAAAAGCAGATGGCCGCCAAATATGGGGTGCGTTTCACCCCGACATTCCAGTTTTTTGGCGAGGGGGCACTCAAGGATCTGCCGCCGGCCAAGCGCGAGGTCAGCCGGGCGTCCGGTTACATGCTGCCGGACGATTTCCTTGCGATGTTTCGCTACGTGAGGGAAAAAGCGTACGAGGGCAAGAGCTTCCGCGACTACCTCAAATCGCGCCCGAGCTGAGCGTCTCATT
>Ga0310811_10011135_pt1 | contig 11648 bp, 11 predicted proteins | sample YCmetagenome_FD_207642 | JGI IMG/M metagenome (GOLD analysis project Ga0310811, IMG submission 207642) | Soil microbial communities from experimental microcosm in Duke University, North Carolina, United States - YC | ecosystem: Engineered > Artificial ecosystem > Soil microcosm > Unclassified ...
GTCGCGGAAGCCGCCATTGCGCTGATGTGGGCCTCGGCGCGCGTCATTCCCTGGATGGACCGCGAGATGCGCACCGGCAACTGGCTGCGCGAGGATGCGATGCAGCTCACCGGCAAGACGCTCGGCCTGCTCGGCTTCGGCGGCATCGCCGCGGAGGTGGCGCGGATCGCGACCGGCAGCGGCATGAAGGTGGTCGCCTGGAACCGCTCACCCAAGACATATCCGGGCGTCGAGTTCGTGCCGCTCGAGAAGCTGCTGGCCGAAAGTCATGTGGTCTCTATCCATCTGCTCCTGAATGACGAAACCCGCGGCTTCCTCTCGCGCGAGAGGATCGCGGCGATGCGCAAGGGCGTGATTCTGGTCAACACCGCGCGCGGCGCCATCGTCGACGAAGCTGCGATGATCGACGCGCTGAAATCCGGCCACATCCGCCACGCCGGGCTCGACGTCTTCAACATCGAGCCGCTGCCCAAGGATCATCCGCTGACCAGGATATCCAACGTCACGCTCTCGGCCCATTCCGCCTTCCGCACGCCCGAGGCGAGCGAGAATCTGATCCGCGCGGCCTGGGAGCATTGCCGGCGGATTGTGAGGGGGTAACAACCACCGTCATTGCGAGCGAAGCGACGTGTCCGCCGAAGCCTTGGCGAAGGCGGAAGCAATCCATGCCTCAACAAGTGGCGACATGGATTGCTTCGTCGCTACGCTCCTCGCAATGACGAGAGGAGAGCCTAATCCACCATTTCCGCCACGGCCTTGCCGCACGCGGTCGTATCCGCGTTGCCGCCGAGGTCGCGCGTGCGCAGCGTGCGTTCGCCGAGCGTGCGCTCGATGGCGCCGACGATCGCCGCTGCGGCCTGCTTCTCGCCGAGATGCTCGAACATCATCGCGCCGGACCAGATCATGCCGATCGGGTTGGCAATGCCCTGCCCTGCGATATCGGGCGCCGAGCCGTGCACGGGCTCGAACACGCTCGGAAAATCGCCTTCCGGATTGATGTTGCCCGACGGCGCAATGCCGATCGTGCCGGTGCAGGCCGGGCCGAGGTCGGACAGGATATCCCCGAACAGGTTGGAGCCGACCACGACGTCGAACCAGTCCGGATGCAGCACGAAATTCGCGGTGAGAATGTCGATGTGGAACTTGTCCCACTTCACCTTGGGATACTTCTTCGCCATCGCCTCCACGCGCTCGTCCCAATAGGGCATGGTGATGGAGATGCCGTTGGACTTGGTCGCGGAGGTCAGATGCTTCTTCGGCCGCGACTGCGCGAGGTCGAAGGCGAATTTCAGGATGCGGTCGACACCGGTGCGGGTCATCACGGTCTGCTGCGTGACGAACTCGCGATCGGTGTCCGGGAACATGCGGCCGCCGACGGACGAATATTCGCCTTCGGTGTTCTCGCGCACCACCCAGAAATCGATGTCGCCGGGCTTGCGGTTCGCCAGCGGCGACGGCACGCCGGGCATCAGTCGCACGGGACGCAGGTTCACATATTGGTCGAACTCACGGCGGAACTTGATCAGCGAGCCCCACAGCGAGATGTGGTCCGGAATTTTCGCGGGCCAGCCGACCGCGCCGAAATAGATCGCATCGTGCTTGCCGACCTTCTCCTTCCAGTCGTCCGGCATCATCTGGCCGTGCTTTGCGTAATAGTCGTAGGAGGCGAAGTCGAAATGATCGAACTGCACGGCAACGCCGTGCTTCTTCGCCGCCGCCTCGATGACGCGCAGGCCCTCCGGCATCACTTCCTTACCGATGCCGTCACCGGGGATGACCGCGATCCGGTATGTCTTCTTGGCGCTATTCATCGAGAACTTCCTTGTGATCCAGCTTGCCCGTTCAGGGCCTTGTTCGATGGCCCTGCAATGGACCAAACTGAGGGCGAGATCAACGCTCCAGTGCTCAACGCTGCAGTGCAATGTTGACCGCCCCAAATGCCTCCCGCCTAACAATTCCCGCCCCTTTCAATAAGAACAAGCGAGCAATCACATGGACCTGCATCTGCGCGGCAAACGCGTTCTCATCACCGGCGCCTCCAAAGGTATTGGAGCGGCGGCAGCCGAAGCCTTTGCCGAAGAAGGCTGCCATCTGCGCCTTGCCGCCCGCAGCGGCGACCAATTGAAGGCGCTGACCGACCGGCTGCGCTCGCAGCACCAGATCGATGCGACCAGCCATGTGGTCGACCTGCGCAAGGCCGAAGACATCCAGAAGCTGGTCAAGGATGCCTCCGATATCGACATCCTCGTCAACAATGCCGGCGACATCCCCGGCGGCTCCATCGACAAGATCGACGAGCCGACCTGGCGCCATGCGTGGGAGCTGAAGGTGTTCGGCTACATCAACCTCACGCGCGCGATCTACGCCCGGATGAAGGCGCGCGGCGGCGGCGTGATCGTCAACGACATCGGCGCGGCCGGCGAGAAATTCGACGCCAATTACATCTGCGGCAGCACCGGCAACGCGGCGCTGATGGCCTTTACCCGTGCGCTGGGCGGTAAGAGCCTCGCCGACAATATCCGCGTGGTCGGCATCAATCCGGGTCCGGTCGGCACGGACCGGCATGTGACCCTGCTCAAGACCCGCGCCAGGAACCAGTTCGGCGACGAGAACCGCTACACGGAATTCCAGAAGGGCCTGCCGCTCGGCCGGCCTGCGCATGCGCGCGAGATCGGTGATCTCATGGCGTTCCTGGCATCGGATCGCTCGGGGTATACGTCGGGTGTGATCTTCACGGTCGACGGCGGGATTGCCGCGGGATTCGGTTAGTTGATTCCTCGTCATTGCGAGCGAAGCGAAGCAATCCACGTCTCAGCAAGCGGAAACATGGATTGCTTCGTCGCTGCGCTCCTCGCAATGACGGTCAAGCCGTCCGCTCGAACAACTGCCGGATCAACGTCGTGATCCGCCCTTCCGGCGCGGCCATTTCCTTCATGATGCTGAAATGGTCCGCACCCGGAATCTCCTCATAGGTCACCGGCAATCCGTAGAGCGCGCGATGGCCGGCGAAATCGGCGGTCTGCTTGCGCAGCAGCGGCAGCTCGGCGCCACCCACCACCAGCGACAGCGGCTTCATCGGCCCGCCCGCCATCATCATCGGCGAGTTTTGCCGCGAGGCTGCTTCATCCAGTCTCAGCTTGGCGTTGAGATAGGAGTGGCGGATCGGCTCGAGGTCATAGATGCCCGAGATCGCCAGCCCTGCCCTCACCTTCGGATGCGACAGCGCCATCGAAGTGAGATGGCCTCCCGCCGACCAGCCGGATACCACGACACCCTTGGCGTCGCCGCCGAGCGCCGGCAATTGCGCAACCAGAAAATCGATGCCCGAATGAACCTCAGCGACGATCTCATCGAGCGTCACATCCGGCGCCAGCGTATAGCCGGTCAGCGCGACATTGATGCCATGCGCCATCGCACCTTCGGCAAACAGCGTGAAGGTCTCCTTTGCCCGGCCCTGCCAATAACCACCGTGAATGAAGAGCAGCGTCGGTGCGCGCTCGCGCACCTTGAGGAAGTCGATGCGGTTGCGCTCGCGTGGTCCATAGCGCAGATCGAGATGGGCGCCATGCTGCCGCCGCAGCTCGGCCGAGCGGCGGTCCCAGTCGGCGATGATCTCGGCGCTGCCGGTCACCGCCTCGCCATTGTTGAGGCCTCGGTCCAGCTCTTCTCGGCTCAGCTTGCGCCAATCGGGCGCTTCTACAGGTGTCATTTGCAAAATCCTTCGCTTGCGTTGCCACCATGCCGTAAATTGTTCTAGAGCATCAAGGAGAACAAATGACCGGGAGCAACGCCATTGGCTGATCAGGGATTGGTGCGGGAGACCGCGAACGCGATCGTCGGCAAACTCAGACAGGGCGAGGTCACGCCGCTCGACCTGCTCGATGTCCTGGAAAAGCGCATCGCTGACGTCGACGCCAGGGTCAATGCGCTGCCGATCCTGTGCTTCGATCGCGCCCGCGACCATGCCAAGACGCTGATGCAGAAGAGGCCCGCCGAGCGCGGCCTGCTCGCCGGCTTGCCGATCCCCATCAAGGATCTCACCAACGTCGCCGGTGTTCTGACGACGCAGGGCTCGCCGATTTTCAAGGACAATATTCCCGAGCGGTCCGACATCATGGTCGAGCACCTCGAGGACAACGGCGCGGTGATCTACGCCAAATCGAATACGCCGGAATTTGGCGCCGGCGCCAACACCTTCAACGAAGTATTCGGCCCAACGCTCAATCCCTGGGACACGTCCAGGAGTGCGGCCGGCTCTTCCGGCGGCGCAGCGGTGGCGCTCGCAACCGGCACTGCGTGGCTCGCCCACGGGTCGGATATGGGCGGCTCGCTGCGCAACCCTGCCAGCTTCTGCGGCGTTGTCGGCATTCGACCCAGCATCGGCCGCGTCGCTCACACACCGAAATTCAGCATCGACCGTACGCTCGGCGTGCAGGGGCCGATGGCGCGCAATATCGAGGACATCGCGCTGTTTCTCGACGCGATGAGCGGCGAACATCCGGCCGACCCGCTGTCGCTGCCCCAATTGCCGGCTTCATTCCTGTCGGCGGCGCGAAGCGGCAGGAAGCCGAAGCGTGTTGCCTATTCGCCTGATCTCGGCATCACGCCGGTCGATCCGGAATTGAAGCAGGTGACGCGCAAGGCCGCCGAACGCTTCGCCGAGGCCGGTGTTGCGGTCGAGGAAGCGCATCCCGACTTGCGCGAAGCCCATGAATGCTTCCACGTGCTGCGTGCCTTCGACTTCGCGATCAGCAAGGCGCAGCTCCTGCGCACCAGGCGCGACCAGCTCAAGCCCGAAGTGATCTGGAACATCGAGGAAGGCCTGAAGCTCACGGTCGAGCGGATCGAGCGGGCCGAAGCGCAGCGCGTGGCGATGACCGCCCGCACGCTGAAATTCTTCGAGAGCTACGACCTCCTGCTGTGCCCCGCGACGATCGTGCCGCCCTACCCGATCGGAAATCGCTACGTCGCCGAATGCGACGGCAAGAAATTCGACAATTATGTCGAGTGGCTCGGCATCGTCTACGCGATCACGCTGGCCTGCTGCCCGGCGCTGTCGCTGCCCTGCGGCTTTACCGCAAGCGGACTCCCCATCGGGTTGCAGATGGTAGGGCCGCCGCGTGGCGAAGCGCAATTGCTCGCCGGCGCCAAGGTGCTGGAAGACATTCTGGGCCTGCGCGGCACCACACCGATCGATCCGAAGGTGAAGTAAAAGCACCTCATGGTGAGGAGCCCGCACCGCGGGCGTCTCGAACCATGAGGCCCCGACCTCACCGGTGGCCCATCCTTCGAGACGCACGCTCGCGCGTGCTCCTCAGGATGAGGGAGAATGCGCGGATCTACGGAACCCTGCTTGTCTTCTCGATCGCAGCCTTCAGCGCCAGCTTGGTCTGTTCCACGATATCCTCGACCAATTCCTCGCGGCTCACCTTCGCGACTTGACCGGTGAGCAGGCCCTGCTCGGCCAGCGTGATCACGCCGTGCAACGCGGCCCAGACCTGCAGCGCCTGGCGTTCGCGGAGCAGGCCGACGGCCGGCACTTCCATCGATTCGATCAGGAGCGCGAGCGATCCGTCGGCGGCGATATGCAGTTCGCTGCCCTCCTCGGCGCAGGCCATGGTGCGCGAGGCGAACATCAAGCGGTAAATGCCGTTCCGCCGCAGGCCGAAATCGAGCGCGGCCTGCGCGAAACGTGACAGCTTCGAACGTTTCGACGGCTTGTCGATCGCCGCACGCAGGATGGTATTGAACTGGCGGAAGGCTTCGGCAGTCACCGCATGCAGCAGCGCCTCACGGTCGGCAAAATGCCGGTACGGCGCCGGCTGCGACACGCCGAGCTTCTTCGCGAGGGCCTTGATGCTGATTGCTTCCGGGCCACCCTGCTCGGCCTCGCGCAACGCGGCCTGCACCAGCGCGTCGCGAAGATCGCCGTGGTGATAGGTATTATGCGGCTTGCGAGCTGGCCTCTGCGACATCCTCAACAATCTTTTTACTTGACGAACGGCATGAGCGCGAATGTAATAGGATATAACTTATGATATTACTTCGACAGGCGGCCGGCAAGAAGCCGCTTATGACATAAACGGGGGCCGCGCGCCCTACGGTTTCGCGTCAGCAGAGGGAAGCGCCTGCCATGGCTGCAAAGCTGAAAATCCACGTCGACCAGGACAAGTGCCAGGGTCACGCCCGCTGCAAATCGCTGGCGCCGGAGCTGTTCGAGCTCGACGAATACGGCAATGCCCATGAGGTCGGCGACGGCACCGTGCCCGCGGGCCTCGAGGACAAGGCCTGGCTCGCCCAGACCAACTGCCCGGAAATCGCAATTGAAGTGACCGAGGAGTGATCTCCTCCGCATCAATCAGGCTTGATCGAACAAACCGAGCCGAGGAAAAGCCAAGGAAACACGCTGATGTCCGACGCTGCGAGCTTTTTGCCAAAACATCCGCCGGTCACCGACTGGATCAACGATTTCGATCACACCGATCCGCGCTGGACCGAAAATCCCTTTCCGATCTGGGAGGAGCTGCGGGCCGCTTCGCCCGTCGTTCACACCGAGCGCTTCCTCGGCTGCTACATGCCGACGACCTACGAGGCGGTGCGAGCAATCGCCAACGACACCGAGCACTTCTCCTCGCGCCGCATCATCGTCCGCGACGTCCGGCCCGAACAGGTGGCGAAATCGCCGCCGATCACCTCCGACCCGCCCGAGCACAAGCCGGCAAAGCAGCTTCTGCTGCCACCGTTCACGCCCGACGCGATGAAAAGGCTGGAGCCGCGGGTGCGCGCGATCTGCAACGAGTTGATCGATGGGTTCATCGCCGACGGCAAATGCGACGCGGCCGCGTGCTACACCAAGCATATTCCGGTCCGCGCCATCGCCCACATGCTCGGCATCCCCGAAAGCGACGGCGATCTCTTCATCAAGTGGATCCACGATATCCTCGAGCTCGGCATCAAGGACCAGGAGACCCTGATGAAAGCCGCCGAGGCGATGGATATGTACTTCGCCGAGCATATCGAGCGCCGCAAGACGGAGCCGACCGACGACCTGATCACGACGCTGATGAACGCGCGGGACAAGAACGGCCAGCCACTCCAGGACGAATATGTGCGCGGCTCGCTGCGGCTGCTCCTGATCGCCGGCATCGACACCACCTGGAGCGCGATTGGCTCTTCGCTCTGGCATCTGGCACGCAACCCCGCGGATCGCGAGCGGCTGGTGCGCGAGCCCGAATTGATGCCGTCCGCCGTGGAAGAGCTGCTGCGCGCCTATTCGCCGGTGACCATGGCGCGCGAAGTGACGAAGGAAACCTCCATCTCCGGCTGCCCGATCAAGCCCGGCAACATGGTGCTGCTCTCCTTTCCCGCCGCCAACCGCGACCCCGCCATGTTCCCCGAAGCGGACAAGGTCGTGCTCGACCGCAAGGAGAACCGCCATGCGGCATTTGGCCTGGGCATCCACCGCTGCGTCGGCTCCAATCTGGCGCGAATGGAGATGACGGTGGCGCTCGAGGAATGGCTCAAGCGTATCCCTGATTTCCGGCTCGACCCGGCGGGCAAGGTCACCTGGTCGGAAGGCACGGTCCGTGGACCGCGGCAACTGCCGATGCTATTCGGGAAGCCGGCCTGAGCTTGAGCTGACGAACAGAGCAGGCCGCCCGAGGGAGGCCTGCCATGACCGAGTCAGCGCTCAAGCCCGGAAGCAATCACCTCGACATCGCCGATCTCGAACGGCGGGTGAAAGCGATCTTCATCGGCTCGGTCGGCAATTTAGTCGAATGGTATGATTTCTACGCCTTCGGCGTGGTCGGCACGCTCGCCACGGTGCCGATCCTGATGACGCTGAAGGAAACCAAGTCGTCCTTTAGCGCCTTCCTCCTGATCTGCGCCGCCTGGATCTTCGTCGCCGGCTATACCTCGATCAACGCAATCGTGAAGGCCGAACTGTTTCCGACCAATGTCCGCGCGCTCGGCGTCGGCTTGCCCTATGCCATCCCGGTATCCATATTCGGCAGCACGGCACCGGCGATTGCGCTGGCTTTCAAGAGTGCGGGGCATGAGCACTGGTTCTATTATTATCTCACTGGCATGATCTTCCTGTCGCTCCTGATCTACCCGACCATGCGCGACACCAAGCATGAATCGGCGATACATCGCCACGAGTGAGACGCTTGCCCATGGCCAACGAACAAGAGCCGCCGCCGGATTCGAAGCTGACCCGCAGCAAGCAGCGCTGGGCGCAGGAAGGCCGTTTCCTCACCGGCAAGACGTCCCGGCCCGAAGAGCAACGCCTGCCGCCGGGACAGCATTTGACCAAGGACTGGCCGACCCTCGATCTCGGGCTCACACCCGAGATCTCACACGAGCGCTGGCATCTCGACGTCTATGGCGCGGTCGAGAACCCCGTATTCTGGAGCTTTGCGGAATTTTCGGCACGGGCGCAGACGCCGGTGACGTCAGACATCCATTGCGTGACCACGTGGTCGCGTTACGACAACCAATGGCTCGGCCTGCCGACCCGCGAATTGCTCGCCGCCTGCCAGCCGCGCGAGAACGCGCATTTCGTCGTGCTGCATTCCTATGACGGCTACACCACCAATCTTTCGCTGGAAGATTTCGCGGCCGAGGATGCCCTGCTCGCCCACAACTGGTCGGGAAAGCCGCTGACAGCCGAGCATGGCGGGCCGGTGCGCCTCGTGGTGCCGCATCTCTATTTCTGGAAGAGCGCAAAATGGCTGCAGGCGATCGAATTCCTCGAGAATGACGCGCCTGGCTACTGGGAAGTCCGCGGCTATCACAACCGCGGCGACCCATGGGCCGAGCAGCGCTATTCGGACGATTGATTTTCACTCTCCCCCTCAAGGGACCCCCAAGGGGAGGGTAAGAAAAGGAAACAACATGCCCACCGAAAAATTCCAGTTCGAAGGCAAAGGCGGAGATCAGCTCGCGGCGGCGCTCGACCTTCCCGACGGCGAGCCCACGGCGTATGCGCTATTCGCGCATTGCTTCACCTGCGGCAAGGACGTGCTGGCGGCAAAACGCATCGCGACGGCACTCGCAGCCAAGGGCATCGCGACGCTGCGCTTCGATTTCACCGGGCTCGGCTCGAGCGAGGGCGACTTCGCCAACTCGACCTTCTCCTCCAACGTCGCCGATCTCGTGCGCGCCGCCGATCATCTGCGCGAGAGGCGGCAGGCGCCTGCGATCCTGATCGGTCACAGTCTTGGCGGTGCGGCGATCCTCGCGGCGGCCGGACAGATCGCGGAAGCCAAGGCCGTCGTCACCATCGCCGCGCCCTCGGACCCCGCGCATGTCACCGGCCTGTTCCGGGATCATGTCGGCCACATCCGCGAACATGGCGAGGCCCGGGTCGCGCTCGCCGGCCGCCCCTTCACCATCAAGCGCGAGTTCCTCGACGATGTCGCGGAAAATCCGCTGATGGAGAAGATCGCCCGTCTGCACAAGGCGCTGCTGGTGATGCACTCGCCGACCGACGACACCGTCGGCATCGACAATGCGACGCGCATCTTTGTCGCGGCCAAACATCCCAAGAGCTTCGTGTCGCTGTCCGGCGCTGATCATCTGCTAAGCGACCGGCGCGATTCCAATTATGTCGCCGACGTGATCGCCGCCTGGGCAACCCGCTATGTCGACTCTCCGGCACCTGCGCCCGTCGCCGAGCTGCCCGACAAGCCGCGCCAGGTCGTGGTGAGCGAAACCCGCAACAGCAAGTTCCAGAACACCGTCGCGATCGGTCCGCATCGCCTGCTCGCCGACGAGCCACATTCGGCCGGCGGCGACGACAGCGGTCCGGGCCCCTACGATTTCCTGCTGGCTGGCTTAGGGGCCTGCAAATCCATGACCATGCGGCTTTACGCCGAGCGCAAATCCTTCCCGCTGGAGCGGGCCACGGTGACGTTAAACCACAGCAAGATCCACGCCGAGGACTGCGCAGAGTGCGAGACCAAGGTGGGCCTGCTCGACCAGATCGATGTCAGCATCGGCCTCGAAGGCCCGCTCGATGCCGATCAGCGTCAGCGCATCCTGGAAATCGCCGACAAATGCCCGGTGCACCGCACCCTCACCTCGGAAATTCGCATCGTGACCCGCGCCGCGGATTGACGTAGAATTGCGAGCGCATAGCGTTTTCGAGCGAAGTGGATACCGGTTCGCGTGGAGAAAACGCGTCAAAACAAAGAAGCCTCCTATGCCGGCCGTGGCCCGCATTGATCCCAAAGCCGTCTTCACGCCTGAGGAATGGCGGCGACTGACCGCGCGCAGTTCCTGGCGCGGGATGTGGCTGGTCGCGCACGCCTGGGGCACCATCATCGCCAGCATCGCGCTGGTGACGATCTGGCCGAACCCGCTGACCTCGCTCATCGCCGTGATGATCGTGGGCACGCGGCAGTTGGGCCTTGCGATCCTCATGCATGAAGCCGCGCATGGCGGGCTCCACAATAACAAAGCCATCAATGAATTTGTCGGGCAATGGCTGTGCGCGGTGCCGGTCGGCGCCGATCTCGCCAGCTATCGCTCATATCACCTGCAACATCACAGATTCACCCAGCAGCCGGAGGACCCCGACCTCTCGCTGTCGGCGCCGTTCCCAATCAGCAAGGAAAGCTACCGGCGCAAGGCGATCCGCGACCTGACCGGGCAGACGTTTGTCAGGCAACGGCTGCCGCTGTTGCTCGCGTTATTCAAGCGGTCTGACAAAGATACATCGATCGATCACGAAAGCTTCGTCTCGGCCGAGCGCGAGAAGACGCTGCGGTTTCTTGCGGTCAACTCACTACTGTTCGCGCTGTTCTGGCTCGCCGGCGCCGGCATCTGGTTTTTCGGCGCCTGGGTCGTGGGGATGGCGACATGGCTGCCCCTGGTGACGCGTATCCGCAACATCGCCGAGCACGCCTGTACCTCGACCGGCGAGGACCCGTTCAGCCATGCGCGCACCACGCTGGCGAACCCGATCGAGCGCGCGTTCATTGCACCCTATTGGGTGAACTATCATGCCGAGCATCATCTTTTTATGTATCTGCCGTGCTACAACCTGCCCGAGGCGCACCGGCTCCTGGTCGAAAAGGGCCTGATCCAGCGCATGGAAGTGCGGCCCGGCTATCTCGAGGTGATGAAGCTCGCGACCTCGCGAAGTTAGAGCCGTAATTGTAGCCCGGATGAGCGAAGCGACATCCGGGAAACCCCGCATGTCGCTACGCTCATGCGGGCTACGGGTGACCCAATCTCATCACACTACACTGCCGGCAGCGGCCGCACACGAAGTGCACCACGCAAGGCGATGCCGGCGCCTGCCAGAATGCCGGCGACCGCGACGAACGAGCCCAGCGCCAGCGTGGAGATACCCGTCAGCCCCTGCCCGATCGAGCAGCCGAACGCCATCACGCCGCCTATACCCATCAGCGCCGCGCCGCCGGCCGATCGCAGCATGTGCTGCGGCGAGCGATAGCCCTCGAGCTCGAACCGGCCCGTCAGCAGCGCGGTCAGGAGGCTGCCGCCGAGCACACCACCGACGGTGGCGATGGCAAAACTGAGTGTCGAGCCCGTCGACAGCATCACATATTGCAGGCTGTCGGCCATCGGCGCGACGAAAGTGAACGAGGTCACCGGCACCGGGTTGAAATCATCCGCGC
>Ga0310811_10011136_pt1 | contig 11648 bp, 10 predicted proteins | sample YCmetagenome_FD_207642 | JGI IMG/M metagenome (GOLD analysis project Ga0310811, IMG submission 207642) | Soil microbial communities from experimental microcosm in Duke University, North Carolina, United States - YC | ecosystem: Engineered > Artificial ecosystem > Soil microcosm > Unclassified ...
CGTGCGCTTGCCTTGCGCTTTCTCGATACCGAATTCGTGACGGCGATCAGGCCGGTGCATACCGAGCAGGCCTATATGTTCGATGCCGGGCTCGATGCCATGGGCTATGTGGCCTTTGCCTCTAGCGAATACGCAAACTATCCGGGCATCCAAAATAATCTGAAAGCGCTGCAGGGATATCTTCTGCAAAAGCCGAATCTTGAGATCATGCAGTACGATCTGGCTGCATTTCTCATCGTTTTGCGGGCCGCGCGCGACACGCTGCCCCAATTGGCTGCGACAACGCTGGATCTGGAGCCTCTGCTGACGGAAGAGCGGATTTTTCAATTATCCGGAAAAAGACCCTCTGAATTCTCCAGGGTCATTCGCGGCCTGTTCAACAAGCGGCAACAGTTCGCAAAATTCTTTCATCCGTTGAGCGAACTGAATGAAGCGGTGGCCGCTTTTTTCCCGCTGCTTCAATACGAGCCCGACAAAACCATCTTGGATTATCGCGCGCTGATGGAACGAATTCGCGCTGCGTCGAAAAATCCCGGCGCCGGGGCGACAAAAGGGCCGCTGGTATCAAGCAAGCAGCCCGGAAGTCGGCAGAAGCGTTCTGCCCCGCGCAAAAAGCGCCATGCCGACGGCGAGATTCCCAATCTCGATTATTACCTTCCGGTGGCCGCCGCCGTCACGGATCGCGTGACGCGCCCCGATCAATTCGCCAGTTGGCCGATCGTGCCTGCCGCAATCAAAGATCTCTATCTTCAGCACGCGCGGGAACTGACCAGGACGCAGAGAGCGTGGGACCAGTATGCCAAGGAAACGTGGCCGGCCAGGTCCACCATGCATTGGCAGATCGTGGATGAAGGGGGGAGCCGGCCCCTTCACCTCGCCCAATCGGTCATCGATCCCTTCAGCCGGCCGCTGGAGGTCAAGCTGATCGAACAGGCGGAACAGGAGCGCCAGACCGAGGCGATCTTTCTGTTCAATTTGTCCGTCTCGATGCAGGAGGATGAGCGCTATCTCTTGAGCTTCATGGTTGCCGACCGCTTCAGCGAACTCTTGACCCGCGGCGGAATTCCAACCGAAATCATCGGCCATACCACGAGCGGCGAGGCTATTCCGCGGGTGACGGGGCGCAACCGCTCCATGCTTTACCTTCTCTTCAAGACACGCGAAGAGCCGCACAATCTGCTGACGATCCAACGCCTCTGCAGCGTTCTCGATACGCAGATGCATTATTTGAGCTACGACGGCGAGGCCATGATGTGGACCTATGACCGGCTGAAGAACAGCCCCGCCAAGCATCGCTTGCTGTTCGTGGTGACCGACGGCGACATCAGCGGAACCTATGTCAACAAAAGAAACAATGAGGTCCGTAACGCCACTACGAATTATTTCCGCGATGTCGTCGCGCTCATAGAAGCCGAGAAATTCGTCGACGTGATCGGCGTGCCGATCAAAGCCGACGTGGACGGGATTTTCAGCCGCTCGGTGAGAATCGATTCGATAGAGGACATTTATAAAAAGCTCAGTCCGTATGTCTTAAAAACGCTGCGCGAGTTCAATAACGACGAAGGCGAAGCGGCCAAGGCCCGTCGCTTGAGGATGGTGGCGCACCGAAAAGCCAGAGTGGCAGGGCAGGGACCACGATAGCTTTAAGTCGCACGTATCTTGAAGCGCCATAGGGCTTTACGGGATGGCGCTCAGGCCATGTTGTGGCCGGAAGGAGGAGGCTAGAACGAGTCTGCTCCGCCCAGGTCATTCAACGTCCGCCTGTTCGGCGATGGCCAGCGCGTTGGGAACTTCGGTCCCCTCCTTGCGTTGAGGTGTATGTCAAACACACAACAGAGTTATCGAGAAGTGCAGGCAGCCCATCGACGCGCAGAAGAGCGTTTTGAACGTCGAAAAGCACAAACAGCAGATGCGCCCAGAGCACTTGCCGAGTATCGGGCCGCTCAGCAAGCCGCAATCGATCGAATGAATGCACTTCGAGCGCAACGAGTAGCGCGGGATCGCGATGTTGCTGAGAGTAGTGATGGCAACCGCGCAACTCGGTCTCCGCGAGCCCGGTCATAGCGCCGGGTTTCTCACTTTCCGCACAACGCACGTACATTTGGTAGCCTGCTGAAATCACGCCGGACGCTTTTATTGGCTCGGAATATGGCGATCCCGGGCAAGGAACAAAGCACCATTACGGAGATTGGTGCCTAGCTTAACAGTCAGTGGAGCGGAACATGCGGAACGCACTATTGGGATCAGTGTTGGCGATATCTGTCTTGACGCTGCCAGTTGCCGTCCAAGCGCAAGGCACCGTCCGCGGCGCACAAGAGGGTGCAGAGCAGGGCGGTCATGCGGCGGGTCCGATTGGTGCGATCGTCGGGGGCGCCGTAGGGGCGGCGACAGGTACAGTGGGCGGCATCCTCGGTGTGGACGATCGCCCGCGCTTTCGAGAATACGTCGTTCGGCGGCACGTGCCATTCTATCGATATGATGAGGATCTCAGGGTCGGTGCCGTGTTGCCTGAAAGGGGTGTCACTTACTACGACGTGCCCCCAGAGTATCATGTGACTCGATATCGCTATACTTACGTGAACGATCATCCAGTCTTGGTCGATCCTCACACTCGGCGTGTCGTTCAGATCATTGATTAGAACGGGCAAGCGCGCATTGACACCTCGCTGGAAACAGCGGGGTGTTGGCGTTGGTCGAAGTGCCTCGATAACCGCGAATATCCGCTTCGTGTGGCGCTCTGGTTGCTGCGGTAAACGGGCTATTGGATTGATCGGGCCTTTCGCGAGACGGGTGTTTAACGGGAGAGCGGGCCAAGTATAAGGCGGTTTTGCTGGTCGGTCGCATTGCGCCCCTGGCCCTTAGCCGGACATCAATCTCCCATCGAGTGCCATCGATCGTTTCTGGCGGCAACAACTTGACCGTCGGCCGCCGGCAAGAGCTTCCGATCGATGAAGGACTGAAGCGCGGCCACAAACGCCTGCTCGGTGTCGACCGCAGCATTGAAGCCAGCCTGCCGAAGCTTGATGGTGCTCACAAACGCCACGGGACCTGCGGGAGCCCCATATGCAAAGGCAAAGTCCGCGTGTTGATCGCCCTGCCCGACGAAGGCACGCAGATCACCACTTGCAAGCCCGTGCTTTGCCACGATCTTCGACCAGACATTTGCGTTCTCGCGAATGTACGCCGCGAGGCTTCTCGGCTGATCAGGCCCCAATTCCGCTCCGAGCGTCCTCGCGATTGCCGGCCATACGCTCCGCCACTCAAAGACGTCGCCGTTCGTGACGTTGAGTATTTCGTTTGCCGCCTGTGGGGCCTGCGCAGCCCACACCATGACCTGCGCAACCAGGCCGGCGTCGGCAGCCTCCCACACGAATGACGGGCCGCCCGGGAAACCGAACGCCTCACCCTTTTCCCGGGAGATGGCAGCGTAGACTCCTATGGCCGGGAGAACGTTCAGAGCTCCTGGGGTCTCGCCGGTGACGAGCTGAGGCCGCAGTGCCGTATAGGTGAAGCCGTGCCTCGCGCCCATGTCGCGAACGTAGTCCTGCTGGTCGAAGAAGAAATTGGCGTGGCCGTCGCGCGGATCGCTCTCGCGGGCGGGGATTGCAATGGGATGCAGATGCACACCGTAAGCCTTCGTTCCCTGCAGGATTGAGACATGCTTGAGCGGCGCCTTTGCCGAAACAAGGGGCGCGATGGTGTTGTGCAGCATCGAGTTGTTGACCGCGATCTGGTCAGCATCCGACCAGCCGCCCACCAGATCGGTGGCATTTTCGTAAAGCGCCGCATACGCGACGTGCGTGACATCATCGAGCGAACCGAGCGCCTCGCGAGCAGCGCGCTCGTCGCGCAGGTCCACCGCAATGAATTTGAAGTCTCGCCCGCTCGGCAGGTTTGGCGTGCGCCGCGAAATGCCGACGACCTCAAAGCCCGCCGACAGAAACGCCTCAATCGCGGCAATGCCGATCAGGCCACTCGCGCCCGTTACCAGTACCTTATTCTTCATATCGAGATCCTCTGCGCTTGATTCACCGAGCGGACCGCGCGACGAATATTCCCTTCACTGAACGGACGTCGCGCGGCCTGATGGTTATCGCCTCAAATCTGAGCCGCGCCTCCATCGGCGAACAGCTCAATGCCATTGACGTAGCTGCTGTCATCCGAGGCGAGGAACACGGCCACCTTGCCCATGTCATCGGCGGTGCCGAGCCGGCCAAGCGGCACGGTACCGACAACATGTTGCTTCTGTTGCTCATCGAGCAGCTTGGATAGACCGGGAGTGTCGATTGTTCCTGGGCTCAAGACATTGACCCGAATGTCGCGGCCTTTCAGATCGACAATCCAGCTGCGGGCGAACGAACGCACGGCGGCCTTGGTGGCGTCGTAGACGCCCAGGGACGGAAAGCCTTTTATCGAGGCGATCGATCCGGTCAGGATGACCGACGCGCCAGGACGCAGGAGCGGCAGCGCCTTCTGGACCGCGAACAAGACGCCGCGGACGTTGGTGTCGAACGTCTTGTCGAAATGCTCCTCGGTGATTTCGCCGAAGGAACCGTTCTCGTAAAAGCCGGCATTGGCGAACAACACGTCAATGCGGCCCACTTCGGCGGCAACGATCGAATAGATTCGATCCAGGTCGGCGAGTTTTGCAGTGTCGCCCTGGATGCCGGTGGCGCCGTGGCCAATGACGGCGACGGCCTCGTCCAGCCGGACCTTGTCGCGGCCGGTGATGAACACCCGCGCACCTTCATCCGCAAACCGCTTGGCAGCACCTAAGCCGATACCGGCGCTGCCTCCGGTAACAAGCGCAATCTTGTTTTGAAGCTTCTGACCCATCGAAATCTCCTTTCGATGCGGAGATAATTTCCAGGGCCGCATGTTCACTAGACGGGCATTTTGTATGTTAGTTATACATCCGCGGTATGAGTGACCGGCTGCAGGAATTGCGCGCCTTCGTGCGCGCCGCGGAGAGCGGCAGTTTCTCGCGCGTGGCCCGCGAACTCAGGGTCTCACAACCCTCTGTTTCGCGAATGGTGGCGAACCTAGAGGCGCGCCTCGGGGTCAAGCTTCTGTTGCGAACGACGCGACGGGTGACGCCTACAGATGCCGGCGAAGCATTCCTGGAACGCGCGCGGCAAATCTTAAGCGATCTCGACGAAGCTGAGAATGCAGCGCGGGGACTGGACAGCCTAGAGGGCACCTTGCGGGTCGCTATGTCCAGCGCGTTCGGAACGCGCGAGGTCATTCCGCATCTACTGCCGTTTCTTGCGCTACACCCGAAGTTGCGTTTGGATCTGCTGATATCGGACCGCACCGACGACCTGGTTGGCGAGGGCGTCGATATGGCGCTGCGGCTCGGACGTCTGTCGGATTCCGTTTTTGGTGCGCGCCTTCTTGGCAGCGCGCCGCGTCTCGTCGTTGCAGCTCCCGCTTACCTTGCCGAAAGAGGCACGCCCAAAACCCCGGCCGATCTTGCCGAACACGATTGCATCATCGGCCCGGGTCTTTCCGGTCAAAACGGCTGGATCTTCAGGCGCGCGGGTACGGTGATCCCGGTTCCCGTGGATGGCCGGGTGCAAGTCGCGACTGCTGACGGGGTGATTGCCTGCGCGAAAGCAGCTCTCGGAGTCGCGATTGCTTCGCGCTGGATGTGCGGAGCCGAACTCAAAGCGGGCGAACTCGTGTCGCTGATGCCCGGATATCAGCTCGATCCGGTCGAGATTCACGCGGTCTATCCCGCGGGCCGCCGGCCATCCATCCGTGTGAGAACCTTGTCCGACTATCTCGCCGTCAAATTGACCGTAGCCGATAAGTACGAAAACGGCCGGCGTCAGCTCAGTCAGTCGGGACGAAGCCCGACGCATGAATCTGAACGACGACGTCGTTGATCGCTGCCTGCGTCTCAGGCTGCTCAGCCAGCTTCATGCCAGTCGTCCCCGCAGCATGGTCCGTCACCACGTTTGGCTTCATCGATTTCATGTTTGCGGTGACGGGAGTCCGATTGGACTCTGTCGCGGGTGGCGTCGACCGCCCGCGCGCGCGTTTCGAACACGCTGAGCCAGATCCGATCGCGGCTAGCTGGCGCCCATGAAAAAACTTTCCTCGACGATCTTGCCGTTCTGGACCGTGTAAAGGCCGACCTCATCGAGGTGCATGCGTTTCTGGCCTTTTGGCGTGACGTCCAGCTCGAAGCGAACGACGAATTGATCCCCGTGCACATAAGGTCCCTCGACCTTAAGATCATGGACGTCGTGGTTGGCCTTCCACCATTCGTTTTTTCCTTCCACCGCCTTGCGGCCCTTGAGCTCTGCCATTTCGCCGGTCATCGGCTCACGGCTCACGATGTCGTCGGACCAGAATTTCTCGCCGGCGGCTTCGAGTTCGCCCTTGGCGCACATGTCGGTGAAAGCTTTTGCCAGCTCCTGTGTATTCATGACTTCAAATCCTTTTCTAACACCCGGCCACTGGATACCAATCTCAGTGCCCGGTTCCCAAGGCGAAGGCGACGGTCGACAATGACCTCCCACGCGGCCGGCGCATTCGCGACGGCGTCTGCCCGGATTAAGAAATTGCGTTCGCTTCGTTCCATCACAAATGGTTACAGCAGGCGGGACGCCGCGATGGGCAGAGCATTTTCGAAGTGGTCGCCGGCGTCCCGCCCCCGTGCACTTACAGAGCCGGGTGAAGGCCGCGCACCGGGCTCACTTCCTCAAGGCGCGCGGCGACATCAAGCACCGTCGATTCCGCTAACCAGGAGGAGACAATCTGCACGCCGATCGGAAGACCGTCGCGGCTTGTTCCGAACCGCATCGACAGGGCCGGCATGCCGGTCAGACTGAAGGGTGAGGTCGCACTCATCACGTGGAAGGCGGACACCGTCTGGCCATCGACGACGAGGTCATCGAGACCATGCTTGGTCGCCGGGAACGGCGTGACCGGGCAGAGCAGCACATCATAGCGCTTGAAATGGTCGGCGAAGGTGTCGCGAAGGCGCTCCACGGCCTGCTCGGCGGCCACGAAGTCGGCTATCGGCGTGTCAGGAGTATCGAGGATCAGCCTGGCATGCCTGAAGATCTGGGTCTCGTGGCCGGCGGTGACCTTCTCGAATTCGGGCCGGGTTTCCATCTGTTGGAGACGCCAGAGGACGGTGTTGGCATCGGTCTGCTCCAGCACGGGCAGCCGGACCTCTTCGACATGGCAGCCGGCGCCGCTCAGCGCTTGGGCCGCCGCCTTCACGGTCGCGACCACCTCTGGATCTGTTGGTCCGAAGAAGCCCGGAGAGGCCAGCCAGCCTACACGAACCTGACGGGTCGGCTTCGTGCCAACTCCTGTATCGAGATCGGGCGAACTGATTGAGAAGCCATCGGCACCGTCAGGCCCCGCTATCAAGGAATAAGCGAGCGCGAGGTCGCGAATGGAGCGCGCCATCGGCCCGATATGCCAGAAGCGGCGCGGCACCCGCGGCCAGTGCCCCGTCATCGGCACACGTCCGTGGGTGGCTTTCAACGCAACGATACCAGTGTGTGCGGCCGGGCCACGCACCGAGATGGAGAGATCGCTGCCCAGGCCCAGCGGCGACATGCCCGCCGCGATGGCGGCGGATTCACCGCCGCTCGATCCGCCCGGGGTGTAGTCTAGGTTCCAGGGGTTGTTCGTTCGGCCGGTCAGGAGATTGTCCGTTTCGATCGAGTAACAAAATTCCGGCGGGTTCGTCTTTGCGATGAGGATGCCGCCGGCGGCCTTCAGCCTGGCGACGACGGTGGCATCGGTATCGGGCACGCGCCCTTTGAAAATTGGCGAACCGCGCTGTGTCGGCACGCCCGCCGTGTCGATTCCATCCTTGACTGTGAACGGAACGCCATGGAGAGGGCCCAGTCGCGCGCCCGGCTTGACCGCAGCCTCGGCCTTTTTGGCAGCGTCGAGCGCGCCATCGGCCAGCGTCACAATGGCATTCACCTTGGGATTGACCTCGGCGATGCGATCGAGATGGGCCTGCATGACCTCGACCGGCGAAAGCTCCCGCTTGGCGATGAGCTCGGCGATGCGGCTGGCATCCATGTGAATGATCGTATCAGTCATGAGAGAATCCTCTGCTCGCTATGCTTCGAACCTGTCTCTGCGTGCAGTTTCGAGGTTGTCGCGCGGCTCACGACGATCCTTCCCAGATGCCAAACATCGTTGTGATGCCGGCTCGCGCATGGAAGCAGTCCCGTTCACGCCGCCTGAACGGGCCAAGGCTTCCTAGTATTGCAGGTTGGGGTACGCGGCCCTGTCTCCTGGGCCTTCGCGCGTCACGCCGAGAATGCCGTAGATCGGCCAGATCGGGTCGAGCGGGCTGGTGTCGCCACGTTTGAACGCCAGCTCACTCGCCCAGTGATGATGGATTCCATCCTCGTTGCGCGCGAACACGTTCAGGATAGCGAGCTGCACGCCGTCAGGCTTTTCCGCATGGTAGTCGCGGTTGAAGCTGTTGTTCCGCGACGACAGCAGCCGCAGATTCCGCCAACCGCGTTCCTGCGCATACGCGCCCAGCCGTTCCGGGCTGGTCTTGGCGATCACGACGAGGTTGGTTCGCTCGGCGAGGTGAAAAGCAGCACCCTCGAGTCCGTCGACGACCGATGTGCATGACGGGCACGGCTGCTCGACAAGCGGCAGCTCGGCCGTCTTGCCCCCGGGAGCGCCCGCGCGTTGATCCTCCGGCCAGCGGGGAAACATCATGTTGTAGATGACCAGCGAGTTCTTGCCCGGCTCGAACAATTCGGAGAACCGCACCTCGCTGCCATCGGCCGCGGACTCGAAGACGTAGTCTTCCCTGATGAGCCCCCCAAATGGGAGTGCCCGGCGCTGGGCGGCGACCTGCTCATGAAGCCGCTGCAGGTCTGCTTCCGCCTGCAACAGGTCGTTGCGCGCGCGGCGATAGTCGCTGGATTCGCCGGGGAAGCGAACATTCGGATCGAGGACGACCTCCCTCCATTTGTTCATGTCGCGGGGTTTGCCCTTGAGAGCCATCATTGTCATCCTTCTTCCTGTTCGACGACGTTTCTGCTGTCGTCCGCATTGGTACGTCGCGCGCGACAGACGAGAGCGAGATCATGCGTGCACGCCTGTGACGGCTTTGCCCGGCGCCATCATCTTGGCGCCGTACCGCCGCGTGCTTTGAATGCATCGGAAAGGCCGGGGTCTTCGGCGATGTCGCGCAACGTCGTCCGCAGCGCCGCGAGCTCCGTGCCGCCGAAGAAGCGCTCAAACCGTTTATGCGCTTTGATCCAATAGGGGCGTCCCCGTGCGATGGCCCCTTTTCCTGCCGCCGTCAGCGTGACGGGCCGGCGCCTGCCATCATGCTCGTCGCGGCCGAGTGCGACGAAGCCATCACGCTCGAGCGTTCGAAGCGTCTGACCGAGCGCCGATCGCTCCATGGTCAATATCTCGGCCAGTTCGCTCACCGTCGGCGGCGCAGATGCACGGCGCTTGAGTTCGGACAGGATATGGAATTGGGTGACTCGCAGGCCGGACGGCGCCATCACTTCATCGTAGAGCAGAGTGACCCGCCGCGAGGCCGCACGCAGCGCCGCGGTGATGCAAGGGCTGGCGGAGTGAGGATGGCCGCTCATGACGTCGGCTCCGAGAACGCCGGTCCGCTATTGGCGTCGCCGGTACCTGAGGAGTGCAGAGAACCCGGATCGAGACCCATGAGGCGGCCCACGTGTTGATGCGGGGATATCCCCGTTGTTGGCCAGATGGGAGACGTCCCCCCGTTTGCAAGTGTTCTTGCTGTTCTTTTTTTGAGCCGTTCGTCGGGTCGTCTCGCCGGTAGCCGGCCACCCAGGGAACTGGACGTGAGGCTGCTGGCCGATTGAGGCATGTCCCGAAGAGTCGCGGCCGCACGATGTCTACAACTGCGTCGTGGCCGCACCGATTTTGGGTAGCTACACACCCTAGCGTGTTGGCGCAGCCTCGTCGCGTTCATTCCCCAAAGGGACACCTCTGAGGCGCCCGATCGATCTTGTAGAGTTCGCTAAGCACGGCCGCGCGGCTAAAGAACCGAGGCGAAGAACGTTTCAATCAAACGAAACGGGAGGTCGAGGGTGCGCATGGTGTCAGACGGATGGAGGGTCACGTGGACGGTCACCCCGACTTTGGCGGCTCGACGTCACACGATCGAAAAATCGGATTGAATAGACGAGGCCTATTGTCCGGCCTCGCGATGCTCCCCATCCTCTCGCCGCTTCTGGCCGCAAGGAAGGCGGCGGCTCAACAGGCAGCCTCCGGCCTTTCATTCGCGGTCTACGGTGACTCGCGGCCCATGATGTACCTGCCGTACAAGGATGGCCGGCCGGACCTGATCAAGCTCTTCGTCGAAATGTTTGGCCTTGTCATGCCCGAGAAGGTTGCGGAGGAGGTGGTGAAGCGCGATGTGAAGATGATCTTCGATCCCGCCACCAATGAACTCATTCGGGTCGTGATGCCGTTCATGTCACGCACGGAGGTCATGACGCTGACCGTGGATCAAGGGTGGGTGACGCGCGCGACCGTTGAAGATGTGAAATTGCTTCCCGGTGTGCATCGGGAAATGTTTCAGCTCGCCGGCGGCGAATGGGTCGCGCGCGAGATCGTGCAGCAGGTGCGGACCGGGCGTGCCAAGTTCGTAGTCAATAGCGGCGACGTCGTGTGGTGGGGCAATCAGGGCCTGAAGATTGGCGATAGCCCGTACTGGAAGCGTCTCAACGACACCATGCTCAAGCTGCTGCCCGAGCCGGACGCCGAAATGCGCGCCGCCGGACTCGAAGGACGCTGGCTCATGTCGGTCGGCAATCACGAGGTGTGGGGCGATCCGAAGATCGAAGGTACGCTTGACGCGGTGCCTTATCTGAAAAACTTCGGCGTAACGTCCGAGCGGCTGATCTATAAATTCGACTTCAAAGGCATGCGATTCATTTTCCTTTGGAGCGGGAAGTATGACTACCGGTCACCGTCGCTGTGGGATGGAGATCGGCCAAAATACGCGCAGCAGATGACTCAGCTGCGGGAATGGCTGGACGATGCCAAAGCCAAAGGGATGAAGAAGGCGTTTATCACCTTTCATTATCCGGTCTTCTGTCGCGCCGGGCTCGGCCCCATCCCGGAGCCTGACAATCCGCACAAGGTGATTGCCGCCTACGCCAAAGACCTCGAGCTGGTCGTCTTCAACGGCCACGTTCACACGACCGAGCTCTATGACGTCGATGGCGTGAAATATCTTGTTCTTGGCGGCGGCGGCGCGGAGCAGGACCCTATCCTTCCCGGCCGCACGAGCATCAAGGTGCCAAGCGACTATCCGCCGGACCTCTATTGGAAGGGCAAGCCGCCGCAACTGGAATACAACTACGTTTTGGTCGATGTTGATCCGGGCAACAAGACGAAATTCACCCTGACGCGTTACCGGCCAGGATCGGCCGAGCCGTTCGCAAGCGAGGAATTGTTCACGTAGAAGCGCCGGTTGCTGATCGCATGGCGACGACAATTCTGATCTTGCACGGCTTGGCCGCGGTTGCGCTGATTGGCGCGATAACGCACCAGACACTGGCGATGTTTGCGCCGTCCCACGCCAAGCGGCACTCCTTTTTCAGCCGCTTTCGCAGGGTGCCGGCGGCCGGTTTCGCCAATGCCAT
>Ga0310811_10011138_pt1 | contig 11647 bp, 7 predicted proteins | sample YCmetagenome_FD_207642 | JGI IMG/M metagenome (GOLD analysis project Ga0310811, IMG submission 207642) | Soil microbial communities from experimental microcosm in Duke University, North Carolina, United States - YC | ecosystem: Engineered > Artificial ecosystem > Soil microcosm > Unclassified ...
GAGGAAGCGACCGCGGCGCGGCGTACGCTCTGGCGGAAGGGCCTCGCCGCCCGTGGAGAGGGGACGCCGGTATTCGCCCCCTACTCCCTCGCCCTGGCGAAACCGGGCGACGCCGACCGGTTGCGCGCGGCCGGGTTTGCGGCGGTACGTTGGGGGGAGCGCGGTCCCGTGCTGGTAGGCGCCTTCGAGCATCCCGAAGCGGCCAGCGTCACGATGACCGCGCTGCAGCACGCCGGCATCGCCGCCACACTCATCAAGCGAACGGATCGAACCCAATGAGATTGAGCCGTCTCGAGCTGGTGGGCTTCAAGTCCTTCGCCGGATCGGTGGAGCTGCCGTTCGATCTCGGTGTCACCGCCATCGTGGGTCCCAACGGCTGCGGCAAGTCCAACATCTCCGATGCGGTGCGCTGGGTGCTGGGCGAGCAATCGCCGCGCCTGCTGCGCGGCGGAAAGATGGAAGACGTGATCTTTCAAGGCTCGACCGGTCGTCGCCCGGTGAACGTCGCCGAAGTCTCGCTGGTGTTCGACAATTCCGACGGCACGCTGCCGATCGCATACCAGGAGGTCGTGATCACCCGGCGGTTGTCGCGCTCGGGTCAGAGCGACTACCTGTTGAATCGCTCTCCCGTGCGGTTGCGCGACATCCAGGACCTGCTGCGCGGCACCGGGCTCGGAGCGGACGCGGCCGTGGTGATGGAAGCGAAGATGATCGATGCGTTGTTGTCGGAGAAAGCCGAGGAGCGGCGCGCGCTGTTCGAAGAGGCGGCCGGCATCGGCTTGTATCGCAACCGTAAGCAGAGCTACGAGCGCCGCCTGGAGGAGACGGCCGCCGATCTCGCGCGGCTGGAAGATCTGATCTCCGAGGTCCAGACCCAGGTGCGCAGTCTCGCGCGGCAGCGGGGCAAGGCGGAGCGATACGAGAAGATGGTCGAGGAGCGCTTCGGAGTCGCGATCACGCTGGTGCGACGCGAGCTCGAGGACCTCGATCTGGCGCTCGGGGCGCTCGGCGTCCGTACTCGCGAGCTCGCCGACGGCATGCCGGCTGCCCGGACGCGCTTCGAGGAAGCCGAAGGCGGACGGGAGACGCGTGTCCGGGAGCGCCACACCGCCGAGGCCCGCCGCACGGAAATGGAGCGGCAGCTGGGCGAGGCGAAGCTCGAAGCCGAGCGGCTGCAGAGCGACCTGGCCCTGGCGGCGGAGCGGCTGACGAACGCGGCCCAGCGCCGCGACCGGGCGCTCGACGAGCGCGCCGACCGCGACCGCAGAGCCAGCCAGGCGACCCGGGAGCGGGACACCGCGGAGAGCGAGCGCACCGAGGCGGAGCGCGAGCTGGCGGGGGTGAGCGCCGAGCTGGCGCGCCGCACCAGTCTGGAAGGGGAGGTCCGTGATCGTCTCGGCAAACTGCGCGAGACGGTGCGCGGGCTCGAGACCGAACTGCAACAGGTGAGTGAAGCCGCGCGCACCCTCGAGATCGAGCGGGCGGCTCTCGAACGCGAGCGTGAGGAGCTGCGGCAGGCACTACACCAGGCCACCACCGATCGCACGACGCGTCAGCAGGCGGCGACCGCGGCGGAGCAGACGCTGAGCGGCGCGACCCGCTCCGCCGGCAGCGCGGCGCAGGAGGCGGTGCGGGCCGTCGAGGCGGTCCAGGTCGCCCGGCACCGGGTCGCGGCCCTCGAGGAGCAGGAGTTGACGGCGCACTCGGCCCGCCGCCAGGCGGAGAACGCGTGGTCCCAGATCTCGGCCCGGCACGATGCCCTGGTGGAGCTCGATCGCGGGCGCGTAGGGCTCGCCCCCGCGGCGCAGGCGCTGCTCGCCGATCGCGACCAGTTCGGCGACGCCGTGCTCGGGCCGCTCGCGGACTTCGTGCGCACCAGCCGTCGCGACGCCGAGCTGGCGGAGCGCCTGCTCGGCGAATGGCTGCACGCGGTGCTCGTCCGTGACCAGGCGGCCGCCGAAGCGATCCGTCAGTGGCATGCCACGGCCCAACCCGGCCCGCTCGTGCTGTTGCCGTGCAGTCCCGGCCCGCGCATCGCCGCCGACGGGCACCCGTTGCGTGACGATCTCCGCGTCGATGGCCCAGCGGTGGCGTGGGTCCGCGCCCTGCTGACGGGCCACGAGGTGCTCGACGACGGCCGCACGCTGCGGCGCGCGAACGGCGCGATGTTCCTGGATGGTGGCTCCGCCGGCGCGGGGCCGCTGCAGCGCCGCGCCGAGCTCGAGACCCTGACGGCGGAGCTGGCCGAGGCGCTCGCGGCGCGGGATCGTACGCAGGCCACGCTCGACACGACGCTCAAGGATCTCGAGGCCGCGCAGATGGCGCTGGCGGAGTCCGCGGAGGCCGCCGAGCGGCTGCGCGGCGAGGAGCTGGAATCGGGGGCGAAGAAGGGCGAGGCGGAGCGCGCGCTCACCCACGCGCGGCGCGATTTGGCCGATGCCGCGACCCAGGCAGAGCGTCTCAACCAGCGGTTGATCGACGTCGAGTCCCGGTTGCGCGCGCTGGAAGGCGAGCTGCGGGAGCGCGGCAAGTCCCGGCGGACCTGCGACGAGCTACTCGCCAACGAGCGCGCCGCCCTGGTCGCGGTCGAGACCGAGCAGGAGCAGGCCCGCGAGCAGCGCGTGCACTGGCAGGTGGAAGCGGCACAAATGGAAGCGCGCCTGGGGGCGGCGCGCGAGCGCGCCGAGCGGGCGGGCGGCGAAGCCGATCAGGCCCGGCGCGATTCCACGGCCCTGGCGGAGGAAGTGGCCCAGATCGACGCGACGAGCGCGGAGCTCCTGCGGCAGCGCGCCCAGTGGCAGGACGCGCTCCAGGAGCGCAAGCTGGCCCTCGCTGAGCTCGAGACGGCGACGCGCGATGCCGCGACCGCGGTGACGCACGCCGAGACCGCGGTGGCGGCCGCCGAGGCTGGCGTCGAGACAGCCCGCAGCGCGCTGACCACGTTGAGCGACGAGGAGCACCGTCTCGCCGTGGAGCGCACCGAGCTCGAGGGACGCAAACGCGCCACCGCCGAGCGTGTCGAAGCGGAGTGGCGCAAGCCGCTCGCCCAGCTGCTGCGCGACGCGCCCGACGTCGCCGGCGACCTGGAGTGGCTGCGGTCGGAAAACGAGCGGCTGCGCGGCGCGATCGATGCCGTCGGCCCGGTGAACGCCCTCGCCGTCGAGGAGCATGCGGAAGAAACCAAGCGGCTCGAGTTCCTCATGACACAGCGCGACGACCTGGTCTCCGCGCGCTCCTCGCTGCAGCAGGCGGCGCGCGAGATCGACCAGACGGCCAAGGCGCTGTTCCTGGAGTCATTCGGCAAGGTGCGCGAGAACTTCCGCACCGTCTTTCAAACGCTGTTCGGCGGCGGCGAATGCGATGTGCGGCTCGCCAACGAAGACGAGCCGCTCGAGAGCGAGATCGAGATCCACGCGGCGCCGCGCGGCAAGCGCACCCAGCGCATCCATCTGCTCTCTTCCGGAGAGCGGACGCTCGTCGCCGTGTCGCTCCTGTTCGCGATCTTCCTCGCCTGCCCCAGCCCGTTCTGCCTGCTCGACGAGGTGGATGCGCCGCTCGACGACGCCAATGTGGGGCGCTATGTCCGGCTCCTGGCGGAGTTCAAGAGCCAGACGCAGTTCATCGTCATCACGCACAACCCGCGAACCATGCAGGCCGCCGACGCCGTGTACGGCGTGACGATGCAGGAGCCCGGCGTCTCGACCATCGTCGGCGTGCGCCTCGGGCAGCTCGCCACCGCCTGACCTCCCCATGCCCCGGAGTCGCCGGGCTCCTGGATCTCTCGGGTCCTGGGCCGCCGCCCTCTTCGCCCTCGGCATCCCGGGGGCGCTGACCGCCCAACGGCCGGCCATCTCGGCACCGCTCGCCCGGGCTGTCAGTACCGGTCGCGACACCTCGTTTACCGTCTGGTTCTTCGTGCGCAGCGATATCCCGCTCGATCAGGCCAGCCAGCGCCTGCGGGATGCGGGTGCGGTTCCCCGCGTCACGAGCCGTTGGCTCCACGCCGTCAGCGCGCTCGCTCCCACACAAACCCTCGCAGCGTTGGGCCGGGAGCGTTGGCTCCGACGCATACAGCCCCTGGGACGCTGGCGCCATGCGGCGAGCCGTGGCCTGGTCGACGAGTGGGTCGTCCGCGCGCCCGACACCTGCGCGGCGGGCGGCGACCCGACGTATGGACCATCCGAGATGCCGTACCGCCAGCTGCACCTGCGGCCGCTGGCCGATGCAGGCGTGAACGGCGCCGGGGTCCGCATCGCCATCCTCGACGCCGGGTTCAATACCCTCGACCCCGGCTTCGCCGGCGTGACGGTGACGGCGCAGCACGATTTCGTGTTCGGCGACACGGTAGTGCGCGACCAGCCGAACGACCAACCCGGCGCGCAGTTCCACGGGACGGCGGTCTGGTCGCTGTTCGCGGGTTTCGTTCCCGGGCGCCTCGTGGGGATCGCGCGCGGCGCGAGCTACCTCCTCGCGAAGACCGAGGATATCCGCTCGGAGACGCGGGTCGAGGAAGACAACTACGTCGCCGCGCTGGAATGGGCCGATTCGATCGGCGTCGACATCGTGTCGTCCAGCCTCGGGTACCTGTCGTTCGACAACGGCTTCAGCTACACGCCCGCACAATTGAACGGCGACGTTGCCGTCACCTCCGTCGCGGCCGATTCGGCCGCGGCCCGCGGCATTCTCGTCGTGACCGCCGCGGGCAACGGCGGTCCCGGATTTCGAACGCTCGTCACGCCGGGCGACGCGCACTCGGTCATCACGGCGGGCGCCGAGGATTCGCTCGGCTCGATCACCGGTTTCTCGTCCCGCGGGCCCACCGCCGATGGGCGGCTCAAACCCGACCTCACGGCACCCGGCCTCGATGTCTGCGCAGACGCCAACGGCTCCCTCGGCCGGCTGGCGGGGACTTCATTCGCGACGCCACTCCTCGCCGCCTCGGCGGCCCTCGTGAAGCAGCTGCACCCTACGCTCGGCCCACTCGCATTGCGTGACGCAATGCGGGCGCAGGGATCGCGTCGGGCGACGCCGGATTCGATCGGCGGGTGGGGGCATCCCGACGTCAGCGCCGCGGCGATGTTCGCCGGCGGGGTGACGCCGCTGGCGCCGCTCCCTCCCAGCCTCCTTTCGATCACGCCGGATTTCGCCTGGTCGGTCGGTGCGATCCCGGGATTCGCTCAGCCGGTCCACTACCGCCTCCGGATCGCACGCGACTCGACGTTCGCCACGGCAACGGTCGATACGCAGCTCGACGTCGCGCAATTCCCGCTGCGCCAGCCGCAGAAGCCGGGAGCGCCCCTCTTCTGGCGCGTCGAAGCGATCAGCGCGACGGCGGAATCGGCGTCGACCGGCGTCGTAGGGCCGATCGCGGTCCCCGCCTGGGCCCGGCTCACGTCGCTGGCGGACTCCGCCGGATCGGCGACCCCCGATACGCAGCCGACGTTCACCTGGTCGCCCGCCGCGGTCGCGAGCCCGCCGGGGCCGCTCCACTACGATGTGTTCGTGTTCCGCAGCAACGTCCCGATACCGATATTCGGCGCTGGGGGACTCAGCGACAGCGTGTTCCAGATCCCGAAAGCACTGGAACGGAACGCGACCTATCGCTGGGAGCTAATCGTGCACGCGGGGGCGGACACCTCGCTCATCGCCGCGCCCCGGCCGTTCGTCATTCTCGAAGCGGGTGCGCCGCCGGCGACGCTCCTGTATCAGAATTTCCCCAATCCATTCCCATCGGCGACACAAGCGGCGACGTGTATCTGGTTCGACCTCGCAACACCGAGCCAGGTCGAGCTCGAGGTCCTCACGCTGCGCGGCGGCGTTGTGCGCCACATCCTGCCGAACGCGAGCGTGCCCGCGATACTCTCGCCCGGCCGCTACGGTCGGGGCGTGGCGGGAGGCAGCCTGTGCGACTCCCGATTCACCTGGGACGGCCGCGCCGACGACGGAGAATGGCTCCCCGCGGGTGTCTACCTGTACAAGTTGAAGGCGGGAAGCCTTATTCAGTTCAAACGACTCGTCTACCTCGGAAGGACGCACTGACCCCGTGGAGCTGATTACCGTCGGCACCGGCACCGTGGCCCCTTCGGCCCGGCGATCCTCCGCCGCGCACTTCGTGCGCCGCGGAGACGTGCAATTGCTGCTCGACTGCGGCCCGGGAACGCTGCACCGCCTCGCGGCGTTTTCGATTCCGTGGCCGTCGATCACGCACGTCGCCCTGACCCACTTTCATCCCGACCACTTCGCGGATCTGCCGATGCTCGTGTACGCCCTCAAGTACACGACGCGCCCGCCGCGTGAAGACCCGCTCGTGATTCTCGGTCCGCGCGGTGTGGTCCGCCTCATGCGCTCGCTCGCGGAAGGCTACGGCCCCTGGCTGCTCGACCCGGGCTTTCCCATCGTCATCATGGACGTGCAGCCCGGCGAGCCATTCCCGCTCGACGGCGATCTCGCCCTGGAAGCGTTCCCCGTGCCGCACACGGAGGAGAGCGTGGCGCTGAGCCTGACGGCTCCCGAAGGCCGGTTGGTGTATACGGGAGACACGGGGCCGTCGGAGGAGCTGGCCCGGTGGGCCAAAGGCTGCAGCCTATTGCTCGCGGAATGCTCGCTGCCCGAATCGATGGCGCTGGACATCCACCTGACGCCCGAACGGGCCGGCGAGCTGGCCCAGGCGGCCGGAGCGAAGCGGCTCGTCTTGACGCACCTTTATCCCCCCGTCGAAACGCCTGATCCGGCGCTCGGCGCGGCGACCCGGTACACCGGCCCGGTGACCGTGGCGACCGATGGGGAGCGATTCACCATCTGATGAGGGGATGACGTCGTGCTGATCGTGATGCGCCACGGAGCGAGCGAGGAAGAGATCCAGCGGGTCATGACGGTGATCCGCGAGATGGGGTACCAGGCGCGCCCCATGCCCGGCACGCAACGCACCGCCGTGGGACTCGTCGGCAACGACGGTCGGGTCGACTCGTCCCGCCTCGAGGGGCTCGCCGGCGTCCAGGAAGTGATCCACGTCTCCCAGCCGTACAAGCAGGTGAGCCGTGAGTGGAAGCCGGAGAACAGCGTCGTACGGCTTCCGGGAGGCGTGTCCCTCGGCGGCTCGGACGTCGTCGTCATGGCGGGACCGTGCTCCGTGGAGTCGGAGGCACAGCTCATCCAGGCCGCCCGTCACGTGCGCGAAGCGGGCGCTGTGATCCTGCGCGGCGGCGCATTCAAGCCCCGCACATCGCCGTATTCGTTTCAGGGACTCGGCCGGCCCGCCCTGAAGCTGCTCGCGAAGGCGCGCGAGGAGACGGGACTCCTGATCTGCACCGAGGCGATCGACGTCGAGGGCGTCGGGTGGGTCTCCGAAGTGGCGGACATCATTCAGATCGGCGCCCGCAACATGCAGAACTTTTCGCTGCTGCGGGCGGCGGGGCGCGCGGGGAAGCCGGTGCTCCTGAAACGCGGCATCTCGGCGACGATCACCGAGCTATTGCTCTCCGCCGAATACCTGCTCGCCGAGGGCAATCAGGACGTGATCCTGTGCGAGCGCGGCATCCGCGGCTTCGACAACACAACGCGCAACGTCTTCGACCTGGCCGCGATTCCCGTCGTGCAGAAGCTGTCGCACCTCCCGATCATCGCGGATCCGTCGCACGCGACGGGGCTGCGCGACAAGGTCATCCCGATGGCCCGGGCAGCGGTCGCGGCGGGCGCCGATGGGCTGATCGTCGAGGTGCACCCCGACCCCGAGTCGGCGAAGTCGGACGGAGCCCAGTCGCTCTTCCCCGAGCAGTTCGCCCAGCTGATGCGTGAAGTACGGGTGATCGCCGAGGTCATCGGGCGGCGGGTCGCCGAGCCGACGGCGGTGGGGGCGTGATGGGCGGACGCGCGGCGATACTCTGCGCGGCGGTGGTCTTGACCGGCCGACCGGTCGACCGCCCGACCGCCCAGGATCCGTGGACCGCGCTGGATCACGCGAGCGCAGTCTACCAGACAGTGCAGACGATCTCGGCCGATTTCGTGCAGGTGATCGAGAACCCGATGGTCGGGCCCCCCGACACCACGCGCGGCCGGTTGTATCAGCGGCGCCCCAGCCGGTTCGCGATGCGGTTCAGCGTGCCGCCGAGTGATCGCATCGTGGCCGACGGGAAGTACCTCTGGCTCTACACGCCGAGCACCACGCCGGGTCAGGTGATCCGGAGCCGCATCCCCGAAACCGGGACCACTGGACCGAATCTCATCGGCCAGTTCGTGGAACGTCCCCGCGAGCGGTACACGGCGCGATACGTGCGGGCGGACTCGATGGCCGGCGGGCGGATGGACGTAGTGGCGCTCACGCCGCGCGACTCGACGCTCGCTTACTCCGGCGCGACGGTGTGGGTGGGACGCAACGACGGTCTCGTGCATCGTCTCGACATCAACGAGTCCGGCGGTCAGGTGCGGCGGGTGTGGTTATCTCACCTGCAGCTCAACATCCAGGTCCCGGCGGCCGAATTCAGCTTCGCCCCGCCGAAGGGCGTTCAGGTCGTCAACCAGTAGCGAGCGTCCGCTCCAAACGGGCGATCGCGGCGGCGTCGAGCCCACCCCGGCGCGCCAGCTCCAACACCGCACGTCCCAGGTGCCGATAGAGGGCGCGCTCCGCATCAGGGAGCGCCGCCAGGTGGCGCTCGAGCGTGGCCACGTCACCGCGGACGACAGGACCGGTGAGCGCCTCCGCCGGTCCGCTGCGCGTCAGGTTCTCGAACGTCCCCCGAACAAGTGGAGCCAATGCGGCCCATGCATCGTGCTGATCCAGTCCGACGCGCTCGAAGAGCTGCTGCGCGATCGCCTCCACCACGACGAAGTAGTTCGACGCAAAGACGGCGCCGGCGTGGTAGAGCGTCTTGTGCTCAGCGCGCAGCCGGAAGGGATGCAAGCCAATGTCAGTCGCCAGCCGCTCCGCCGTCTCGACGGCGCGCGGGTCGCCTTCCACCGCGGCCCAAGCACCGCGCAAGTGATCCGGCGCGCGTTCCGGCTCGACCAGGGTCTGCAGCGGATGGAGCGAGCCGAGCGCGGCCCCGCTGCCTTGCAGCGCGGCGAGGGCGCTCTTGTCGAGGGAGCCTGAGAGGTGCAGGACCACGTGGTGGGCGCGCACGACACCGGACGCGCTCACCGTGCGGGCCAGCGGTGCGATGGCGTCGTCGGGAACGGCGAAGACGATCACCTGAACGCGATCGATCCAGGGCGGCGGCGCGTCCGCCGGGCCGGTCGTGAGGGTGAGGGGTGCGGGAACGGGCTTGGCGCGCCGCCCGTGCAGCCGGACATCGTGTCCGGCTCGCACCCAGGCGAGCGCCAAGCCCGTTCCTGCCCGACCGGGGCCGATCACCCCCACCGCGGTGGTGGAGGTGGTGGCCGTCACGGGCTGCGCGGTGGGGCCGTCGAGCCGCTCGCGAGCGAGATCAGGTCCTGGGGAGTCCGGGCACGCCGCACGAGGGTGAGGGCTTCCTGCACCTGATGATCGTCCCGCATGCGGCGCAGCACTTCAGCGGGGCGCCCGAACACGTACCGGGCGGCCTCGTAGCCAAGCTGTTCGGGAATGAGGCTCCGGGCACCCGCCATGACGCTGTCCGGCACCACGGCGCCGCGCTGGCGCAGGCGGCTCAACACTTCGCTCACCATCGCGGGCGTCACCTGGAAATCGGGCGAGTTGAGCCCCTGGCCCGACTTCAGCTCGAGGGCGTAGCCGGTCAACACATCGCGGAAGACGGCGATGTTGCTCCCCAACGACTTCATGAAGCCGCGCTCGGCGGTGGTGAAGGTGTCCTGCGGAGCGAAGATGTCGGGACGGATCCCGCCGCCGCCGCGCACCGTCCGGCCGGCGTCGGTGTGGAACGCCGGGAGGCTGTCGGGAACGGTGTCCTTCCCTTCCGCGGCGTTCTCCACCTGGGCCACCTGGTCTTCTTCGTTCTTGCTGACGCGCTGGATGGTGCGGCCGCTCGGCGTGTACCAGCGGGCGGTCGTGAGCTTCAGCGCGGTCTCGGGCGACAGCACGTACAACGACTGCACCAGACCCTTGCCGAACGTCGGCGTGCCGACCACGAGGGCGCGGTCGTGGTCCTGCAGCGCTCCCGCGATGATCTCGGCGGCGCTGGCGGTGCCGCCGTTCACGAGCGTCACGATGGGCAACTTGGGCCAGCGCTGCTGGCGATCGTCGCGGTAGGTGTGGGTGGCGTCGGGCGCGCGTCCCCGCGTCGCGACGACTTCCTGTCCCGGATCGAGAAACAGGTCGCTCACGCCGATGCCCTGGTTCAACAACCCGCCCGGATTGTTGCGCAGATCGAAGATCAGGGACTTCATCCCCTTGCCGATCAGCGAGTCGACCGCGATGCGGACTTCGTCGGCCGACGTCTGGCTCACGGGGCTGAGCGACACGTAGCCCACTTTGTCGTCCAGCATCATGGCGATCTGCACCGAGCGGACGTGGATCTTCGCCCGGGTGAGCTTGTAGGTGATCGGGTCGCCCACCCCGATACGGCGGATCTTCAGCTCGACGCTCGTCCCCGGCGTGCCGCGCAGCTGCTTCAGCGCCTCGTCCTGCTTCCACCCCTCGGTAGAGCGGCCGTCGAGGGAGATGATCTCGTCTCCCGTCTGGACGCCGGCGCGCTCGGCCGGAGTATCGGGGAGCGGGGCGATCACGGTGATCCAGCCGTTGCGCACGTCGATCTGAAGGCCGAGGCCGCCGTAATCACCGCTCGTCTGCTCGTTGAGCGCGTGGAAGTCGTCCGGCTTCAGATAGGTCGAATACGGATCGTGCAGCTGATCGAGCAGGCCGTCGATCGCCATCTGGTAGAGTTTGCGCTCATCGATCGAGTCGACGTAGAAGTCCGCGACCCGCGACAGGACGTCGTCGAACAACCGGGCCTGCTGATACACGGTCCCCTGCGGACTGGCGTCGCGCTGCAGCAGCCACGCCCCCGTCACCAGAGCCATGCCGGACATCGCGATCACGAGCAGCCACTTGCGATTCATGAGCTACCTCGGGTTGAAAGCGCCGTCACCGCCGCCAGCTCGCGCCAGGCGGCCTCCAGCACCGTGGGTTTCGACGGCGTTGCATCCACATGCACCACGCCCGGGCCGCCGGCCGCGGCATACGCCGCGCGCACCCGCTCGTGGAACTGATCGTCCTCCCGCTCGAACCGGTCCTTCACTTTCCGTGCCCGCCGCTGCCGCTCCCGGCCCAGATCCACCGGCAGGTCGAGCACCAGCGTCAGATCGGGCGTCAGGCCACCGGTCGCCAGGCGGAGCGCCGCATCGACCTCGTCCGCCGGGAGTCCGCGCCCCGCCACCTGGTACGCCCGCGTCGAGAGATCGAACCGGTCGGCAAGCACCACTTGTCCGGCTTCGAGCGCCGGCCGGATTACGCGCTCCACCAGGTCGGCCCGGGCGGCCAGTATCAAGAATAACTCCGCCGCGGGGGACATTTCATGTCGGGATCGCAAGGCGACCTTGCGGGCCGCTTCGGCCACCGGGGTGCCCCCGGGCTCCCGCACCGGCAGCACCTGGAAGCCTTCCGCCAGCAGCCGCCCGCCGAGGGCCCTGATCAGGGTGGATTTTCCCGCCCCTTCCGGCCCCTCTACGACGATGAACGCGCCGCCGCCCGGTGCCGTCATCCGAGCGTGATGATGGG
>Ga0310811_10011139_pt1 | contig 11647 bp, 10 predicted proteins | sample YCmetagenome_FD_207642 | JGI IMG/M metagenome (GOLD analysis project Ga0310811, IMG submission 207642) | Soil microbial communities from experimental microcosm in Duke University, North Carolina, United States - YC | ecosystem: Engineered > Artificial ecosystem > Soil microcosm > Unclassified ...
GGTTTGCGGCGGCGCCGCAAACGTCGGAAACGGGAACGCCGAGAACATGCCGCGCGTCTGGTCCTGCATCCGCTGCTGCATGTCCATGAAGAGCTTCGCGCTTTGCTCGAGGTAATTGCCGAGCATGCCCTGCATCGCCGGCGCCTGCATCTGCATGAACTGCTTCCAAAGCTCGGGCGTCAACATCATCTTGTCCCCGTAGACCTGCTTCGCCTGCTCCTGCAGCTTCTTCTGGATCGCGAGGAACGCCTGCACGTTCTGCTCGATGTACTGTCCGATGATCGTCTGCTGTGCGCTGCCGTAGAAACGGATCATCTGCGCAAGCATCTCGGAGCTGAACATCGGCACGCCGCCCGACTCCTCGTCGAGGATGATCTGCAGCAGGATCGAGCGCGTGAGATCGTCGCCGCTCTTCGCGTCGACGACGCGGAAATCGACGCCCTCGAGCACCATCTGCTTGACGTCGGCGAGCGTGATGTAGCCGCTGTTCGCCGTGTCGTAGAGCCGGCGGTTCGGGTACTTCTTGATCGTGCGCGATTCGGACGCCATCAACGGGCCCTCGAGGGTATCGCCCATTATAACCCCCTGATTTGTCGGGGCTTTGAAAGCTTGCTCGCCGGGCGATGGAAAGGCATGGTGCGGCGCACAAAAAAAGCTTGACTCGCCCCCCGGCCATCCCTAGAATAGCTTTTGTGCGGTGCAGCATCGCAGCGACCCGGAAGAGGCGAAGAGGGTGTTCTGCGGCGCATCGATTTCGGGCGGGAAGGGTGAAAGTACCGGACCTGCCCAAGGGCAAACGGTCATCCACTCCGCCACTGAAAGGGCAACCATGTACAACGCATCGGAACAATTCGCGGCACTGAACCAGGCGAACGTCAGCAACGCGATCAAGCTCGCGTCGCTGTCGATCGAGAACGCCGAGAAGCTCGTCAACCTCAACATCAATGCGGCCAAGCTCGCGATCGCGCAAGCGGTCGAAGGCGCGCAAGCCGCGGCGTCGGTCAAGGACGTGCAGGAACTCCTCCTGCTCCGCGCGAAGCTCGCCGAAGTCGGCGTGCAAAGCGCGACCGGTTACTCGCGCTCGCTCTACGAGCTGTCGTCGGAAGCGCAAGCCGGCTTCTCGGCGCTCGCCGAGGAATCGTGGGCCTCGTACACGAAGGGCGTCGCGTCGTGGGTCGAGACGGCGAGCCAGTCGGCTCCCGCCGGCTCCGACGTCGCCGTCAACGCGCTGAAGTCGACGTTTGCGGCGTCGACCGCTGCCTTCGACCAGTTCCAGAAGGCGACGAAGCAGGTCGTGGACTTCGCGGACGCCAGCGTGCGTGCCGCGACGGCGACGGCCGTGAAGGCCGCGTCGAACGGCAAGGCGAAGCGCGCGAGCTAAATCGCGATCGCGGGGCCGGTTACCGGCCGGCTCCATCGATGTCCCGCCGCGGCCCTTGAAGGCGCGGCGAGGCATCCCCAGATCACCGGTGGTGATGTCTCACCTGTATCAATTCTCTCCTCCTGATTGATACAGTCTTCGAACCCGCGGGCTTGCGCTCGCGGGTTTTTTTCCGTCGCTGTACGCGCTCACGACCTCCAGGCTGCCGCCCGCCGACTGCAGCTCCGACGTGCGATCGCTGAGGCCGGCGTTCTCGCGCGTCGCGAACAGACGGCGACGGATACCTCGCTTCACTCCAGTTTGCCAACCCGCTGTACCGCTTCGGCAAGCTTCCTGGCATCCGCGTCCCAGAAGCGGCGCAGCTCCGGCGCATCGAGGTACTGGACCGGCGTCTCGACGGTCGCCAGCGTCGAGACGAACCTCGGATCGGCGGCCGCGATGCGCGCGGCATCGCGCAGCCGCGTGACGATGGGCTCCGGCGTGCCCGCCGGTGCGAACAGCGCCGACCACTGGAAGAACACAGCGTCGTACCCGGACTCCGACAATGTCGCGACGTCGGGCAGCGATGCGAGCCGCCGCTCGCCCCACGACGCGAGGATGCGGATCTTGCCGGCCTTCACGTGCTGCAGCACCGTCGATGGCCCGGTCGACAGCGCGTCCACCTGACCGCCGAGCAGCGCGATCACCGCGGGACCGCCGCCGGTGAACGGCACGTGGAGTAGCTTCAGCGCGGCCGTCTGGGCGAACATCTCCATCGGCATGTGCATCGTGCCATAGTTGCCCGACGATCCGTACGTAATGGCGCCCGGGCGTTTGCGCGCATCGGCGACGAAGTCCTGCAGCGTCTTCCAAGGGCTGTCCGTGCGCACGGCGAGCACCGTGGGATCGGCGGTGAGCCGCGCGATCGGCGTGAACTGGTCGAGTTGGTAGAGCGGCGTGCGGCCGAGCACCTTGTCCGCTTCGGGAAGGATGGAAATGGACGACAGCGCGAGCAGCAGCGTGTAGCCGTCGGGCTTTGCCTTCGCGACCGCGCCCATGCCGATGCCGCCGCCGGCACCCGGCTTGTTCTCGATGACGACCGGCGTCTTGAGCTCGCGCGACAGCGCGTCGGCGAACGGCCTTCCGACGATGTCGGCAACGCCACCCGGCGGAAACGGTACGACGAGCGTGATCGGCCGTGACGGATACGTATCCTGCGCCGATGCCAGAGGGATGGTGAGAAGCGACAGGAGGATCAGGAACAACTGCATCGAAGCCTCGCGAAGAAAGGATTGGCGTACGTACGAGCCTCGTGCACGATAGGCGCGCCGCGCGAGGCGGTCAATGCGCTGCCGTAGCCGTCAGCCCGCGTGCCGATGCGTTGGCGCGGCCGGCGCAGTCGGTCGCATCGACGCCTGTCGTGCGGCCGCTGCAATCGCGTCGTTCTGCTTCGCATCCGAAGCCGGCGCGCCGATCCAGCGCGCGCGAAGAAAGCCGCTCGCGTCGACCAGCAACTCCGCGTGCGCAGGCATCGGTCGATCGCGCGTGCGAACGAACATCGCGTAAACCGAGGCGACGTCGGCGCCGGTGCGCGAGCCGAGCGGATTGTCCGCCGCATCCTTCGGCGAGAACGGAATCGCGACGACCGCGACGGTCGCGTGCGTGAGGTCGTGCGCGTCGCCAAGAGCGGCCAGGCGCTTCGCGGACTGCGGCAGCGAATACAGCACGACGAGCGTCGGTGCGCCGCGCCGTGAGAGCGTCTGCTGCCCTGCGCCGGCGAGCTCGTAGGCGAAGTCGGGAACGCGCACGCGCGCCGGCGCGACGCGCGCGTCGATGGGCATTGCCTCTTCCGCGGCCGCGCGCGCGACGACGAACTGCACGAGCTCCCAGATCTCGCGATCGGACAGATGCGGCGCGAACGCCGGCATCGGCGTGCCTTCGATGCCATGTGCGATCCGCCAGAACAGGTTGCCTTGCGATGATGCATCGCGTGTTCGGCGAGCCGGGAATCGTAACGTCGACGTGCCGATGCTCGTGCGCATCGGACCCGACGGCGTCTTGCGCCTGCGCCGCATGCGCGACGCTAAGCGCCACCAGCCCGGGCAGCGGCCCGAGCGACGGCCACGCGAGTGCTATGAACGCGTAAGCGGCGAGCGCGCCACACCAGCGCCGCGCGCGGCGCGTCGCCGATCAGGCGGGCGGCGGTGTGACCGTGCAAGGACCGCGGCGGGGATTGGCTACGCGCGCAATCCTACACCGCGGCCCGTGCCCGGCAGTCAAGAGGACGGTCGTCTCGGAAGAGTCAATCGCCCTGGTCGCCCTGGTCGTTCCCACCGCCGCCGCTGCCGCCGGCGTTGTTGTTGCCGAGGTCCTTACAGACCGTCCCCTTCGTCCTCACCTGCTTCGCGCAGCCGGTGAGCTGCAGGATGTCCATGCCGGCGCCGTTGCGATCGACGACGTAGATATAGCCGCGGTTATCGATCTCGACGTTGTTGGTCATGTAGCCGTCGGTGTCCGTCAAAGCATTCGCCTCGGGCACGTAGAACGCGATCTCCCGCGGCGCCTGCGGCTCGCGGATATCCCAGATGCGAACGCCGCCGTTGAAGTACGCGATCGCCGTCAGCATGCCGTAATACGGATTCCTGAAGTTTTCCTCGGTCGAGTGCACGCCGAACCGTGCGCCGCGCCCGCAGTAGTTGCCGCGCTCGTACTTCGCGCCGGAACGCGGGTCGACGGACATCGTGCCAAGGACCATCGGACCCTGATACGGGTCGCGCTCGACACGTGTCGACGGCGGCGAAGCCATCGAGTTCTCGATGGTGACATCGAGCGTGAACGCGTAGTGCGGCGGCTGCGGGCAGAAACCCCCTACGCCGTCCGCCGTCGCCTCCGATGCGACGACGACGATGTCACGCGTCGTGAAGAGGTCGTCGGGGGTTGCTCCCTTAGGTGGGGTTACGTACTTGAAGCTCTGCATGCTGGGCGGCTTCAAACCGAACACCGGCATCGATGTGTGACCGCCCTGGTCGGGCGACATCTGGAAATATCCAACCACCGGCGAATTCGGCCCGATGAGATCGGCTTCCGTCGGCTTGTCGGGATCGCCCTTGAACGCGCCGCCGTGCGCCTGGTCGAGGAGTTTGTGGCGATCGAGAATGGTGACGATTCCGTCGTTGCCGACACCCCATGCTGCATAGATCCGATTGCCGATGACGTCCTGCTCGCGTGCGAGCTTCTGCTTCGCCATCGGGTGCTCGTACGCCGAGATGGCGCCGTGCAGCGAGGTTGGGACGACACCGGTTGCACCTGGTTGCGCACCGGGCAAGCCGAACGTGCGGATGTAAACGGGCGGTTGGCCGTTTTCCGGATTACTCCAATCATAGATCAGCATCGATTGCGATTGACGCCACCGCTTGCCGGTCGATGCGTCAACGTTGAGGCTCCCCGGCATGTACGCGATGCCTGTCGAGCATTCGATCCAATCCTTGTGCGTTGAACGGATGCCGGTCAGCGACTTCAGGAGCTTCGGCTTGAGAACCGGGTCGTGCGCTTTCTCGGGATGCGTGACGTCCCACAGTTCGTACCCCGCCGACGCGCCGCCCTGGACGTTGCGCAGCAGATAGACCTTTCCCGCCGTGCCTCCCGGCAGGTCCGAGCCGAGACACATCCGGACCATCTGGGATTGGCCGTTTGGCGGTGCCGGCAGGAGGACCTGCTCGACGGGATGACGTGGATCGGTGACATCGATGATCATCGTCCCGTTGTTTTCGCAGACGTTGTTGTTGAGGGGATCCGGGAGCGAATCCGCCGGGCAGTTCGTCACCCTTCCGTTCGGAACTCCGCTGTGCTGGCCGACGAACAGCATGGTTCGGCCGTCGGGATAATCGATCACGTTTGGCTGATAGGTCGGTCGCCCCTGCAGGTCGGTGTGGCCGAGGCGTTCCATGTTCTTCGCTTCCCCGCTCTGGCTGATCGCCCACGCGCCTGCCGGCGCCAGTGCGAACATGGCCGCGATCGCCGCGGGCACCACGGCACGCCGCCATGTCCGTTCGATGTGCGAATGCATTGCTCGTCTCCTCTTGCGAAATGTCCGGGGCGTCGGGGTGGACACCCACCGGTTACGACGGACTACCAATGAATGCTCGTGACGATGCCCTTGCGATCGAATACGACCGACCGGGAATCGGCGTACGTCCACCGTTCAATGTCTCTCTTGGCGTGCTCCTCCGTGGTCATGTCCTTCGGCTCACCCCATATCGCGCGCACCTCCTCGGTGCTCATTCCTACGCGCGGCACGACAGGGCGCGGCGCGCGGGGTCCCTGCGGGAAATTCGCGCCTGCCGCGTCGGCACGGGCGTCGGCGGGCGCCGTGACGGCATCGGCACGATCGAATTGGCAGGGAAAGTTCTGGTAGACCGTCAACCGGTGCTTGCCCGCGCATGCGTAGATCTCGGCATGCACCGGCGGCGCGCCGGGCACGACGAGCAGCAGCAACAGAAGCGGCCGAACGAACATCGAGCGGCGAATTTAAGCGACCAGGCTCGGGGCTGGCTTTCGAGCGCCTGCGAAAACTTTCGAAAACCTGCGATTCGTTGCCGCGCGAAGCTATTCGCGGTTGCGGTATTGGCGCGGCGTGAGACCCGTCACGCGGTGAAACTGCACCGAGAAGTGGCTATGGCTCGAACAGCCGATGCGCTGCGCGATCTCGGTGATCGGAAGATCGGACTGCCGAAGAAGCGCCTTCGCCGTCTCGACGCGCCGCTCGACGACGTAGCGATGCGGCGTTACACCCGTGGCTGCGCGAAACGCATGCGCGAAATGGCCGGGGCTCAGCGCCACCGCTTGTGCGAGCGTGTTGAGCGTAAGCTCGCCATGCAGGTTCTCGTCGATGAAGTCGATCGTGCGGCGAAGCTTGTGCGGCGACAGCTGCGTCTTGGGCCACACCATCGTGGCGCTCCCGGTCGTGTATTCACGCAACAAGTGTATGGCCAGTTCGCAGACATGCGTGTCGACGTAGAGGCGACTGTCCCGCCCTTCAAGCTCGAGCCCCGCCAGCAGTTGCTTGCCAATGTGCTCGATATATGGGTCGCGCGTCGCGAAATGGGCCTGGATTTCGAAGCGCTCGGGGTCGATCGCGCACTCGTCGCCGGCGACCGTTTGCAGATAACCGGGCGCCAATCGCAGCAATATGACCAGGCTCTGCCCCGACTGTCGCCAGCGCGTCGGCGGACCGACCGGTGTGATCGTGATGTCGCCCGTGTTCATCGTGCGGGAGCGCGTTCGGCCGCCGCGCGTCTGATGCAGTTGTACGGCACCGGCGAGATGCACGGCAATCACATGGTCGAACCCCTGAACGACCGTGTCGAGGTCGACGAAACTATGCAACTCGAGCGTGAGCCCGCTCCAGTTGCGCCCTCGACTGCTGAGGAGCGGTGCCGCGAGCCTGCCCTCGAGCACGCGGGTGGCCGGCTGCGGCCGCACCTTTCTTGCGGAAGGGCCGGAGGCAGCCGGCAGACTGGATGCGGCGAAGTCTGCCCCGTCGGTCATCGCGCGCTCAGAACATGTGCTGGCCGCCGTTGATCGCGATGTTCGCACCCGTGAGGAATGCCGCCTCTTCGCTGGCAAGATACGCGACGAGTCCCGCCACTTCCTCGGGCTTGCCGAGGCGGCCCATCGGGATCTGCGGGATGATCTTGCTGTCGAGCACGTCCTTCGGGATCGCCATCACCATCTTCGTGCCGATGTAGCCGGGCGAGATCGTGTTCACCGTTACGCCCTTGCGCGCGACCTCGAGCGCGAGCGCCTTCGTGAAGCCGTGCATGCCCGCCTTGGCGGCCGAATAGTTCGTCTGCCCGAACGCGCCTTTCTGCCCGTTGACCGACGAGATGTTGATGATGCGGCCCCAGCCGCGGTCGACCATGCCGTCGCACACCTGCTTGGTCATGTTGAAGCACGAGTCGAGGTTCGTCTGGATCACCGCGTCCCAGTTGGCCTTGTCCATCTTGCGGAACGTCATGTCGCGCGTGATGCCGGCGTTGTTCACGAGCACGTCGATCGGCCCGAGGTCGTCGGCGACGCGCTTCACGCATTCAGCCGCCGACTCGAACTTCGCGACGTCGCACGGATAGGCCCGAAATGCGAAGCCCTGCTTCTTCATCGACTCGAGCCATTCGGCCGCTTTCGTGTTGCCGGGCGAATGCGTGGTGACGACCGTGTAACCGAGCGCTGCGAGCTTCACGCAGATCGCTTCGCCCAGGCCACCCATGCCGCCGGTCACCAGTGCAATGCGGTGTGTTGCCATGATCCACGCTCCTTGTGGTTGTTCAGCGTTCGACCGCCAGTGCCACGCCCATGCCGCCGCCGATGCAAAGCGACGCGAGCCCGCGATGCGCGTCGCGGCGGGCCATCTCGTGCAGCAGCGTCACCAGCACGCGCGCGCCGGACGCGCCGATCGGGTGACCGAGCGCGATGGCGCCGCCGTTCACGTTGATCTTCGACGTGTCCCAGCCCATCTCCTTGTTCACCGCGCACGCCTGCGCAGCGAAGGCCTCGTTGATCTCCATCAGGTCGAGGTCGGACGGCTTCCAGCCCGCCTTCTCGAGGCAGCGCCGCGACGCCGGTACCGGCCCCATGCCCATGATCGCCGGGTCGACGCCCGACGACGCGAACGCCTTGATCTTCGCGAGCGGTTTCAGCCCGAGCGCATGCGCGCGCTCGCCGGTCATCACCAGCAACGCCGCCGCACCGTCGTTGATGCCCGACGCGTTGGCCGCGGTGACGCTGCCGTCCTTGGCGAATGCGGGACGCAGCCCGGAGATCGACTCGAGCGTCGTGCCTGCCTTGACGAACTCGTCCTGTGCGAAGGCGACGGGATTGCCCTTTCGCTGCGGAATCATCACGGGGACGATCTCGTCGGCGAAGCGGCCGGCCTTCTGTGCCGCCTCCGCCTTGTTCTGGCTCGCGACGGCGAAGCGGTCCTGCTCGGCACGCGAGATCTCGTACTTCTTTGCGACGTTCTCCGCCGTCGTGCCCATGTGGTACTGGTTGTAGACGTCCCACAGGCCGTCGACGATCATCGTGTCGACGAGCTTCGCGTCACCCATGCGAAAGCCGTCGCGCGAGCCGGGCAGCACGTGCGGCGACGCACTCATGTTCTCCTGCCCGCCCGCGACGACGATGTCGGCGTCGCCGCAGCGGATGGCCTGGGCGGCGAGCATCACCGCCTTCAGTCCCGAGCCGCAGACCTTGTTGATCGTCATCGCCGGTACCGCGTGCGGCAGCCCGGCGCGGATGGCCGCCTGCCGCGCGGGATTCTGGCCGCTGCCGGCTGCCAGCACCTGGCCCATGATCACTTCGGAAATGCGTTCGGGTGCGACGCCGCTTCGCTCGAGCAGCGCACGAATGACGGTGGCGCCGAGCTCGGGTGCCGGCGCCGTCGCAAGCGAGCCGCCGAACTTGCCGATCGCGGTGCGCAGCGCACCGGCAATGACGATGTCGGGCATGCGTGTCTCCATGGTGGAAGGGTGTTTCGGGATCGATGCGCCATCATGGTAGCTCAACCGCGCGCCGATCGCAGGCACCCACGGCGACGCGATTGCGATTTGCGGCCGGTAGGACTAGAGTCTCCGGCCGTCGTGCAATCCACGGTTTAGTGCATTCCGAAACGGGGTGCATCGGTCCCCGCGCGCGGCATCGCGGGCTCATTGTCAACGGAGGTCTCGATGAAATTTCGACTGAGGACAGTTGCGGCGCTGTTGGCGTTGTCGGTTTCACCGTTCGCGGCGCATGCCGCGGAGCTCGAAACGCTCGGCGCGATGCACCCGACGGGCGTCGCCGTCGACTGGCAGATGGTTCCGCAAACCGGTCCGAAAGCGGATCAGGTTCGGCAGAACCTGGCGAAGATCAAGCTGCCCGCCGGCTTCCACATCGCGCTCTATGCGCTCGTTCCGGACGCGCGGCACATCGCGGTGGGACCCCAGGGGGTCGTGACCTTCGTCGGCACCCGCAAGACCAAGATCTATGCGATCACCGACCGTTCCCGCGGCGGAGTCGCCGACGAGGTCAAGGAATTCGCGCCGACGCTGCCCAAGAAGATTCCCAACGGTCCGTGCTTCTCGAAGGACGGCTTCCTGTACGTCGTCGAGCAGAACCGCGTCGTCGAATATCCGGCGGCCGAGTTCTTCTACGAGAGCCCGGACGTCGTGGCGAACGCGATCGTTCCCGAGGGCCAGCTGATCCCGAAGGAGGAGGAGAGCTACAACCACACGGCGCGCCCGTGCCGCGTCGGCCCCGACAACAAGCTCTACATCCAGCTCGGCCAGCCGTACAACGTTCCGCCCAAAGAGAAGCTGGATCTGTACAACAAGTTTGGCATCGGCGGCATCATCCGCATGGATCGCGACGGCAAGAATCGCGAGGTGTACGCGCGCGGGCTGCGCAACCCCGTCGGCATGGACTTCAATCCCAAGGACAAGACGCTGTGGACCAACGACAACCAGGTTGACGGCATGGGTGACGACCAGCCGCCCGGCGAGCTGAACCGCGTCGCGCGCGCGGGCCTCGACTTCGGATTCCCGTGGTACGGCGGCGGGCATACGCGCACGAACGAGTACAAGAACGAGACGCCGCCGGCGGGCGTGGTGTTTCCGGAAGTCGAGCAGGTCGCGCATGCGGCCGACCTCGGACTGATGTTCTACACGGGCTCGATGTTCCCGGCGAAATACCAAGGTGCGATCTTCACGACGCAGCATGGCTCGTGGAACCGCACGGTGCCGGTCGGCGCGCGCGTGATGGTCACGTTCGTCAAGGACGACGGCCACGTCGCGGGCAAGTCGGAGCCGTTCGCGGAAGGCTGGAATGAAAACGGCTATTACCTGGGGCGTCCGGTCGACGTCGCGCAGATGCACGACGGCTCGATCCTCGTGTCCGACGACCTCGTGGGAGCGCTATATCGCATCTGGTACGACGGCAAGTAAGCGCGCGGCGGTCGCGCTTTCGCTGCTGTTCGCGGCCGGCATCGGCACGCCGGTGCTGGCCGGTGATGCGAAGGCCGGCCGCGCGAAGGCGCTCGCCTGCCAGGCGTGCCACGGCCTCGACGGAGTGTCGAAAGTACCCGACGCGCCGAACCTCGCCGGGCAGGTGGAGGGCTATCTCGTCACGCAATTGCGCGCGTTCAAGTCGGGCGCGCGCAAGAGCGAAGCGATGTCGGTCGTCGCGGCGACGCTGTCCGATCAGGACATCGACAACCTCGCGGCGTACTACGCGGGGATCGAGGTGAAGCTCGGGCGTTTACCGGAATGACGTGCGAAGGCTCATCATCCCACCCCTCTCTCTGCACGCGGAGGCAGGCAGCGATAGCAAGCGGGCCGGTGAGGTCTTGTACTAAGCGACCCTCTCGCCCACGTACGTACCCGGCGCCGGGCCGAGCGGCGGGTGATCGTCGCTGCCCGGCCGTGGCGGCGCCGGTCGCTCGCCACCCTTGTGGTGCTCGAGCCAGCGGTACCAGTGGGGCCACCAGCTTCCGGCATGGGTCGTCGCGGCGTCGAGCCAGTCGTCGGGCGAGCGCGGTTTGTCCGCGTGCGTCCAGTAATTGCGCTTGCCCGATGACGGCGGATTCACGACGCCGGCGATGTGCCCCGACGCACCGAGCACGAACTGCGCCGCGCCGCCCACGAGCTTCAGCGTCTTGTACGCCGAGCGCCACGGCACGATGTGATCTTCGCGCGACGCGTACATGTAGGCCGGGGCCTTGATGTTCGCGAGATCGATCGGTGCGCCGAGCATCGTGAGCGCTCCGTGCTCGCGCAGCCGGTTGCCGAGGTACATCTCGCGAATGTAGTAGACGTACATCGGCCCAGGCAGGTTGGCCGAGTCGCCGTTCCAATAGAGCAGGTCGAATGCCGGGGGCTTGCGTCCCTTGAAGTAGTTGTTGACGACGTAGTTCCAGACGAGGTCGTTGGGCCGCAGGCTCGCGAACGCCCCTGCGAGCTCGCTGCCGTGCACGCGCTGCCCCGCCATCAACGTCGGCTCGCGCGCGGCGAGCATCTGCCGCGACACGTACACGCCGATTTCTCCGGGATCCGCGAAGTCGAGCATCGTCGTGAGGAACGTCGCGCTCGCGGCCGAGCGGTCCTTGCGCGCGCCGAGCACGGCGAGTGCGCTTGCGAGGAGCGTGCCGCCGACGCAGAAGCCGAGCGTGTTCACTTCGGCCGAGCCGGTGATCGCCTGCGCCGCGCGCAGTGCCGCGAGCACGCCCTGCTCGAGGTAGTCGTCCCATGTGAGGCGCCC
>Ga0310811_10011140_pt1 | contig 11647 bp, 13 predicted proteins | sample YCmetagenome_FD_207642 | JGI IMG/M metagenome (GOLD analysis project Ga0310811, IMG submission 207642) | Soil microbial communities from experimental microcosm in Duke University, North Carolina, United States - YC | ecosystem: Engineered > Artificial ecosystem > Soil microcosm > Unclassified ...
TTGTGGATATGTGTTGCGCTCGTCGTGTTTGTCGTTAGGTTTGAACCTGTGTTGTTATGAGCCTTCCTAGGGTCCGCTAGGGTCCACTTTTTGCCTGTATCATTACATTTTACAAGGTGGGCTTCCAGGACTCCCACTGTGCATGGGGGCAAACAAATGTGATTTTCACCATCTCATGACAAAAGGTGGGCTTCCAGGACTCCCACTATGCATGGTCAAAAAAATTGCTGTATCTCACCATCTCCTAATACAGAATGTGGGCCTCCAGGACTCCCACTGTGTAGGAGCATATAAAATTCACCATGTCTCACTTTCTCATATACAGAAGTGGGCTTCCAGGACTCCCACTGTGTATGGGCATACAAATTCAGATTTCACCTTCTCATATACAGAAGTGGGCTTCCAGGAATCCCACTGTGTATGAGAGTAAAAAATGCCTTTTCACTCTCATTATACAGAAATGGACTTCTAGGACTCCCACTGTGCATGGGGGGCAAAGAAAGCATTTTTCACCTTCTCATAATACAGAAAGTGGGCTTCCAGGACTCCCACTGTGTAGGGGCATGAAAAAATCGCTATGTCTCACTTTCTCATATAGAAAGTGGGCTTCCAGGACTACCACTGTGTAAGAGCATGAAAGAATCGCCATGTCTCACCTTCTCATAATACAAAAATGGGCTTCCAGGACTCCCACTGTGCATGGGGGCAAAGAAAGCGTTTTTCACCTTCTCATCATACAGAAAGTGGCCTTCCAGGACTCCCACTGTGCATGGGGGCAAAGACAGCGTTTTTCACCATCTCCTAATACAGAATGTGGGCCTCCAGGACTCCCACTGTGTATGGGCATACAAATTCAGATTTCACCTTCTCATATACAGAAGTGGGCTTCCAGGACTCCCACTGTGTATGAGGGTAAAAAAATGCTTTTTTACACTCTCATAATACAGAAAGTGGGCTTCCAGGACTCCCACTGGGTAAGGGCATGAAAAAATCGCCATGTCTCACCTCTCATATACAGAAGTGGGCTTCCAGGACTCCCACTGTGTATGAGGGTAAAAAAAAATGCTTTTTTACACTCTCATTATACAGAAATGGGCTTCCAGGACTCCCACTGTGTGTGGGACTAAACACGCGATTTTCACTTTCTCATATACAGAAAGTGGGCTTCCAGGACTCCTGCTGTGTAGGGGCATAAAAAACACCCAAGTCTTGCCTTCTCATTATGAAAAATGGGCTTCCAGAATTTTTTCATCTTCTCATGACAAAAGGTGGGCTTCCAGGACTCCCACTGTGTAGGGGTGCATACAAAATTACATAAGCCTTACCTTCCCATATATGGAAATGGGCTTTCAGGACTCCCGCTGTCTGTGGGCATAAAAACTCACATAGGTCTTACCTTCTCATATACACAAAGTGGGCTTCCAGGACTCCCACTGTGGATGGGCATAAAAAAGCGGATTTTACCCTCTCATTCAACAAGGTGGACTTCCAGGACTCCCACTATTCCTGTGCATAAAACCAGCGAATTTCACCTTCTTATTATATACAATGGGCTTCCAGGACTCCCACTTTGTGAAGGAATAACTAACTAAGTGACTTACCAATGAGACTTTTGTACACTAGCCAGACTTCTGGGACCCCCCGAGCTTGCGAGGGAGGGAAAGAAGTCTGGCTGGTGTACAAAAGTCTCATTGGTATATTAGTATAAATGAGAAACTAGTAATTATAATATGTTTTTTTTTGGAATGCAAGTCAATTTATAGTGTCAGATGGTGACAAATTTTCCTCAGAGCATTGAGTGTCAATAGGGTATCAGAAATTTCTTGCGAGGCAGGATCACTGTGGCTTATATATGGAATTAGTCTAAAGGCAGCTACATCATGTCTAGACAGAGTCCCATTCATTTCTTTTAATATGTGAGATCCTCCTTTGGTTTGTCTCTCAATGACAAAGGGTTCTAAGTATCATGGTTTTGTTTTGCGATTCAATTCTTTTTCAATCTGGGTATTACGGACTAAGATGAGATCACCAGGATTAAATAATTTCTTATACATCCTAAGGTGATACTTCTGCTCAAACTCAAGCTTGGACTTAAATCTTGCCTTCTTTAAGGTCTTTGCTGCTTGTCTTAAGTCTTCAGGTCTTCTTTCAATTTGGTGAATTCATAACATGAGGAAATTAATGGGATTCATATTCTCATGAAATCCATCAACAAGGAATGTTGCTTCACTGAGATTGAAGGGTAAAATGGGATGTACTTTGTAAAGGAGGTAAAATGGGGAAAATCCAGTTACACAGCTTGTGGTGATGTTTTCGGCAAAAAGTGCCTGAGGAACTTTCTCAAGCCAACGTGATATATGCTTTCCACAACTTTTAACTATTGCTTCTCTGATATTGAAATATCCACATTCAACTACCCCATTTGCTTGTGAATTGTAGGCTGAGATTGTGGATTATCCACTTGCTGAAGTAACTTTTGAAATTCTCCTTTAACTTTGGAGCCATTATCAGTAACAATCTGTCCTATGGCACCATATTGGCAATACAAGTCTTCCCAGAAGAACTTGGCCATAGCTTTAGCTGAGGCTGATCATAATGCTCTACCTTCTACATACATAACGTGAAAGATCATCTCGCGCTAACACTAGATGCTTCAAACTATTCCTGGCTGGCATCTTGAGTATGTCAATGTAGATCTTGGTGAAAATTGTAGCTGGTGTAGAAATAGTAATGGGTATATGCATTTTCTTTATGGTTCAGATCTGGCACTCATGACAGGACTGCATGTGATATTTAATGTCAGTATACATGTGAGGCCAGAAAAATTGGCAACATATTGTTTGAAAGGTAGACTGTACTTCTTTGTGGCCTGAATCTTTGTGTGCTCCTATGAGTATAGAAATTCACTTTTCTGGTTCAAAATTACAAGCAAGGGTGGTCTATCAAGTAGATGTTTATACATTTTCCTTTTCTGTACAAAAAACCTGGTTGTATGCTTCACAAATTTTCTATGCTTTGTGGTACTTTCAAAGCTTGGAGCTTCTAATGTGGTAAGGAATTTGTAGATGTCTGTCAGGGTCTGCTCTTGATCAGCAGCTGACAAGAGTGTGGATGGTAACTGGGCAGAAATGTAAGGGAATTTTATAGATGTCCCAATGGATAAAAATAGGGCAATTTCATCTAACCAAGAGTCATCTTCAGGAAATATTTCTTCATCTGAGGCAAGAGGGTGTCTGGATAAGCCATCTGGGCCTTTAAAACTAGTAGCAGGAACATGGTGAAGTGTGAAATCAAAAAGAAGGATTCCTTGAATTCATCTGTTAATGGTTGCATTTAGCTGAAGGTCAGGCTTATTAAGCATGCCTTTAATATATTTGCATCAACTTCAATGTGAAGGTTTTTTACTCCAATAATGTGAAGTCTGTAATATTGTAATGCATGGAAAAGACCATAGAGTTCTAGCTTAGGCTGGGAATAATGTGATTCTGCTTCTCCCATGGGTAGAGAACCATATTGTGCTGAGCATCTTTTTTCGTCATCATCAATGTGTGAAAGGATGATTGTTACAGCTATGAAGCTGGAATCCACTGAAAGGTACACTGGATTTGAAGAAGAGTAGTCAATGCTTTGCATTGCTAGTGCTGAGCATATATGCTCTTTCAAACTTCTGAATGCATAATTTTGTTTTTCTCCCCAAACAAAAGGGGCATCTTTCTTCCAAAAGCTGAGTAATTGGCTTTGCTAGTTTGGAAAATCCAAGTATCCAAATACAAACTGTCCCACAAAGTCCCTTAAATCCTCATGCTTATTTGACTGCTGAAGGGATAGGCCAATTCATAATTTTGGACACTTTCTCAGTATCGGGTAATCTTCCTTCTGGTGTGCATCATTGTCCAACTATAAGCACATCAGGGAGGCATATTTGAATTTTGGTAGCAGAACATGTTGCACTAACATCTTTTATTTGACGCATTATTCGGTGAACATCATTTGGATGCTCTCAAATAAATCTTCTAATCCTTGGATATTCTTCTAAGACCTCAGGATTTCCTTCATTGTCAGGATAGATAGTTTTTGGTCCTTTTGTTAAGGTCATGCTCAAAGGTAATGGATCCAAAGGGCTTCGGCCTCAGCTCGTACGCTGTGCCCCTTTCCCGAGTATAGCCCCGTATTTCAGAATACTATAAGTATCGTATCTGAAGATCCGGATGGCTATTGTAGCATATCCGAAGGTCCGGACGACTATCGTATGATATCCGAAGGTAAGGATTAGTATCGTATTCCTATCCGAAGATAAGGAATAGTATCGTATACGTATCTGGATGGCGTCCAGATATCAGACGAGAGTATAAGGACTAGTCTAGACAAGTCTAGGACTAGAAACTAGCAGAGTATAGACTATCCATAGATAGAGGTGGATGCGTATAGACTATCAGATACAATCCTTAAGTCTCGGAGGGTGACAAGAGTTGTTAAGACTCGAGTCCGGATAACGGAATGAGGACAATCTAAGATGATATTTGAACTGTGGTGCTAAGAACATATACAAGAGTTTATATACGATAGAACTACGCGAGAGGCTATGCACAAAGTATCGCAAAGTATAAGCAACACTTATTAGAAGTCAATCATAAGCCGGAAGGTAATCACAAGTGAAGCGGATCAGTAAACATAACCGGGAATTAATCACAAGTGAAACGGATCAGTAGAACATAGCCGGAAGAAAGCATAACCGATAAACCGGAAAGGAGGATATACTAAATGGAGGAAATAAGCAGTGTTTAACGTTATATGAACAGGATATGAATGAAGAAGCTTATCGTAACGGATCCAGTACGGATCTGTGGATCGGATCTGATCGGATCTGACATCTGGAACTTCGGATGAGAAGCGCGAATGTATGGGATATGACACCTTTAACTGGAAGATCATCTATAAATACATTGGCTACATGTGGAATCTCATCCTGCAGGACAAAGCTAGCGCACCTCTGAAATTCTGCAGGAGCATTTGTATATCACATTGGTAAGGTAGTTAATTGTAACAATCCTAAAGGTGTTAGGAAAGCTGTCAAATCTCTGCTATCTGGGTGCATTTAATTAATAAGCAGATTGGCTTAGTTCATATACTCCAGTTTTAATTTTAGACTTGAGTGGTTTAATAACTTTCTGACAGATCCCAGGAGGGATAGGAATATTTTTATATTCCCAAGGGACATGTGGTACAGTGGGAATAATACATGAGGTGAAGTATGATTCCTTGAGGGTACCCCTATCGGTTTCCTTAAAAGCTAGGGTGTCTTGGTTTAAAAGCATGATATGTTGAAACAGTTTGTCCTCTTCAAGCCAAAGGAATTTTAGTGAGTTTATTTTTAGACTGTTGTTATCTGATTCCTTATTATAGTCTGAGTTGTTCATATGTGTAGATGCTGAGGGAGATTGCAGTTGTTCTACATGATTTATGGAGTGAAACTGGGTTAAATCTTTCTTGAGTCTCTGATAGCACTCATCTATAGTTCCATCCTCAAGTATATCTTGAGGGTAAACTAATATCTTGGTACTCAAGGTTGTTTCAGGATTGTCAGAAAGACTTAGACTGAAAGTCTGACTTTGTCAAGACTTAGAATTTTCAGACAGAATTTTGGACCACAAAAGACTTGAATTACAGAACTGGTAACTCATATTTAAAGCTATCACTTCTTGACTTTTAACTTCTTTTCCTCATGGTGTAACTATCATACACGGAAGCCTGCATTATGGTTTTTTTTTGACTTGATACTGTAAGTCTTCTATGGTAGGATGGAGTGATAGGCACATACCATGCTCCTCCTCCTGGAGACTATCCTCATCTAGCTTATCTCTCTCCTCCCTGGAGGTGCTGGTTAGGTCTGAACCATAGAAAAAGGCTTCTCTGGGGTTGTCTTCAGTTAAGAAGCTCCCCAGGCCAGAGTCTAAAGATGTGGTGTGCTGATTGTGGTTGCCGGCAAGGATAGGTCCTTTAGCTAGCACTACAATGGGGTCCTCTAAGCTGAGAGACAGTCTGTCCTAGTGGACAGGTAAATAAGACAGAGAAGAAGGAGTGGACTCATTAGGATCAATGAGTGGGGAGAATGGACTGGGCTGAAATGATAGTGCGAGTGCGTCATTGTGGATGGTAGTCATAAAACAGAAGTTACTGGGATTCTGGAAAAGGCTGCCAGTTCTATGCATGTTTCGTCAAATGCATGGTCTGGCATTGTCCAAACATTTGTGTTTGTGGATGCCTCACACTGTTACTGGCAGATGTGAGGCCAAAAGGCATTGGACGTGGACTTAATTTATTCACCTCCTTTATACAATAATGGCATTCAAAGTAAAATTTGGGAGGCTCTGAAAATGTGAATAAGTTTGACAAATTTCTTCCAAAATCTACAGAATGTTCAGCAGGCTCAAGTGAGGTCTAAAATCCAATATTTATGCTACTCTATGCAGGATGCCTGCACAACGCCTACAGGTGTGATATTCAGAACAAATTAAAGGGCACATCAAAATGAGTAATACCATGAATATGGCCACACAATGACCCTTGTATGGTAATAGGGGAAGAGGAAGTGTAACTAGTGGTACAAGGGGACAAGGAGAGGGGAGTGTAGTTGTGTCCAATGCCATCCAGCAAGTATCTGTCAATACTGCCCCTAATTCCATGGCTACTCCTACTGCTATGCCTGCCACCACCACTGCTATTCCCACCACCACTACAGCCAGGGTCACCATCAGATGGGAGACTCATGAAGGTGATCATACCAATGCCTTCATACAATTCCTTGAAACTCACCCTGCCAACTGCCGCGTGCTCTTCAATGAGTTGAAAAGAATGCGTGATCCCGCGGTCAGTGAACCTGACCTTTCAGGGAGTCAAAAGGGTCAAATCTGGGCAGCAATCGCCAAGACCATTTTTGTGCAGGATGAGGAGTACAAGGTTATGTATGCTGAAGATAATTGCAAGTTTGCACTTGCAGTATCTAACTGTCTCACTTAGTGCGTGCTTCCCCCCTTCTGATGTATTAATTACTAACAAATATCAGTCTCAGGACTAAATACAAGAAACATCATGCTCGCTTTACACAGACCAGTGCTGGCATCAACCTGCTTGATGCTACCAGTGCAAAAAATCTTTGAGGTAAGTTTTTTATTCAAATTTATTAAATTATGCTACAAGAAATTATAGAACAGGTCTCAATTGACTTCCCTTGGTTTTATGCACTTAATGCACTCTGGAAGGGTAATCCATTGTTTGCACCAAAGACAATTTTGTCTGCACCTGGTGTTGATCATGCTGGTGGCATGGCTGCCCTTACCAAAGGGAAGGGCAAGCAGACAGCAGCCCCTCCTCCTGATTCCTATGACCTCATCAGAGACACTGAGAATGATGTCGTCAACAACGTCGACAACATCATGGACCTGCCTCCACTCACCCAGGGGAAGGGTAAGGAAAGGGTTTCTCCCCTTCCCTCCCCCTGATGAACCTACAGCCTCCCCCGATGTTAACCATTCCTTCCATGTTCCCAATGTCAAATCTCCCATCCATGGCACCCTTTTTGACAATGCCAATAATAATATGGAGATGCAGTGGGATGCTGTTGGGGAGCTGCAAGATAATATGGAACTGGCCGATCAGGAGGAGGACAATACCATACAGTGGCATCTTTCCAGCAAGTGCCCATACCCATCCCCTTCGCCACCCCCTACATATGTTCCTCATACCCCCAATAGTCCCTCCTGCGGAAAATTTAAGATGCATGCAGATTGTGTCATCAATTGTGGTGCAATCCACTCACCCAAACCGCCATCCTCCCTTGCATCGTCATCATCATCATCTGCATCATCATTGCGCTCACGTGCCACATCAATGGCAATTTTGTCATCGCACTCATCATCTGCTTGCAGACCAGCTGCCTCCCAAAAATCCTCCCTTTCAAAGTGTGTTGATATGGAAATGCAGGATGTTGTCATATCCCATACATTCGTGCTTCTCATCCGAAGTTCCGGATGTCAGATCCGATCAGATCCGATCCACAGATCCGTACCGGATCCATTACAATAAGCTTCTTCATTCATATCCTGTTCATATAACGTTAAACACTGCTTATTTCCTCCATTTAGTATATCCTCCTTTCTGGTTTATCGGTTATGCTTTCTTCCGGCTATGTTCTACTGATCCATTTCACTTGTGATTAATTTCCGGCTATGTTTACTGATCCGCTTCACTTGTGATTATCTTCCGGCTTATGATTGACTTCTAATAAGCGTTACTTATACATTGCGATACTTTGTGCATAGCCTCTCACATAGTTCTATCATATATAAACTCTTGTATATGTCTTATAGCACCCCAGTTCGAATATCATCTTAGATTGTCCTCATTCCGTTATCCGGACTCGAGTCTTAACAACTCTTGCAATCGGATATCATATGATACTATTCCTTGTCTTTGGATAGGAATATGTTACCCTCCTCTATACCCGGATACCATACAATAGTCATCCGGACCTTCAGATACACTACAACAGCCATCTGGATCTTCGGATACGATACTTATAGCATTCTGAAATACGGGGCTATACTCGGGAAAGGGGCACAGTGTACGAGCTGAGGCCGAAGCCCTTCGGATCCATTACCCTTGAGTATGACCTTAACAGTATATTCGAACTCACACCTTTCCGAGTATACTTACAACATTCTCCATGGCACCCACTAGAACTATACAGAACTCCCTCTGTAACACTGGACTCGTGTCCACGCGACGAGACCCTACACCCATAGTCAATACCTTCACCAGTTTCTCTCAACGTTGCGCTAGTATATCCGGACCAGCTCAGAGTATATCCGAGTTGATGAACCGTAGGCACCCAGAAACCCCTACACGTACTCCATTCGGATTAGCCCCGGACGATGAAGGACCTGACGATGAAGATGATAATACTCCAGGCGGAAATCCACCTGATGATGAAGGTGGAGATCCAGATGATGAACCTGACCACGATGAAGATGATGATGGCCTTAACACTCAGGACCACGTTTTCATGCGGCTATCTGAAGCCATCAATAACCTTGCGCGTAATAACAGACGCACTTCCTTTTCAGACGACTCCAAAGTCAAGGTTCGCGAGCCGGATACCTTTGACGGATCCAAGCCTAGGAAGTTGTGCGCATTCTTTGTTCAATGCGAGCTTAATTTCCAGAGCAAACCCAAGACCTTCCGCTCGGACCGGGCCAAAGTTAACTTCGCTCAGTCCTACCTTAAGGGCATGGCCCTCGAATAGTTTGAACTGGACCTCCTTTTGGGTGGGCTAAGTTCTCATCCGGATTGGATGGACAACTACTCCGATCTCATGTTAGAACTTCAAACTAATTTTGGACCCCATGACCCATCCAGAGATGCTGAGATGCAACTCGAGCAACTCAATATGCGCGAAGGACAACATATTAATAAGTATGTTGTAGAATTCCAAATGCTTGCTTCACAAGTCCACGGATGGGGTGATGGAGCCTTACATCGCCAATTCTATAATGGACTTCCAGCTCGTATTAAGGACGAAATCAGTCACATGGGTAAACCTGCTACCCTCTCCGAGTTCAAAACCCTTGCCCAGACTATCAATGCCCGTTACTGGGAACGTAAGGGTGAAATCTCTAGAGAAACCAAGTCCTCATCCTCTAACCCTCCGAAACCATCCACATCCAACCACGCTAGTTCCCATCCGTCCGGATCCGGAAATCACAGATCTGGACAGAACAAATCCGCTAAACCCGCGTCCGCGGCTACCTCGTCCGCTCCGAAGGCACCAGATCTTAATACCAAGCTGGGTAAGGACGGAAAGCTTACGGCTGAGGAACGTCAAAGACGTTTAGATAAGAAACTCTGCCTATTCTGTGGCGGACCTGGGCACACTGCTCGGGACTGCACTAAGTCGACCTCTTGTGCTGCTAAAGGACGTGCAGCCAAGGTCACTCCTGAAACTAAACAGGAGGCTTCGTCCGAAGCAAAAAAATAGTCCGCGACCCTCCTGACTCTGCACGGGATGAGGGTCACATTGACTCGACCCGTGCTAAGGAGTTAAGACTCAACGCTGTTGCGCTTTCGAATCCGACTTCACTTTGTCCATACGTTTCACTTCCGGACTATCCTAGTATTTCTGAATTTCCAGCTCTTGTAGATTGTGGTTTCTCTCATTGTTTTATAGAAACTAGTCTCGTCTGAAAACAAAAACTCCGTACATATCCGATTCCTCCTATTCCGCTCCACTTGTTTGACGGTACTTGTAATGCTACCATTTCCGAAGCTATAGATCTCTCCGTTCGTTTCTCTTCCGGCAAAGTTACCTCTGAAACGTTTTATGTTACTCCTTTGGATTCATCTTGTCTTATTGTTCTTGGATATAGCTGGCTTTCCCTACACAATCCGTTGATTGATTGGGTTACAGGCAGCATCGACTTCCGGACAACACCTCATAGAATGCCATTGACCCCTCCGACGTCACCTCCACTTCCGGATCCTATTCCTACAGTGGAACCTCACCCTCCGACCTTGCCAGAACCATCCACTGATAATCCGGTTCCTAATATATCGCTAATCAATGCAGTAGCCTTTTGCAGGGCCTGCAAATTAGAAGGTTCCACCCAGTTCAGCATTTACCTTCATCCATCCGGAGTAGATCTCCGCTCCACTAGGCTCTCGTCCGAAGGTCCGGACCTATCCAGAGTACCTTCGGATTATCATGAGTTTGCGAATGTCTTTGATAAGGGAAAGGCTAGTCAACTTCCTCCTCATCGTCCATACGATCTCAAGATCAATTTGGAGGAAGGATCCGCCCCACCCATTGGAACTATTTATCCGTTATCCCCGGTAGAGCTTGAAGCTCTTAGAAAGTTTCTTGATGAAAATATCGCTACCGGACTCCTCCATTCCTCTTCCTCTCCTCACGGAGCACCCGTTCTCTTTGTCAAGAAAAAGGATGGTTCCTTACGCCTTTGTGTAGACTTCCGTGGCCTCAACCAGATAACCAAGAAAGACCGATATCCATTACCCCTCATCACCAACCTATTAGAATCCCCTAGCCGCGCCAAAATCTATACGAAGATCGACCTCCGTTCCGCTTATCATCTTGTCTGGATTGCGTCCGGAGATGAGTGGAAGACTGCCTTCCGAACGCGCTATGGTTCCTATGAATGGTTGGTTATGCCCGAAGGTCTTACCAATGTGCCAGCCGCGTTCCAGTGGTTTGTCAATAGCGTCTTCGCCAATATGCTAGATGTATGCCTTATCGTCTATCTGGATGACATCCTTATATATTCTCAAGACCTCACATCCCATAAGAATCACGTCCAAGAAGTACTTCGATGCCTCCGCAAGCATCGGCTCTATGCCAAACCCGAAAAATGCAAATTCCACTCCATGTCCGTAGAGTACCTTGGTTATCTCTTATCTCCAGATAGCCTTACTATGTCTAACGAGAAAGTACAAGCTATCGTAGACTGGCCGGAACCTCGGAAGGTTAAGGATATTCAATCCTTCCTTGGATTCGCAAATTTCTATCATCAATTCATCTATAACTACTCGGATATCATAGTTCTGCTTACATGGCTTACCTGCAAGGATGCACCTTGGA